>Ga0209777_10003622_pt1 | contig 18965 bp, 23 predicted proteins | sample FrelakmetHBP12HB_FD_187147 | JGI IMG/M metagenome (GOLD analysis project Ga0209777, IMG submission 187147) | Freshwater lake sediment microbial communities from the University of Notre Dame, USA, for methane emissions studies -HBP12 HB (SPAdes)... | ecosystem: Environmental > Aquatic >...
CTGCCAGGTCGCTGGTCACAGCTGCAACGCCAAGGGAGCCGCATTCGAGCGGCGTGTAGCCCCAGGGCTCATAGACACTGGGGAAAACACCCAGGTGGCAGCCGGTTATTGCGTCATAATATGGCAGGTAAAGCATGCCGTCGTTGCCGTCCAGATAAACAGGATAATAAATCATCTTCACGCGCTGCTGCTCACTGTTGTCCAGGCCGCTTGCCTTCAGCGTGTTAAGTATGATATCATTGCCTTCATTCTCCAGGTTGTGCGTCACAAGCGGAGGGTTGCCGCCCTTCTTGAACAGCAGCGAGCTCCTCCTGAAGTCCTGCAGCGCCTCGTCAGAAAAGATGCCCTGCAGCGTGAGCTGCCTGCCGCTCACAATTGTCCTTATCAGGCTGCGCTTGATGTCGTCTGCATCCTGCTCAATGGATGACTTTATGTGCCTGTAATAGTTCTTGTTCTCCAGCACATCTCTCCTAAGGCCCTTGTTTGCAGCAGGAATCCAGAGGAAGGCGCAGATGGTCTTCTCGGACTTTTCATTTTTCATCAGCTCATTGAGCCTTGCCAGCGCCCTGATGAAGATGTCAATGCCCTTGTTCCTGAACTCATACCTCCCAATTATGAAATAGATGAGCGTTTCTTCCAGGTCAAATGAGTAGTAGGGGAAGAAGTAATACTCAAGGAATTCCTTGACTATTTCCTTGTTTATCCTGTGCTTGAAAGAGGTCTCCTCAAATGTGGGCAGCGCATCATGCTCAATGCCGTTGAGCAGCAGCACGTCAGGCTTCCTGCCGAGCAGCTTCTCTGCCTCAATTGACGTAATCTCTGAAACAGTCACAAACACCTCTGCAATGTTTGCGCAGGCCTTTTCTGTCTGGAACTTCTCCTGTATGCCGTATTTGTAGGCCTGCTCCTCAGGGTTTATATTGCTGAGCATGGCAAACAGGTTCTGGCCTGCCCCGCTTATGGTCCTGCCAAGCATTGTGGCATGGGTGTGGAACACAGTGGCAATCCTCACGTTCTGCTTTTTTATGTAGAGCAGCGCAAGCCCTGCCAGCCATTCATGGAAATGGGCAACAGCCTTTGCCTTCCCAATCTCCCGGGAAAGCTGTTCAATCAGCTTGCCTGCGCAGAACGCCCACACCATCGGCTCCTCAAAGTCCCAGCCTGCTTTCAGGGAGTCAATCTTCCAGTCATCCCAGTATTTTTTCTTGATGTCATTCTTTGATGCAATGTAGTTCCTGAAATCCACAAGTATTGTGTAGGGCTCGCCCTCTGTTGCCCACCTACCAAAAAAGCAGTTTATGTTTTCCTTTGCCAGCACGTCAAACACCCTCTTCAGGGCATCCGGCGCCCTGGCTGGCTTAAGGAACAGCTTTGCATTCTGCTCAAAGTAGGGCCCAATCAGAAAATAGTTTGTGTAGGCGCGGGTGATGAGATGCGCCTTGCTCTTGATAACTGTAAATATGCCGCCGACCTTGTTGCATACTTCCCAAGATACCTCAAACAGGTAATCAGCCTCTGGCTTTACCATGTACACCCCTTTTTTTGATAGATTCCTGATGTTTGTTGCTCCACAGGTATTTAAACTTTGTCAACATTAACAAAGCCATTTTTGAGTAGTAAATTTTCGAAAAGTTTATATAATCCCCTAAATCCCAAAACAATATGAGCCGATTAGAAGAGGAATTAGGGAATGACTGGCCTCTTAACATGTCAGTAATTTCACAGAAAGTCCCACTGAATGCTATGGTGGACCTATCTCTAATAATTATTGACGAATTGTTGCAAGAAAAAACACTTAATGCCAAAGCAATAATCATCGTCCCCTATATTACTGAAGATGAAAGAAGAATTGCAACTTATGAAGTAAATCTTGTACCCTATGTCCAAGTTGGGCCAAAGGGTGTGTTAAGAAAAGGCATAAAGGCTGATTCTCAACTTTTGAAGGACATTTCTGCTGTGTGGGATGATGCTGTTACCAGGCAGATTGAGGGTTACATGGCTGTACTGAACAACTCGGAATCATTTAAGCCCCAGGTGACGATGGGCATTGTGCCAGAAGAGTATCAAACCAATCCTGCGTACATCGCGGCAAGAGTAGCGGAACAATATATGAAAGCCTATAAACAACTGTATTATACCCAAATTGAAAAAGTAATGGATACAACTGCTGCCAAAATCATGGGAGAAAGATTTCCTAGAAGAACATTTAAGAGGCTAAAAGCGATACTTCAGGAAAAATCTGTAACTGGATACATTTCAAATGATAATGTTGCGATAGATGAAGTTGTTAAACGGCAAAGATTAATTGGTAGGCATGGAGTTAATGCGTTTTTCTCTGAACAGACACAGCCTTAAACAACAAAAATCTTGTCATCAGGCCAGTCAGGCTTTATCTTGCCGCTCTCCATGTTGTGCAGCGGGAAGTAGCTGTGGTGCTGCCTCAGGGTCTTTGTCAGGATTATGTTCTCAATGCCTTCAATGCAGTCCTCGCCCAGCCTCTTTTTCAGCAGCGGCACAACATCCGCATTTAAAATCTCAAGAATGTCAGCATCAACCAGGCTTTCAATCCCCAGCACCAGGTTAAGCTTGCCGTTGTTTTCGCCAAGGTAGGAAAAGGAGATGTGCTTTGCAAAGTGGGCATTGCTGTATTCATCCTTCATCCTGTCCAGGAACACAAGCCTTGTTATGCCGTGCCTGAACTTAACAATGAAAAGCTGCTGCGCAGAGAAGTATTTTGTGCCATCAGGCCCGTGGTTGAGGTGCGTGTAATAGTGCAGCACATTGTTTTTCTCCATCTGCTTCCTTTTCCTGTTGACTGTCTTGACAGGAATGCCTGTTTTATGGCCAATCTGGTTGTCAGAAATCCTTGGGTTCCTGATTAATTCTTTGACTATCTTTACCTCATTTTCATCAAGAACCTCCATAATAATCACCCCAAATGACCTTAATGTGTCAAAAAGTAATGAAAACTACTATAAATATGTTACTATGGCCTGAATAAAAAAGCTTATATAAGTTAGAGTCCATGAATAATAGCAGATTCAGCTGCGCACTTTGGCTATGCTAGTCTTAGTTCCAAAAAAGAGGGTATAAATGGATGTGTTAATGTTTGGCTGGGAGTTTCCGCCCTATGCAAGCGGAGGCCTCGGCACAGCATGCTACGGGCTTACAAAAGGGTTGAGCAGGAATAATGTTAATGTCACCTTTGTAGTGCCGAGAGTGCCAGAAAATTCTTCCCCTTCTTCACACGTAAAGCTTATCGGCGCAGACAGCGTTAAGGTCCCAATCAAAATACTGGAAGTGGATTCTCCCATTGTTCCCTACATAACCTCAGCGCAGTACAGCGAGAGGCTTGCCAGCATCAGCTCCAAATCTCCCGGAGGGAAGATTTACGGCAAGAACCTTTTTGCCGAGGTTGCCAGGTATGCTGAGCAGGCAAAGCAGATTGCCCGGGAAACAAAGTTTGACGTTATCCACTGCCATGACTGGATGACCTACAGGGCAGGCATCAATGCAAAAAAGATTTCCCATAAGCCGCTTGTTGTCCATGTGCACGCCACAGAGTTTGACAGGACCGGCGGCCACCCTGACCAGAGGGTGTATAACATTGAGAGGCAGGGCATGCACGCTGCTGACTGCATCATTGCAGTGAGCAATTTCACCAAGGGCCTTATTGTAGAGCATTACGGAATACCGCCGGAAAAGGTGAGGGTTGTGCACAATGCAATTGACCTGGAGGACAGGCAGGATGTTTTTGTCAGGAAAAACAGCTGGGAGAAGATTGTGCTCTTCCTTGGCAGGATTACTGTCCAGAAGGGCCCGGATTATTTTCTTTACGCTGCAAAGCGCGTTCTTGAGCAGGAGCCAGATGTTCGGTTTGTGTTTGCCGGCAGCGGCGACATGGAGTCGTTCATAATTGAGAAAGCAGCTGAATTGGGCATAGCAGACAGGGTGCTGTTCACTGGCTTCTTGCAGGGCGAGGACATTGTCCGAGCCTACAAAATGGCAGACCTGTTTGTTATGCCCTCTATTTCTGAGCCCTTTGGCCTTACTCCGCTGGAGGCAATGAGCCACGGGACTCCTGTTATTATCTCAAAGCAGTCCGGCGTTTCTGAAGTGCTGAAACATGCGCTGAAGGCAGATTTCTGGGACATTGACAGGATGGCTGACATGATGCTCTCTGTGCTTAGGCATGATGTGCTTAAAAAAGAGCTTTCAGGCAACGGCCTAGCTGAGCTGCAGAAGTTCAGCTGGAGCGAGGCTGCGCAGAAGTGTGTCAGTGTGTACAATGAGGTATTGGGGGCGCAGCATGGTTAGCGTCTGTTTTTATTTCCAAGTGCACCAGCCGCCGAGGCTGAGGCAGTATAAGGTGTTTGACATTGGCCAGAACCATGATTACTTTGACCATAAGAAAAATGAGGACATCCTGAAGAAGATTGAGGCAAAGTGCTACCTGCCCGCCAACAGGCTTATGCTTGACCTCATTAACATGCACAGCGGGAAGTTCAAGATAAGTTACAGCATAACAGGGCTTGCGCTTGAGCAGATGGAGCAGCACGCGCCTGAGGTTATCAAATCATTCCAGCAGCTGGCTGACACTGGCTGCGTTGAGTTCCTTTCAGAGACCTACTACCATTCGCTCTCATTCCTTTTCTCAAAGCCTGAGTTCATAGAGCAGGTAAGGATGCACGGCAAAAAGATAAAGGAATTGTTTGGCCAGAAGCCAACGGTGTTCAGGAACACCGAGCTCATATTCAACAATGAGATGGCGAAGTTTGTAGAGTGCCTTGGCTACAGGGGCATGCTGGCAGAGGGCGCTGACCACATCCTCGGCTGGAGAAGCCCGGCATTCCTTTACAAACCTGTATCAACAAAGAAAATGAAGGTGCTGCTGAAGAACTACAAGCTCTCTGATGACATTGCATTCAGGTTTTCCAACCCCTCTTGGGAGGAGCATCCACTCACTGTGCCAAAATATGCCAGATGGATTAACGCCTGCAACGGCAACGGCCATGTGGTCAACCTGTTCATGGACTATGAAACCTTTGGCGAGCACCAGTGGGCAACCACAGGCATATTCAGGTTCCTGAAGCAACTGCCCGGAGAAATACTGAAGCACCCTGACAATGACTTTGTCACGCCGAGCGAGGCTTTTGAGAGATACCCGCATGCCGGCGAGATTGACGTGAAAAACACAGTCTCCTGGGCTGATGTTGAAAGGGACCTGTCAGCCTGGCTGGGCAATAGCATGCAGAGATTTGCCGCTGAGCAGCTATACAAGCTAAGGGAGCCGGTGCTGGAATCCGGCGACAAAAAGCTCATAGAGGACTGGAGGAAGCTGACCACATCAGACCACCTTTACTACATGTGCACCAAATGGTTTGCAGACGGCGATGTGCACAAGTATTTCAACCCCTATGACAGCCCCTATGACGGCTTCATTGCATTCATGAACATACTCAATGACATGTCTGCGAGGCTGAAGACACCAAACAATGACGAAAATTCCGAAAACCATATTCACTTGCGTTCTTAGGTTTTTGGTTTCGTCACCTAATGGTTTCAAAACCAAAAACTTTAAAAGCAAGATTCATTTATAATCCACTTTAGTTATTCATATTCACAAAAAGGGGTGTAAAAATTGGCAAAGAAGAGCGCTAAGATAAAGGCTGCTCCTGCAGCTAAAAAACCTTCTAAGCTTGACATAAAGCAAAAGGTCAAGCCCGAGCTGTGCTTCTTTCTGGTTGACGGCTCGACCATAGCAAGCATAAAGGAACTGATTGATGCCCTGGAAAAGATGAATGACGACGTGTTCTACTACCACGTCACCAACGACAGGCACGATTTCAGCAACTGGGTAAGGGATGTTTTCCAGGACAACGAGCTTGCTGAGAAGCTTGTTAAGGCAAGGAGCAGGTTTGAGTGCGAGGCAGTAATCCTGAAGCACCTGCTCGGGGACGTGCTTTAAGCAAAGCAGCCCTGCGGCAACCTAATCAAAGGAGAGCAACGGAAGGCAAAGGAGGAATCGGAATGGCAAAGAAACGCGTAAAAAAGCTTACACCAAAGCAGGTTGACAGCATTGAGCAGAATTCCTACCTTCAGGTAAGATACCCCCATGAGAAGATGTTCGAGCAGTCCATCATAAAAAAGGACGAGCACATCAACTTCAACCTCAAGGAGTTTCTCTACGGCTTCATCATCGGCTTTGTGGTGGCGCTGGTTCTTCTGAGAATGTTACGTCTAATCTGAGCTGCCTGTTCTGCTTTAATTCTTCCAACTCAGCGCTTATATTTTCCCTTGCGCTGTTTTCAAAGCGCTGCCTGAAGAAACCAGTATCAAAAATAGGGGTTCGTTCAGAAAATTTTTCAAGGGCATTTATGCGGCCTTCCCTGAAATCTTCCGGCGCGTAAAAGCCATATTCCTCGCGGATATCCCCCTTATATTCAATGTAGACAAGCGGAGTCTCTCCGAGAATTGCCTTGTCTATATCAACAACATACTTTGTATCTTTGTTCTTTGGAGCTGTCTTGTGGTCTGTTGCCTGGACCCGGCTTACAACCCTGTTGACAAACTTAGCTTTAAGCATAGCTTTGCCAAGGACTTGGCCGGCAAACTCAGCGCTTCTCTCTTCGTTATCCCTTGCCCTGGGATTATAAAATACCTCATGCATCCATAGGGTCATTTCAGCTTCGTCAGGATTGTCAAGATACTGTTTTACCATCTCAAACTTATTCAGGCAGTAGGCAAGGTGCGCCATGCCGTGGTGCCATCTGTGTCCTTCGGAATACATTGTCAGAAGCTGCTCATAAACCTCTTTTGGGTCACCCTTTGCGTTAATCTTTTGCCACAACCCCTTCCACTGTTCTTTAAATCCCCTAAACTCAGTGAGCATTGCGCTGTATACCTGGCGCGGAAGATATCTCTCAATAACCTTCTCCCAGCCTCTTGGGCCGATAAGTCCTTTCACCATGCTGGAACTTACCTCTGCCACTTCCCTTTTTGGCATGATAAACAAGGTGCTGATGTTAGGGTTAATGTCTTCGTTGACATGTCTCATCTGCCTCTCATTGTCGAAATCCACCACGCCCCTTATGCCCCGAATAAGATAATCCGCGCCTATATCCCGGGCATAATCCACTGTGTACTCACCATCAAAAGAATCTACTTTTACATTAGGCAGGTCCCTTAATGAGCGCCGCATCAGCTCAACCCGCTTTTCCAGCGAAAAGAGGGGGTTCTTGCCTGGGTTTAATGTTGCTGCCACTACAACTTCATGCTGCAGCAATTTGCTCAGCTCCCTTATGACCCAGAAGTGTCCGCTGGTGATTGGGTCAAAAGAGCCAACATAGGCTACCCTAGTCATGGGCATAGTAACTACTCTTTAGTTTATATAGTTTTCTAACAAAAACACCAGCCAAGCAGCAGCTATCATTCACCACCCTTTCTTTGACAAGAACCAATAAGCCTTTTTATATACGTTTAAAATAATAAAAAAATCAGCACAAAAAAGAAACATTTATAAAGTAGTTATGTAAGATATAAAATAAGTATTTAAATAATTCAGTAAGCATAACATCATCACAGCAACCGGCAAAATGGCAGAACTCAGGAGAAAGCTGTACAGGAGGGGAAGCAGCTACGAGACAACAATACCCATGCCGCTTCTTTTCGCCCTTGAGACCGAGAAGAGATACAATGTTGTTTTCAGTTATGAGCCACAGCAGCAGCGCTGGTTCATCTGCTTTGAAGAGGTGAAAGGCGACGGCAGAAAGCGAAAAAAAAGGTAGTTTCCTCAAGATTCCAAATATTTTCAGGAAGAAAAGCAAGCCCGCGGAAAAGCAGAAGTCTGCAGAGGAAATGCTCAGCAGCCTTTCCCCTGAAGTGAGAGAAAAGGTGGAGAAGGAGATAAGGTATCATCTGTCTGTGAGCAAGACGCCCCAGCAGATTTACACCCACCTGGAGGAGAGCGGCCACCCGGCGCACCTGTTTGCCGACTTCATCAACGAATGCTACCTGTCTGACTTCATAGAGGACAACTTTACCCGCGGCTTTACAATTGAGCAGATTCGCGAAGAGCTGGAGACATGGAACTGGCCAAAGGAAAAGATAGAGTTTGGCATCAGCAGTTTCCTTAAGGGGAAGTAATCCCAGTCACATAGGGGCCTATTGGCCTATTGGCGCGCGGATTTAATAAAAGTAGGTGATATGTATGGAAATGAGGTTCAGGGACCTGGTGAACAATCTTGACCATGATGAGCTGCTTTCGCTCAGGAAGGACCTGCAAAGGGGCGCGGTCAGCATAAAAAAGATTGTTGAGGAGAAAATCAGGGAGGATGAGAAGGGCAGGGAAAGGTATTGCGCAGTGTGCGACAAGAAGATGGATGCCTACTCGGCAAACTACACTCTGCTTTTCGGCCCGGATGACTTCAAGAAGAGGGCGTCGTTCTGTGCCATTGACTGCCTTGAATATTTCATGAACTACCTTAAGGACCTGAAAAAATCAGAAAAGGTAGCAGAGCCTGAGAATGAAGGGGAAAAACTCAACATTGAATGATTTCTTTGAAAGGGAGAATCAGACCCGGGAGCTGAAGAAGGCAAAGCAGCTCATCCGCCGCTACATAGAGGAGGTCACCTTTGAGCAGGTGAGGGACGCAACCCTTAAACAGGAGAACACAAAAGTTTAAATACTACTTCTAAGTAGATATTTATTATATGACACTTGACGAACTGGCTAATTTCCTTTATCGCAGGATAATCTCAAAGAAACCTCTGGAATTCACACAGCAGAGAAAAAAGCGCTACGATATCCTGAACTTCTGGGTGAGCGGATTAATCCTTGCCAGAAAACTGGTCAAGGTGCATGACTATTATCATACCCTGGGTGCCTTAATCAAAGAGCAAAAAACTGAGAGCCCTCAAAATTACATATTCATCTCCAACCACTACGGGTCTTCCTACGACATCTTTCTCATGGCGCGCATTGTCCCCAGGAGGCTTTACTACCTGGCGTCGCACGTGCTTTACTCAAAAGAGGGAATTGACCAGCTGGTGGATTACTGGCTTCACAGGCGCACTAGTGCAAAGAAGGCCGAGTTCTGGAAGCGCTCTGTGTGGGACAGGATAAGCGCGCCGGTATCCCATTTTGTTACAAGGAATATCCGCTATTTCAGCATACCTGTTGTTGCAGATTATGATTGGCTTGGCACCAGGAACAGCCACTATAAACAAATAAATGCGGGCGCAATAGAGGCAGCAGCCGAGGGCTATGCAAACAGCTACAACCTGGTTATTTTTCCGGGAACGCAAAGGCACATCCCAAGCAAATACAGCTCGCACTTTCCTCAGATTAGCAAGGGCAAGGGCAATATGCTGACTGAGTTTAAGAAGGGATTTGCCAGGATTGCTGTCTGCGCGAATGAAAAATACGGCAAGGATGCCAAAATAATCCCCCTGGCAATTGTGGGCGCAAGAGGCGCATTCTATAAGCCCGGCACAATAAACGTAATGGTGGGAAAGCCATTCTCTTTAAATGAATTCGTTCAGGACCCCGGCGATTATGCTGTTGATAATCCCCGGAACACAATAACCTCGCTTACTGACTATGGCGAGAGACAGGTGGCACTGCTTATTGACAGGTTTCTGAAGAGCCAGCAGAGTCAGAGATGACCAAACCTCCCCTTCAGCGGCACAAAGGCAAAGCTGCCAAGCTTTTCCTTCTCCAGTTTTCCGTTCTTTTTTCTTATCCGGACCATAACCTCTGAAAACATGGACGCCACAGGCGCAATGATGATGCCCCCCTCTTTTAGCTGCCTAACCAGGGGCGGCGGAACAGCAGGGCATGAAGCAGTAATCATTATTTTGTCATAGGGCGCTTGCTTTTCATAGCCGGTGCTGCCGTCTTGGCACACCACCTCAACATTCTTTATGCCAGCTTTTTTCAGGTTTGCCTGTGCAAACGAGCAAAGCTCAGGAATTATCTCAGTGGTCGCAACCTTTTTGCAGAGCTTTGACATGATTGCCGCGCAGTAGCCAGAGCCAGCGCCAACCTCAAGCACTTTGTCAGTCTTCTTGAGCTCAAGCCAATCAATCATCATCATGACTGTTGTGGGCTGGGAGATTGTCTGGCCGCAGCCAATTGGGAGGGGATAATCGCCGTAGGCCTCAGCTTTGTATTTTGGCAGGGTGAATTTTTCCCGTGGCACTGAATTAAATGCGTTAAGAAGTTCCCTGCTGAAATGATACTCTCTTCTCCAGAATTCAACGAGGCGGCTTTTCATAATGCTTTTATTTCAATGTTGATTTTCATTTTGCCTTCTTCAGAATCCTCACAATGCCCCTGCCTGCGTCAACCTCTACAAGGTCGCCGTCATGCAGGACTTTTGTAGCAATCCTTGTGCCGATAATGCATGGCTTTTTCAGCTCCCTCGCAACAATTGCCGCGTGGCAGGTTATGCCGCCGTCGTCTGTCACAATGGCTGCTGCCTTTCTCATTCCAACAAGGTGCTCAGGTCTGGTCATGCCCACCACAAGTATGTCGCCTTCCTTGACCTTGTAGATATCCTTTACTGACAGCATGATTTTTGCCTGGCCCCTTGCTTTGCCAATATTGGCAGCCATTCCGCTAATCTCCTTTATTTTGGAAAGGTCCACACGGCTGACTCTCTCAAGAAAATCCCTTGCCTCTTTCCCTGCGATAAAAAAGATATTTTTGCCTTTGCTCATGCCAACCAGGCATGATTTTTCCCTCTCCTTAAGCAAGCTCTCCTTTAGATTTCCGGACAGAACCTTTGAAAGCTCATTTGTGTGGCAGTATCTCATAAGTTCCAGGCTGCTATTTGTCCTTCTGGCAACCTCCTCAAGGATTTTCTGTTTTAACGTCACATAGGTCAGTGTGTAAACCTTTCTCTGGTCCTGCCACTTTACAAGCATTGTTGCAAGCTCTGAGATTCTCCTGATTTCAGGCGTGAACTTGTATTTGGCAATAAGCCTCTTTTTTTCTTTTTTGTTTTTCTGAAACAGTGTAAAGTCAGGCTTATGGGTTTTTAAGCGCGCAATTTCACTGAGCATCTCATTCCGGGTATAGGGTTTATAGCCTGTATAGCTGCTCCTAATCCAGGAATATTTTTTCAAATGGTGTTTTAGCTTTGCCTCTGTCACGCCTGCTTTCATGAGCCTGAGCAGGTCTGCCTCCTCCTCGTTTATGAAAGACGGCTCCACCTGGCTGGAAAGCATGGCAAAAATATGCTGCGGGTCAGGAATTTTTTTCCTTTTGCAGAACTCAGTCAGTATCTTGTGCAGCCTCTTGTCAGCATAGAACATAAAGCCGTCAATAAAGCCGGGCATGCTTACTTTTTCCCGGTAAAAAAAGTCATTTTCAGCAGCGTAATTTAACAATTCCCTGTTGCTCAGGCTGCGCAGGTCTTTTTCATACAGCAGATAATACCTGCTTAGCATTTTTCGGAAATTTGCAAGCCATCTTGCATACAGTTTTTTTATGTAAACAGGACCCAGCCTTATGACATTTTTTCCAATGCTGGCCTGGTCGGACACCATTGTGACCCAGTCGCCCTGCCGCTCTTTGAAATAGCACACTGCAATCCTGTAGCCTTGCAGCTTGCTGCCATAAATCCTGGAAGTAAACCCCACATCAGTCATCTGGATAAACGTAGGGCAGCCGTCAAAGTGCTCAATGTAAACTTCTTCCTTTAAGAATTGCTTAAGAGGTTTAGATGTCATGTCACTTGAACTTGACGCCGCTCATTCCGCCCATGCCCTTCATGCCGCCCATCTTTTTCATGAGCTTGTCCATGTCCTTTGTGCTTCCCGGCTTCAGGTACTTTACCATCTTCTTGCTCTGCTTGTACTGCTTCAGCAGCTCCCTCACCTCTCCCGGGGTTGTGCCAGAGCCCTTTGCAATCCTCTCAACCCTTGTGCTGTCAATAGTGTCAGGCTCCTCAAGCTCCTCTTTTGTGCAGCTGTCCATGATGTGCCGCCATTTCTTGAGCTTGCCCTCCTGCACCTTAAGCATGTCCTTGGGCAGTTTCAGCTGGCCAAAGCCCGGAATCATGTCAACAATCTTGCCAAGCGGCCCCATCTTGCCCATGGCCTCCATCTGCTGGTAAAGGTCAATAAGGTTGAACTCGCCCTTCAGGAACTTCTTGCCCATGTCCTCTGACGCCTCGGGCATTGCTTCCTTTGCCTTCTCCAGCAGCGCCTCAATGTCGCCCATGCCAAGCAGCCTGCCAACGAAATTCTTTGGCCTGAACTCCTCAAAGTCCTCAATTTTCTCGCCAACGCCTATGAACTTGACAGGCGAGCCTGTTACTGCGCAGGCAACCAGAGCTCCCCCGCCCTTGGCAGTGCCCTCCATCTTTGTGATAATGACTCCGGTGATATTGCAGGTTTCGTGGAATGCCTTTGCCTGCTTTTCAGCAGCCTGGCCCACATCAGCGCCGATGACCAGCAGCCTCTCGTCGGCATTTACCGCCTTGTTGAGCCTGTTCAGCTCTTCAATGAGGTCACTGCTGAGTGCATCCCTGCCTGCAGTGTCAATGATTACAATGTCATGTTTCCTGAGCTCAGGCTCAAACCTGCTGTATATCTTCACCGGGTCCTTTTCCTTCTTGTCCCCGAACACAGGCACGTTGAGCTTTTTGCCGAGCTGGCTCAGCTGGTCATAGGCAGCAGGCCTCCAGGTGTCTGTCTGCACCATTGCCACCCTGAAGCCGCGCTTTGAGAAGAACTTTGCCAGCTTGCCTGCTGTTGTGGTCTTGCCGTTTCCAAACAGCCCGGCGAGCATAATCTTAAACGGCTTTTTGCTGATCTCAATCTTCGCGCCCTCGCCTCCCAGGAACTTCACCAGCTCCTCATAGACAATGTTGATGAGCTGCTCCTTCTTGGTCAGGCCCGGGGAAAGCTTCTCCTTCAGCGCCCTATCCTTTATCCGGCTGCTGAGCGTGAACACCATCTGCACATTGGCGTCTGCCTGCAGCAGCGCCCTCTGTATGTCCTTTACAAGCTCGTTTATCAGCTTTTCATCTACGAACATGCTGCCCGCTATCTTCTGCAGCGTTGCCTTCAGCGAATCTCCAAGCTTTTCAAGCACCATGCTGCGGGAAAGGATGGCTTTTGGTATATAAATTTATGGATGGTTATTGAGGGGCAAACTATTTATACCATTGAAAAAAACCCCTCCTGATGAAATCAGAGAAGAAGGAGCTTTCCATTGGCGGCCAGGCTGTCATTGAAGGCGTTATGATGAAGGGCGAGCGCAATGTTTCTGTGGCAATGCGGCTGCTTGATGGAAAAATCAAGGTCCACGACAAGAGGATTGGCGGCTTTATTGACGAGCATCGGTGGCTCAAGTTTCCGTTCATACGCGGCATAACCAACCTTATCCAGATGCTTTACATAGGCATGTGGGCGCTGTTCTACTCTGCCAACGAGCAGGTTGATGAAAAGGAGAAGGAGAAGCTGACAGTATTCCACCTTGTGATTTCCCTGCTCATGGCGCTGTTCTTCGCCCTCCTGCTGTTCAAGCTGCTGCCCCTGGGCATAACAAAGCTGCTGCAGCACTACAACCTCATAGGCAGCAACAGGTTTGTGTTCAACCTCATTGACGGCGCAATAAGAATTATTATTTTCATAGCCTATATCCTAGTAATATCGTTAATGAAAGATGTGAGGCTCCTTTTCCAGTATCACGGCGCAGAGCACAAGGCTGTGAACTGCTACGAGGCAAAGAAGAAGCTGACGCTGGAGAACGTAAAGAAGTATTCAACAATCCACAGGCGGTGCGGCACATCATTCATGCTGCTGGTCCTGCTCATAGCAATCCTTGTCTTTTCGCTGGTGCCGGTAAACCTGCCGTTCTTTGTGCTGCTTGCCTATAGGCTTCCGCTCATCCTTCCCATTGCAAGCATTGCCTATGAGCTGCTCAAGCTTGGCTCAAGGTATCCAAAAAATCCGTTCTTCCTGCTGCTTGTCAGGCCAGGTATGTTCCTGCAGAAGATAACCACCCGGGAGCCTGATGAAAAGCAGATGGAAGTTGCCATAGCTGCAATAAACGGCACACTCAATGCTGAATCGACTTAAATCCAACGAAAACTTTAAATATAAGCTATCCCAATTATAACCTTAAGCATATTTAAACCAGCATTTTGCATAAAAAAGAGGTGAAGAACAGTGAATGTTTTCAAAAAAGCCCAGACTGCTACAGAATACATGATAATTCTGGCGGTGATTATTATTATTGCATTAATCGTGGTTGGAGTTATGGGAGGAATCCCTGGCCTTGGCGGAAACACAAGGAGCAGGGCACAGTCAAGCTACTGGCAGTCAGCTGACGTAGGCGTTGTGGCATTTACATCGGGAACAACCAATAGGATTAATTTGAGAAATAATATGAGGGATGCTATAAGGATAAATGAGTTTGCGCTCGACGGCAACAATGTAACTGGCCTCGGCGGTTCAGGGACAATCCTCGCACCCGGAGAGCAGAAGCAGTATACTCTTACTGCAGGAGTTCCAAATTGCCTTGCAGCAGGTGATTCATTCACTTATACAGTTGAAATTAATTACACAAACGCCGCTACGAACGGAAACTACACATTCGACGGCGACGGCAACCAACTGGAAGGCAAGTGCTCAAGTTAAGGAACCCTTTTTCCTTTTCTTTTTAGAAAACTATTTATAGAGCTACTTCAATTTATAAGACAGCAATGGCACACATACTTCGAAAGTCAGAGGAAGACCCAAAAATCTGCCCAAAGTGCAAGAGGGAGCTTGTTAAGACAGGCAGCATGATAAGCGCAGGCGTTGCCTACCACATCTACCGCTGCAGCCACTGCGGCAAGGAAGTTCTTAAGCTTAAGTAATGCCCAAAGTTACAAAGTTACTCAAAGAAATTTCTTAATCTTATCCTGGTATTCCTGCATCTCCCTGTCTGCGTATTTCTTGTGCGGCCATTCAAACCTTATTCCGTCAGTGCTGAACCTGGGCACAATGTGAAAGTGCGCATGGCTAACAAGCTGACCAGCTGCCCTGCCGTTGTTCATGAACAGGTTGAATCCGTCAGTGCCCAGCGAAAGCGACAGCGCCTTGGCAACCTTCTGGCAAACCTCAGTTGTTTTCCTGAGCAGCTCAGGCGGCAAGTCAGTTAGCGTTTCATAATGCTCTTTGGTTACGATGAGGCAGTGCCCCTTGTTTGCAGGCGCAATGTCCAGAAACACCAGCAGGTCCTTGTCCTCATACACCCTGCTGCACGGTATCTCCCCTTTCGCGATTTTGCAGAATATGCAGTCTGTTGCCATTGTGCTGCTGGTTAAATTTATATAATATATATGATTTTTGGTTGCAATGCCATTTGTTATTGACAGGAAGCGCTTTAACGCCTACTTTAACAAGCTTTTCTACCCTGCACTATTCATAAGCATCCTGCTGCTGATATTCCTCCTTAGGCATGTGCTTAAGGCATTTATTGTAATGCTGCTTTTTATCTTTGCCAATGTTGTCATAGGCAGGATTAGGAGGGTAATCCCGGTGCCAATTGAGATTGAGGTGGTCACCCTTGGCACAGTCATATGCACAATTCTCTACGGGTTTGGCGCAGGGGCATTTGTGGCAGTGTTTTCAGCCATAATCGGCGCTGTAATTGCCAAAAGAATCTCGCCCTACACCCTTATCATGGTTGTTGGTTACGTAATTGTGGCAACCATCGCAACTGCCTTTGACCCTGCCGGTGTGGTAAAGGCAGGCATTATCCTCACCATAGTAAACAACCTGTTCATTTTCTGCGTTTTCCAATTTGCCTTTAGATACAGCGTTTTCAGAAATATCTCCTATGGCCTGAGCAACATCATATTGAACATACTGATATTCAAGTATTTGGCAGAGCCTATTTTGCACTTCCTTATTTAGCAGGAAATTCTTGCATTCTCCTAATCTATTGTCCCAGAGTCACAAATTCAAGAACATCTTTTTCAACATCAAGCAGGCAGAATGTCTTTGGGCTGTGCCTCATGAACAATGTGCCCGGGTTGATGATTCTTGTCCTGCCGATTTTCTCATCCCGGGTTTTGTGGGTGTGGCCCGTCAGGATGTAATCATACTGCTGGGACTGGATTTTTTGCTGCAGCAGGGTTTTGTTTTTGCCATGGCACACAAAGAACTTCATGCCTTTGTATTCAAATTCCTTTACCTCAGTTATCTCCTCAAATCCCAGCTTTTCCGCAGTCTGGATGATACCCTGCCTTTCTCCTTCATTGTTGCCGAAGATGAACTTCATGTTAAGGCCCTGGAACTCCTCCAGCATCAGCGGCGAGATAATGTCTCCGCAGTGCACGACAAGGTCTACGTTGCGCTGCTTCATGATGCCAACTGCCTCTCTTACGGCAAAGACGTTCTCGTGCGTGTCTGAGATTATTCCTATCATTTTATTGGGACAGAATGCAAAAATAATCCCGACTTCATCGGGATTATTGAGCATTCAAAATCCAAAAATCTCGACTTCGTCGGGATTTTTGTCTTGTTGAATGGACCTACGGAAAATGCTACGCATTTTCCTATGTTCATTTTACTTCGTAAAATGGACCTGTCGGGACTTTCAACGCTCCTGGCGTTGGAAGCTACGAACGCCAGTGAGTATGTTTGAACCCGAAGCCTCCCCATAGCCAATGGGGCGCTCTACCGGAGTGAGCTACAGGCCCGCCATAGAGGAAGATTGATTCATGGTATTTATAGTTTATTGTTGGGCAATCCCCATACCAGAGCAACCAAACACGCATTAATGGGTGAATGTCCTATCCTCAGTGCATTTATATAATACCAATATACAAAAGATAACATTTATATACCAGTTTCACTTTTCCAGTCTTTAGTTTGGGGGATAATATTATGGTAGTATTATTTGATAGGTTCAACCTGCCAGAGGACGTTTACGAAGTAATCTTCGCTACAAAGCAGCAGAAGATAGTCGGCAAGCTCCTCATCCAGCATATCAAGGAGGCAGGCGGGGAAATCGGCAAAACCGAGATGTCCATGTTCGCCAAGACTCTTCATGACGGCGAGATGATAACCTACATTGACGAGCCGCCGTTCAAGGGCAAGAAGGTCAAGATAAGCTACAACAAGAGGCAGTTCTACGACAGAATTCTGACGCCGATGAAGGCAATGGGACTGATTGACTACGACCTCTACAGGAAAGTCTACAAGATTTCTGACAAGTTTGCAAACGCCATGATGCAGATTGGCCTTATGTGGAAAAGGGAAGTCGGGAAATAATTAAGTTATTGATTCTTGTTCTTAGAAAAAGCTTTGTGAAATAGTTACTTCAGGCCCTGCCCCGCCCAGCGCTTTTCAAGCGCTGGGTTTATTTTTCCTCCCCTCGCAAGCCGAGGGAGGCAAAAATAAAGCCATGCGAAGCATGGCCGGGGCAGGGTAGCAAAATCTTTATACAGACTTTACAGAAATCTACTTTGCAGCCAGCTTGACGTCTTCGCCCACAACTGTCTTTCTTCCGCTGTGCCTGGCAATCTTTGCCGCCTTGCTTGCAATCTCGTCGGCAATCTGGGTTATCTCGTCAGCGAACGCCTCTGTGGCGTCAGAGCTAACCCTTTTAGCTCCTGCATTCATGAGAATTCTGGCAAACGGCGCCTTAGGAATTATACTCGTGTTTCTCCCCATCTTGTCCCCAGATTAAGAAAAGAGAACAAAAACATAAAAAGTTCCCTTTAGTCTTTGTGTGTTCATCTTTTTTAATGAAGCAACATCTATTTAAGCTTTTTGATTTTGCGTTTTTTCAGGTCTTTGAAGAAAGTTTTAAATACTGTCTTCATTTCTGTTTAGCTATGCACAATATGAAGGAAACACTCTACAAATATGCGCTGCAGAACGCCCTGAAGTTCGGCGGCAAGGCCAATCTCGGGGCGGTGATAGGGAAAGCCATCCAGGAAATGCCCGACGCAAAGTCTGACATGAAGGGGCTGGCGAAGCAGGCAGCCGAGGCTGTGAAGGAGGCCAACAAGCTTCCTGCTGAAGAGCAGAGGAAAATCCTTGAGGAGAAATACCCTGAGCTGCTTGAGAAAAAGCAGAAGGAGGAAAGAAAGCTGCCTGAGCTGCCAAACGCTGTTGAGGGCAAAGTTGTCATGAGGCTCGCGCCCTATCCGTCGGGCCCATTGCACATAGGCAACACGAAAACCTACATACTTAACGATGAGTATGCAAAGCACTACAAGGGCAAGCTGCTGCTGGTCATTGATGATACCATTGGCAGCGCAGAGAAGTCAATTGCAGAGGAAGCTTACAAGCTTATTCCCGAAGGCCTTGACTGGCTCGGCTTTGCTTATGACAAGGACATTATCTACAAGTCAGACAGGCTTGAGCACTACTATAAGTATGCACGGGAGCTGATAGGCAAAGGCAAGGCCTATGTGTGCTTCTGCAATGCAGAGACCCTGCGCAGCCACAGGGACAAAAAAGAGGACTGCAGCTGCCGGGCAAGGAGCGTCAAAGATAATTTATCTGAGTTTGAGTCCATGCTCTCGGGAAAATATGCAGAGGGCAGTGCAGTGCTCAGGCTTAAGACCAGCATGCAGCACGAGAACCCTGCCTTCAGGGACAGGGTCATTATGAGGATTTCCGAAAGACCCCATCCCAGGACAGGCACAAAATACAGGGTGTGGCCCCTGCTGGATTTCTCCTGGGCTGTGGACGACCAGCTGCTTGGCATCACCCACATAATGCGCGGCAAGGAGCTTATGATAGAAAGTGAGATGGAAAAGTTCATCTGGGACATATTTGGCTGGCCTCACAAGGAAATAATCCACACTGCGCTCATGAAGATTGAGGGAGTCAAGCTCAGCAAGAGCAAGTCAAGGAAAGAGGTTATGGAAGGTATGTATTTTGGCTGGGATGACCCCAGGACCTGGAGCCTGCAGGCATTGAAGAGAAGGGGCTTTCTGCCAGAG
>Ga0209777_10003623_pt1 | contig 18962 bp, 17 predicted proteins | sample FrelakmetHBP12HB_FD_187147 | JGI IMG/M metagenome (GOLD analysis project Ga0209777, IMG submission 187147) | Freshwater lake sediment microbial communities from the University of Notre Dame, USA, for methane emissions studies -HBP12 HB (SPAdes)... | ecosystem: Environmental > Aquatic >...
TCACCGATAACCACAGCGTCCGTGATGTAAGGAGAATACTTGAGCAGGTTTTCGATATACTGAGGAGCGACATTCTTACCCCCCGCCGTGATAATCAGGTCTTTTTTGCGGTCGGTAATTTTAAGGTATCCTTCCTCATCGACCTCGCCCACATCGCCGGTGTGGAACCAGCCGCCTTCCATTGCCTGCGCGGTAGCTTCAGGTTCCTTGAAGTAGCCCTGGAATATCCCGCCGTGACGAATCAGAATCTCGCCGTCCTCGGCGATCTTTACCTCGGAATTCGGCAAGCTCCTGCCGACGGTTCCCAGTTTAAAGTGCTCTTCATCCGAAATGTGCGTGATTCCTGTAGTCTCGGTAAGCCCGTAGCCTTCCCGTATCGGAATGCCGATGCTCTGGAAAAATTTAAGAATCTCATGGGAGATGGGCGCAGCACCGGAAATACCTAACCTCACCCGGTCGAAGCCGAGGCGTTCTTTGAGCTTCCAGAATACCGAGAAATAAGCAATCCAGTAAGCGATAAAAAGGTAGAAAGGTATGCTCCTCTTGGCTAGCTTGCGCGTGTTGTACATGGAGCCGATTTTGTAAGCGATATTGAAAATTGTCCGCTTAACCCAGGTGGCGTCCGCCATCTTGAGCACAATGGCCGAGTGATATTTTTCCCAAATTCTGGGCACCGCGTGGAATAAGGTTGGGGAAACATTGCGCAGGTCATTCATGACCGTATCCGTGTTTTCGGTAAAGTTTATGATATGGCCGACACGCATGTGCATCATGAGGTCAAAGATCTGTTCATATACATGGTTTAAGGGGAGAAACGAGATGGTTTCATCATCAACGTTCATCCTGGTAATCTTCTCGTTTTGTTCGGAAATCCACAGATAATTCTTATGGGCAATCATGGCACCCTTGGGAGGCCCGGTAGTACCGGAAGTATAGATAATAGACGCGGTTTCTTCGGATTTTCCTTCATCCACTATGCGCTCGAAAAGCCCCGGATTTTCTTTAGCGGTCTTATCTCCTAAGGCAAGCAGGTCAGCAAAGCTCATGAGCATGGGGTCATCGAAATGCCTGAGCCCTTCCATATCCCAGACGATCAGCTTTTTCAGGTGCGGCGTTCTATCCCTGCATGCCAGTCCCTTGTCGAACTGTTCCTCATCCTCGCAGAAGAATGCCACAGATTCGGAGTGCCCCACTACATATTCGCACTCGGCTACCGGATTGGTGGTGTAAACGCCCACAAAGATGCCCCCTAGCGACATTACTCCCATGGCGGAAAAGAGCCACTCGGGCTTGTTCTCACCCACTATAGCCACATGATCCCCGCGCTTAACACCAAGCGCATGCAGACCCATAGCTACTTTCTTCACGTTTTCATAGTACTGAGTCCAGGTTATATCATGCCAGATGCCGTAATCCTTCATGCGCAGGGCAATCCGTTCCGGCTGTTTTTTAACGATAGCTTTCAAACTCTGTGGCAGGGTTTTTATTTCATCCATTTGAAAATCCTCTTATAACTTATGGCCATTCTTACCTAAAACGCACTTTCCGGCGGTATCTTTTGTAGCCTTTCACCGATGTTTCTGTGGCGATGCCGAGATAAAATTCCTTGACGTCTTCATCTTCCCTCAAAACTTCGGGCTTATCCGCCCGAACAATACGGCCGTTTTCCATAAGGAAGGCGAAGTGGGAATATTTAAGCGCCATATTCACGTTTTGTTCCACAAGCAGGATGGTTACTCCCTGCTTGTTAATATTCTGGATAATGGTGAAGATTTCTTTTGTGAGCAGAGGGGAAAGCCCCAGCGACGGCTCATCGAGCATCAGAAGCTTCGGACGGCTCATCAGCGCCCTGCCGATGGCGAGCATCTGCTGTTCGCCGCCGCTTAAATGCCCGGCCTCCTGATTTTTGCGTTCTCTTAAAATGGGGAATTGTTTGAGCACTGCTTCGATATCTTCCTGAATACCCCGCCTGTCTTTGCGGGTATAGGACCCCATAAGAATATTTTCCATAACTGTGAGCTCAGGGAAGACTTCGCGGCCTTCAGGAACATAGCTGATACCCAGACGGACGATCTCTTCGGTGTCCATCCGGTCGATCCTTTTACCCATAAACTCAATAGTGCCTTTTTCGGGCTGGTCGTCATCGAGCAGGCGCATGATGGTCTTTAGTGTTGTAGACTTGCCCGCGCCGTTGCTACCGAGAAGCGCTACGATAGCTCCCTGCTTAATCTCAAAGGAAATGCCATGCAGCGCCCTGATTAAATCGTACCATGTCTCGATGTTTTTAACCGAGAGCATTATTTCTCCTCCACGCCCAGGTAGGCTGTGATGACATCGGGGTGTTTCTGAACTTCCTGGGGTGTTCCTTCAATTATTTTTACGCCCTGGCTTATGGCCAGAATTCTATCCGAGATGCCCATGACCATATTCATATCATGCTCGATGAGCAGAATTGTCACCTTATAATCTTCCTGAATATCCTTGATCCATATCTTTAAGTCGTCCTTTTCTTCGGTGTTCATACCCGCGGATGGCTCGTCCAAAAGCAAAACCTTAGGTTCAATCGCCAGGGCTCTGCCCAGTTCTACGAGCTTGCGCTTGCCGTAAGGAAGACTCGATACGAACTGATCACGCAGGGACTGGAGGTCGAGAAAGTCGACGATATTCTCTATTATTTCACGATTCTTCACTTCCTCCTTAGCGGTACTTGAATGTCTGCCCCACATGAAGGCACCGCCCATGATGCCCGTCTTCATGTGGATATGTCTACCCAGCATAAGGTTATCCATGACGCTGGCGTTGCCGAAGAGCTGGATATTCTGGAAGGTGCGCGCGATGCCTTTACGGGCTATGTGATCGGGCCTATAACCCACCAGATTCTCATCTTCCAGAAAAATCTTTCCGGAGTCAGGTTTATAAATCCCGCTGATCATGTTGAAGATAGTGGTTTTGCCGCTTCCGTTAGGCCCGATAATGGAAAATATTTTATTGTGTTGAACCTCGAAGCTCACGGATTCCACAGCCCTGATCCCGCCGAAAGAGATGCTTAAGTTTTCAACTTTGAAGTGCGCCATGTACAAAAAATCCTAATATCAATGACCGGAAAAACCCGATCAAATTTTTTTATTAATTGTAAATGAGGGGCGGGGTCTACCCCGCCCCGTTTATGTTATTTTTTCTTCTTCCATGTAGCCAGATCGTTTGAGGTGTAATCCTGCAGCAAAATATAGCTGGAGTTGGGTCCGCATTTCTGGATCTGGATCGAGTCAGTACCCTGATGGACAGTCGGCGACCAGTTAATAACTGGACCGATGCCCTTAAAATTTTTCATGGAGTTTAGTTGTTTCAGTAAACCTGCCGTGCTCAGTTTGGGCCCTGTCCGTTTGAGGGCCTCCACTAATGGCTCAGCAAAGAGCATACCCGCCAAGTAGAAAGTGCCAAAGCGCTCTTCGGGCGCGTATTTTTTGGCAGCTTCGCGGTATTTATTCATGGTGGGGGTGTCGGCATCGGGCGGTAAAGCGAATGCACCGGTGATCATACCCTCCCAGAGACCGCCAGATATCTTGTTCATAAGGACAAAGTCGGACAGGGTATTGGATGACACCCATTGGGGCTTGAATCCTATGGTGGCTGAGGTTTTCAGCGCAATAGTTGCTGAAGTGGGATTAACCCACATGATAACTACCTCGGCCTCAGAGTTTTTCAGGCGCAACATCTGAGAGGAGAGGTCTTTTTCACCAGGTTCTACTGAAAGCTCTTCCACAAGCTTCATTTTTAATGCATCCAGCCTTGCCTTGCAGCCAGTAAGCCCGCTTTTCCCATAGGCATCATTTTGGTAGAAGAAAGCAATCTTTTTGGCCCCAAGTTTTTCCACCACATACTTGGTGAGGATGCTTGCTTCATCTTCATAAAGCGGGTAGACAGCAAAAAGATACGGATGAACCGGAAACACATAATCGTTTATGGCAGTTGATGGGCCCACCCAGATGACTTTGTTTTCAGCTAGATAATCCTTCACCGCCATGCCGCAGGCTGCACTCACGCCACCTACAAAGGCGAAGATGCCTTCGCGTTCGACCAGTTCTTTAACAACAGCCTTGGTCTGGGCTGGATTATACTGGTCATCACGGATGAAGTATTTGATCTTGCGGCCGTGAATGCCGCCTTCCTCATTTACGATCTTGAAGAGGAGATCACTTCCCCTGGCTACCGACCCCCATGGCGCCGCAGGTCCTGTCTGGGGACCCCATTGGGCGATCCTGATTTCCTTGGCATCAAAGCCGGGTTTGGCTGCAGCATGCGCAAGCATTGAAATCAGAAAAACCGTGCAGATAACTATTATACCGATCAAAACTTTTTTCATAACATCCTCCTTTTCATTATATTCGTTGGTACGTCTTGTATCTATCCTCTATAAATATAAACTCCTTTAAAACATTAACTATCACCCTTTGTACCAAACTCCTTTTTCCTTCAGGAACGTAAAGCTGTAGTTGTAAGTACTTTTCGCACCTGTGTCCGTAAAGCGTATATCCACATCTATTTCAACCTGTACAAATTTATCCACAAGCGGATACTTTCCCCTATCATCATTATCCCTGAGCCGGTAGATATCAACGATTCTGTAAGTCTCTATCCTCACCGGAGAAGAACCGACATCCTTTAAAAACTGATCATATGAGTGCGTTTTCTTATAGGCCGAAGAAGGAGCAAGATACGCATAGACCTGTTTGAAATCACGTTCCATCTCCGCCTGGAAATAGGCATTGGTAACCTTTTCAATGGCAATCTTCTCGATGATGAACTCCACCTTTTTTCTCGGCACATCCCAAATGACAAGAACAGCAACAACAGCGATAATAACAATAGATACGATAATAGCGATCTTTGTTTTCTTTTTCATTTTTCCTAACCTGGCACCTAACATTAAGCTTCGTTTACCTAAAGGCTTATAGCCTTAAACCTTTTTAATAAAATGCTTCGCGAACAATCCGCTCGGTCTGACGGTTATAATGATGATAATAACGACAAAGGCCACGATGGGCTTCCACTCGGGCCAGGCATAACCGAAAAAATTCTCTATAATCCCTAAGATAAGACCTCCGACCACTACCCCGGGAATGCTGGTAAGACCCCCTAAGACCGCTGCCGCAAAGGCTCGCATGAAAGGCTCCATCATGAAGTTCGGGTCTAGCACCGAGCGTGCCGCAAAAAACATGGCCGCAATAGCTCCGATGAGAGAGCTCATCGCCCAGGTAAAGGAAAATACCCGCTCCACTTTGATGCCCATAATCTTTGCCGCATTTACATTCTGCTGGGTTGCCCGCATGGCGATTCCCAGCCTCGAGAACCGGAAAAACAGAAACAGAAGAACCATGATGACAATCGAGAGTGCAAATACTCCCATAGACCATTCATTCAACACCAATCCCGGAAAGATCTCATGAGTCTTACGGACAGAGAGAAGGAAGGGAAAATCTTTCTGCTCTGCGCCCCACTTCCACCCGGCAATCGCCATGAGCAGCATCTCTACGCCCAATGTCAGGATAATGAGGCCGAGCACGTTCGGATCTTTTGCCGGCCGCAAACAGCATATTTCTATGAGCATGCCGAGCAACATGGCAAAAACCATGGTAATAAGAAAGGCCAGCCAGAAGGGAAAGTTGTATACAACAAGAACATGATAGGTCACAAACGTTGCAATCATGCCCATCTCACCCTGCGCGAAGTTAACCACTTCTGAGGTCTTGTAGATGATAGCCACAGCAACGCCGAAGAGCCCGTAACACGCGCCAATGGCCAGGCCTTCGATAAAAAGTTGTTCAATCATAGTCTCTTCACCCTTTTCAATCTAGAATGGCCATGTTTTCCAGTACTTCTTCATTCTTATCCATATACCGAACATGCCCAGAGGTTCGAAGATGACAATCGCCAGCATGATGATTCCGAGTGCTATGTTGCTGAAGTTTGCCAGCCCGATTACCGTAAACCATTGCTTTGATATGTATACTAAGAACGCACCCAAATAGGGCAGTTCATCCACGTTCTTCAAGAAATCGTACTGCAAATAAGTAATGAGAATTGCGCCCATGATGGCTCCCATTATCGAGCCCAGCCCTCCAACCACGACCATGACCAAAAAGATAATGGATAGAATGAGGTTAAAGGTGAAAGGATCGAAGAAGGTGACCACAAATCCGTATAAACCGCCGGCAACTCCCGCGTAAAAAGCGCTCACGGCAAAGGACATAGTCTTGAAGATGGTAAGGTTCACCCCCATAACCTCGGCGGCAATGTCGTCGTCGCGAATAGCTACAAAGGCTCTGCCGACACGTGTCTTCATGAGGTTTCTGGCCCCGATCACCATGAGCACCGTGATGATGAGAATAAGATAATAAATTTTCACATCACCTTCTATGACCATGCTGTAAGCAGATCCGGCAAAGCCCAGGTCCAGAGGCGGTGTCTTGATGCCCATTCTGCCGCCGAAGATTTCCCATCTGCCGATAATGTGCATAATCGTAAGCCCGAAGCCCAGCGTGGCTATGGCAAGGTAAGGCCCCTCCAGCCTCAAGGCCGGAAGACCGATGATAAAGCCGAAAAAAGCGGCAATAAGTGCGGCGATGATGAGGGCAACGATGAAGGGGAAATGCAAATGCGTCATAATGAGCGCGGTGCCGTAAGCGCCAATGGCAAAAAATCCGGCGTGACCAAGCGAGATCTGCCCCGTATAGCCCACGAGGATGTTCAAGCCTACGGCGAGGATAATGTTAACCAAGATAATGTTAAAGAGGTAAATATTATAAGAGGGTAAATAAAGCGGTAATGTCAATAGGAAAACAAGTAAAACTATGGACCAAACAAGAATTGTAGCGCTGCTAAAAAGCTCAATATCCTCATAATAATTGCGCTTCATATCCATATGGATTTACGCCTCTATTATCATCCGAATATATTCTGGACTTACTAAGAATTAACTTTTTAGCGAGCGGAGTATATATAGGCGGCTCTTCCGTGTCAAGATGTTTCAAAAAAATGTGTTATCAAAACACCTTTTGTATGTCTGTAAAATGAAATGCGGCCAAGTTGCTAGAGAAACAACCCGGCCGCATGGTTTTAAACCTTCTTCAATTTTTCACATTCTAAATTAACGCTCTTTTGCGGAAACGATTCCCGCGGCATTCATGGCCATCATTTCGTAGCGTTTGAGAGGAGATTCTGCCAGAATCATCATCTTCTGCGCCGCCATCGAACCCTCCGCGTGAACGGTTGTCACTTCGTGAAACGCCGACTCATGCGAGCAGACATGCCGCATCGTCTCGTGAATCATTTTCAGTCTGTCCAGTGTACTGTATTTGCCCGATCCTCCCAGATAGTGTTCCAAGTAATCATGGATGTCGGAATTCTCCCAATCCTTTTTATCGGGCGCCGTCGCCAGGATGCCGCCGCCGATATCCTGAATCAGTTCCACAAAGGTGTGATATTTGCTCGCGAAGTGAAGTTTCGCCATATTGGCAATAAGAGGATTCGGCACGGCAATCTCACCGTACATGACGGGATCATTCGCTGCCGCGTTAGTGAGAGCGCGCAGTGTTTCTACATAAGCGGCAATGTCCGCGAGCTTATCCCGAATGTGCCCCACTTTATCAAGCCCATTGTATTTGGCCATAGCTACGGCACAGCCCGCCATCACCTCCACGGCGGGAACTTTATAGCTGATCGCCGTAAACCGATGGAAGGTGGCAAAGGTATAAGCCAGGAGCATGGAATGCTGCCACTCTCCGCACATAAAAACACGCTCCCAGGGAACAAGGACATTGTCGAAAACGATCATGGCTTCCGTCAGCTCTCTCACCGGACGGTCGGCATGAAACTCGTGATCAGACCAGGCGCCGCGTCCGCTCCGGCAAATAAAGGTAATTCCTTTGGTGTTGGCTGGAATGGCAAAACTCACAGCATAATCAGACTCGTCTTCACGCATCTGTCGGGTAGGCACGACCAATATTTCGTTTGCCGCCGGAGCGCTGGTGATATGAATCTTCGCTCCTTTGACCACAATGCCTTCTTTATTTTTATCCACCACATGGAGATAGTAATCGGGGTGTTTCTGTTTGGAAGGTTCTTTGGAACGATCCCCCTTAACGCAGGTAACAGCACCGCAGGTATGTAAGTCGTTTTTCCGCAGGTGCTCCAGAAAATTAAGAGCATTATCCTGGTACTGTTTTTTCCCCATCTGGCCGGCTACGACAAAAGCGGCGTTGAGACAGTCGGTCCCGATATCTTTGCCGAAGGGAAGACCGCCGATTATCTCGATGGAACGCTGAATCATCTTCGTTCGATTCGCCAGGTCTTCCCTATTCTTCGGTGTAATGAAATAGCGGTTGATCGGTTCTCCCGTTTTCGGATGAGGCGCCACGAATAAATCCCGAACTGTTGGGTCCTTCGATGCCGTAAGCTCATAGCCTGAGGCGATTGTATCAATAGTAATGCCGAGGATCGGATGCTTGGTAATGTCTTCCACCTTCTGACCCCGGATATACACGCGCCTGCCGTCGCGCAAACTTTTTTTGTAATCTTCAACGGTACGGATTGCCATAATAACCTCCTTTAAAAAATGCTTTTTTATTAATAGCGAATATTGTCTATCTTTTAAAAAACTTTTTAAGACAATTTTCTCAATTCCTTTTTCAACACTTTGCCGACAAGGTTTTTCGGCAGGGCTTGCAGAAAGATCACTTTTTTCGGTAACATAAAATTCGTAAGCTTCATCCGGCAGAAGTTAACGATTTCTTCCTCGGTCGCCTTTTCACCCGGATTCAATACCACAAAAGCTTTGATATCCTCACCATAAATATCGTCCTTCATTCCGATTACCGCTGCTTCCGATACTTTGGGGCAGGCAAAAAGAACTTCTTCAATTGTCCGCGGAGAAATATTTTCCCCTCCTTTGATAATCAAATCCTTCTTCCTATCCGTGATCCAAAAATAGCCGTCATCATCTTCATAACCGACATCGCCCGTATGCAGCCAGCCGTCTCGAATTGCCTCGGCCGTCTCCTCCGGTTTATTCCAGTATCCTTTCATGAGCTGCGGTCCCCGGATAACAATTTCTCCTTGCTCGCCGCGGGGAAGTATTTTGCCATCATCATCCATGATTCGCATCTCGGTTCCTTTCATCGGTATGCCGATGGAACCAACTTTCTTCACTCCATCAATAGGATTGGTGGAATTGTTTGCTCCCGCTTCCGTCAGTCCCCACCCTTCGCCGATCTCACCACCGTAAACCTCCTTGAATTTATTCCACGTCTCCAAAGCCAGCGGAGCCGAACCCGATATCCAGTATTTCATCGAACTTAGATCATATTTTTTAGGATTGGGATAGAGAAGCAGATAAACATACATGGTCGGGACTGCAACCAGGATGTTAGCCCGGTATTTTTCTATAGATGATAAAATTACTTCCAGATCGAAAGAATCGAGAAGAACGGTTGTTGTTGCCGTCCGGAACATACCGCTATTCATTGTGGCGATGCCGAAGGAATGGCACAGAGGAAGAACGCTGATGTTTGTCATGCCGTCCGGGAAAGCCATGCTGTCATACTGCATTTTGGCATTGGCATAAAGCGAGTGATGGGTGTGCATGACACCTTTAGATTTGCCGGTGGTTCCCGCAGTATAAATAAGCGCGGCAAGTTCATTCTCATTCATATCCGCAACCGAATGATCTTCAACCGAGTTCTCCACCAGCGGGTGGTAAGCGATGGTCCCTTCGGGAACATCTTTATCAATCAGAATAATCGTTTTCATAGCGGGTGCTTTTGCCTGCGCCGCGCGGATTTTCGGAAGAAAAGCCATACTGCTGATGACTACTTTGGCGCCCGAGTCCTTATAGATATACGCGATTTCTTCATCACCCATCAGATAGTTAATCGGCACAATAACGGCACCTATCCGCAAAACAGCCCCGAAACTTTCGATAACCTCAGGACAGTTGGGCATTTGAACAATAATTCTGTCTCCCCTTTTCACGCCTATACTTTTGAGCGCGCTAACAAGCTTTTGGGAATTTCGTAGCATCTCGAAATTCGTTATTGCCTTTCTTTTAAAATAAAGGCTGATTCGTTCCCCCTCGGCTAAAACCTTCTCTTCACGCAATTGTGCCAGGTTCATCATAACCCCCTTATATTATAAATAATAACGTCTTATGGCTGACTATCGAAAAATCCCTATCCCCGCGATGCCCGCCATTAATTCTTTCAGGCCGCCGTAACGCCGCCATCAACAGTCACGACTGTACCGGTAATGTATTGGGCGCAATCCGAGGCAAGAAAAGCGACCAGCTTGGCCACATCTTGCGGTTCTCCCGGCGGCGGTTCTTTGGGCATTAATTCCAGCCAACGTCCCGGATCGTTAAACCTTGATTGCGCAATGCTCTTAAGCAGCGCCTCCAGTCTTTCGGTTTTGATTAAACCGGGATTGACGGCGACCACCCGGATGCCGTCTTTCAAGCTCCTTGCACCCAGCGCTCTGGTGAAAGCCATTAGAGCAGCGTTCCCCGCGCTGCCCGCAATATAATCACCGCGGGGACGCTCTCCGGCCGCACCGATTACATTGATGATAACGCCCTTTCCGCGTGTTTTCATCTGCGGATAAACAGCACGGCATAAATTGACATAGCCGAACACCTTTAGATCCCAGGCTTCACGCCAACGAGGCTCTGCAATTTGCCAGAGATCGCCTCGCGGAATGGCGCCGGCGTTATTGACCAGTATATCGATTTCCGGACAATCTTTGGCAAGATCTCTGGTGTTGTCTCCTATGCTCAGATCGACGGTATGGATCGTGACCGACACACCAAATTTTGATTTCAGTGAACCTTTTGTTTTACGCAAGGCTGTTTCGTCTCGCGCGGCAAGATGAAGAGTGCAGCCTTCAGAAGCCAGTATTTCGGCGCAGGCGCGCCCGATCCCTTTGGACCCGCCGGTGATGAGCACTGATTTGCCTCTTAAGTTTAAATCCATTCTACTGCGCTCCTTATTCTTCTTTTTCCAGTTCCACCTGCAAGGTTTCGAGAATCCGGCAAACCATTCCATAATAGCCGATAGCCGTCGTCAACTCCACAACCCCCTCTTCACTTAAAATTTTCCGCACTGCGGTAAAGGTTTCATCTTTTACCCGTACATTCATGGTTTCTTCGTCGGTGTAACGCAATATTGCTTTTTCTGTTTCGCTGAATCGCGATGAATTTTCCCAATTAGTCAAATCATTAATTTGTTCTTGCTTTACCCCCGCGCGCAAGGCAATCGGAACGTGCTGGGTCCATTCATAGTTGGCCTTATTGATAAGCCCTACCCTTAAAATTGCCAACTCCCTCAGATTCGGAGGCATAACTCCTTTCAGAAGAATCGCGTTACCCAGTAGCAAAAATTGATGACCGACCTGCGGACAGTGGGCCATAATCTTAAAGAGATTTAGGACACGACCGCCCTTTTCCTTAATTCGCAGGAACCTCTCCTGCAGTTCGGGCGCCGCCGATTCTTCATTCAAAAAACTTATCCGTGCCATTACATCTCCTTTTCTCCATTATTATTAATTCATATCAAGACAATCTGTGGAATTATCCGATTCGCGCGCTTTGGCCGCCATCCACGGGCAGGAGCGCACCGGTAATAAACTTAGCTTCATCCGAGGCGAGGAAAAGGGCCGCATAGGCCGTATCCCAGCCGGATCCCATTCCACCTTTCAGAGGAACTCTACTACTGCGTTCTTTAATCAAATCTTCCTTATTGATGCCCTGATATCGCGAAATCCCTTCAATGGCCATGGGGGTATTCATAAAACCCGGCATGATGACATTGGCGCGAATTCCTTTACCGGCATAAACGAAGGCGATGGAATGGGTCAAGGAATTAACGGCCGACTTGGAGGTTTTATAAGCAAGCATCGGTGAGGCGCATACAGACGCAATAGATGAAATATTGACAATGGAACCGCCGCCCTGCTTTTCCATATAAGGGATAACATGTTTGCAGGTCAAATACATGCTCTTGACGTTTACATTATAGATGCGTTCCCATGCTTCTTCCTTCAGCTTAACCGGCCCCAGATCTTCTCCCCCGGTGCCGACATTATTGACCAGAATATCGATCCGGCCATAATGCGCCGCGCACTCCTCGGCCAAGCGTCGGCAGTCATCAGAACGGGTGACATCAGCGGCAAAGGCGAAGGCCTCGCCGCCTTCTTTAGTGATCATCGCCTGAGTTTCGGCAGCGGAATCAAGGCGAAGGTCCACGAGCATAAGCCTAGCGCCCGCGCGGGCAAAAAGAACGGAAATCGCCCGGCCGTTCCCGATGGTATCCCCCGGTGTTTGACCGGCACCTGTCACAATTGCCACTTTTCCTTCCAGTCGCTTATCCATCTTCCCTTCAGATTAAATATCTAAATTTAACTTAGATAATTTATAATATACTCTTCACAGCGGCTTCGATGCCGGCAAGTTCTATTTTGCCGCCGGGAAAGTAGTCGTTTTGCAGATCAACCAAAGTAAGATATTTATTCATGTTCACCCTTTATCCTTTTTAGAGAATAACGACAAATCTCTGTAGAATGGCATACCGCAACTTGTTAAACTTTTTCCATGAAAAAAACCAAGGCTTTTTTCGAAAGAACTTTGCCTTTATGTTTATGTTCAGGACCATTCGGAATGAAAATGCCGTCACCGGGATTATAAATTATTTTTTCATTTTCATATTCAATTTCCATTTGGCCTTCAATCAGATAGCCATAATGACCTTTTTCACACCAATGGGACGGCATCTCTTTCGAGTATTCAACCAGACGAAGGCGTAAATTTCCCTGGTCTATATATTTATGTCTTACACCCTCCATGGGGGACTCCCATTTAAGTTTGCCGAAGTCTACTTTATACTGAAACTTCATATGAACTCCATTTCAAAATCTTATTTAATATCCTCTGATCTGCCAGTCGAAAACCTGTTTGTTCCAAATGTTTTTATACTTCTGCGACTGAAAAATAAGATTGTTATTATTTCTGTAACTTAACTACTTTATATCCGAGTTTACGGAGCAAATTGACTAAGCCGTTATCACCGACAAGGTGTGCCGCACCTACGACCACCATCGTGTTCCCCAACCCATTAAGATAGCCTTCGATATCCTTCACCCATTTGTTGTTCCTGTCCACGATAAGGGTTTGATATAATTTCTGGTAAGCCATTAGTCCTTTGATGTAAAGCTCCTCCATTTTGGCTTCATCTCCTTTTCTCCAGGCGGCCAGATGTTCACCCAGTTTTACTTCCAATTGTTTGAGTTCCTCGATAGTTTCAAGGATTTGGTCGCTTCCCGCATTCGCATCCACCGAAGTCAGAATGCTAATTTGCTGATCCACTGTTTCCAAACTTCCTGTAGCTTTTCCATCCTGCATAGCTTTATTTTTGAAGAAATAATCAATCCCTTTTTTAGGGTCGGCGCCGATTTTGTTCATTTCTAATACTGTAAGCGTCATCACAAAAAAAGTCGGCTTAAATAACAGGTATTGTTCCAGCGGATAATTCCGTTCTTTGTAGAAGCTTTCCGCTTTGGTGTAAGCTGCGGATGTAATATGCTCTTTAAGAGTTGTGCCGTCATTGTAAATTGCCGCGCTTAGAAACATTTCCATATATTCCGGACTTTCCATTTCACCGGGCGGGACTTCAAATATGATTTTGCGGGAGTCCTGATAAGCTGTAAAAAATTCGGCAGGCAGGGGATAATCAGACGCGCGTAACATATGGAAAGAACCGGCAAGATAAACAGTAGTCTTGGAAGAACTTACCGCCCACACGGAGCTTTCCGCCTGAACACCGGAAGCTGTAAACAAAATAAATAATAGCAGCGCCGTTCGCCACAAATTTAGTCTCATATAATTCTCCTTGGCTTGGACTAATCAAACATCACTTCATCCGGCTGAAAAGAACGCTCCCCAGCAGGAACATAGTTATTGCGAAGAAAATTACCACTATAAAATCGACATAAAAAGGGAAAACATGGATATTGAGCAATACGCCTCTGACTCCATCTACAGCATAGGTAAGAGGATTAAGTTTAACCAGTCCTTGCAGCCAGAAGGGAAGCTTGTCGTCAACCGGGAAAAGAGCACCGGATAAGAAAAAGAGCGGAAATATAAGAAAGGCCGAGATGACCTGGAATCCTTCCAGACTTTCAAAAAGAGAGCCGAGAGCAAGCCCCATCGAAACCAGCGCGATTGATGTAACAAATAATAAAAGTAAAGCCAGCGGAATGCCCCAGGGATTTATAGACGGAAACAAAAATGAGAAGAGAAAGAGAACTATAATCTGTAGTGTAACATCCGTGCATCCCCCCAGAACCTTTCCCATAAAGATGCTGATACGCGAGACCGGCGCCACCAGGATGGCCTTAAGCACATCCAGCTTGCGGTCCCAGACTATATAAAGGCCGAAGTACACCGATCCAAAAAGTACCAACATAGCCAGGATGCCCGGAAATATATAATCCTGATAATTGATATTGCTGACGCTAACGCTCGCCCCCACGCCGCTGCCGAACAGGAAAAGCCACATGAGAGGCTGGACGATGCTCGAAACGATTCTACTTTTCTCGCGCTGGAAAACTTTGAATTCCCGCCACCAAACAGCGTAAATACCCATCAATTCTTTGCGGACGCGTCCCTCGCTCATAGAATCAAGACCCTCTCTGACGGTAACGGGCTACGGACTCCACCCAGCTTCCGGAATCCTCTATAGAATCTTCTCTGATGTCTCTTCCGGTCAGCTTAATAAACACGTCGTTGAGCGTGGGTACTCTCATCTCCACGCATTCCACATTTTTAACCATGGAAAGAATTTCCGCCAGGTGCAGATGTGCCTCTTTTGTGATTATTTCCAGTGCGCCTTCGTTTTCCCTCACTTCGGAGACATAAGGCAGAGCGCGTATTTTTTCCAGGGGAGGTTCTTTCACTCTTATTACCACCATATCTCCGCCCATGGACTCTTTCAGGCCATCCGGTGAATCGAGCGCGATTATCCGGCCATGATCGATAATTCCCACACGGTCGCATACCTGCTCGGCTTCCTCCATATAATGAGTGGTGAGCACAACGGTGGTTTGCTCCATTTGAGCCATTTTTTTGATGTATTCCCAGATGCGCGCCCGCGTTTGCGGATCAAGCCCGAGCGTCGGCTCGTCCAGAAAGAGCACTGCCGGCCGGTGCAAAAGACCGCGGGCTAACTCCAGACGCCTGCGCATCCCTCCCGAGTAAGTGCGGGTTACATCATTACTGCGCTGCTTCAAGTCGACCAGTTCCAGCATTTCCGTTATCCTTTTCTCCCGGATATCGGAAGGGACGCCGTAGAGACGCGCGTGAAGTTCGAGATTTTCCCGTCCGGTAAGAACGGTATCCAAGGTGGGGTCCTGAAATACTATGCCGACTTTGCGTCTTACCTGCGCGGGCTCGCCTATTACATCATAGCCCGCTATAGAAGCGCTGCCGGAAGTCGGGCGGACAATCGTGCAGAGCATACCGATGGTGGTGGTTTTGCCGGCGCCATTAGGCCCGAGCAGTCCGAATATTTCGCCTTTTTCTATGTTCAGGTCGATGCTTCGAACTGCTTGTATTTTGCCGTAGCTTTTTGTAAGGGCATTGGTCTTGATAATAACCATATTAGTAAAGACGCAGGCTCCTGAATATTGATTGGCAGATGATTTTTATCAGTCGGCGGAAACGGCCCCCGGCCATAGATAATAAAAACCGGCTTTAGCACTGAGAATTTCCGGAAGTTCAATATTTATCACCGAAACATTCAAATTTTCAGATGCGGCACCCGCAATATTATAATAATTATCCTCCGGGAATTCCGCCCTGCGGTATACTATCAATTTAGCGTCTTCGGAAATCTTTGCTATTTTTTTTGTTTCTTTAACGGCGTCGCTTATATAGCCGATTTTGTCTATCAACCCCATTTGCAGGGCCTCATCTGCCAAGAACACGCGTGCCGTGGAAATTTCCGTGATTGCCTGCGGCGTAAGCTGGCGGTGCTTTTTCACCAAACCGATAAATCGTTCTTCAAAATCATTCATTGCTTTTTGCAAAAGTTTTCTTTCTTCTTCACTGGTATCCCGGAAAGGCGATCCCATGTCCTTGTATTTGCCAACCTTCTGCACATCCACACCGAGGCCGATTTTGTCCATTAAACCTTTAACTTTCGGCTGCAGAGAAATAACTCCTACCGAACCCGTTATAGTTGTCGGGTGCGCCATAATTAGATCCGCGGGAAGAGACATATAATAAGCGCCGGACGTGGCGAGGTCCATCATGGAAATTACAACTTTACTGCCCGTTTTTTCTTTGTAGGCGGAAATCTCGTGATAGAGAAGATCACTGGCGGTGATGGTGCCACCGGGAGAATTTATCTTGAACAAAACCGCCTTGATTTGTTTATCCTTTTGGGCTTTATTAATTTGCGAAACTACCTGCTCAACCAGACTCGGGGTGGCAGTGATCAAACCTTTTTTAGGGTTGTCCGAGATTAATCCATTTACAGGAATCAGCAATATTTTATCCGCGCCTGTGCCTTCCAGCGTATATTCTTTGAGTGGATCGGGTGTCTCGCTAAAAATATTGAATTTCGGCGCCACGCACCCCATGATCAAAACTAAAATCGACGCCACTATAATAAAATAATATCTTTTCATACCTTACCTCCTTTGATTGGGCAACAAGTCCTTCTTAAATCTGTATCATATTTTAACTAACAGTTCTCTGATTTTTTTAAATTATAAAGAACCGGAATTATTTAAGCTATCTTCTCTAATATTACGACACGTTGGAAATGCTTCATGCGTCTTATTGCCGTTTCTCTTATTGACTTTGACCTGCCTTTTTTGTAAAGAAGTGCCAGTCTTCTCCGGGAGGCCGCGCCTGAATAACTCTCCGGCGCAAGTATTAAGGAGGCAGTGCATTATGGCAAAGGTTCACGTATTCGAAAAAAGACCGCCGGTACTTGGTATTAATAGTTTAGGGCGGATAGGAAAGTTGACATTGTGGCACCATGTAGGAAGAAAGTATTTTAAAGAAATTATTGTCAACCTCGGACGGGAAGTGGGGACGGGGTTAGATGCTATAGCACAGACGATCGAGAAGGACGCGACCTATGGATTACTCCATAGATTTCTCTACGGCATAAAAGCAGAGCGCGTTATAAAAATAACTGACGAAAAAAAAGGTAAGATGCTCATCGACGGGGTCCCGGTGACGGTGCTGCGTGAAGCGAGAAACCCCGCCGATATTCCCTGGCGCGACTACGGCGCGGATATTGTCATTGACTGCACGGGAAAGTTTAAAGACCCGACAATTCCCGCCGATAATAAGAACGGTTCTATTCGGGGACATTTTCACGGTGGAGCAAAGGTTGTTATCAATTCCTCCCCTTTTAAAATAAAAAATAAAGCTTTATCCATGCCTGACGACGCCGTAACTTTGATTTACGGAATCAACCATGCCGCTTTTGATCAGAAGAAACATCAGCTTATTTCCGCGGCTTCCTGCACAACCACGGGGCTGGCCCACATGATTAAACCTCTACTCGAACATGAGGAAACAAATACAATCTTGACGGCCTCAATGTCGACCATTCATGCCGTTACCAATTCGCAAAGCGCGTTGGACAGTGTTCCCAAGACAGGAGAAAAGGACCTGAGAAAAAACAGGAGCATCCTCAATAACATAATCCTGACTTCCACGAATGCGGCTGAGGCTTTGGGACAGGTAATTCCGGAGGTAAAAAACATCGGTTTCATGGCCGACTCCATCAGAGTGCCCACCAACACCCTTTCTTTAATTGTTCTAAATGCGACTTTTCAAACGCGCGTAAATAAGGATGGTGTCGCCGTTGCTATCGATACAAAAACAATAAATGGTATTTACCGAAAAGCCGCCCAAAGCAATCCCGAGCACTTAATAATATTTACCATGGAGCAGAATGTTTCCACCGACCTCATCGGAGTGGACGCGGCGGTAATTATCGAGGGGCAATTCAACCACACTAGAACGGCTTTTATTAATGTAGACCTCTCTCATATTCCGAATTTACCAAACGGCCTGCTGCAGACATTTGCCGAAAAAACGATGAAAATACCGGTTGTTCACGCGAAGATTTTTGGATGGTACGATAACGAATTCGGAAGCTACACAAACAGGGTAGGAGACCTGACGGTCTTTATTCATAAGAACATTTTATAGAAAAAGTCAATTCATCAACAGCCCAATGATTGTAGCCTTCAGGGGATTATATTACGCGATTCTTCCGATTCGCATTCGTGCTTTCCGGAATAGACTGTCCCGCTCCATCCGTCGATGCAGACGAAATCACCCGCGTTGATTTTGCAGCTGTCAACTGACGCAAAACCGGCGGTTTCATAAACTTTGAGTTTACTGAATCCGACAACCCCTACTTTGTTGAGTTGAGGAATTGTAACGGCGGCGTGCGAAGTGCCTCCCCCCCTTGCTGTTAAGAGTCCATCGACCTGTAAAAGCACGCCTACGTCATCGGGAACCGTGTCGCGACGAATTAAAATGAGTGGTGTTTTCGGCTCAGCCGAGCGGAAATACTTAATATCCGCTTCAGTGTAAACCGCCCTGCCGCAGAGAGCTCCACCACTAACCCCTATCCCTGTTCCCAGCACGGAAGATTGCAACACCCCGGTGTCAACAAAACGTTTCAAGCTTTTTGCCGTTACTTGATCCATATCCCGCGTTTGCAGCAAATATAGCTTATCTTTACTCGCTCCTTCAAAAGTGAACTCAATCTCCTGGTGATTAAAGCCTCTTTCATAAATAAGATTTTCGGAAATTCTTATGAGTTCGGCGTAAATTTCCGGAAATTTAGCTTCCAGAGATATTTCCATATCTTTGCGTTCCACTAAAC
>Ga0209777_10003624_pt1 | contig 18960 bp, 14 predicted proteins | sample FrelakmetHBP12HB_FD_187147 | JGI IMG/M metagenome (GOLD analysis project Ga0209777, IMG submission 187147) | Freshwater lake sediment microbial communities from the University of Notre Dame, USA, for methane emissions studies -HBP12 HB (SPAdes)... | ecosystem: Environmental > Aquatic >...
TACTGAAAATTAAGGAAAAAAGGAAAAAGAAAAAATGAGTTTTGAGAAGTTTGAGTTACATGCGAAAATATTTGCCGGCGTGCAAGCGATTGGCTACACAGTGCCAACACCAATTCAATTAGAATCAATCCCGCCGATTATGGAAGGCCGCGATGTTATGGGGCTTGCCCAAACCGGAACAGGGAAAACAGCAGCTTTTGTTCTGCCGATCTTGCAACGTCTTATGCAGGGGCCACGCGGTCACATCCGCGCCCTGATCATTGCGCCAACGCGGGAGTTAAGCGAACAAACCCACAAAGCCATAGGCCTTTTGGGACGCAGGGCACAAATCCACAGCGACTCCATCTATGGTGGAGTGGGCATTGGCGGCCAGATAACAAGGCTCCGTGACAAAGTTGATATCATCTCCGCTTGTCCCGGTCGTCTGCTTGACCATATACAACGCCATACCATTGATTTATCCCATGTAGAGGTACTGGTACTGGATGAGGCGGATCACATGTTTGATATGGGCTTTCTGCCGGATGTCCGAAGAATCGTTAAACACATTCCCAAACAGCGTCAAACGTTGCTTTTCTCCGCTACGATGCCCAACGATATAAAAAGCCTGGCTAATGATCTTCTGCTCAATCCCGTCAATATTGAAATCGGCCACGCAGCGCCGGTAGAAACGGTTACACATAAGTTTTATCCAGTACAAATGAGCTCTAAAACAGAGCTGCTGAAAAATATTCTTGATAATACAAAAACTGATTCCGTTCTCGTCTTTACCCGGACAAAATCGCGCGCGAAAAGTGTTGCCCAACAGTTGGATAAATCGGGATATAAAGTTACCTCCCTGCATGGAAATTTATCGCAGCAGAAACGCCAGCAATCTCTTGACGGCTTCCGCGACGGCCGTTATGAAATTATGGTGGCGACCGATATCGCCGCTCGCGGCATTGATGTGACAAGAATTTCCCATGTCATTAATTATGATATGCCGTCGACTGCGGATGCCTATACTCATCGTATCGGCAGAACAGGGCGCGCTTCCAAAATTGGTGATGCCTTTACTTTTGTAACAGCCGATGATGCAGGCCTTGCTCATTCCCTGAAAAGAGTTCTTGGAGAAAAACTCCAATACCGCAGTGTTGACGGATTAACTATCAACATGCCGTTAGACAAAGCCGCCGCTCATAGCAATCGAGGCGCGAATGAGATGAAGTTCAATAGAGGCAGAAAGCTTTTTTCTACCCGGCCGCAAGCAAAAAGAAGGCCGACGCAGCGTTCCTTCGACAATAGTAATCGGTCATTATGGTCGCCCCGATCGCCAATGGCAGTTTAATTATACCAAGTCGCATTCTTTGGCTAACTTTGTTGGCATCGTCGTCGGCTTCCTCAACGTATCAATAATACGCCTGCGGAGCCTCCTCCTTGCCGTCGCGTTATCCTTTGAATGCAACTCGGTATTACAATTACAAATGGAGTTTTCGCCAGTATGGCGAAAACTTCCAGGGTAATTCCCATTTCTAAATCAAAGATGATATTGAGGTAACACATATAGGCAGGAAACCCCGGCGAATGCTGGGCATAACGCGCTGATCAGCGGAGGCGTAAGACTCCCGCTAAATTAGCTTGTTCGGTATTTTTTAAATACTGCCTTCTTGAGATTAAATAGAAATCAAAGAAATCGTGTTTGGACATGCTTAAAGCGTGTTTTCGATTCTCTTCAGAAATACTGTTAATCCATCCTGTCTTTCCTTTTTCTGTTAAGAGGTGTGGATTCCTCAAACCATAATAAATGTTAAATGCTGAACGAATTGGATCAGGTTGACGACCAAGGATTTCTAACCCCATAGACGTGAACATTATGAAGAATTCTGTTAGGTCCGGTTTAAACTCAATAGTGCCATATGCATCATTGTCAGCATGTTTGAAAAAATTATATGCTTGCTTAAAAATCTTGTTTGCCTCAATACGATATTCGTCTTTAATAACCAAACTATCATAGATTAAATCCCGCCCACCTTGTTTTTGGTTGATGTCGTGCACTATCTGATGAGCAGAACACACAAGGGTATGAATAGAGACAGAATCGCCGTTGGAAAACCACAGTGATATGGCTGTGTTAAGCTGGCGACAAGCGGCATCAAGCTTTTCTATTATTTCTGTTTCCATATTAGCTTACCGAACAATTAATATACGAACTTCGTTTTAGTGAGACTATTGGATTCCGTTTAAGAAATTACAAGCACTACTTGGCGCCGGCCTTTTTCAGCAGCGACTCTATCTGCTGGTCTTTTTCCTGCCACAACTTCTGCACCCATTTATGCATGGCATCGCGAAAGACCGGATCGCCTTCATAATCACCGTGCAAAAACTGTTGCGGAATTTCTATTGTCCGGACACGCACGATTATCCGTTTGACTTTGCCGCAGAGAAAGTCCCTGAATTCCGGGATTCCATCCGGATACACGATGGTAATATCCAGCATGGATTTAAACTTTTCGCCCAGCACGTCTAGCGCCAGCGCAAGTCCGCCCGATTTGGGACGCAGGAGGAATTTGTATTCACTGTTCTGCTTGTCGTGTTTTGCTTTGGTAAAGCGCGTGCCTTCAAGAAAGTTCATGACGCTGGTGGGAACAATACCAAATTTCTCGCAGGCTTTGCGCGTTGCTTCATAATCTTTGCCTTTTTGTTCGGGATGTTCTTTCAGATATTCGGAACTGTGGCGATATAGGAAAGGATAATCCAGCGCCCACCAAGCCAAACCCATGAACGGCACTCGAATAAGTTCCCTCTTAATAAAGAATTTCAGCAGGGGAATGCGGCGATTCAACAGGTGCTGCATCACAAGTATATCAACCCAGGATTGATGATTGCTTACAACCAGATACCAGCCATCATAATTCAAGCCCTCTAATCCTTGCACATCCCACTTAGTTTTTTGGGTCAGACGCATCCACCCGCTGTTACAGGCAATCCAAATTTCTCCAATCCAATGAAGAATCCTGTTGAGCGCCCGGTGTAACTGCGGCAAAGGCAAAAGAAATTTCGGAATGGAGAACACTAAAAGGATAGATACCCATACCACTACATTCACGAACAAAAGAAATCCAGCGATGACTCCCAGTAATCTGGACGGTAAAAAATTCAGCATATTGATATTCCTAAAAATATAAAATATTTATATTGATGTTATTGAGCATAAAAAAAGGACTTTTACAAGTCAAGAACATTATTGATTTATCGTTATACAAACACGTAGCGCCTCTTCATAGCAATCTCATTAAAGTATTGAATATCAAACAGTATAAATAGTTTTTAAAGAAATAACTGGTTTAAATACAATTTTTTTGTTATAAAATACAGTTAAGAAAATTTTTTTAACCATACCTAAGTAAAAATTGGTTGTGTTCAAAACTGCTATAAATCATATAATTCAGTTCAAAACCATAACCCAAAAGGATTTAAAAAATGAAAAAAGATCATATAAGGAATATTGCTATTATTTCCCATGTCGATCATGGCAAAACCACACTGCTTAATGCCATGTTGAAACAGACAGGGGTTTTTCGTTCTAATCAGGTTGTAGAGGATCGCGTGATGGATTCGATGGACCTGGAAAAAGAGCGTGGAATCACTATCACGGCAAAAAACACCGCTGTGGAGTACAACGGGGTAAAAATTAATATTGTCGATACGCCCGGCCATGCCGATTTTGGCGGCGAAGTGGAACGCAGCCTCAATATGGTTGATGGAGCGATCCTCCTGGTTGATGCCAGTGAAGGACCTCTGCCGCAAACAAGATTTGTTTTAAAAAAAGCTCTGGCACTGCGCCTGCCGATAATTTTAGTCATCAATAAAATTGATCGAAGAGATGCCCGTATTGACGAAGTGATCAATGATTCCTACGATCTTTTCATCGATTTAGGCGCGGAAGAAAGTCAAATTGAATTTCCCATCCTTTACACCAATGCCAAAATCGGAGTCAGCCATAGAAAACTAGGCGATGACAGCGCCGATTTGCAGCCGCTGCTCCAGACAATCATTGAGCATGTGCCGGCTCCGCAGGGAAACGATGAAGCCATTACGCAATTTCTGGTTACCAATTTGGATTACGATCCTTATGTCGGACAAATTGCCATCGGCCGCCTGCAAAGCGGTAAATTGGAAATGAATACCAATTACAGTCTTTGCACCGAAGATAAAATAATTCCCGGCGTCAAACTAACTGCTCTTTATACTTTTTACGGTCTGGCAAAAAAACCAGTAACTGCAGTTGAATCCGGAGATATTATCGCCTTTTCCGGAGTGGAAAATGTCACTATCGGCGATACAATTTCTTCTTTTATATCTCCGCAGCCGCTGCCACGCCTGCTGGTCGATGAGCCGACTATATCCATGATGTTTTATGTCAACAACGGTCCCTTTGCCGGCAAAGAAGGCAAGTTTCTCACTTCACGCCATTTGCTGGAGAGGCTGGAAAAAGAATCCCTGAGAAATGTTGCCATCAAAATCAAAAAACTGGAAAGAACCGACGCCTTTGAAGTTTGCGGCCGCGGCGAACTGCAAATGGCGGTATTAATCGAAACAATGCGCCGTGAAGGTTACGAACTAATGGTTTCCCGCCCACAGGTCATCACCAAACAACAAAACGGCAAAACAGTGGAGCCGGTGGAAAGATTATTTCTGGATATACCGGAAGATTTTATCGGTAGAATTACGGAAAAACTGTCCGTGCGCAAGGGAAGATTAGAGAGCCTTGTGAATAAAGGCAGCGGCAGAGTCAGTATGGAGTTTCTGATTCCGTCCCGAGGTTTAATCGGCTTCCGCAGCCAATTCTTGACGGACACCAAAGGCGGCGGGGTGATGAATTCATTGTTGGAAAGTTATGCTCTCTGGTTCGGCCCTATTCCGCAACGCATGACCGGTGTTTTAGTGGCTGACCGTCCCGGACGCATTACGTCTTACGCCAGTTTCGCCATGGAAGACCGTGGAGAAATGATCGTGGAAGTCGGCACGGAAGTTTACGCGGGAATGATAGTGGGAGAGCGCAACCGCAACAGCGATCTCGATGTTAATATTACCAAGGAAAAGAAACTGACGAACATGCGGGCATCCACATCCGATGCCACAATAATTCTCCGGCCGCCACATGTTCTGTCTCTGGATCAAGCCATCGAATTCATTGCCGAGAATGAGTTGGTGGAAGTAACTCCCCAAAGCGTGCGCCTGCGGAAAATGGAATTGGACGCGACGCGGCGGGCGTCCTTGCAAAAAGGACAAAGAGATAATTAATTGAGGTTATTTTGAGTAAACACCTACAAAAAGAAATTGATCGCCGTCGCACATTCGGCATAATCAGCCACCCAGACGCGGGCAAGACCACTCTCACGGAAAAGCTTTTGCTTTTCGGCGGAGCAATCCAGCTTGCCGGGGCGGTCAAGGCCCGCAAAGCATCAAAGCACGCTTTAAGCGACTGGATGGCCATCGAAAAAGATCGCGGCATTTCCGTCACCTCGTCAGTCATGAAATTTGAATATGCGGATTGCGAAATAAATCTTTTGGACACGCCCGGCCATCAGGACTTTTCGGAAGATACTTACCGCGTGCTGACCGCGGTAGATAGCGCGCTTATGGTTATCGATGGCTCCAAAGGCGTGGAGACGCAAACACAAAAGCTCATGGAAGTATGCCGTCTGCGCAACACGCCGATCATAACTTTTATTAATAAGATGGATCGTGATTCGCTGGCGCCGCTGGATATTCTGGCGGATATTGAAGACAAACTGCAAATAGAGTGTTCGCCGCTATCCTGGCCCATCGGCATGGGCAAACGCTTTAAAGGCGTTTATAATCTTTACGATAAGAAACTGCATTTGTTTACACCCGGCAAAGCGCGGCGTTCGGAAGGCGGAGTTGTCATTAACGATTTATCTGATCCGCTTCTTGATGAATTATTGGAGAGCCAAGCCAATGAACTCCGGGACGAAGTCGCCTTGCTGGAAGGGGCAGCCAATCCTTTCGATCTCAAAGAATATTTGAAGGCCAGCCAGACGCCTGTTTTCTTCGGTAGCGCCATCAATAACTTCGGCGTCAAGGAATTGCTGGATGCTTTTGTGGAAATCGCTCCGCCGCCTGTCGCGCGTCCCACGACAACCAGAGAAGTGAGCCCCGATGAAGAAGATTTTTCCGGCTTTGTCTTCAAAATACAAGCCAACATGGACCCGGCGCACCGTGACCGCATCGCGTTTTTGCGGATTTGTTCCGGCCGGTTTCAGCGCGGTATGCGTGTAATCCATCACCGTATCGGCAAAGAAATATCTTTATCCAATGCCACTATCTTCATGGCGCAGGATCGCACAAATATCGAAGAAGCTTATCCGGGCGATATTATCGGCATTCATAATCATGGCACAATTAAGATAGGTGATACCTTCACGCAAAATGAACCACTCAAATTTACCGGCATTCCTCATTTCGCGCCGGAGCATTTTTGTCGTGTGCGCTTAAAAGATCCGTTGAGAATAAAACATCTGCAAAAAGGACTGACTCAACTCTCCGAAGAAGGCGCGATTCAGGTTTTTAAACCATTGTGGGGTTCGGATAATATCCTTGGCGCCGTAGGTGTTCTGCAATTTGACGTGACTATGTCACGTCTCAAAGACGAATACAGCGTCTATGCCGACTATGAAAAAACCGATTATGCCGCCGCCCGCTGGGTTACCTGCGACGATGCCAAAATAATGGAAGATTTCCAAAAGAAAAACCAGACCAACCTGGCCCTCGATACGGAAGGAAATCTTGTTTATCTGGCGCTAAGTGAATGGCGTTTGTCCCACACCATGGAAGAATGGCCAAAGATTAAATTCCTTAAAACGATGGAAAAAAGCTGATTGCCTTGCTAAGAGCGACGGTAAAGGGTAATGGGAAGAAAATAATTGCGATAATTAAATCTTTCTTTCACCTACAACTCCACAACTTTTAGCAGTTATCAGAATTAAGGATTACTGGTTGTAAACATGTTTTTATATGGGATTGTTTTTTTCTATCTCATGGAAGCTGGTAACTTTTCTCCATTTTAATAAAATAAATATTCTGCTTGCATATTAATGCACTACAAAATATATATTATTGCGTATTTAATCCACATAGGCATTATTGGGAGGTTTAGATATGAACGTAAAAGGCATAATTTATCTTACCGGAAAGAATGCTATCATTTCAGTTTTTGGCGAGGAACGCTGGAATTCCTTTGTACCCAAACTGGCGGCAAAGGACAAATTTTTCAGCAATACAATTTGGGCCATTACTTCCGTTCCGATGGATAATTTCATCCTTTATCTTGACGAGCTGATTAAGGAATTTTTCGACAACGATATGATGCAGTACGTGACGTTTGGGAAGGTAGCCGCTCAATTTGCCCTGTCGTCGGAAGGCCCATACAAATCTTATCTGCTCACAAAGGATACAAAGCAGTTCGTCGAGTTTGTCCTGCCTAAACTCTGGTCGACGTATTTTGACGAAGGTAAAGCTACCGCACTGTTCGAGAACAACATAGTTCATTTCAAAATCACCGGGCTTAAAATCAAACATTATTACTTCGAGCAACTCCTTATGGGTTACTTTCAGAAGGCCCTCAAAATTTTCGGGAAGAAAACTGTTGCAAAACAGGTCAGGAGTATTTCATCTGGCGATGATGATATTTATTTCCAGTTTGCACTAAAGGACTCTTGACCACAAAATATGATGTGCGGTGTCGATTATTGTCGGGTGTGAATTGTGTTTATTACCGATTGAAGTTTTGCATTTTGTCGGGGTAGACATTTTGTAGACATCAAGAAGAAGTTGATATCTCAAATTTATTCGACTAAATATGATAACGAGTTATGTGAAAAGGTAAACACGAGAAAGAGGTGTTAGGATTTTATAACTCCCCAATTTGGTCTTTTAGAAGCGGTATAAAATATTAATTGAAGTTTTCATCAATTTAACGTAACTGGTTTTCAAATTATTTTGAATAGAGCAATGATCCGAAAAAAGGGAGGCCGTTTAGCGTACAGTTTACGTTGTTTTTCGGGGCATAAGAAAATCACGGGTACCTATGGTACCCTCCGCTTTTGGCGGGATAGTTTCCAATAGCCTTTGGCTATTGGATAATTCAGTTAAAAAACTTCAATGCGCCTATAGTGACCTTTAAATTATTTGCTTTTGAAGTTTAAGCCTCATTACGACTTACAAATTTTAACATGTGACCTCAATGTGACCTTTAGGTTATCAGGATATGCGTTTCACTTTTAAAATTTGAGTCTCACTAATAAAGCCCGCATATTTAAGGAGGAGACAATTTATGGATAACGCCAACGGAACTAAAATAACGGATATTAAAATAAATATCGATAACCTTTACAAAGAAGAAGCCTTCACCGACCTGACTTTTGCCACAATCAGGCGCCTCACGCCGGTGAAAATTGACGGTTCGATTGATGAAAGCAGGGAGGCCATTTTTACCGGCATGACTCAGCTTATGTCCCCCAACGGACCGATTCCGGTTCAGTGCCTTATTGAAGGTGCAAAAAATATAAGCGAAGCGGCAACAAAATTACCTGCAGCCATTGAAAAATCAGTTCAGGCTATGATTGCTGAGGCCCAGGAAATGGAACGTAAGGAATCTTCCAGGATAGTTGTTCCCTGACAATAACGATGAGGGAAAGCTGTCCCTAATATTTGTTAGATTTATAAATAATTTTCTGTTTGGCCTTAAATAGATTAATTTAGAAACTCCACTTTGAATATAAATAGTCCAGGGAAAATAATATGGATTATTCTCTATACACTGATCATTCAACAAGCGTTAAAGAATATATGTTTAACGTTTCAGATGGGGTTTCTCTTAAGATAATTGATTTCACTCCACGAAATGCTTCACAGGGAAAACCGATTATTTTTTTTGTGGCGGGATGGATTTCGCTGATCTCTGGTTGGAAAGATGTGCTGAAAGTTCTAACTGATCAGCACAGGGTTATCTATCTTGAGTCGAGGGAAAAACAGTCGTCAGCGATTCCTGATGTAAAAAAAGTAAGCTTCTCCATGGAGCGTATTGAACTTGACATAGGTGAGATCGTTAAAAAAGTCATCCCGCCATCAGAAAAGTTTATACTTGCCGGGAGTTCACTTGGCGCTTCTGCGATTCTTGAATACTGCGGATCAAAGGAACGAAAACCTTTATCCGCAATACTGATCGGTCCAAACGCCAAGTTCAGATTCCCCCAAATACTGGGAGCAATAATTCCAGCAATACATCCTTCACTCTATTTTACGGTAAAGCCTGTAATAAAATGGTATCTAAGAAACTTCAGGCTGGATAAAAAAAACAGCAGCGAACAGGTAAAAAAATATGAAAATACACTGGACTGCGCGGATCCATACAAACTGAAGGCTAACGCGCTTGCTATTAGAAACTATGCGATATGGGATCATATAGTTAACATCAACGTCCCGTGTCTCATTATAGGCGCTACGACAGATAAGCTCCATGATACCGAAGACATAAAGCGTCTTCTAAAGATAATACCTGATTCCACTTACATAGAGCTTAAAAGTAATATGGAAACTCACAGCGAAAAAGCGGGACATATTATTGTGGAATATATTCAAAGTGAAATCCGGTGACTTATTGTTGAAACTCCAATTTCGAAAGCGTAGCATAGCGAAATTGGTAAGTTGAACAATCCCGCAAAGCGGAGGGTATGAACCCCAACGCTTGCTTTGGGGTTCATACCCTTGATTTCAAACGTTTATCCATTCCGGTAAAGCCGCAATCCGGCTGATAGCAGGTCACATTCAGAAATTCGCATTTCTGTTTGCAGGATGGGCATATCTCCGGCGGTTTAGTTTCCACAATCGTATTGCTGCAATTGCTGCATTTCCACGTATTTTCCGGAATGGTTGGCTTATTTTCTGTCATAGTCAATTTCTCCCTTTTTGATCCCGCGGCTTGTAATTATCCGGCTCCAGTTTCGTGAGGAATGCGCCGTAACCCGCGGGAGGTCGCGTTATTGTATGGAGCCTCCGGCTCCTGAAGGAGGAGGCTCCACTCTTGCTGTAAATTTATCACAAAAACATCTGCATATGGGAAACATTTTTTCCCATCAAATATTCTTGATATTAAGCCTTTCTTTTGGTAACCAAATATATAACTAATTTTTCAGGGGAAATCATGGCAAAAAACACTAGAAAAAATGATCTTGCAGGTTTAACTTTGCTGGGCAAAACGGCCAAACCGGTACGCAAACTGGAAACATTTCCCAATCACAATGACAAACGCGACTATGTAATCACCTTGCATACCGAAGAATTTACCTGCGTTTGCCCCAAGACCGGCCAGCCGGATTTCGCCAAAATAAAAATTCAATACATACCGGATAAGAAAATTATCGAGTCCAAATCATTAAAATTGTATTTATGGTCTTTCCGCAATGAAGGCGTTTTCCATGAACACGTCACCAATATAATTCTTGACGATCTGGTTGCCGCGCTCCAGCCGCGCTGGTGCAAAGTAAGCGCGGAATTTGCCGCGCGCGGGGGCATTGGGATAACTGTCGATGCCGAATATAAAAAGTAATATAAAAACATTTAATCACCTATGGTGGAAAAAATAAAATTGTGAATGAGAGGATAGCTGATGGGAAAACGTACTGATATAAAAAAAGTCTTGATTATTGGTTCAGGTCCTATCGTCATCGGACAGGCCTGCGAATTTGATTATTCGGGAACTCAGGCCTGCAAGGCACTGCGCAAGCTCGGTTATAAAATAGTCCTGGTGAATTCCAACCCGGCCACAATTATGACCGACCCGGGCATGGCCGATGTCACATATCTCGAACCGTTGAATTTACAAACAATGATCGAAATCATCGAAAATGAAAAGCCGGACGCCATACTGCCCAATTTAGGCGGACAAACAGGCCTTAATCTGACTTCGGAACTTTTCCGCAAAGGCGTTTTAAAAAAACACGGTGTTAAAGTGATCGGCGTTCAGGTTGACGCCATCGAACGCGGCGAAGATAGAATCGCTTTTAAAGCAACAATGAACAAACTGGGCATCGAAATGCCCAAAAGCGAGCCTGCCGTTAATGTGGAAGAAGCCGAAAAAATAGCGGCACAGCTTGGTTATCCGGTTGTTATTCGCCCGGCTTATACCATGGGAGGAACCGGCGGCGGTATGGTTTATAATCTGGAAGAACTGCGTGTAATTGCCAGCCGCGGAATATCGGCCAGCCTTATCGGTCAAATATTGGTGGAAGAATCCGTTTTGGGCTGGGAGGAGTTGGAACTCGAAGTCGTTCGTGACGCGAAAAATCAGATGATCACCGTTTGCTTTATTGAAAACGTTGACGCCATGGGAGTTCACACCGGTGATTCCTACTGCACAGCGCCGATGCTGACCATTTCCCCTGAATTACAAAAGCGTTTGCAGAAACATTCATACGACATCGTGGAAGCGATTCAGGTCATCGGCGGAACCAATATTCAATTCGCGCATGATCCTGAAACCGGCCGCGTGGTGGTCATTGAAATCAACCCGCGCACGTCGCGTTCTTCAGCTCTGGCCTCCAAAGCCACCGGATTCCCCATCGCGCTCATTTCTTCGATCCTTGCTACCGGCGTCACGATGGACGAAATTCCTTACTGGCGTGACGGGTCATTGGAAAAATACACTCCCTCGGGGGACTATGTTGTTGTAAAGTTTTCCCGCTGGGATTTTGAAAAGTTCCCCGGTGCGGAAGATAAACTGGGCACGCAGATGCGGGCTGTCGGCGAAGTTATGAGCATCGGCAAAAATTACAAGGAAGCTTTTCAAAAAGCAATTCGTTCGCTGGAAAAGAAGCGCTATGGCTTAGGCTTCGTCAAAGATTTCAACAAAAAGTCTCTTGAAGAACTTCTGGAAATGCTCAGCGAACCGTCGAGCGAACGGCAATTCATCATGTATGAAGCCCTGCGCAAAGGAGCTGACGTAGATAATCTTTTCGCCAAAACATATATTAAAAAATGGTTCATCGGACAAATGAAGGAACTGGTGGAACTGGAAGAAAAGATTCTTAAGTACAAGAATAAGAAACTGCCTGATGAAATGCTTATTCAGGCGAAAAAAGACGGTTTTGCCGACCGGTATCTGGCGCAAATTTTGGAAAAGAAAGAAGATGAAATCCGGCAGCAGCGTCTATCTCTGGGAATAAATGAATGCTGGGAAGCAGTGCCGGTCAGCGGCGTGGAAAACGCGGCTTATTATTTTTCCACATACAACGCGCCGGATAAAGTTTCTGTAACTTCCAACCGCAAGATTATGGTTTTAGGCGGGGGCCCCAACAGAATCGGACAGGGAATTGAATTTGACTATTGCTGCGTGCACGCGGCTTTCGCCCTGCGCGATGAGGGAATCGAATCCATTATGGTCAACTGCAATCCCGAAACTGTTTCCACGGATTATGACACTTCCAATAAACTTTACTTTGAACCGCTCACCGTTGAAGATGTTTTAAGCATTTATGAAAAAGAGAAACCGGAGGGCGTGATTGTCCAATTCGGCGGACAGACTCCTCTCAATATCGCGGCGGATCTCGCCAGGGCCGGAGTAAAAATTATCGGCACATCGCCCGAAACCATCGATCTGGCGGAAGACCGCGACCGTTTCCGTAAAATGATGGATAAGCTGGGTATTCCCATGCCCAAATCCGGCATGGCCAGCAACCTCGAACAGGCGCTCAAAGTCGCGGGCAGCATTGGCTATCCCTTGATGGTGCGTCCTTCTTATGTACTGGGCGGACGCGGCATGGAAGTTGTCCATGATGAAGAAATGCTCAAACGTTATGTCAACGCGGCAGTCGGCGTCACGCCGGATAGGCCGATTCTGATTGATAAGTTTCTGGAAAACGCCATCGAAGCCGAAGCGGACGCGATCTCGGACGGCACGGACGCCTTTGTCCCGGCGGTCATGGAACATATTGAGCTTGCCGGTATCCATTCCGGTGACTCCGCCTGCGTTATTCCGCCAGTCAGCATCCCCCTGCGCCACATTGATACGATCAATGAGTACACGAAAAAAATTGCCGTGGAATTCGGCGTTGTAGGATTGATGAATATTCAGTACGCTATCGCCAATGATGTGGTTTACATTCTGGAAGCGAATCCCCGCGCGTCACGCACAGTGCCGCTGGTTTCCAAGGTATGCAACATTTCGATGGCGCGTCTGGCCACACAAATCATGCTGGGTAAAAAGCTCAAGGACTTGAAACTGAAAAATAAAGTCTTCCACCATTTTGGCGTGAAAGAAGCTGTTTTCCCCTTTAACATGTATCCTGAAGTTGATCCTCTCTTAGGACCGGAAATGCGTTCTACCGGAGAAGTTCTGGGATTGGCCGATTCTTTTGGTTTGGCTTATTACAAGGCTCAGGAAGCAACCCAGCAGAGACTCCCGGCGGAAGGCACCGTTCTGATTACTGTAGAGGAAAAGGATAAGGGCGGCGTTCTGGAAGTTGCCCGCGCGTTTAAAAAAATTGGTTTCAAAATCAGGGCTTCGGAAGGGACACATAAATTTTTAAAAGAGAATGGAATAGCCGCGGAGAAAATTTTAAAAATGCACGAAGGAAGACCCAACATTGTTGACGTCATCAAAAACGGAGAGATTCAACTGGTGATTAACACACCGGCGGGACGCCTCAGCAAATACGACGATTCCTACATCCGCAAAGCGGCGATCAAATACAAAATACCTTATATAACCACAATCGCGGCGGCTGTTGCCGCGGTGAAGGGCATTGCCGCGTTCCAGCAGGGGCACGGTCGGGCAAAATCTCTGCAAAGCTACCATGCGGAGATTAAATAAAAACTGCTCCACTGTCATTCCCCGGTCGAAGATGACCTTCAGGTTACTCGACCGGGGAATCCAGTATTGGACAAAATTCCCATGTTTTACCTGCCGGGCATTTCGTGGTAATAAAGACCAAATGCCCTGTAGCGAAAATTCATTTCTCTTGATTTTTTTAAGTACTTTTTCTCTTTTCATTTTTTCCTAATTGAAGTAAAATTGTCAATAATTTCGGAAAATACCCGGCGGGTATATTAATTGTTAGGATGTGTAAAGTGAAGCAAATTGACAAAGTATTAAACATTCGCAAAAATCTAAAATTTAAGTCGGGTGAACCTGAGAAAGCTTTTATTAATAGGTTGAAATACCCTAAAACCATTCTTCGTACAGTCGAATCATCTTGCTGTAATGCTGCTATATACGAGGCTAGACGCCATTATCTCATCATATTAGCTGCTGCTTTTGAAATGTTTTGGAGAGATTTAATTAAAAAATTAATTGATGATAACAAATTAATTTTTCACAATATTAACAAAATTCGCAGTATTTCGTTTACATTACAGGATGTACAACAAATTGCTGATAATAAGTTCAGTTTGGGAGAGCTTGTTGTAACTGCATATACATTTCAAAGTCCTGAAACGGTGAATCAAGTCATTTCTCTTATTTTAGATGTAGACGCTTTTGCTGCCTTTCGAAAAGAGAAATATGTGTATAGAAGAGCAACAAATAAGTCAGAGAGAAAAAAAGATGAAATGCCAGCAGAGATAGTAATAACCGGGGAATCTATACTAAGGGGTATATCATCAATAAATAAATGTTTCGAAATCCGCCATGATACTGTTCATGATTCTGGCAACAGGCATCGTGTCTCAAAATTAGATCTAATGCATATTCAGAATGCAACATATAACTTCATTATGTTTTTTGGTCCTTTTGTGTGTGATTTATTTGAAAGCAAAGGAAATCACATAAAAAAATAAAAATGAAATCCTAACTCATCGCTGCACCCGATCGCAGCCCGCTGGGCTGCTTCGGCTGATTTTTTATTATTCCAAAAATCCCAAGTCCCGTAATATTTCTCTTGCCCTCTGAACCTCTTCGGCCTTAACCAGCAGGCGGGCATAAGCTCCCCCCGCAACGAGCATAATAGAGCTTTCTCCCTCAAAATAATATGTTATGCCTTCGCCGTCAAAGACAGATTTTATAAAAGCGATATCGCTTTGCTGATACGTTGAAAAGACTTCAACAAGATCGACATAACTAACTTCTTCTATAAGTTCCGGAGGCTGTTCGGCAACCAGATCAACGCCGCAATCAGCGCACTTATAAAAACCTTCTCTGTATTCGCTTTTGCATTTTGGACAGAACATAGTGTTGTTCTTTCATTAAAGTTGGTTCGCCAATACTCCGGCAATTAACCGTTTTAATATTATGATGGGTACTTCCCAGTGGTTCGGCATTAAGATATTCCGATTACTAGATTCCGGCCTTCGCCGGAATGACACCGTTTATGTATTTGGTTGCAGATTGATGATAGCACAGTAATCCTTCATGTCAATAAGAACTGGGCTCACAAGAGCTATTGACGTCTTAAAAATCTCTGCTAGACTACCACAAAACAAATACGATTAATCTTGGGGAAGGAGAAGAAATGAAAATTTATCTTTTTTGTTTTTTCCTGACTATTTTATTTATTGCCGGTGGTGTAGAAACGCTTCAGGCAAAAGATCAAATGAACATCAAAATAAAAGGAGGAAAAACCATGGAAATAACAAGTTCATCGTTTAATCATCAAGATATGATTCCAGCCAAGTACACCTGTGACGGCCAGAATATTTCGCCGCCGCTAGCATGGAGCGGCGCGCCCAAAGAAACCAAAAGCTTCGCGCTCATCTGCGATGATCCCGACGCGCCCGCGGGCACTTGGGTGCACTGGGTCATTTTTGATATACCGGCAAATGTCAATTCTCTGCCCGAAAAAGTTATCAAACAGGAAGAAATCGCTGGTTTGGGGAAAAACGGCAAAAACACTTCGGGGCGTTATGGCTATGACGGTCCGTGTCCGCCAAGCGGCACACACCGCTACTACTTTAAATTGTATGCTCTGAATACAATGCTGAATCTGAATGCCGGATTATCCAAAGAAGAACTGCTCAAAGCGATGAAAGGACATATATTGGCGGAAACGCAGTTGATGGGCAGATATAAAAGGTAGTGCGGAAAAGGCGGCATAATGATCTACGCCGGTTTTTTGCCGTCTATAAATCACTTATTGCAAAAGACGTACTTTCTTTAAAGAGAGGGACTAAATCTGTTGATCGTCAATAGGTGGTTCCTTTTCATCCTGCGTAAAATTGAAATCTTGTTCTTCAAAAAGTTTCAGACAGGCATCCACAACCCCCTTGTCGAGGGCAGAACCCCGCAGTTTTTTAATTTCCTCCAGCGCAACCGCTGTTCCCCGTGCAGGTCTGTATGGCCGGTTGCTGGCCATGGCTTCAACTATATCTGCAACAGCGACAATTCTGGATTCTAAAAATATGTCATTACCGGAAATTCCTAATGGATATCCCGAGCCATCTATTCTTTCGTGGTGCTGATGAACAATATCAACGATAGTTGGAATAAAATCAACTTTATTCAATATTTCATAACCTACGGTCGGATGAGATTTCATCATCGTGAATTCGAGATCGCCCAATTGTTTTGGTTTTGTCAAGATTTCAGAGGGAATATATATTTTTCCTATATCGTGAATCAGGCTGCCCATACGAATCAATTCGATTCTTTCTTCCGATAAACCCAATTTCTCGGCTATGGCCACAGCGAGCTGAGCTACGCGCCTTTGATGACCTGCCGTGTAGGGATCCCTTGATTCAACAATAAGGGAAATAGCGTCAATGGTACTGCTCATGGCTGATTGAAGCTTTTCAAAACTCCTTTTCAGCTCCATTTCCGATCTTCTGATCTCGGTTAGGTTTTTAAATGTTCCAACCAATCCGATAAAATTTCCTTCTGAATCAAAATTTGGCGCGCCACTGATGCTGAAGTATCGCTCCGTACCATCCTTATGAAGAAGTATGCCCATCTCTTCTTTAATGGTTTGCTTTTGATCGCTGACTTGCTTGAAGAATTTAATATATTTCGCTACATCTTCTTTTCTGGCAATATCCGCAAAATATTTACCGGTAATTTCCTCTGTCCGGTATCCCAAAATCGTTTCAATTGCCGGGTTGATATAGGTAAATTCCCCGTTGATACCCAAGGTATAAATTATATCCGGCGCATTTTCGCTGAGAGATCTGAACCGCGCCTCGCTCTCTTTTATTTTCTGATAAGCGATGGCGTTACTGATGCTGATGCCGATCTGGGGGGCAATGCCCATTAAAAGACTCATCTCCGTCTGGCTGAGAGGCTTCTTTGATTGCACATTATCCACAATCAGGATCCCCATGGATTCCCCTTTATAAACAATTGGAACACACATAAAAGACTGGGAGCCCATGGCACGGACGAAATCAATACTTTTCAGGGAAAGATCATTCTGAATTTCGGAGATATCATTGATTAATATTGGTTTTTGTTTTCTGAAAACTTCAACCGCCGTACCCTTGGAGAGAGGGTTATCAAGATGAAATTTAACATTCTTTATAAAATTTTCATCTCTCGGATTGTATCCATAGCCTACCGTATAAACGAGACAGTCTTTTTGCTTGTTGGCAAGCATGATCATGCCCCGGTCGAAATCCAATCTTTTTTGCAGTGACTCCATTATGAAGCTGAGCAGTTCATCGATCTCCATGATCATGGAGGAGGCTTGGCCGATTTCCTGAATCAGCTGGGCTTCATTATATCGTTTATTGATCTGGTCCAGGAGACGTTCCGCCGAATCTCCCTGGATCTGGATATTGGCGAAGAGCTCCTTCTTTTCCAGATGTTCGGTAAACAGTGTGATACCCATGGCCATAATCACATATGACAAAAACAGAACATCCCCGTGAATGGGCTTGAAAATTATCAAGGAGAGGATGCAAATCGCAAAACCGATGATCAAAGAATAACTGCGGATCTTCTTCCAGACAAAGAGGCGAGATTTTTCCCAGGTGATGACATAGACGCAACGGTCTCCGCCTTTGTGAATACAGACAGGATGCTCTATAGTGGCAAATTTATTGGTGAAAAGTTTTGCCACCGACTCCATTATACCCAGCCGGTTAAGACACTGATAAGGCTTTTCAATCACCCCCGGCTGCAATATGGCCGTTGCCTCAACCTGATTAGCCGCGATAGTTTTGATCTTCAAGACGGCTCCCCGGCTGAGGCGTGCGTTCATCTTTTCCATAAAGGAATAAGCCGTCGCCGGATTAATTAATCCCAGAAGATACTGTCCCAAAGCCCCGGAGGCGCTGGAAGTGGCGGAAAACCGTCCTGCTTTTCTTGCAATGTTCGGATCCTTGATCGTTTGCACAACTATTTCGTGAAAGCGATCACTTTGCTCTTGCGTAAACCAGTGACCTTCATCATCCAGTTGATAGAATTCAATATTCGCATATTTTAAAATGCTTGCAATATCGATATCCGGAAAGTACTTATTCAGATACTCCGCATAGCTCTTGAAGATACGACTATTATAAAGGGGGGTGTCTTCCATCATTTCTTCAGATATTTCTTGATGAGATAACGGATGAATAATTTAAGCTGCATTTTTGTATTTGCCATCATATATTCACCATACTCCCTTCCGTAATAGGCATCCAGTATCCATAGGTTATATTGTTTTTCAAAAGGAACCCTCTTCACCTCCAAATAACTTGATGGGTAAACTAGAATGGGTATTTTGTCAATAGTAAAAGAGCCGGCTAATTGAGAAATAGCAGTAGACAGCGCTTCCCAGGGCAATCCGGCCGCATCATTGACCAGAATTTTTATACCATTGAGGAAGTCTGACAAGCTAATACCGGGATCCGATTGGTTTACAATGAGCACAGCTTTTAACATCCCTTTTTCCTTCAGTGAAAAGCTTTGATAGCTTCTTTTAAATCCTTGACGGGCATACAGTTGCGATAGAGATTCAGTACTTTCTTGTTCTTTGTCCAAACGTAAAACCT
>Ga0209777_10003625_pt1 | contig 18946 bp, 23 predicted proteins | sample FrelakmetHBP12HB_FD_187147 | JGI IMG/M metagenome (GOLD analysis project Ga0209777, IMG submission 187147) | Freshwater lake sediment microbial communities from the University of Notre Dame, USA, for methane emissions studies -HBP12 HB (SPAdes)... | ecosystem: Environmental > Aquatic >...
GCTGCCACCCTCGACGTACTCGGCAAACACGCGGGGGACGTTGCCCAACTGCCTCACGTAATAGCAGCAGACGATGTGCGGATGGAGGCCCAGCCCGATCCAGCTCAGGCATTCCCGAACGAAGTTCTCCCTGTGGGCCGACTGGCGGAAGAACTCGACCCGCGGGCTCTTGATGGCCAGGTCTTGCTGCCAGTCCCGGTGATACGCCCGGTACACTAGCCCCATCCCGCCACCAGTATGGACCCGCTTGATCTCATACAGGTCCAGGATCACGTCCCCGACATTCCACTCCAGAGGAACCTCGGCCTCCGCGGCATGAACAGCCTCCGCATCCTTCGGGATAGGCAACGCTACAGTCAAGCCAGGATCGGAGAGCGTCTGGGGTTGTATGGGTTGCGATTTCTTTGGCACCCTTCTTCCTCCCTACGGGAACCTCATAAGGACGCGACCTGACACCGTGGCTTCTACGTGAGACACACTTGATCCACCACAACACCGTTGGCAGTCGCAATGGCTTCCAAGACATTGGGGCCAAGTGAGCAATTACTTCTCTCTACACTGGAACTGCACTCTGGCTGCGCGTGATTCTGCAGAATGGTCCCAGCTACGGCCTCGCCAGGAACGCAAACAGGTCCCGGACCTCGGATGCGACATCATCCTCCGAGGCCGCGTAAACCTGGATCTCCTGCCGCAGCAGTCTCTGATAGGCCCGCCTCGCGGTGATCAGCATGTTGGCCGCCTGCTTCTCCGTCAGCCCGAGACTTTGAGCCATCTCACGAAGTGGCGGCGGCTCATTGCCGTCGAGCGCCGGCCCGACAATCCGGCATCGCAGGAGTTCATAGTGCGCCTGCTTGCCAGTCGCACCGCATTCATCTTCAAAGGACCTTAAGACCCGGCTTAGCAGGTCCGAAAGCCACACCCGGTTAAAAACCACTTCAGGGGTTTCCTCATCGCCGGGTTCAAATGATACGCTCCCGCTCTTGACAAGGTCTTCAAGCGAGATGATCCCGCCGGGGGGAACCCGCCGCTTGGCATGCTCCGCCCGGTACACGTTCCTGAGGAAGTTGTCGAGAGATGAGAGCAGAAAAGCCCTAAATCGTCCGCGGGCTGGATCCGCTCGCCCAAAGAGCTCTTTGACTAGCCAAGAGGCGAAGAACTCCTGGGTCAGGTCCATGGCTGCATGGTCCTTGTGACCCTGGCGGCGGATATAGGAGTAGACGGGCCTCCAGTACCGCTCGATCAGGAGGTTCAGCACCTGGCGGTGCTCCTCAGTCATGGGGCCTTTGACTGCAGCCAGCATGCTCCAGTGCGTTGTCGGGAAACTGGCCCGGCTTCCGCCCATCTCGGTACCGTTGTAGGACACCATTGTGATCCGCCTCCGCCACGAGACGGCCATGGGCATCGAAAGCCCACGTCCAATTCAAGAGTAAGCCCCAGGCTCACCAGTGCTTTTAGGATACAGCGTAAATCTAGTGACGGCAATGACCATCCTGCTCGGTTGACAATAATCCGCAACAACCGGCGCAGCATCAGCGAACACTGCGTGTAGGAAAGGGTAGAGCGAAACCGGCTTACCCGGACCAAACTTGAGGCAAGAGCTGGCGGTCGCAATGCTGAACGTAGCGTGGGCGACGGAAACGAGAAAAAGGCAGGAGATCACGCCTGAAGGCAGGAAAAAATGGACACGAGAGAACTGACAGACTTGGTGTTACGGACTACAGCAGACGTGGCGGAGATGCGACGCCAGTTAACGGAGCTGGTTTCAAGGGAGCAGCGGGTTGCCGCCGCTCTGCGCGGACTACAGCAGCGGATTGAGGGATACCTCGCCGGGTTTGACCGCACTGCTTTTGCGGTCACGGATCAACGGTTGCTCATCAAGAACTTGGCGGCGGAGATCCTTATCTTCGAGAAGCTTGGCTATCCGGTTGATACCACCGCCAGTGCGTGGTTCATCTTGGCTCTGGCGGCCTTTCTTGACGGACGAAACATGGCTGCCCTGGAGTTCTTCAAGCGGTTCATCGACGAGGTGGAGGGGAGCAATCCCAACCTTCGGCACGCCCACTACCTATCGGGGATGATCGCGTACAACTGCAGGGACTTTGCTCATGCAAGTGAGCGCTTTGAGGCAGCCTTCCGATACTCCCCCGATACGGCCAAGGACTGGCAGTCCAAGATCTACGAGGCGGAGCTGGCCTTCTTTCGGCGCCGGCCGCGCGAGGTGGTCGAGCGGGCCTTCTTTGATGCGGAGGAGGGCCTCAAGGGCCTGGAGATCCAGTCGGGAAAGACGGCGACCCAAAGCTTCCTGTGGGCGACGTTGAACATGAAGAAGGGGAACTGCTACGCGGGCACCTTCATGCCACCGCGAGAACCCAATTCGTTGGTCAACAATCCCTTGGCGGTGGACTGTTACAAGCAGGCACGTCACTGGTGCCGGCAGGTGTCGCACGGGCAGTCGTTGCTGCCGGTAGTCGTAGACTACTCACTGGCCCAGGCTCTACTGGTCTCGGGCACCCTCGACACGGATCTGGCCCAAACCCCCTCGGAACTCATGTACGACGTATTCCATCGGCTGCGGCGTGTTCTGCTGGATAAGCGCGAGGAGATCATCTTAGCCCAGGGCTACTTCATGCTGGGTACGTGCGCGGTCTTCTCGTCGCGGGTAAACTCGCAGGTTGGGGAGATTTATCTAGAACACGCCCGGCATCAGACGCTGACCGTTCCATCGGATATGAGTTTTTTCAGTTGCGTCACTAAGGAAATGCTAAGCCGAGATGAGTTCGTGCGGCAGATCGATTTCTACGCTAACCAGTTGGCGGAACTCTCAGAAAGGAGATAGGAGCATGTTTCTAAAGACCGAGGTTAAGCCCCTGCCAGGTTTCCAGGTGGTTGTCAACGGGCAGCTACGGGACAGTCAAGGGCGGATTATGGTCCGCAAACATGACCGGGTCTTCTACGTCAGCTTTGCCCCACACTTCACCAGCATGACGGTAGAGGCGTCCTGCCAAGAGGGTGTGCTGCACACGGTGAAGTTGGGGCTGCGAGTGGAGCTTCCCCAGGACCACTTGGACAAGGTGCTTCAAGACGCGGGGCACTCAACGTACCGCAACGTTGTTCAGGTTGGGGCCGCGCAACTGATGGCTCGGCAAGACCTGCCGCAGTTGATCGAGGCGTGCGTACGGATGTACGCCTCGGCAACTGAGTTCTTCGACCTTGTCGACCGGGAACGAGTTCGGGCGGGCCTGCAGACACAAATCCACGCTGAGTGCCAGAAGGCCAGATTACTGGGGGAGGTGGTCTCCTGCGACGTCGTGCCGGTCATTCCGGAGCACGATCTGCTGTCCGTGCTGATGGCGAAGGCCGGTACCAAGCAGGAGATCCACGACGGCGTGGTGAGCCGTCGGCACACTGATGGTAAGCTGGGACGGATCGTAGATTACTTCTTGGAGGCGATCCGCCAGCGGGAAATGGTCCAAGCGGAAGTTGAGTTGGTAAAGACGGAGGCCGAGAGCGCCCGGGTGGAGGCACAAAAGCAACTGGCAGTGGCCAGGAACAACCTCAAACTGGCGGAGATGAACGAGGGGGAACGCGTGGCTCAACAGGAGCACGGGTTGAAACAAGAAGATGCCCGGCGACAGGAGGCCCTTAAGCAGATCAACGCCGCACTTCTGGAGAAATCGGCCTCGTATGAGTTCGCCTACAAACAGGCCCGCTTGGAAGAGGAGATGAAGCTGACAGCAAAGCAGGGCGAGATTGCCCGGGCAAAACTGGAAAACGAAGTCAGTCTCAGCCAGAAGCAGAACGAGATCACCAAGGCCAAGTTGGAGGGGGAGATGATGCTTCTAGATCAACGGGGCCAGATTGCCCAAGCTGCTCTCGATCAAGATGTACAATCCGCTCACAAGCAGGAGGAGGTCGTGAAGGCAAAGGCACCAGTCGAGGCTCTTCAGCGCGAGCAGAGACGGTTGGACATGGAAGTGGACCTGTGCCGAGAGCGGGACGAAGCGAAAATCCGTGGCGAGGAGAAGGCTGCGGCAGCGGCAACCCTAACCAACGTTATTGACGCGCTAGCGAAGATCTCGCCACCCAGCTACCAGGGCGTACATACGCTCGTCTCCGTCGGTGGTGACCCGGATGCCAAGGATCCGATGAGAGCTCTCCTGTTGTCGCTGGTGAGCCAGCTGACCGCGTGGCTGAGCCCATCCGCAACTTTGGCGGACGGCAAACAGCAACCTGACTAGCGGGCCAAGGGCAGTTGCTCGTCGTCCTCGAATCGCAGCATCGGCGTGCTGGACCACCGAACGCGGCAGGCCGGGCAGCCCCGCATCGACTGCAGCGACCGGTTGACGCTCAAATACATAGCCATTCCGTCGGAGTTCGGTCGCGTGCGCGATCTTCGCCCCGCGGTTCGAGATTGCCAACGACTACCAGGACCTTTACAGGGAACGGGCGAGGCACGACCTCCGCTTTCTCCTGGACGAGAAGCGGCGGCGCGCCCAAGGAGGACGGACATGAGCGGCGAAGAGACCTTGGAGCAGGCCCTTGCGGGAACGGCGAAGGCGGGCATCCGGGCAGATCGGAGGCGGATTAGAGAAGACATGGCGATGCAATTTTCCAATCCCCTGGAATACATTCGAGAGCTCATTGCCAACGCCTGCGATGCCAGCGCCCGCCGCGTGGAAGTCTCGGGCCGACAGGACACCGACGGGTTTAGCGTCATCGCCGAGGACGACGGCTGCGGGATGGACAAGAAAACGGTGCGGAACTACCTGATGCTCTTCCGCTCTCACGAACGTGCCGGGCAGAAGGAACGCATCGGCCGTCACGGCATCGGGAAGCTGAGTATCGCCGCGGTCAAAGGGCAGGTTGGCTTCACCATGATTACGTCGACCGGCCGCGAGTGCTGGCGCCTGACCGCCGGGTGCCTGCTCGAGGACACCCCCATTCGGTTGGAGCGTCTGGCCGAACAACGGCCGCATGGCACGCGGCTCGAGATAGCCTTCGCGTCCGGGGTGGAACCGGAGCTTCACGAACCTGACCAAATGAGTCCCGTGCACCCCGCAGAACAGAGCTCTCGCTAGGTCGGTGGAAAATCGCGGCCAGAAAGGACGGCCGCGACGAAAGGATAAGGAAGGACGGATCAGCAAGAGGCAACCGTCATCTCGTTGGAGAGCAGGTTGATCTGAATGTCAGGGTCAACGGGCAGACGCCGCAGGTACTTGGCGAACTGCGAGACCATGAATCCAGCAGCGATATTCGCGCAGAATATCGTGCTCTTGGCAGTACAGGTGCCGGCGTACGCCTCTTCTGCGGCGAACAGTGTGGTTGGGTAGTGCTTCCGGCTGGCTGAGTCGCAAGCCGTCAGGACCCGAAGGACCTCAGCACTCATCCTGCCGTCGGCGAAGAAGTCGGCCTTGTCCTTCACAGCCTCCCAGATAAGGCGCCGGATGTCGATCTTGTCCACGCACGTGAAGATGACGTTGCCGATCTCCATGCTGCGGCGAAAGCGATCCGTCACCTCGTGGACTTCAAGGCCGTGGTTGGTCTGGTGACAGAGGTCGCCTGTGGCTTGGACCTTCGGCCTGCCAAGGTCGTCCTGCAGATACCCCTGGCTGGCCAGGTTGCTCGCCTCGACCACATCGAAGTCGATCAACTGAAGCCACGGGATTCCCATGGCCGCCAGTTGCAGCGCCACCTGTCGGCCGATGGCGCCCACGCCGATGACCGTTGCCGTACACACGGCCAACCGGTCTGGCGGCACGATGTCCTGCTGACGGCTGTATCTGTCGCTCAGGTTCTTGGCATCGCTTACCATGGTGCTCCCTCGCTTTCTTCGCCCCAGAGGTCCGGCCTAGCCGCCAACTCGTCGATAACGAACCGCCGGTCTTCGGCGTCCATTTCCTCGAAGGTATCCAGCCAGTCATCGGCCAGGCTCTCGTAAGTCCCCTCCCTCGGCGAGGCCCCGTACGTTTCGCCAAGCGCCCACGTCCAGGAACCCGGTTTGATGTTGCTCTGGTACTCCGCCTTCCACGTCTCGCGATCGGTAGGGCCGAACTCACGGCTGTAGTCCACCTCGATGGGGATGACGGCCTCGCCGCCTGGGCCCACATTGAAACGCAGCCGCGCGTACGACTTGCCCCCGCGGGCTAGGACAAACATCACCGCCCACTCGCATCGCCCGAAAACGCGCCCGAACGTCTCTTCGTCCACCATACTTGGCTGGGGCGAGTCGCCGGGATGCGTGTGCAACCAGATCCGGCCGAACTGCTCGGGCTTCCGGCCGGCGTCAACCTGGCCCTCGAAAAAGTCGGCCACGGCCTCGTCGTCGAACGAGACGCTGGCCACGCTGACCTTCTGGCTGACGGTGACGAAGTCCTCAACCAGGAGGAGATCGTCTTTCGCCGTGATGCCGAATCCGCCGACCTCGGTGTCACCAAAGTCACGGAAGTAGAGCAGTTTCGCCCAGGCGGTCGGGGTGAACCGGAGCACGATCTTCACCTCCGCCTTCTTCTGCGGCTTCGGCTCCGACGGCGGCTGTTTCTTCGGCGTCTCCGCCGGCGGTGATACTGGTGCCACTGGCTTCTCCGCCTTCTGCGGCACTTTCGGTTCTGTCTGAGTCGTTGTCATGGGACTCCTCCTCGTTCTCATTCTCGGGGGCTTCATCAAGGCACGGACATCTTGCTTCCTCGCGGCACCTGCGGCACAGCCGCTGGCCGCACTCCGGGCAGGTCGTCACACAGCCGCTGCAGACGTGGTCCTCGCAGACGGGGCACGTCTCCAAACATCCTAGACATGTGGTTTCGTCGCAGTGGTCACAACAGGAACTGCACTCGCCGCAGAACTCGTTGTCGCATGAGGTGCAGTAGTACGTCTCATCCTCGCCCATGATGCTGCCGCAGTCGTGGCAGGCGGCGCCGTCCCAGTCTTCCAGGACCACGTAAGCCGAGTCCCGGTTGTAGTTCGTGAGGACGGACCGGACGAGCATGAAGAAGTCGCAGACCCGGCCTCCGGCCAACGCCGCGTCTATGGCGGCGCCGGCGTCGCCAGCGCAGAGCCGTTCCTCGTTGACGTGGGGATGGGTGACCACTTCGTTCCGAACAGACGGATGTGGGTCGAGGGCCACGATCCGATAGATGCTCCGGAAACTCGGGTCCCCCAGGGCTGGGATGTGTAATTGGACCTCAAAGTCGCCCAGGTAGACGCCTTCGAGTTCGATCCCGTCGGTGACGATCGAGAGGATCTGGTCCTCGGGGTAATACCGGAGCCCCTCGAATTCCCCCTCGGCCTGCTGGAGTTCCTCGAGGACATCGCGGATGTTGGGGACCGTGACCTCGGGCTTGCCGACGGCCTTCTCGGCTTCGAGGCTGCCGTAGTTGAGGGTGCGAAAGAGCCGCGTGGCCTGCTCCATAAGGCTACCGGCTGCGGCAGTCCAGCCGCGCGCTACGCACAGGTTGAGTTTGCGTCGGATGGATTCCAGTTCCGTCATGTCAGAGGACAGGCTTTGGACCTGACTCTGTGCATCACGAAAACGATTCATCCTGATGGCGTGGAGTTGATCTCGAATGGCCCCGGCAACCTGCCAGAGCCTTCGGCCTGACAGTTCGTCTTCCATTGGCTTCTCCCTTCCCAAAAAGGTGAAGGGGCACCCACTCACGAGGAATGGATGCCCCTTGCACGGTTCGCACGATCGTCAGGCTGCGACGGCGCCCTCGATCTTCGTGGGCGTCATCGTCACGCGGTCGCCCTCTTGGAGGACGTAGTCGCGCGGGACGGGCTGGCGGTTCACGCGGATGAGGTAGTCCTCCGCGTCCCGGCCGGACAACTGCTGGGCGAAAAACTTGTCCACGGTTGTGCCGGCGGGGACGTCGACGTAGTCGGCGTATCCCCCGCCATCGTTGTTGATGTAGAGGAGGCGGGCCGCCCCCTCGATCTTCGTGGGCGTCATGGTCACGCGGTCGCCCTCCTGGAGGACGTAGTCGCGGGCCACCGGTTGCCGGTTCACGCGGATGAGATAGTCGTGGGCCTTGCCTCCCGGCAACTGCTGGCTGAAAAACTTGTCAACCGTGGTGCCAGGGGCCACTTCCACGTAATCTGCGTAACCGCCGCCGTCGTTGTTGATGAACAGGATTCTCATGGTATTCTCCTTGAGTTCAGGTACTGGTTCGTACTGGTTTAGTGCTGCTTCGGGTTTAACAACAGACAACAGAAACGACTGCTGGGTTGGGGTCGGCCGCCATAGAGGGCGGTCCGCGCGCACTGATACCGAAGTAATGCATCTCTGATTCCTTTCATTCGAGGGTCGTGAAGAGGGGAAAGACAGGACTCAGGCTAACTCCATCCAACGGCCGCAGGCGGGACAATAAGGCGTGCCGCACTCGGCGATCTGCCTGTAGGTGCGGTAGAGGACCCGCCGGCAGTCTCGGCATCGCCAGATGCCCAGGTCGGTGGGACGAGGACAGCGGTTCCGGTGCTTGGGGTGTGCCTCGGTACGTCCACTTCGGGCACGGATAAGGGCCTGTAAGACAGCATCCACATCGCCGCGGGCTCTCTTGAGCACTCGGATGGCGCCGTCAAGGGTTCCCTCGCCGCCCTCGGCGATCTCAAAGACGAGGAACTGAAACAGCGTGTCGCCGATGTTGGAACTCCGGACCTTCTCAAGTAATACTTGTAGGTCGCGGCAGTCCCGGTCGGGATCCAGCGGCAGAAGGTCGCTGCCGGGGTAGGCATCGTATAGGATGCGGGCGATGTTGACTTCCTGGGCCTTGCACATGGATCACCTCCTTTCTGTTGGCAGGCTCAGATGAACCGGATAGGGCTCAAAGGCTCTGTACCGGGACGAGCGACGAGGCCACGGATCGCACCCAACTTGGCGCTGTCGTCGAGTGAGTTGTCGTCCAGGATGCAGACGACCTCTTCCCAGCGGAGCATGACATGGCCGCTCTGGTCCGCCGGCAGGGCAATTGCTTCTTCACCGCCACGGTAGGACACAAGCTCGGCGTTGTACTCGCAGAACGCCTCCGATTGGCGGTCGAAGTGAAGCCGGTGCTTCACGAGGAACGCTTCGAGTGAATCGAACTGGCCGAACCTGGCCTGGTCGGCATACAGGGCCACGATGGCGCCTTGGCGAAACGCCTGCCAGAGCCCCTCTTCGGTGACGTCCGGTCCACCGTAGCCGTCCAGCGACACGGCCTCATCCACGATAACGCGGATGAGCTTGGTCAGGATGATCTGGGGGATCGGGCCGCCGATACGGATTTCAGCGGGGTAGTGATCAGACACGGGGTTCTCCTTTCTGGATTGGCCCTGATAAGTTGTCAGGGCTCAGGGTTCGGGGTGGGCTTGCTGGGCCTCGGGATGTACTTCGCCACAATCTCGGCGATATGGGTCAGCGTGCTGCTGTCCTGCGCCTTGTCAAGGTTGTAAAACGTCCTAGCGCCTCGCATGTCCAGGTACAGCAGGTCATGGATACTCCGGATGCCAGGATGTATGGGCTTCACCCCGGGGTTGCCGCGGTGTTTCCAGTCTCCTCCGAGGCTCCGCAGGATTCGCAGCAGCGTTCTCTTCTCGACATGGGCCGACTCGATGCGAGTGTTGGTGTGCTTGACGTAAGCCGTCCACCACACATCCTCGCTAATGACCTGGACGGTCTGACACTCCACCCGCTGGAAATCGTCTTCCTTGAACTGTGGGTCTGCCGTCAGCAGAATGGGCTCGCCCCGCGGGACATCAACAGCCACATTGCCGTCGACGTCACGAAGATCCTCCAGTTTGTCGTTGAACTGGAAGAACGAGAAACTGCCGTCCCAGCACTCAAGGCTGTAGACGGCGTCGTCGGCCCGATGCAACCTGCGAACCTCGTCCATGTAGGCCAGTAGGTACAAGATGTAATCAGCCGTCATGGGGACGAGACAATAGTCGCAGTCGCCGTTGTAATTGTCATCTGTACTTGATGTGTCCATAACCAAGTGGGTAATCGGTTGCTTGTTCATGGCAAGGGGCTCCTTAAACTGGTGTTCGGGAACTTCGGGGACAGATGGTACGGCGAATCAAACCACCTTCATCTTGTGGCGTGCCGGGTCAGGCAAGGGCCTTGCGGATGAAAGGCGGGTCAGTCGATCTTGCCGCGGCGAGAATGATGGGCGCTATTGGGTCCGATTTTTCCGTCTGGATGCTCCTTGAACAAGTCCGGACGCAGCCGCCGCCATTCCTCCAGCGAATGCGTTTGGGTGGATGGTTCTGCATCGTGGTCGAACTCTTGCTCTCCATCTTCAAGATGGATGAATCGGGCCACCTGGTGGCAACTGTTATCAAACGCGTCATTATCGTCAACAAAGTGGTCACAGTGCCTGCAGAGAGTGTACTTGGCCTTGCTGTCGATAGCCGGGCACAGACCTTTCTGAAAAGTGATCTCGATGCTCAGGTTCTCGTCGTGCCGGCGGAGCCAGCGGCGGATGGCGCGGATGTCTGCAGGCCCTGCATAGTCGTTGAACTCCACCAAGTAGGCTGCCAGGGCTTTAATGGCGGTCTTCGCGTCGGCGTAGGCGTGAACGTGGGCTACGATGCCCCGGTCGGCCACGGCAACAAGCCAGATTTCCTTCGTCTGGCTGGTTATCCTCCCATGCTGGACGCCCCAGGTAAAAACCTCTTCGCAGGCCGCACAGAGCGTCCGCTTCTGGTCGGAGGGTTTATTGACTGACACAGGCACTACCTTGAAGCCAGGGCTCTCGCAGTTCGGGTTTTCGAAGAAGGGTTTCACGGCTGAGCTCCTTCCGTAAACATCTCGGGGGCGATCTCCCCGAGAGTCCTGGGCGTCCAGTGCAGGTCCCGCTCGATAGCAAGGCCCATCGGGCCACGGGCGTTCTGGAGTTCCGACAGGCTGAAGTACCCGAATTCCTTCTCCTGCCCTTCGACCAAACCAAAGAACATGTCCTGGCCGTCATACTCCGTGGCGTACCACGTCCACGAACTATCGGGTGTAAATAACTTCAGACGTGCAATTGCTTTGCCGCCCTTGCCGTCCTGGCTCCCAAGGGGTGGAAGTTTCTCACGGATCTCCTTCGTAAGGAGCTGCATCCGGTGGGGTCGCTTGCGAGAAGCGCCTGCCTGCGCAGGTCTTGAGACTGTGGCTGCGCCGACGCGGATCGTCCGCTCCGGCGGGAGCCCCAGATCCTGGGCCAACCCTCCAAGGAACGCGGCCATGTTCTGCTCCTGCTTCTCGCGCGAAACTGGGTCGGACTCGCAAGCCGGAATCGGCGTGCCAATGATTTCGATCTGGTCCTGGTCCAACTCGAGAACCACCCGGCCGTTCTGTTCGGAGTACCACTCTAGGTAGACATACCCAGAGATGTAGTCTGCCGGAGGCAGACCTGCCGTCATGTCGCCGACGTTGCCCGTCTGCGTCGGTGAAAAACCCTCCAGGTACTTCGCGCGGTCGCCGTCCTGCGTTGGGGTTGGGTTGCGCAGGCGGACCTTCGTGCCTCGGATGTCCCGGTGAAAATCGCCTGCCAGATCCAACTTCACCACTTCTTTCATGCCGACGAACCGGAGCCACCCTGTCACCTTTCCAGGGACGCTGTTGTCCAGTTCACCACTGATCAGATTCTCATGCGGTCGCCAAGCCATAGTTACACCTCCAGTTCGTGCCGTGATGGCACGTCTCGCTCAGGGGACGTGCCATCGGGTTCTGAAAACACGCAACAAAAAAGCCCCGGACCATCCGGAGCTTTCACCTTCGCAATCTGTATCAGCAGACTCTTACATGCCCGGCCCGAAGCCAGGTCCCATCATGCCGGGGCCGAAGCCCTGCATCATGTACGGGTCCATCAACTGCTGCATCTGCTGGTCGTACATCATTCGTTGCTGATCAAAAGGATCAGGTTCTACAGGCTCCACCGGTGCCATCGGCTCGGCAGAGGGCTGAGCCAGCTGCCCCATCGCTTGGTCAAACATCGCTTGGGTCATCAGACAGGCGTCGTATTCCGGCTGTCCCGCTGCAAACTGCTCTGCTGACGGACCCTCAGGCTCAGGGGCCATATCCGAACTTGGAGCACCCGAGCCATCAAGAAAGGCGTTGGCCTCCAGACGCTCTTCGAGGCTTGTCTGCCCGTTAAACAACCCCTGCGCCCGGACATCGTTCGTGAACGGCACGGGCTCTTGCTTCGTGATGGTCTCGGCGGCCCGTTGCATCTGTTCGTCAATCGTGCGAAGGTCGATAAAGTCGTCATCGTGGTGGACACCCAAGGGTGCAAAGCCGGAACCGGCTATACGAACGTCTTGCACCGTCGGGTCGAGATGAGCGTCGTAAGACTGAGGACCGGGCAATTGCCCGAGATAGAGCTGTTGGTCGGGGTCATACCCGACTCCAGATGGAGCACCCGGATCGTCACTGACTGCATCTTGGAAATGCGACGCACGGCTGTCGTAGAGCGCCAACGTGAATTCGCGCCGGTTGAACGGCGAGCGGTTGTAGCCTCGCCGATAATGAGTATACTCAGCGCCTGCGACCGTGCCGTCGAGGGAGAGTTGCTTCCGCTTGCGGTACTTGGACAGTTCCCCGCGCAAAGGTCCGCTGAGACTCATCAAGGCCCCCTTTCCGAAGGCGTGAAGGCTCGCACTTCATAATACGCGAGCAACGTGGCGCCACTGATTGCGCAGCAAGAATTCCTGACTGACATACGGATTATCCGGCATGCCCCGTGAGACTTGAAATGAACGCTCGTCGAGGGTTACTTCCTGGGAAAGCATAGAGAATCATCTACTTCGACGTTGGGCTGGCCATTGGCCAATCCCGATTTCCCGTCGACCCGTGCTTCATGATGACCGTGGACTTGCGTCCCGGTACTGTCATGTGCAAAAGGGTCCTCGGGCGAGCCTTGTGCCAGTTCCCGTAGGAAAAGGCGGCTCGCCCATAGCTTGTAATGTGCTATTAGTGTGAGGATTGTGGAGTGGTAATACACTCGGGTTTATAAAGGTTGCGGTCGCTTGCTCGTCTGCCGACGTGCAAGCGCGAAATACTTCCCTCCCTTTTCGTTTGGTGTTTGTTAGGGTTCGTGCTATACTGCTTTTGTGGCCCCAGAAAAGGTTCAAATCCTCGGTCGGGTCGATGAAACCCCCTTCGGGCGGCGGATTCCCTTATTCCTTGCCGATGTACCGGCAGGTTTCCCGTCTCCCGCCGACGACTATATTGACCAGCACCTCGACCTCCATGAGCACCTCATCAAGCATCCCGCTGCCACCTTTTATGTCCGCGCGAGCGGCACCTCAATGGTGCAGGCGGGCATCCACGATGGTGACCTCCTGATCGTCGATCGGGCCGTCGAACCGCATGATGGCCACATCGTGATTGCGGTCGTTCACGGCGAACTGACCATCAAACGGCTCCGGCGTCGCCAGGGCCGCTTGTATCTCGTCTCCGATGGCAATGCCCATCCGCCCCTGACCATCACCGAAGAAATGGACCTGCACGTCTGGGGCGTTTGCCGCTACGTCATTCATCCGCTCTAATAACCATGCTAGCTCTGGCCGACTGCAACAGTTTCTATGCCTCATGCGAGCGGGTCTTCGATCCGCGTCTCCGGGATCGGCCCGTGGTTGTCCTGTCGAACAACGACAGCTGTGTCGTGACCAGGTCGGCGGAGGCCAAGGCCCTTGGCATTGCCGTCGGCGTACCGTACTTTCAGATCCGCGATCTCGTCAAGCGCCACGGCATCGTCGTCCGCTCGTCCAACTACACGCTCTACGGTGACCTGTCGAGCCGCGTCATGGCCGTGCTGGGCCGATTCACGCCCCGGATGGAGGTCTATTCCATCGACGAGGCGTTCCTGGACCTCGACGGCATGCCGCTGGATCGCCTGGTGGACTACGGCCGCGAGATTCGCCGCACGGTCCTGCGGTGGACGGGCATCCCGGTCTCCGTCGGCATCGCGCCTACCAAGACGCTGGCCAAGGTGGCCAACCATCTGGCCAAGCAAACTCCGGCAGCCGGGGGCGTCTGGAGCCTGGCCGACCCGCGCGAGCAGATGGCCGTGTTGACCCGGCTGGACGTTCAGGACATCTGGGGCATCGGGGCGCGCCTGGCGATGCGTCTGAAACGCGCAGGCATCGCAACGGCCTTGGACCTGCGCGAGGCCGACCTGAGTCGCGTCCGGCGGCTCATCAGCGTCGTGGGAGAACGCACGGCCCTGGAACTGCGGGGCCTGCCGTGCATCGGGCTGGAGGAGACGCCGCCGCTGGCCAAGAGCATCGTCCGGTCGAGGTCGTTCGGGCGGCCCGTCGAGCGGCGCGAAGAGTTGGAGGAGGCCGTAGCGACTCATGCCACGCGCGCCGCCGAAAAACTCCGACTGCATCAACGCGTGGCCGGGGCACTCAGCGTCTTTGTGGCCACCTCACGATTCAAGGGGGCGCCCTATGCCAACCAGGCCACCCTCCCGCTCGCCCCGCCGACCGACGACACCGCCCGCCTGATCCATGCGGCCCTGGCGGCCCTGCGGCCGATCTTCCGGGAGGGTCTGGCGTACCAGAAGGCTGGCGTGATGCTGGGAGAGCTGGGACCACGGGCCGGCCTGACGGAGAGCCTGTTCGACCAGTACGACCGCGGCCGATCCGAGCGGCTGATGGCCGTCCTGGACGATGTCAACCACCGCCTCGGCCCCGACACGCTCCGTTATGCCGCCTCGGGCATGGAGCGGCTGTGGCACATGCGTCGTGAGCACGCCTCGCCCCACTACACCACGCGGTGGGATGAATTGCCGGTCGTCCGGGCCGGATAAACGCTATCATGATGGGGCATGAAATCCGAATCGAAATTCCGCGTCGGCACCAGCGGCTACTCGTTCCGCGACTGGGTGGGCACGTTCTATCCGCCCGGAACGCAGGCCAGAGACATGTTTGCCTTCTACCTCCAGCACTTCCGGACAGTGGAAGTAAACTACACGTTCTACCGGATGCCTTCTGCCGCAACGCTGGAGGCGATGGCCCGCCAGACTTCGCCTGAGTTCACCTTCTGGGTCAAGGCCCACAAGAGCATTACGCACGAGCACGAACTTAAGGCCGCGAAGGAGTTCTGGGAGGCCCTTGGGCCGCTCCAGGCGCGCGGGCAACTGGCGGGGGTGCTCCTTCAGTATCCGCAGAGTTGGCATCGGACGGTGACCAGCCGGCGGATGCTTCAAAAAACGCTAGAAGCCTTGGCGGGAGTGCCGAGGGCGGTGGAGTTCCGGCATGGGTCGTGGGACCATCCGGCCACGTTCGAGGGCCTGCATGAACGGGACGTTACGCTCGTCGTTCCTGATGTGCCGGACATGGGGTCGCTCTTTCGGCCGAGGGCCAGGCTCACAAGCCCAATCGGATACCTTCGGCTGCACTCGCGCCAAGGCGCTTCGTGGTATGCAGGCGGGGCGGAGCGGTATGACTACGACTACAGCGACGAGGAACTCCGGGGGCTGTGCGACACGTGGCGCCTCCTGGCCGATCAGGCGGAGAGGATATTTGTGTTCTTCAACAATTGCCGCCACGGCCAGGCGGCCAAGAACGCCCGGCGATTCATGGAGGTTGCTGGGTGCGGATTCGGTACTTGTTGAGATTGACAGAATAGGCACCATGTGGTGAGGCGGTTCTCTCGCGAGTGAGACTGCTTCCGCACATCCCAGCAAACACACCCACCTCTCGATGCAGAACATAGCCTTCGCTGCGGGACATGGGTGCCGGTGCCTTGTTAAAATCGCCAGGACCAGCAGACTCGAAAAGCCATCTGCACCGAAAACCTGGTCATCTCAGGTGGAATGCTCCCAAGACCCCAGATCAGGCGGCAAGGTTGCCAACGGTACCTGGCATTCCTTCGTGCTGCGATATGACGGTTTCGGAGGGTGATAACCTTTACTTTTCATCTCATCGCGCAGTCGCCTAATGCACGAAGTTCGTGATGTCATCGCAGAAACTGTTTCCCTCTTCACCAGGACGGGCAGGACGGACCTGTCCGGTGACGGTATCTATGACCACAAAGCCGTAAACGCGGTCAGCGCCAGGTGAAATCAGCAGGTAATCGTCGCGGACCCACTTTCGCGTCCCATTCCCGACCTTGGGCCGCACCAGCATCTCGAAGTGTTCTTGGCTCGCGAAACCTACGGCTCCGGTCGGATCCACGGGGTTGTCTCGCACATCATACGGAGGATCACGATCCTTTTCGAACCGGAAATACAAAACTGGCTTGGCGGGGCGGAACTCATCGTTGATGACCGGGTTGCCGGGATAGGTGGCCTCGTAATAGGGACCCCATTGTTGCTGGGACGCCGCTGAAGTCCCTGTCTCCAGAGGTATTGCGCCGCCAGCGGGCTTTCCCCACCCTTTGCCTTGAGGCCCCATGAGATAGTAGGCTATGTTCTGGCTGCCAGTGGGCTTGGCTCCACCGTAGGCAGGGCTGCTGGGCGGATAAGTACCCCAATCCATCTTGAAAGCCTCCAGCCCTCCTGCCAGTTCGTGGATGATACTCGTAAAATTGGGGCATGTCCTAATGCCTGAGAACATCAAGCGAAGAACGGAATAACTGATTGCACCTAAAACTATCAGGCCGGCAGTAATGACCAGGGTTAGGACAAACACCTTCACGCGCTTCCGCATAGGTGGCCCCTTACGTGGGAAGAGCTTCAATAGTCCTGTATTTCCAGTATGAACTCTCGCGGGTGACCCCACCAGCCTTTTCGATGATTGTATCCTGTCGCTGCAGCGATTCAACCGATCGTCTTTACCCCCTCCTGGGTTCGTCACAAAAGCGCAACCAGCATTTCATCCTTCTCCATCCGCTCAGGCCGCCGATCATGCCGCCAACGGTCGGCCCTGTCAGCCAGTTGCCGCAGGGCCGTGCTCATCCGGCTCGACAGACGCCAGCCCTGCTGGCCACCGTAGCGGCTACTCAAGGCCGATGCGTATTCAATGAGACCCAGGCGGGCAAGTTTGGCACGGGTACGTTGAAGGGTGCGGCGGGAGATGCCGTGCTGGCGTTCGAGATCGCTGAAAGAAGCAACAGGTTCGTCGGCAGCCTTGAGCATCAAGAGAATCCGAGCGGCGGCGTGCTGCTGGTTCGCATTGCCCGGAAACAGAATCGCAGCAAGGTCCGTGACATCGTCAACATCGCCGACCCGCCTGGCAACAAAGGTGATCTTGGTTGACGCGGTCATCGCCGATCAGCGGGCACAGCCGCAGCATCATTCTTGCCGGCCAGCACATACGCGCTCTGAAAACCGGTCTGCAGGGCCTCCTGCCTCAGTACGTACCGCTCCTTGCTGATCCGGATGGCATGCTCCCGCAACTGCGTTCCGAAGGCCTTCTCGACAAACAGAATCGTCTCGAACGCCGAGACGTAGGTCTCGTTGAAGAGGTGCCAGAACCGCCAGCGCACGCCCTGGCGGCTCATCCGGAATGCCCGGTGGACCTTCTCGCCGTACGTCCCGCGGAGGACCATGTGGCTGGGGCTACCAGGCCTCAATTCCACCGAGAGGTCCTTCGACTCCATCAACGTCTTCAGTTGCTCCAGGAACGCCTTGTCCTTCTCCGTTAGTTTCATGTTTCTTCACCTCAATACCCTGGCCGTCCTGCCGGATGTCAACCAGGCTGGCATGGGCCAGGAATAGGATTGCGATAAACCGCCGCACACGGTCGAGGCGGCGGTTTTCGCCAAGAGGGGGAATCTGGTCAAACCCCACGGGGATCGCCCCGATATGAGCCTGTACGTGGCTTTCGTAGAGGGCCAGGTTGAACTCACTGGGCAGCCAGGCCGCAAGACCCGCGGGCGTATCAGCGGCGAGTGCGTTCAGGGCCTCTGCCAAACCAGGCACGTCCCCGAGATTTGCCGCCGGCAACCCCAGGGCCTGCGACCGGCTCTCGGCCAGCATCTGCCGCACCCTCTCGTGCTGTTCGGCCTTCTTCTCCCGGTGCTCGGCCATCTTCTGGCGGAAGTACTCCGCATCGAAGACAAGGCCGTCAAACAGGAACCGCGAGGGCACATCCGTGCCGCATTGCTGACACTGGTAACGACGAACCTTGAGAACAACCTTGCCGCCACACGTCTGGCACCCCTGAAAGGCCGTTGTCGGGTCGAACTGGTGGCCACAGGCTTGGCACTTGCACACACCTTCGCGCACCATTGCCAGCCCGCCGCCGCAAGCCGGACATGCGTGGTCCCAAAGCATCACATCGTAGAAGAACCTCTTGGCCCGCTCAACAAAACCAGCGACGGCACCGGCCAGGCTGAAGGCGAGGCTGATAATGTCGAAGGGTTCAGGCCGCTGGCTCATTGGACCTGGATTCTGGAACAGGGGTAGAGGGTGCCGCCGGGTTCTCGCCCGGTGCAGCCTGAGTCCCTCCCTCGCTACCTGGTAGCGAGACCGCGGGAACCGCCGCACCTCCGCCGTGGCCCGGTTCTGCCGCCACGTTTTCGTCAGATGCGGCCTTCTGGTTCTTGGGCGTGAATTTCCTTCCGCATCCCTTACACAGGCGGATGCGACGATCGCCCATCGTCTTTGTCTTTCGGACTCCCTTGCCCACTGACTCGCTCTCTTGGCAGTAAGGGCACTTGTATGGTCTTCCCATGAAAGATCACCTCACGGGACACTGAAGAGGCCTGGGTTTATAAAGGTTGCGGCTTGCGGGCCCCTGAGGTGCCATAACAACCGCAATCTTTATATATTCCTGGCGCCATGAGCCTCCCATGAGCCCCACAAACCCCTTCCACAACATAATCATGGGCGACTTCATGAAGTCGCTCCTGCCCGACTTTGTCCTCGGCTTTGCCTTCTTCACCGCACTGGTTTACGCCGTCCTCGGAAAGCGGTTCGAGCGCCAACGGTCCGCCGTGGCCGCGTCGGCGGCCATGGGCATGGCCCTGTCTGTCGGGCTAGTCTGGTGGGAACAGGAGGCTGGGCTTTCGATACGAGACCTCGGTCCCGTGGCGGTGGGCTTT
>Ga0209777_10003626_pt1 | contig 18944 bp, 24 predicted proteins | sample FrelakmetHBP12HB_FD_187147 | JGI IMG/M metagenome (GOLD analysis project Ga0209777, IMG submission 187147) | Freshwater lake sediment microbial communities from the University of Notre Dame, USA, for methane emissions studies -HBP12 HB (SPAdes)... | ecosystem: Environmental > Aquatic >...
TATGTGCAGAAAAACATCTACGATTTGGACGCGTCCTTCGGGCAGTTCGATTTGGTCATCTGCGGGTCGTTACTGTTCCATCTACGCGATATCTTCGGTGCCATTCAGAAGATTCGCGAGGTCTGCGATGGCACGGCAATCGTTTCTACGGCCGCGTGCAACGACCGCGGTTGCGCCCAGGCAGCCTGTTGCGAGTTCATCGGCAACCGAGCCGCCGACGGCGACTACTTGGTCTATTGGGGAGTCAACGCCGCGGGTCTGGCGAAAATGCTGCTGACGAGCGGATTCTCTTCGGTTTCCGAGCCGGTCCACTTTACCTTGCAGTCGGAACCGGGCAGGTATAACTACGCCACGCCGCATGTCGTCGTCAGCGCAAGGGTCTGACCGCACCTGCAAAAAGCCGAGTAACAGCCCAGGTGCCACGCCACCAAAGGGCACAGTCATTCAAAGACTTTCTCAAAGCGCAGTTGCACAGGCAGACCTTATGAGGTCGAATCCATATTTATAAAAATATCTTATGACTTCAAAAGCAGGAAATTTATGAGAGGTAAAAAGCATGTTATACGTACTGGTGATGAGATGTGAGCCTTCGGGATGAAGTATTCAAGCTCGATCCTGTCTTATGGTGCCAAGAGACTTTGAATTTAGAGCCTGATCCTTGGCAGTCTGAAGTTCTAAGAAGCAATAGCAAGAGGATACTTCTTTTATGCTCAAGACAGGCGGGTAAGTCCTTCACCTGCGGACTTCTAGCGACGCATACAGCCATATATCAGCCAGGTTCGCTAATATTGTGCATATCGCCTACATTAAGGCAGTCTAGCGAGCTTCTGCACACCATAAGCAGGATATACGGCACACCTGACCAGCCTGTGCCATCAACAGCAGAGTCTGCCTTAAAGATAGAGTTGAAAAATGGTAGCCGGATAATCTGTCTGCCAGGAAAGGAGCAGAATGTTAGAGGCTATGCTGGAGTCAGCCTATTGATAATAGATGAGTCTGCCAGAGTGCCAGATGATATGTACTTTTCTTTGAGGCCATTTCTGGCGGTCTCCCGTGGCAGGATGGTATGCTCAAGCACACCTTTTGGTAAAAGAGGTTGGTACTTCCGAGAATGGACAGAAGGATTAGGCTGGGAGAGACATCAAATTACAGCATTACAGTGTCCACGGATCACGCCGGAATTCTTGGATCAAGAGAGGAAGTCTATGCCACAAGCTGCTTTTGATGCTGAATATATGTGTGTATTCGGCGAATCGACAGATAGCGTATTTGGTTATGATCTGGTAGCTGGGGCAGTGTCCAAAGATATCGAGCCACTTGATTGCGGAGTGGAAGAATGGCAAATTTCTATGTCGGACTGGATAATATCCCGAGCGCAGACATGGTTGATGAAGTGGACTACTGCGGCCTAGTCTCGGGGAGAAATGCTGATAAGGCCGGGCTCTTCCAGGTCTTCTATGGCGCCCTTAAGACGGCTCCAATGATCGAAGAATGCCCCATTTGTTTGGAGTGCAAGGTTTTGGAGACTATCGACCTTCCTAGCAACTATCTGATTATTGGCCAGATTATGGCAACGTTCGCTGAGGAGAAGTGCCTAACCGATGACAAGCCTGATGTACAGAAGATTGACCCGCTTGTACTTACTATGCCCGATAATCGATATTGGAGGATGGGCAAGTACGCTGGAGCAGCATGGGAGACGGGAAAGAGCCTGAAGGCTCCGTAGCCAAGTGACTGCGTACGTATGACGAGTGGATTACATTTGGCCAAGGATTACATTATTAATGAGATCTCGTGTTGTCGATCCCGCTAATCCCTTGGCTCTCAAGAACTTTAGAGGCCATATTTGGAATATGAGGTATGACCGATGCTTATCTGAATCAAACTTTTTTTACGGCCTGTACGGGGCAATCCACAAGAGGATAATCGCATTTGGAATAGTCAATGCACTTGTTCTTGCTCCTATTAGGCCGAATGAGTTCGCTATATTCAAGATTCAACAGGCTGCAACAGGTTATGAAACGATAGGACAGTCGCATGATTCCGATAAAACCGATGCTGGCCGTTCCAGGGGCTTTCTCCACTTTCCAACCGAAAAGCTCTGTATAGAATTTCTTGGCCCTTTCCGCTTCATCGAAGTGAATCTCAAAATGGACTATGGCAGACATAACGACCACCGAGCAACCTTCTTACTGATCCATCGACTTTTTGACCTGGTCAATCATCTCTTGGAATGCCTTATAATAGGCATCCTGAGGCATTAGAGCCTCGCTGACTTTTATTTGTATCTCATCAGATATTTTGCCCTCTTTCACTAGCTTTCGACCTGCTTCTCTTGCAGCCTGGATGATTTCGTCCACTGATCTCGTCTCACCAGCCTTAATCATCTTTTTCATGTCGTCAGCCATAGGTCGCAGCAGGGCACCTACGAACTCGGAGTTCGCCTCGGGTTGTGAGTAAAGAGCTTTCATCTGAGCCATAAGCGGATCAAACATGGACAAATCCCAAGCACCGCAAGTGGAAACCAGAACTATCTTCTGTTTCTTAGATCCTGCATTTTCTTGCATGAATAGCGGTAGTTGTCTATCCATCAGGTTCTTGAGAGGGCCTGTAATGCCAGCATAGTATACCGGGCTTGCCCAAACAATGACATCAGCCTCCCTGAACTTAGGAAGGAGCATTTGCATGTCATCATCTTGGCCACATTTTCCTGGATTCTTGAACCATCAGCTCATATCGCCATTACATGGACCTATTTTCAGCTTCCTGGTGTAGAATAGTTCTACCTTGGCACCAGCTTCCTTCATCCCGTCCAGGAATGGATTTAGGATCATGGCAGTGTTTCCATCATCCATGTGAGGGCTACGTTTATGGCTAAGACATTCATGGCATATCCTCCTTAATTCTTTCTCGATTCAATTGATCTTAGGGGGATATCTAGCTATTCTCTGCTTACTGAACCTGCCAGTTGCAAATAATATGGTATGAGATAGCTAAAAGAGAGGCCATAGATATCTATGACCATATCGATGAAAAGGAGCTGAAGGAGAGCTACCTGGCGCATATACGCAGCTAGGCATTTGAATGAATGTGGTCGAGCTTTCCAAGTTAGCGAAGTATGCGCAGATTTTGAAGAACTCCGTGGCTCCAAGGTCTATAAGCACAAATCCGTTAGCTCGACTGCTATTGATCAATTGTTGGCGTGGCATAATGTTTCTGATTATAGGACCTGGGCCGTAAAGGCAAGGGGTTGAGCCTGGGTGTGGCCTTATAATAATGTCTTGCAGTTCAAGCATATCCGAAAAATGAGGGGATAGATTACATGTTGTACGCACTGCAAAGGTGATTCTGCGGTTTGAGTGTATTCCTCACATCACGCCAATTTGCTTTAGCATCCCCAGCAAGTCGTAGTTCAGCCTCTCCTCGACAATTTCGCCGTTCTTCCATGTGGCTACCGTGCAGAACTCAATATGGAATTTCTTGTTTGTTGGAGGGATCATTTTTCCGTCAGCGTACGCTCCGCTGTGGGGGCATGAACCTGTACATTTACAGGCATTGAGTCCCATGAGTGTGGTTAACATCCTAAATAAGTTCGCTTCAGGATTTCGCCGTCTTCCTCAGCGCCTCCATCATGCTCTTGGCTGTAGGCTTTTTAGGTTTCTTCTCCACCACTGCGCAACCTCTCCCTTCATCTTGGACTTGATCAGGGCATCGATCCGTTCCTTGTAGCCATCATGGAACATGCTAAGGTCCAGGTCCGTCGTCAGATTATCCACAATCTGGGTTTCATTTTTCAAGAGTTGGCTACCTTCATTCCATATCAATTGATTGAACCGTTATTTATACTATGAATTAAGGAGCCTATCTTGAGAACGGATGGCTCTTGTGTCATACTTATCATTTTTCAGGGGATTGGGGGGAGAGCAGTCTGCATTTCCAAGACTGGAAAACGTGGCCCAGGTTCTTAGAGCTTGGAAGTTCTCGGAATCGACGCCAGAGCCCTATGGTGTACTCGTTGTCTTCGGGAGATCACCCATTATCTGATGCTTAGGTCGGCTATCATGTATTTTCGCATCAAAAAGTTCTTATCTGATACGATATAATCGATTTTAGGAAATTTTTTAGAACCAAGGAGTGATTAAGTTGATAAGCAGCAAAGAAATGGAAAATATGGGGAAGGCCATCGCTGAGATCGGCCAAGGCAAGACTTGCATGACAGAGCCAGTCCTAATGGGAGCCAAAGAGACTTTGATGGAAAAAGGCTATGAAGGAGCAGAGGCATATGCAGCACAGCTTGGTGGAACGGACGACAACACCGAGCTGCTTCGCGTGCTGATGATCTGCAAAAAGTACAACCTAGGCACTGAGGCTGCGGTAAAAGTTCTTGATAACCTGACCAAGATAGAGTCTGGAAAATGGTAAACTATTGAAACTTAAAGAGGCACACACACCTCTTGCGCATTTTGTGAATCTTTTTACCCAAAAGGATTAATTGAGTCAATCAGAGGGTTTTAATTTTGCACACGACTTAAAAATGGCATCTCTTTTGGTGAGAAATCTTCCAACTCTTGCGAGAAAGGGGTTGGTGTTTAAGAGATTTAGTCCGCAGGCCAGTGGCTGGCCGCCTGGGCTGGGGTCTGGGATTGAAGCGGTTGTTTACAAAAAGGAGACCCCCGATTGGTATTCAAACCGCCGAATCGGCATTGCCTATTCAGGGTATAAGATACTCGCTGAAGAGCAATCAGGCAAATCATAGGAGTCCATCTCCTAGAGTATAATGCAGACGAGATGATTAATGTCTTTGCTCTGGCAATCAGGGCCGGCATGAAGCTTGCTGATTTGCAGGAGATGGCATGGGCATACCCCACCGGAGTATACGACATAAACAGAATTCGGTGAATCGCGTATTGGGATCTTTTTGAGTTCGATTCACGCTAAAATCTACACAACAAGAGATAGAATTAATTCCGTCATTGAAATTATGCTACTAAGTTTTCGCTTAACCTCCAAAACTCCTCCTGGAGTGTTTTGTCATAGCTGAGGGGCGAGGAACGAGCTGGTCTGCAGCTCTCAAAGTATTTTCCGCTCACATTTTCCAGATCGTGAGAGCTGGCCAGGTATATCGAGGTCCTGGCTCCCTTCTCCGGCGTACTTCCTGGAAGGTCGCCAAAGCCAGCGCGAAGCAACTTGGTTTTCACAACGCCTGGGTGGAGACAGTTAACAGTCACTCCTGATCCTTTCAGCCGTTCCGCCAGCTCGTAGGTAAAGAGGACGATGCCCAATTTTGACAAAGCGTAGGCTTGAAAGCCGTCATACCATTGCTCTCCCAGCAGGCGTTCCAATCGATTTTCGCATTCCAGTGTGCGATAGAGGCAACATTGATTATCCTTGAAGGTGCGCTCTCCTTAACATGTTCAGCAGCTCACGAGTGAGCAGGAAGGGCGCCAAATAGTTAACGGCAAAAGTTGTCTCCAGTCCATCTTCAGTAAGCATGCGATCGGCCTGAAAAGTTCCTGCATTGTTGATAAGTACGTCCAGACTTTCGTGCCTTTCTTTGATATTTGCGGCAAGCATGCGGACTTGTCTCTGAGATGCAAGGTCTGCAATGAAGAGCTCTAGTTGGTCGCTGCTAGTCTCTTGTGCGATTTCTTCTTGCACCCCGCCGCCTTTTTTGGGGTCACGCCCGTGCAATAGCACCCTCGCGCCTATCCGGGCCAAGTCCAGAGCTGTATGCTTACCAATACCATCGGTTGAGCCTGTGACCAGAATACTTTTGCCTTTAACGGTCAATTACGCCACCTCATACCGTATATTTTTGTCTGCTTGCCTATCCGTCGGTCGAGCCTATTACCAGAATGGTCCGGCTTTCAAGGAAGATTTGCAGGCAGGTTTAGCGCCTCAGCAACCCTAATGCCATTTCCGTGCCCATCCCGCGCAGATTTAGAAGATATAGAGACCATTCAAAAGATCGTCTTACGGGTAAGAAAGCGCAAGTGTGGGATTATACCCCGGTTATCAAGGAAGGACTTGTTTTTGAAGAGCAACAGAGCTCGAAAAGATAGAAAACCGCATCCATCTAAACCCCCCATGTGTCACCATTTTGTAAAATCCCATTAGTCTACATAAGGTTAGGACAGAACTGAGGCTGGTTACTCATGGCTTAAATCATTGTGGTCTTGGCTAAAAACCAGTTAGATAGTTCTACGAATGAACGCCTTGTCAGAGCCCGACTGATAAGATCCTATGGGACAGTTGGACAGGACCTAGTTATTGGGTTCCTCAACGAGAAGTTAACCCTACGCCGATAGATCCAGCATTTTCTAGACAACTCATTATCATGGATTGGATGTAAGCGGCAGCTCCCAGAGTCAGGATCAAAAGAACCAAAATCGCTAGTAGATCATCTGCATTTACTCCCCAGTTCTTCAAATTTTCTTTGTGGCCAAAGGAGGTAATCTCATCCAGACCACCTGAGAGCTTCCACGAAGATTCGACCGACATATTTTAACTCCAGTCTTATAGAGATCGGATTAGTCAGTGAATTCGTTGAGTCCACTTCAACCGACCTTTTAAGAATGAATCGGTTATTGGTCGATGCTTGAAAGTTCGAGCATCAGATGTTTATTAGGTAACTATTAATAATTAAAGTTTATGGTTGAACTGCTTATAATGCAGAATCCAATAGTCCTTTGTTGCTCGAACGGTGGCTCCTGCGATCCCCCTCCTTTCTTATGTAGCTATGCCATGAGATAAAACCATCAGATTACATAAGAAATTGGCAGCGGCTATTTCATAGAGCATAGAAAATTAATTTTAAAATGGCCATAAGGCCGGATCATCCCCCTCGATGAATCGTGGAACTAGGCCACAGAACGCCAGAAGGTTGCGATTTAGATGGAGGGGATGCGAAGCTGACAGCGGGATAAGCCTGTGGTCTAGCCGTAAGGCGATGTCGATAGGTGCTGCTTTCTTATCATTTAGTCCACATAAGGCCAGTAGCCCTCTCTAGCTGACAATAATAGATCACGCAGAGTCTTGAAGATATTATAGCGATCATTCAAAAAAGATTCTCTTACGGGTAAGAAAGCGCCGAGGGTGGTATTATACCTCGGTTATACTGGACGGATTAGTTTCGAGCCCAGAATGTGAAAACGCATCCACTTAAGACCTTATGTATCACTATTTTGGAAGAGTCCCATTTGGTCCACATAAGGCCAGAAAGAACAGAGATTGGCTACTCATGGGCTTCATTCCTTGGTGTATTAGCTAAAACAGTCAAGATGTTTCTAGAGATAAAGCAAGATTAGAAGGACTATAGGCAAGCATGGATTTATCCACTCATCTTATCATGGCCAATAAGATGAACTACGAGGCCTGAAGGACAAACATTCTGAATGCTGTCGGATGTATAAGAAAAACCTTCGCGAAGGCTCACTAAAAAGCATTTGTTAGGCGGCTAATACCGCCTTTGTACTAGTGCTTTCAACCCATCATTGCTTTGATGTCTTCCTTCAGGTTCCCAATCAGCTTAACATTGTACTCTTCCACCAGCACCTTGAGGATATCGTCGTTGACCCAACCGGGAACAATCGGGCCTAAGTAAATGCCCTTAATTCCCAGGGCAAGCAGAGACCACAATATGGCCACAGCCTTCTGCTCCATCCAGCTTACAGCCAGCGTCAGAGACAAATCGTTGACATCAACGTCGAACAGCACAGCCAGGGCCTGAGCAATCTCAAGGGCAACCATCGCATCGTTGCACTGACCGAGATCGATCAAGCGAGGAATGCCCTCGATTTCTCCCAGGTCTAGATCGTTAAACCTGTATTTACCGCAGGCTAGGGTCAGGACAACCGTATCCTTGGGCAGCTTCTGGACGAACTCTCTGTAGTAGTCCGACTTTCTCACTGGCGCATCACACCCACCGACAAGGAAGAACCTCTTGATCTTGCCTTCCTGGACGAGCTGCTTGATCTTGTCCTTCAGAGAGAGGATGACCGAGGTTTGAGAAGCCCGTTGTCAGCTCATAATCTCCCGACTCGTCTTTTAGCTCCGGCAGAGAGCGTGCCTTGGCAATGACCGCTGAATAGTCGTACCCTTCGATGTTGGGAACTCCGGGAAGGCGGACTGGACCTGTGGTGAACATCCTATCCTTGTACTCATCCCTCGGAATGAGGAAGCAGTTTATGGTGCCCAGGAGGGCCATTGGATACCTTGCAAAGAGCTGCCTCTGGTCGAACCAGGCCTTCCGAGGTTGCCTGCCAGGTTCCTGTACTTCTTCAGGCCGGGATAGCCATGAGCTAGCAACATCTCTGAGTGGGTGTAAACGGAGACATCAGATCCTTCCACCTGCTGAAGTAATCTGTCCAGGTCATATAGGTCGTGACCGGTTACAGAAATTCCGTGACCTTCAACTGTGCCCGTCTTCACTTTTGTTGGCACATATTCCCCAAAGGTCTAGATGTGGGCCTTCTTGAGAAGCTTCATTGTCCGAACGTTCATCTCGCCTGCCTGCAATGCGAGCCGCAGGAATTCCTGGGGGTCGAAGTTGACGTTGGTGAGTGTGGAGAAGAAGGCTCTCTCGATGAAGGCATCCACCTCTGGGTCGGTATAACCAAGCTCTCTGGCGTGATACAGGTAGGCACTGATGCCTTTTATCGCAAAGAGCAGGTTATCCTGCAGGCGGGCTACAGTTGCTTCTTTTCCACATACACCGTTCAGCGTGCAGCCGGTTGCCCTGAACGGTTTGAGAGCACTGGTAGCAGAACATATCCAATTTTTCTTTAGCAGCCATCTTTTTACCTCTTATTTACCATTATCAATAAACGCAAAACTTGCTGTCGCAGACGGACAGTTGATGGTTTGGCCAATCTGGCAGCCTCACTGATCAACCCTTGCATTATTCTTGCAGCCTCAATCTCTGCGTGCTGTCGAAGATTTCTTATATCCAGCTTCTCTTGCTGTTCATCCTCTAAATTTCAAGTGTGATGCTGGCACTTTCTTATTGCTGTCCGATGATGGAACAATTCCCAGTTGCTGCATCAGGCCAGTTTGTTTGGCCCCCTGGGCATTATTGTATCGCTTAGGCCCCTCGCAACAACACCGCATGGATTTGGTTTGCTCTAGACATCTTTTACTTCGACTACTTTCATTCAATCCCCTTATAGTTGACTCCATCTTGGTATATTCGCCATGATATTTTGCCATAGGAGTGCAATCTTAACAGATATGCAGTATACTTATGATACCAAAGTTTATAGCATAGAACGTTTCCCCAATGATACCATGCAGGATGGATGCACAGTGAATCTTACCGTGCGGTATATCGCCAAAAAATGGACACTGTTAATTCTCCTGGAGCTTTACAAAGGAGAGGGGCATACAAGGCGCTTTTCTGAACTGAAGAATTGCCTTGTCGGCATCACTCAGAAGGTCCTCTCTTCGAGGCTGAAGGAACTGGAGAAAGAAGGGCTCATCGAGAACAGAGTGGACGACTCCTCTTTTCCAGTGAAGAGCGAGTACACCCTGACGCAAAGTGGCCTAGAGATCATCAGCATAATCAAGGATATGAAGCGATGGGCTTTAAAATGGAAAATCACCAACATCGATTGCAGTTGCCAGGACTGCGGCGAGTGTGTGCTGTGAGGCGATACCAAGATGACATCAGCTAATTTGGCTTGTGGCGGTTTTGGCTGGGACCAGGTGGACCCTCACGATGAGTTGGACCGCCATCTCTGGATGAAGCTGGAGCACCTGGGACGTTATCTTTTTGCGGCTGATTTCCTGAAGCAATATCAACCCAAAGTCGTGGCTGATATCTCATGTGGAATTGGCTACGGCATCCCTGAACTCGTTAGAGTTGCCCAGACGATCATCGGGGTTGATAGCAGCCAAGAGATGATAGAAATCGCATCAACCAGGACCTCTGAAGACTGCAAGAGTCTTAAGGTGAGGTTTATTAACAAGAATGTAGACGGCGAAGATTTGACGCCAGAAATAGAAAGTGGGTCTGTTGATGGTGTTGTCAGCTTTGAAACACTTGAGCATTTGGTTGACCCCGATAGGGTAATCTCACAATTCGCCAAAATACTGAAGCCCGGTGGTTTCTTTATATGCTCGGTTCCAAACGCGCTTTCCGAGCCAAAAGCCAGTGCCTGCCTCCCTAGGAACAAATGTCACAAGCAATTATTCAACTTTAGATCGCTAAGCAGGATGGTCGAGAGTCATAGCCTGCGAGTGATGTATAGACTTGGGCAATCGTGGTCTTATGCACTCCTCAAAAGAGAACAACAATTGTCAAGCGCCAGACTGATCGATCGAAAGCTCTCCGATATGCCGGAGATACATACACCTGAGATGATCCGTTTGCTTTCGTATATTGTTGCATATCCCACTCTTGAGGATGTGGATGGATCTTATTCAATTATCATCGTTGCGCAAAAAGCTTCATAAGCGCGTGTTTAGCTTGATATTGGCCGACATGACTCAAAAGATGCAAAGAGGACGGATAGAGAGAACATGTGGGTCTGGAAGCTCAAAAGAGCAATCTTTGGATCTCAATACAGCGCGCAATGAGCTTACTTAGAAGCAAGCCATTATGCATTAACCAAAGCTATTCTAAGAGTCTCTTCTAGACGCTGGCATGCTTCTCCTGCGGACTTCTCGGGCTTTGGGCTCTATCCTCTTCAAGCACATGCAGGCTCCTCGCCCTGGCCAGGACCTCGAACACTTCCTGCCGCATCTTATTGACGTACTCCATATGGCGAGCTCAGGTTCATGGGTGAGGCCCTCAGAGGTATTCCTGCGGATAGTGGTGTAATGATCGCTCAGACGTTTGCTTGTCTCTTGGCTCAGGGCGGGCTTCAATCGACAGGCGCAAGCTAGGTACTTCCTCAGGAACTCCTGGTCCAAAACAGGTTTCGTCTTCTGGGCATTGACCAGAATATGCCTAGCTATCTCTTCATCTCGCTTAGGATTTGGTTGATCCAGTAGCAGGAAGATCAGGTCGAACCTGGAAGAAGGGCAGGCGCGAGGTTCACCTGTTTTGTCAATGATTCGTACTTGTCAAATCGACCGAAGAGCATAAGAATTTTAAAACTTAACCTCAGAAGCAAAAGGAAGCTTGTGGAGGCGAATTAATGGACTACGCTCGAGTTCTGGACAGCTTTGGAGGCATCATCGAGAGGGATCTCAGGAATCAATTCTCTCAGCAAGCAAAAGAGGCCAGGCATTATCATCCCTTTATAGGGGAAGTTTACAGTGCGGCAGAAGAGTTTGTTCTCAGGGGCGGAAGAAGGCTTGGTTCATGCAGCACTCTGATGGTCTACAAAGGCTACACCGACGAAATGGGCAAAGGTATTGTGAGTGCATGTTCAGGAGTTGAGCTGTACAGGCACAGCATACTTGTCCACGACGACATAGCTGACACGGAGTCGTTAAGGAGGGGAGGCAAGACGTTGCACAAAATTTTTGAGGCCCATTACAATGATCATTTCGGCTTTGGCTCAGCAATCTTTGTGGGCGACATGCTCTACTCCCTGGCCATAAGAGCAGTACTGGAATCCGGTTTCGATAACGCCAAACTGGTGGAAGTTACGAAGATGTTCTCCTCGGACTTCAAGGACATAAACGAGAGCCAGATTCTCGATCTGCTGTTTGAGTACAAAAGGCCAACCGTAGACGAATGGACCGTTATGGCAAGCAAGAGGGCGGCATCGTTGTTCAGAACATCTCTTCTAACAGGAGCAGTGCTCGCCTCCGCTCCAAAGAAGGATTACCGCATATTGGACGACGCGGCAAGGCACATAGGCTTCGCCTTTGACGTTCAGGATGACATCATAGACACCTTTGCAACAAAAGATCATTACGGCAGAGAGCCTTGTGGGGACATAACCAAAAAGAAGAAGCCGTTGCATTTGATATTAGCTTTGGAAAAGGAGAAGAACGGACACCTTGCCAAGATCATGAAGAACGGTGATAAACTCACAGAGAAGGGAATAAAGAATGTGCAAGACCTCATAAGGGACTGCGGCGCTCTCGAAGAGGCAAAATCCATCTCCAGAAATCACGCTATAGAGGCGATGCGCCTGATTCCCCAGACTGGCATGAACGACGAGGCGAAAGATTTCTTCGTTTCCTTCATAAGCTATGTTGCTGAGAGCCTTGAATGGTACAAGTGAAAGAAACGAGACATAACTATTAAATGATACAAATAAAAGAAATGGGTTTATTAACCTCTTTGAGGTATTAATTACTTATATTTTAATAGAAAATGCAAAAACGCGGTGACAAATTATTCCACAGTCACACATTTGGCCAGGTTCCTAGGCTTGTCTATGGGAAGCCCCAGCTTTGCCGCGGTGTAATAAGCCAGAAGCTGTACGCCCACGGTGCAGAGGACTGCTGAGTAGACTGGCTTTGTCTTCGGAAGCTCTACCACTGTGCTGGCAACCTTGCCTATATCGGGATCTTCCTCGGTGGCGAAAGCTATTACATCTGCACCTCTTGCCCTTATCTCCTTTATATTCGATTGGATCTTCCTGCCGCAGGTGGCCAAAGCGACCACGGGCGTCTTTTCCGTTATTAGCGCCAGTGGCCCATGCTTCAGCTCGCCTCCTGCATAACCCTCCGACGGTATGTAGGCGATCTCCTTCATCTTCAGAGCACCTTCCAGGGCAATGGGGTAGAGGAAGTCCCTTCCTATGAAGAAGTAGCAACTTGCCTCTGCATACTCCTCAGCGATCTTCCTTATCTCCTCCCGCTTGTCCAGGACGCTTTGCACCAATCCGGGAAGTCTTGTCAGCTCTATAAGCATCTTCCTTCCCTGGTCGGGGGTGAGATGGTTTCTGGCCCTGCCAAGACGAATGGCCAGCAAGAACATAGCAGCGAGCTGGCCGCTGAACGTCTTTGTGGCAGCGACTCCTATTTCGGGGCCGCACCTAGTATAGATGGTTCCATTCACAATGCTCGTGACAGTGCTACCCACAACGTTTGTTATAGCTAGGCTGCGCACACCACAAGTTTTGGATTTCTTGAGGGATATCAGGGTATCGGCAGTCTCACCGGATTGGGTTATTCCCAACACCAGAGTCCTAGGTCGAAGCTGAATGTGCTGAAACTCTGAGGCCACCTCGACATCTACTGGAAGGCCAGAAGCTCTGGGTATCAGGTACTTTCCCAGAAGGCCCGCGTGATACGAGGTACCGCACGCAATTACAGAAACCCGCTCCAGAGATTCGATCTCTTCGTCCTTCAACCCCAGATCCAACCGCGCGTCTCCATCTATCTCTGAGATCCTGCCAGCAAAAGTCTCCTGCAAGGCCCTGGGCTGCTCGTGAATCTCTTTGAGCATGAAATGAGGATATCCGCCTCGTTCGGCGGCATCCATGTTCCAGTTGATCTTTTCTGTCTTGAAGGTTTGCAGGACACCAGATTGATCCTTTAGCTCTATGTTTTGTCTGCCATAAAGGAGTGCCATCTCCCCGTCCTTCATCCTGACGATTTCCCTGGTGTAGGGCAGAAGGGCAGCTACATCTGAGGCAACATAGTTGGCATCTTCTCCTATGCCCAGAACCAGCGGGCTATCTTTTCTGGCACAAACCAGGTATGGCGAGCTAGCCGATATAACCGCCACGGCATAGGACCCCTCCACCCGTTTGATCGCCTTGGCAACGGCATCTGCCAGGTCTCCATGGTAGTACGTTTTTATCAGATGGGCTAGAACCTCGCTATCTGTCTCGGACTGAAACTCAAATCCTGCCTGGATCAATAGGTCCTTGAGCTCAAGGTAGTTCTCAATTATTCCGTTATGAACTATGGCTATGTCACCGGAGATGAAAGGATGAGCGTTTTTATCGCTTGGCTTGCCATGAGTTGCCCATCTGGTGTGACCAATGCCCATGGTATCTCCCGGCATTCCCAGGTTGAAGTATACCTTCTCGAGGTCGGCTATTCTGCCCGCAGACTTTAGAACCTGTAGTTCGCTGTCTGACTTGATGGCCACTCCAGCAGAATCGTAACCTCGGTACTCCAGCCTCTTAAGGGTATCAAAAAGTATAGGTCCTGCTTTCTCTGGACCTATGTAGGCAACAATTCCGCACATCTTTAGATCACCTTGCTTCCTCGATCGATCCATCCCCGGATTGAGGCGGCCGAGCCAACTCTTGAGTCTGTTCCCACCAATGTCCCCGAATTCATCAGAACCCTGCTTCCCACAATATCGTTATCTGCCAAAATAGCTCCGAACTCCGCTCTGTAGAGTTCGTCCTCGATATCAACTATGGCGGCACCTGTCTCAGTTATCGTCTGGTCTCCCAGAGTGCAGCTCGCCCCAATGATCGAGTCGGAGATTATGGCGCCAGAACCAATCCTGGTGCCGTTCATTACTATGCTGTTGCGCAGCTCAGAGTTTGAGCCGACATGGACCGATTCTCCTATTGATGTTGCTGGAAGTACGGTCACATTCGGACCTATATCGCAATTCCTTCCAATTGACACCGGTCCCGTAATGTAACAACCTGATCGAACAACGCTACCCTCACCGATCTCCACTGCTCCTCGGATCTTCGACCAATCTTCTAGCTCGCCGCTGATCTTGGGCTTCATGAGGCTAAGGGCAAGACTATTGGCTTTCAGAAGGTCCCACGAAAATATAGCGTCGGACCACACACCTTCCGCTATTTTTGCCCTTACATCTTTTCCGTCATCGATCATCTGAGAGACTGTTTGGGTGAGATCATAGGAACCCCGCTCGGAGATAGGAGTTCGATGAATCTCATCGAGTATATCTGGGCTGAATTTGTAAGCTCCTGTGTTAAGAATGCCTGAGCATGGTCGGCCAGGCTTCTCGATTATTTTTTTGACTCTCTGCTGCTCCATCGTCAGGACCCCATAATCCCCGGTATGGCTTCTTAGGACGGCCAGGATAACATTTTCCCCGTCAGCAGAGACGAGATCACTAACAGATCTCTCATCTATCAAATTATCGCCATTTACAACTAAAAAATCCTCGTCTATGAAAGGCTTTGCCATTCCAAGGGCGTGGGCGGTTCCCAAGAGTTCTTTCTGTTCTATATAGGTTATCTCCACTCCGTAGTGCACTCCATCCTCGAAGTGGTTCATGGTTCTCTCTTTTTGGTAGCCCACTACGACATAAAGCTCTTTCACATCATTCGCGGCTAGAGCTAGGATTACGTGCTCCATAAAAGGTTTGTTTCCCACCGGGAGCATGACTTTGGATCTTGTCTGAGTTAGAGGCCTGCACCTTCGGCCTTCGCCTGCCGCCAGTATGACAGCTTTCAATATGATCACAGCCAGGGTAACTTTGTTACATATACAAAAGTCGAGCGTGGTTTATACCTTTCGGTGAGTTTATGAACAACAATTCTTCATAAGAATTCATAAATGTGGTGCAAAAAAATCGTTGAGATGATCGGGTCATGCAGAACAAAAAGATAGATTAATTAGCGAACTACAGAGAAGGAAAGCTATCATATTCCGGGAAGGTAAATATTCATCAATCTGAGATGCCGCGAAATGTAAACCCATTAGTATCCATTGTAGTTTGTGCGCATCGAACCGATAGGCTTCAAGATATCCTTGAGGCAATAGATAGCCTCAAAGCTCAATCTTATCATGGAATCGAGATAATAACCGTAATTGACGGGAACCCTGAGCTATATGAAAAGATAAGAAGCCTTGCTGAAGACCCAAGAATTCTTGTTACATTCAACGAGAAGAATTTAGGCCTCTCTGAGAGCAGAAACAAGGGATTATCCATGTCAAAAGGGGACATCATCGCCTTCTTCGACGACGATGCCATCGCCGGAGCGAATTGGATTGAAGAGCTGGTAAAGATGTACCTCGATAGGGATGCCATTGCCGCCGGAGGCTGCATATTGCCCCTTTGGCTTGGTGGCGAACCAATGTGGCTTCCGCAGGAGTTCTATTGGCTGGTAGGAGCGACCCACAAGGGCTTCCCCGAAGATGTGGGTGAAGTCAGGAACACCTTCGGCTCGAACCTCAGCTTCAAATCCGATGTGCTCAGATCTTTGGGAGGCTTTCGCGGCGAAATGGGCGTGAAGGCGAAAGGGCAACTGCAGAGCGAGGAGACGGAGATCTGCGACAGAATGAAGGACAAATTTGGAAAAGGTGTGGTTTATAACAATAAAGCGATCGTTCATCACAAGGTCTTCCCAGAGCGGTTGAAATGGCGTTTCCTCCTGGGCAGAGCATTCTGGCAAGGCTACTCCAAGAGGGTCATGATGGAGATGGGGCACTCACTGGAGGAAGAGGGAAAGTTCTTGAGAACTGTGCAAAACGGTGTCGTCGAGAGAGTCAAGAGTGGTTCTTTGATAAATTATTGCCAGCTAGCAGTTCTTCTGGTGTTGACATCGGCAGTAGGTTTGGGTTACGCCTACAGAGCTTTGCGCTCGCCTTTTCTGTCTTAGCTCTTCTGAATCTAGCTTAATTTTCGGTTCTAGCTGTTTGCGGTTCAAGCGCCCTTAGGTTCTCGTAGAGCCGGTCGATTCCTTTATTTCGGTCAAATCTGGCAAGGAAGTCGGAGTAGTTGCGTTCCAGGTTATCCATATATACCTCGGGGTGGTCCAGGATTTCCCTCAAGGCAAATCCAATCCCCTCCAACTGGTCCCAGCTCACAGATAAGCCGACCCCATTTTCGTTTACAAGCTCCGACACCGCCGAGCCCTCATCAGATACGACCAGTATAGGCAGCTTGCATCCCAGGTACTCGAACACTTTTGTAGCTATGGCATGTCCAGCCTGTGGATCCGATTCTTGTAGTGTATGGAAAGCTACATCTGAGGCCTTCAGCAACTCCATTGCGTCATGATGGTTTTTTCTGCCCAGGATATAAACGAAGCCTTCAATGCCAATCTCTTTGGCAGTCTTCTCAATGATAATCCTGCGTTTGCCGTCGCCTATTATTAAGTAAATGAGATTGTAGCCCTCATCTCGAAGCGCCTTCATCGGTTTAAGAATTGCCTCTGGCATGTAATAGGGCATGTCCAGATCGCCTAAATAAGAGACAATCTTGGAATTACTATCTGCTATACCATTCTTGGTCAGCACACGATTCCTATCGAAATTGACGGTAATCTCTTCTAGCTCTTTCAGGTTCAGGCCGTTAGGCACAAGCAGGACCCTATCGTTCAATTTCTGCAGATCTTTTTGCAGGGACTCGTTCACCGTGATAAGCAAGGCTGCATTCTTCATCGATTTGAAGAGCAAATAGGACATGAGCGTGTTAGCGATTTTTAAGGGGTATTTGATATAGAACTTCCTATGATCTGCCATTCTGTATATGACGCTTGAGAGGTCATCTCTGTAGTCCACTGCATAAGCGAACCTTTTCCCGCTGATCTTAATTGCAACGTAAAGGGCTATTGAGGGAGTGAAAGGTGGAGTAGTAGTCAATATAACGTCCGGGTCTAACGCTCTAATCTCCTTTAAGGCTATGCAGATCCATTTAGTGAGAAGCAGGGGGTTCAGGCTTTGAGGTTTAAGGACAGTGGATGGCAGAAGAATTCTGCGGTACCTCTTTACCTCGATGTTATCCTCGGATCCCTCGCTCTCTCCAATCTTCCTACCCTCAGGGTTGAAGGCGACGATCCTTACCTTAAAGTCCTTATCCATTTGGCAGAACCTTCTCGCCATTTGGGATATCCTGATGCTCTGAGCGCTAATCTCTGGTAGGTATTGCTTGGCAAATATCAGCAACTTCACAAGTTCTTCCTCGTGGATCGACTCTATCCTTCGATATGTAATGTTGTGTTACTGTACCTGGGAGTTCGTATTTAACTGCGCTAAGCATTTATACCATTCGACCAAACCAATCGTTCCCTGACAATAACGATCAAATAATCCCCCACATCACACGCTGTCGACTCTCGACCCGTTTAGTAGACTGCCGAAAGAATGCAACCCTTAGTCCCTTGAGAGGATAACAGATTGCTGGCTGGATATAACAGAAAATATTTAGGAAAGACTGAGAAAGCTAGATACGAGGAGACTGCCGTCCATGGATAAGATCGATGCTGGAAGGCCGAATGACTCTATGAGCAGGTTAAGAATAGCCCTGATATATTATTCTGCATTTTCATCTTTCATTAAAAATGATTATGATATCTTGTCCAGGCACTTTGATGTATTTAAATTCAATATACAAAGCGCAAAGGATATCTTCAGTCTAATGGCAGCCATTTCCAAGAGCGACTTATCCTTCATTTGGTTTGCTGGGGAGCACTCCTTTCCGGCAATTCTCTTATCCAAGGCTTTAGGGAAAAAATCGATCATCGTAGCCGGAGGGTATGATGTTGCCTATGAGCCAGAGATTGGCTACGGACAGTTTACTCTGGGCTGGAATAAGAGGATGTACACCAAGTTCTCGTTGAAATATGCAGATAGAGTACTAGTTGTGGATCCTTCATTGAGAGAGGATGCTGTTAGAAATGCCGGAGTTAGTGGGGAAAACATCAGATATTTGCCCACAGGATATGACTCAGATAAATTCAAACCTAAGGGTTTCAAAGAGAATCTGGTAGTCACATTGGGCTACATAAGCAATTCAACGGTCAAGAGAAAAGGCCTTGACACTTTTGTGAAAGCTGCTTCCTATATTCCTGAAGCCAAGTTTGCACTCATTGGAAAGCCACAAGATGATGCTATAGAAGCTTTAAAAAGATGTGCCTCAAACAATGTAGAGTTTACAGGCTACCTTCCAAATGATGACCTTCTTAAATACTTCCAACGCGCAAAGGTCTATTGCCAGCTATCTGCATACGAAGGCTTGCCAAATGCGCTATGCGAGGCAATGTTATGCGAATGCGTTCCAGTAGGAACAAAACGCAAAGGCATACCAACGGCAATAGGAGACACCGGCTTTTATGTCGAATACGGGGATAAAGTGGCAACTGTCAATGCTATCA
>Ga0209777_10003627_pt1 | contig 18944 bp, 17 predicted proteins | sample FrelakmetHBP12HB_FD_187147 | JGI IMG/M metagenome (GOLD analysis project Ga0209777, IMG submission 187147) | Freshwater lake sediment microbial communities from the University of Notre Dame, USA, for methane emissions studies -HBP12 HB (SPAdes)... | ecosystem: Environmental > Aquatic >...
CGCATCCGTCCCCGGCGCCTTGCCTCTGACTTCCAGATGAATGTGCGTCACCGTCCAGCCGGTTTCGAGTTTCTCGAAGGTGAGCGTCGCCATCGTCTCCAGCTTCTCCGGCGTCAAACCCGCGGTGCTAAGCTGGGCGGACAGCGCCATGGTGAAACACCCGGCATGCGCCGCCGCGATCAGTTCTTCCGGGTTCGTGCCTTTGCCGCTCTCGAACCGAGTCGCGAACGAATACTGCGTGTGCGAGAGCACTCCGCTCTCCGTCGAAACCGCCCCTTTACCTTTTTTCAGATCCCCTTCCCAAATGGCTGAAGCTTGTCGTTTCATCGGCCTTCACTCCTTTCGTCTCTTGGATGTCGATACCGTACCACAATTCCTGTCACAACGACCCTGACAATCGGGTTATACTCGGCTTGCGGGTAAGGGTCCGGCAAGGTCACCTGTCAGCTCAACAACACTCAGGAATCGGCACAAGCCGTGCCGGGCGACAAGCGAGGTATCGATGCGATTGCTGGCGAAATTCAACCTGCTTCTGTTTGCCGTGTTTGCTTTAAGCATGGCCGTCACGGGCTTTATCGCGCGCAGTTTCCTCCGGCAAAACGCCCGCGAGCAAGTCATTCAACAGGCGCGCCTGATGATGAGCGCGGCGGGGGGGATGCGGACCTATACGTCCAAGCAGGTGGGGCCGCTGCTAGCGGAGTATGAAGGCAAAGACAATGCCTTCGCTCGCCAACGCGTGCCGGCCTACTCGGCCACCGAAGTGTTCAGCTACCTCCGGCAGGACCATCCCGCCTACACGTACAAAGAGGCTACGTTGAATCCCACGAACCTTCGCGATCGGGCGCTCGACTGGGAGGCGGACGTCGTGGAGACTTTCCGCAATCACCCGGACCAGCAGGAAATCATCGGTGAGCGGGAAACTCCGGAAGGCCCCTCGCTGTTCCTGGCGCGTCCCATGGCGGCTAAACCTGACTGCTTGGTCTGCCACAGCATCCCGGCCCGCGCGCCCGCCCCCATGCTGGCAACTTATGGCCCCGACCACGGCTTCGGCTGGAATGCCAACGAAGTAGTCGCGGCCCAGATCGTATCGGTGCCCACCTCGGTGTCCGTGGGCATGGCCGACCGTGCTTTCAAGACGCTGCTGATTTCGCTGGCGGGCGTCTTCGTTCTCACCCTCGTTCTGCTGGACCTGGGACTGACGCTCGTCGTGATTCGCCCGGTGACGCGCATTTCCCGCATAGCCGACGACATCAGCAAAGGCAACCTGAATGTGCCCGAGATTCCCGTCCGAGGCTCGGACGAGATCGCGCAATTGGCTCAGTCCTTCAATCGCATGTACGTGAGCCTGGTCAAAGCCTTGCGAATGCTCGAAACTGAATGATTAAGAAAGTTTATAGCCTTAGTGGTTAAGCGCGCAGGCTGCCGCTCAGGCTACCGGGCGAGAAGAAAGGAATTTGCGGCGATCGTTCTCGGAAGAGATTTCCGCGGCAAGGATGTTGTACAGTTCGTCGAGAGTCCGGGCCTTTTTGGCGGCACGATTCACAATCACTCTGGCCAGAGGTCCCACGTAAACCGCCAGGTCCTTCCCCAGTTTGTCAATGAGCTCCGGGCTCCACGTCTTGTTGGCTTGGGACATGCCCAGTGAATTCGAGGTCAAGGGTCCGGGCGCCTTAGCGGTCGAGGCAGTCGGCACGGCGGGGGCCTGTGCTGCCCACCCTGGGCTGCCTCCCGCGAATGGCGCGGTCCTCTCCAGCAAAGCTCGGAGTGCCTGCTGAAATTCCGCCGCCGTCTGGAAGCGGGCTGCCGGATCCTTCGCGAGCGATTTCAGAATGATGTTCGATAGCTCGGGCGGAACCTGTGGGCTCAGCTCGCGGGGAGGCGTCGGGATATGCTCCAAGTGAGCGTGCATGATGGCGAAGAAGCTGTCGCCTTGAATGGGGCGTTGGGCCGTGACCAATTCATAGAGCGTGACCCCCACGGAATATACATCCGATCGGCCATCCGGAGTCGCGGCCGTCACTTGCTCCGGCGACATGTAATAGAGAGAACCCAAGGCCGTTCCGGCCCCGGTCAGCCTGGGATCCCCCTGCTTGCTGGCGATTCCGAAATCCGTCAGCTTCGCGACGTTTTGGGTTGTGACCAGGATGTTGGGCGGCTTGACGTCGCGGTGCACCACGCCTCGCTGGTGCGCGTAGCTTAGCGCCGCAAGTACCTGGCAGATGTAGTCCACGCCGCGCCACATGTCCACTCGCTTCTGAAGCATCAATTCGTCGAGTGGAGAGCCTTCCACATATTCCATGATCATGATGAGCTGGTCTTGAGCGCGCAGCGCGGTGCGGAGTTGGGCGATGTTGGGATGCTCGAGGCTGGCGACCACCTTGATCTCCCGCATGAAGCGGTTGGCAAGCTCTTCTTCCGCGCCCGCTTCGGGACGAAGCACTTTCATGGCCTCGACGCGGTCCGAAATGACATTGCGGACCTTGTACACGGCCCCCATGCCACCGCTCCCTAAATGCGCGATGACTTGGTAGTCCCCGATGATAGCCCCGTTTTCAAAGCCCACTGTTTGTCTAGAATACACTAAGTTGAGTCCTGAATGAAGACGTAAAGCGCCATGGGTGTGCGACGTAGAAGTTAGGAGCGCTGGCGGGTAGCGAGGTGGTACCGGCACTCCTGCCGGTGCAGAGGCACAGCCAGGAGTGGCTGTGCCACGAGCCGGCCCCCTTACGGCGTCCGGTTGAGCACAGAGTTTCGGTTTTTGAAACTCTGCTGTATTTGGTTTCGAGGTAGCGGTGTGGCGTTATAATGCGCGGCATGCGCCGCCTGCGACGATCCCTTTTGTCGGACCGCTTTTTCTTCACCGCTTGCCGAGAAAAACCGCAGAATTTCAAGAGCCGAGACTCTTCGCTGCCTGCTCCCGGGTTTGAGATTCGAGTAAGAGGTCCGATGTCGGTACTTAATCGCACCCTCGTCGCCCTCTTTGCTTTCGTTTTTCCTGCGCTTGCCAGCTCCTCGGTGCAAGGAATTAGCAATTTCTATCAGGTCGATGAACACGTCTACCGGGGCGCACAACCGACGACCGAAGGATTTAGTTACCTGGCGAAGATCGGCGTTAAGACCGTATTGGATTTACGGGAAGACGATGAACGGTCAGTTCGAGAGGCACAGGTTGTCACTTCCTTGGGCATGCAGTATGTGAACGTTCCCATGACCGGCCTGAACCCACCTACTGAGGCAGAGATTACTAAGATCCTGGCGCTGTTGGAAGACGGTACGACCGGCGCCGTATTTGTGCACTGCAAGTTCGGAGCGGACCGCACAGGCGCCGTCATTGCTGCCTACCGCATCGATCATGATCACTGGGATAATTCTCGGGCCCTGAAAGAAGCGATGTCGTTTGGCATGAGCCCCTTTCAATCGCCGCGGCAAAACTTCATCCGCAGATTCCAGCCGCTGACGATTAAGAGAGAGCCGAAACTTTCGATAGCCTTCCGCACCGAGGGGAACTCCAATCGGTTGGCACTCACAATCGCTGGGTAGAACTCCTGAGGGGGTGGGCTCTTCTGTTGCGCGGATTACCCCACCGGCGTTCTTCTCGCCTTTTTCCTACGCTTTGGCCTCCCCAATGGGCGATTGAACTGAGATCGGGGCCTTCGTTGACGCTCTCTCCACCCCTCTGTTAACATGGTGGGTTTAGATTCTCGCCCCGAAAGTCCGTGGTAGAACGCGCGAGTGGCACCCAGCACTTTTCGACTCTGCCTGCAGCGGGCAGCGGCCTTCGAGTTTCGACTTGCCCGGGAGTGCGAGATTTCAGAAGGCGCGGGAATCTAACCAAGGGCCGCGTAGCTTGGGGAGAGAACGGCATGAGAGTCGGCGTCCACACTTCGATTGCGGGAGCCGTGGAGAACGCGGCGCACCACGCCAAGAAAATCGGTTGCGATACGTTTCAGATGTTCTCCGCAAACCCCCGGGGATGGAAAGCGTTGGACCCCAGTCCCGAGGAGTGTGAGCGATTCCGGGCGGCGCGGGCGGCGTACCGGTTGGCGCCCCTGGTCATTCATGACAACTACTTGATTAACTTGGCTTCGCCCGATGCGCAGCTTCGCGAGAAATCCGTGGCGGCTTTCCGGCGCGAGATCCAGCGCGCGGTGGCTTTGGGCGCCGACTACCTGGTGACCCATCCGGGCAGCGCGCGCGAGGCCTCGGCCGCGCAGGGCATCAAGACCTGCGTGGACTCGCTGAAGCAAGCCGCCCAGGGGCTATCGCTGGACGGCCTGACCCTGCTGATCGAGAACACGGCAGGGCAGGGCTCAGTCCTCGGACGCTCGTTCGAAGAGTTGTCTGAGATCATCGCCGGCGCCGGCCACGATCTCCCGATGGGGGCTTGCCTCGACACAGCGCACTGTTTCGAGGCGGGGTACGCCATCCACACCGCGCGCGGGTTGGCGGAAATGCTGAAGCAACTCGATTCCACCCTGGGGATTGGCCGGGTGCGAGTGATCCACGCTAACGACTCGAAGACGGCCTTCGGGTCGCACGCCGACCGCCACGAGCATATCGGGAGGGGCTACATCGGCAAGGAAGGTTTCCGGCGGATTGTGCGTCACCCGAAGTTGCGGGCGATTCCTTTTATCTGTGAGACGCCCATTGACCGGCCGGGAGACGACCGGCGCAACTTGCGCATGATGCGCCAATTGGCGGGGAAATAGTGAATGGTGAATTGTGAGTAGTGAATTACGTCGTCGGCTCAATGGCGTCCGTTCGTGCAATTCACTATTCACAATTCACTATTCGCAATTCAGAACTCATAACTCATAACTCAGAACTCGTAACTCAGAATTCAGAACATGGACCTTAATTACGACCCTCAAAGAATCGAAGCCAAGTGGCAGAAGCGCTGGGCGGAGGAGAAGCTCTTCGACGCCGACGTGGACGAGCGCCGGAAGAAGTATTACGTCCTGGAAATGCTCCCTTATCCCTCCGGCGACATCCACATGGGGCACGTGCGGAACTACTCGATTGGTGACGCGCTGGCGCGCTACATGTGGATGAAAGGCTTCAACGTGCTCCATCCCATCGGCTGGGACGCCTTCGGCCTGCCGGCGGAGAATGCCGCCATCAAGCGGCAACGGCATCCCTCGGAATTCACCTTCAGTCACATCGAGCGCATGCGGGAGCAGCTCAAGCGGCTCGGCTTCAGCTACGATTGGCGGCGCGAAATCGCCACCTGCGTGCCCGAGTACTACCGCTGGAACCAATGGATCTTCCTGAAGATGTACGAGCGCGGGCTCGCTTACCGCAAGAAGAGCCGGGTGAACTGGTGCCCGCAGTGCGAGACCGTCCTGGCCAACGAGCAAGTGGTGAACGGTTGCTGCTGGCGCCACGAGGACACCCCGGTGGTCGAGCGAGAGCTCGAGCAGTGGTTCTGGAAAACCACCGCTTACGCCGAGCCGCTCCTGGAGGACATGAAGGAGCTCGTCCGCTGGCCGGAGCGCGTCCTGGCCATGCAGCAGAACTGGATCGGGAAGTCGCTGGGGACGGAGGTGGATTTCAGCGTTACAGCCACCGGCGAGGCCCTGCGCATCTTTACTACGCGCGTGGACACGATCTTTGGCTGCACGGCGGTGTTCCTGGCGCCCGAGCACCCCCTGATGGAAAAGCTCATCGCGCGCTCGAAATCCCCGGAGAAGTTACGGCAGGAGGCAGAACGCCTGCGAGCTTCCGCCGTGCGCACGCGTGTGGAAGTGAACCTGGAAAAGCAGGGCGTGGATACGGGGTTCAAGGCGCGAAACCCCTACAACGGGGAAGAAGTCCCCATTTGGATTGCCAATTTCGTGCTCATGGAATATGGGACAGGCGCGGTGATGTCCGTGCCCGCGCACGACCAGCGCGACTTCGAGTTTTGCACGGCGTATGGGCTGCCGATTTCACGGGTGATTGTCCCGAAGAATGATGAACCCGCGAAGGGTGGGGACGCCTCCGGGAAAACGGTTGAAGCCTTTACAGACTACGGTCTTCTTTCCAATTCCGGCCCTTACGACGGCCTTACCTCTGAGCAGGCCATCGAACGCATGACGCGCGACGCGGCGGCAAAGGGTTTCGGGAAGGGAACTGTTCAGTATCGCCTGAAAGATTGGGGAATCTCCCGCCAGCGGTATTGGGGAACTCCCATCCCTATTGTCTACTGTGATTCCTGCGGGGTAGTGCCCGTTCCGGAAAACGACCTTCCGGTCATTCTGCCTCCGAACATCGAGCTGACCGGGCGCGGGCAGTCGCCGCTCGCCAACGTTCCGGAATTCGTCAACACGACTTGCCCGAAGTGTGGGAAGGCTGGGCGCCGCGAAACGGATACCATGGACACTTTTGTGGACTCCTCCTGGTATTTCTACCGCTACACCGACCCTCTGATTTCCACTTCGCCGATCAATTCCGAAGCGGTCCGCTATTGGTTCCCTGTGGACCAGTATATCGGGGGCATCGAGCATGCCATCCTGCACCTCATCTACATGCGTTTCTTCACCAAGGTGATGCGCGACATCGGCCTGGTCGGTTTTTCCGAGCCGGTGGCGAGGTTATTTACCCAGGGCATGGTCCTCAAGGACGGCACAGCGATGTCGAAGTCCAAGGGGAATGTGGTGGATCCCACCGAGATGTGCGCGAAGTACGGCGCGGATACCGTGCGGCTTTACACGCTCTTCGCCGCCCCGCCGGAGAAGGACTTTGACTGGAGCGATACGGGCATTGAGGGGGCCTCGCGTTTTCTGGGCCGAGTCTACAGGTTGGTGTACAAGCACGCGGACCGACTGCGCTGTGCGCCTGCTGGACAGGCGGGAATCAACCAGGCGGCGATGACAAGCGAAGAGCGTCGTCTGCTCCGCAAGACCCATCAAACCCTCCGGCACGTCACCGACGACATGGAGGGGCGCTGGCATTACAATACCGACGTCGCCATGATGATGGAGCTGGTGAATGAACTGAGCGAGCTGGAGAGCGCGACCGAGGCAGGGAAGATTCGGCCGGAGATCTACAAGGCCTCGCTCCAGCACCTCGTCAGGATCCTCTCGCTGTTTTCACCCCACATTGCCGAGGAGCTCTGGGAAGCCTTGGGAAACGCCAAGACGCTCGCACGGGAGCCGTGGCCTGCCTATGACCCTGAGCTGGCTGCGGAAGAGGAATTGGAGATACCGGTGCAGGTGAACGGCAAGTTGCGCGGACGCATCCGCGTGGCGGTGAGTGCCACTGAAGAGGAAATCCGCACCCGCGCGCTAGCAGAGGAGAAAGTCTTCCCCTATTTGAACGACCGCCAGATCGTCAAAGTCTTTGTTGTAGCGAAGAAGCTGGTGAATATCGTAGTAAAGTGACAAGTGACGAGTGACAGGTGGCAGGATCGAAGAACCGTCGACAGTCAACCAGCCGCGGCAGGAGGGTTCGCTGTCAGAACTTCGCAGGACACTGCGCCTTCGACTTGGGGCTGTTGACTGCCAACTGTTGCTTTTCGCCCTGACTTGTCACTCGTCACTTGTCACTCATCACTGCTCTTAACCATGCAACGTCCACGCCCTATCGTCGTTCTCGACTTCGGATCGCAGTACACGCAGTTGATTGCGCGCCGCATCCGCGAGATGCACGTCTACGCGGTGATTGTGCCTTGCAACCTGCCCTTCGACGAACTCGTAGGGATGAACCCGCAGGCAGTGATTCTCTCCGGGGGCCCGTCTTCCGTGTACGACCCCGCTTCGCCCATTTGCGACGATCGTGTCTTCAAGCTGAACGTGCCGATTCTCGGCATCTGCTACGGGCTGCAATGGATGTCCTATAAGCTGGGAGGAAAAGTGGAGCCGGCCCAGCGCCGGGAGTACGGCTTCGCGCAGCTCGATATTTACCCGCCTACGACGCTCCTGGAGGGGTTCAGTTCTCCCCTCAAAGTCTGGAACAGTCACGGCGACCACGTGGCGGAAGTTCCCCCGGGGTTCCGCATTACCGGCCGGACCGAGAACGCGATTTCCGTGATTGAAAACCCGCAAATGAAGATGTACGCGGTGGAATTTCATCCCGAAGTCCGGCACACGGCGCGCGGCAGCGAGATTCTCCAGCGGTTCGTGCGCGACCTCTGCGGTGTTCAGCCGAACTGGTTTCCGCGCTCGTTTGTCGAGGAGACGGTGGAGCGCGTCCGCGAGCAGGTGGGGGACGGCCGGGCGTTGTGCGCGCTTTCGGGGGGTGTGGATTCGGCGGTGGCGGCCACGCTGGTCGGCCGGGCACTCGGCGACCGGCTGACCTGCGTTTTTGTGGACAACGGGCTGCTTCGCAAGAATGAATTCCAGGAGGTGGCGGCGAAGCTGCGCGAGCAGGCGCATTTGAACGTCCGCACCGTCGATGCTTCAACCCGTTTCCTCGACCGCCTGCGCGGCGTTACGGATCCGGAGCGAAAGCGCAAGATCATTGGCGAGGAGTTCATTCGCGTGTTCGAGGCCGAGGCGCGCGCCGGGGGGGACATTCAATTCCTGGTGCAGGGAACGCTCTATCCGGACGTGATTGAGTCGGTTTCCGTGAAGGGCCCCGCCGCCACCATCAAAAGCCATCACAACGTCGGCGGGCTTCCTGCCGACCTGAGCCTTCGCCTGATCGAGCCGCTGCGGGAACTCTTCAAGGATGAAGTGCGCGCGGTGGGACGGGAGCTGGGGCTCGATGAAGAACTAGTCGGCCGGCAACCCTTCCCGGGGCCTGGCTTGGCCGTGCGCATTGTCGGGGAGATTACGGAAGACCGCCTGCGGATGGTGCGCGACGCGGATGTGATTGTTCAGGAAGAAGTGCGAGCGGCGGGGCTGTACGCGCGTCTCTGGCAATCGTTCGCCGTCCTCTTGCCCGTTTCCAGCGTCGGGGTGATGGGCGACGCGCGGACTTACGCTTCAACCATCGCCGTGCGGGCAGTGGAATCCGAGGACGGGATGACGGCAGACTGGGCCAATCTTTCTCCAGCCCTTTTGCAGCGCCTGGCGACGCGCATTGTCAATGAGGTGAAGGGAGTAAACCGCGTCGTCTTCGACATTACGTCGAAGCCGCCGGGCACCATCGAGTGGGAATAGTCCTCCCTCCCCGCCGCCGATGGCGCGTGGAAACACTTCGCCCCACGAGATGAAAAGGCCGCCTCTAGCGACTCGCCAGCTTGTTGGCCATGTAGAGCAGGAGTTGCCGGTCCTTATCGTCGATCTTGGCGAGAAGCCTTTTGACCTTCTCGAAGAACCGCAATTCTTTTTCCTGCTCCGCACTGAGCTCAAGCTCTTCCGTCGTCTGGCGCTTGCTCAGATTCGGCAAGTCCGGAGACTGGTCCCCCTCATAGAAAAGCTGGTAGAGAGGGAGTTCCAGGGCTGCCGCGAGCCTCTCCAGGGTTTCGAGAGAGGGAACGGTGTGCCCATTCTCGACCCGGGAGATATAGCAGCGCAGCAATCCGGTGCGCTTTTCAATGTCGCCTTGTGAAAGGGTGCGATCTTCTCTTAACTTCCTAAGACGTGTTCCGATGACCATGGTTGGATTGTTGCACAAAGTGATTAGGTGGTCAACTCAAAAATGAAGGGGCTGGGGGTGGCGCGCCGCCGCCAGTCCCCTGTAACTTCCTGACCGCCTTCCTCGTCCGTGATATTGAGGAAGGCCTGAGAATGGTAGTGGAATGGCCAGCCCGGAGCCGGATGTTGCCCAAGAGCTCGAGTGGATCAAAGCCGCCCAGCAGGGTGACGGCGGGGCATTTGGCTTTCTGGTGGAACGCTACCAGCGGCGCATTTTCTCTCTGGTTCACCACCTGGTCCGGCAGCGGGAAGATGTTGAGGACCTGGCCCAGGAGATCTTCATCAAGACGTTTCGGTCGCTGCGCAGCTACAATTTCCAGGCTTCCTTCATAACATGGCTTTCGCGAGTTGCGGTGAACCATTGTTACGATTACCTCCGCCGGTTGCGGGCCTCCCCCGTCACGTATTACTCGCAAATGGGGGAGGAAGGCCAACGGAACCTGGAGGCCCATGCGGAGAGTCCAGAAGAAGGCGGCCTGGACCAAGCCGAGCGAACGGCGCTCCAGGACCTAGTCGGGAAGCTGTTGGACCGCGCGCCGGCGAACGATCGCTTGATCCTGACCCTGAAGGAATTGGAAGGCTATTCCGTGGAAGAAATCTCAGACCTGCTCAATCTGAAAACCAGTACCGTCAAAGTGCGGCTGCACCGCGCAAGAAAGAGGATTTTGGAAGATCTGCAAGAGTTGCGAGCGGGGAGAAGGTGAGCAATGCGCTGCGAAGATGTTCGGGAACAGGTTGATGAGTTGTGGGCGGGAGAGGCCCCGGGGGAGGTACGTTTGCACCTGGCGAGCTGCCCGGCCTGCGCAGAGTACTTGCGGGATGTGCGCCTGGTTCGGACGGGCTTCCGCCTCCTGACGGGGGACCCTGCGCCAGAGCCCTCGCTGGGCTTCGCCGCTCGTCTGGTTCGGCGCCTGAGCGAGTCTTCGGAACAAGACGCTCGGGAGGTGTTCTTCGAGTACGTGGGACGACGCTTTGTGTACGCCACGCTTGCCGTGGTCATGTTCCTGGTGTTGGCCCTGGTTGTACCGTCTACGGGTCCGCTTCGCGCAGCCGCAACGCCGGACCTTCTCATGGCCGAACAGGAAGCGGCTACGGTCCGTCCCGACCCCGTGGGAAGCTACTGGCAAGAGAGTTCCGCTTCGGCGCCAGCCGACATTCCTCAGCCGGCTGACCAGGAGCAGAAGGGCCGGAAATGATGCGACGCGTTTATCTCTATTTTGCCTTGACCTTTCTCCTGGGGATTGCCATCGGCGCTTGTGGAGTGTTCTTCTTCGCCTGGAACACCGGGCGCTGGCAACAGCGGGGCTTTAATCAGGAGCGGATCATTCGCCACTTCAAGGCGGAATTAAACCTCTCCGATGCCCAGGTCCAGCAGCTCCGGCAGATCCTGGACGACACCGGCAAACACTTCGGCGACATCCAAAGACAGATGGAACCGCAATTTCAGACGGTGAGGGAAGACACACGCAACCGCATCCGGCAGATCTTGAGTCCGGATCAGGTGACGAAATTCAACGAGATGGATCGAAAGTGGGACGAGAGGCACCGGCAGAGACCCCACTGACGCCTGCAGCAGGCAGGAAGCAGGGGGCAGAAGGCAGGAAGAGCAGGTCAAAAGTCAAAGGTCGAAGGTCAAAAAGCAAAGAGACTTCCGCGCGAGTTCGGCGCTCATCCAAACACTAAAAGGGAATATCCTCGTCAGTGATTTCTGATTCCGCAGGGGACTCCGGCGAGTGGCCCAAAGCGTCCCCGCGCCGGGAAGGCAAGTCGTCGGGGCTCTCCGGATCCGGCGGAGGTTCAGAAGCAGAAGCGGCTGCGGCTGACGCGGGCCGACCGGGGGCGGCGCGTTCTCCGCTCGCGGCTGCGTAGCGCTCGGATTCCGCTTTCGAACCGAGCATCTTCATTTCTCGTGCCACGATATCGTAAGCGGTGCGCTTGTTGCCCGATTGATCTTGCCATTGGCGGCTGCGGATGCTGCCCTCGATGTAAACCTGCTTGCCTTTCGTGAGGTACTCCCCGCAAATCTCAGCCAGTTTATTCCAGGCGACGATGTTGTGCCACTCGGTACGCTTCTGCGTCTCGCCCGACTTGTCCTTGAACTGTTCGTCGGTTGCCAGACTGAACTTCGCCACGGGAGCTCCGCCCGGTGTGTATTTAATCTCAGGGTCCTTGCCCAGGCGGCCAATGAGAATAACTTTGTTCACTGAACCAGACATGGAAACCTCCCACTCTTCAACTCTACTCAGAAGCTGCTGCGCCGCCCGTCAGGGTGGCACCTTCCGGGCGTGACTGCCGCAGCGGTTCAGAAGGCGAATAGGCAGGGCAGGCTCGAAGGTATCCTGCTGCTTATTCGCCGTCTCCGCGTCGGGTGGGAACGGAAATTCCCAGTTTCTTCAGCCGTTGCCGGGCGAGGCCGGCTTCGTGCGAGTCAGCGAAACGCCGGACGACTGCGCGGAGCTCACGGATTCCCGCCTCTTTCTGGTTGAGCTCCAGCAGCGCATAACCCTTTTTGAGTTGTGCCGCCGCCTGCTTATTCCCCCCGGGATAGCGCTCCAGGCACTTATCGTACTCCTGGATGGCCTGTGCGTAGTTGCCCTGGGCATAGTAACAGTCGCCAACATAGAACTGGGCGTTCGAGGCCAGGTCCGTGTCCCCATAATATTTGAGATAGTCCTGAAAAGACGCCACCGCCAGCGGGTACTGTCCACCCTCGTAGTAGCTCAATCCGGATTTGTACAGGGTGTCTCCGTCCGGGGGTTTGGCGGAGGATGGCGAATCGCCCCCCGGCGTGATGCCGGTGCCCGGTGTGGCCGTCGAGGAAGGCGGTTGGTTCAGGGTCTGGATGATATTCTGGGTCTGCGCCATCTGCTCGCTGAGTTTTGCCAGGCGCGCCTTAACTTCCTCCAAGCTCTCGCTCAGGGCCTGGACCTGGCGATCCGAAGTATCGAACCGGGCATGCGTAGTGGCCAGGTTCTGCCCCACCGAATCGCTCAGTTTACTTACCGTAATCTTCATCGAGTTCACGTTGTCGTTGGCCTGCTCGATGAGGGTTTTCAGGACAGCAGTCTGTGTATCCAGGGTCTTCTGCATGTTCTGGACCGCCTGCTGGAGCGCGTCCAGTTGCTGCATCATTTGCAGGGTTTCCTTGCTTACGCTGTAAGCGGGTTGTGCCCCCCGGACCAGAAGGGCAACGGCCAAAAGCGTTAAGGTAGCATGCTTTTTCAAAGTGGTTTCTTCCTCGCTCCTTGAAGATTACGCCTCAAGTCAGTCTACCTTTTTAGCCGCGCCGGGGTCAACACGCCCGCGAGGATACACGAGTGCCTTCCCCTCTGCGTGAATAAAACGTGGGCCTTTGACGGTCCTGTCCAAGGAGGGAACAGCCGGGAGTCCGGCCTGCCCACAGCGGGCAGCAGGGCCTCCCGGCCGTGATGAGCCTACTTACTGACTTACTTACTTTCGGTACCGATCTTAAAGTGATCGTGGCGGTCCTGCTGCCAGCAATCATCGGCGGTGCAGTGCGCCGCTTTGCTCTTCCCAAAGGAAATGGTCGAGATGCGGTCTCCTGAAACACCCAAGTTACCCAGGAAGGCCTTCGCGGCGTTGGCGCGCTTGTCACCCAACCCGAGGTTGTATTCTTCACTGCCTCGCTCGTCGCAGTTGCCTTCAACGGTGAACTTGATGCCCTGGTGTTCCTTCAAGAAGTTGCCGTCGCCTGTCAAGACCTGTTGCGCATCCGGGCGGATGTCGGCCTTGTCGTAGTCAAAGTAGGCGTCTTTCACTGTCTTCTCGAACAACTCGTCCTCGCTCACCTCTTTGACCGGTGGCGGCGGGGGCGGCGGTGGGGGCGGCGGAAGGGTGACCGTTACGCGCGCGCTCTGGCTGTTCGTTCCACCCGGGCCGGTCGCGGTTATCGTGTAGGTCGTCGATTCGCTGGGAGTGACGCTCGTCGACCCCTGGGCCTGGACTGTGCCCACTGCGGGCTGGAGATCCAGGGAAGTGGCATTCTGAGACGTCCAGCTCAGCGTTACGGAGTCGCCTTTGTTTATGGTACTGGGCTCCGCCGTCAGTGTAACCGTGGGGGCTGGCGGGGGCGGCGGGGGCGGGGGCGGCGGCGGCGCTGCCACCTTCTTAGCCTTGCAGGCACCCGCGAAAAGAAGCACGCCCAGGACACAGATGAGAACCGCGAGACAACGTTTCTTCTGTGACATGCTTGATCCTCCTTGATCGGCTCAAAATTCTCGTGATCCCGTGGATGAATTACCTGGAACTACCCCTTCTCCAGCAAGGCATGGAGCAATCGGGCTTCCTGGCTGGGACAGGGATAATGACTTAAGAAACGCTGAATACTAACATCAAATCAAAAAAAAACACAACGCATTCCTTCTTTGTTTAACTTCTCGACTCTTCAACTTCTTTGACTGTTGAAGAGTCCAAGAAGTTACAGGGTCGAAGTCTAATTCGACCAATTGGCGTTCCAATTCTCTCCTGCGGTGGTCAGTTGCCGGGGATTACTGCCGTCAGCCAGCATGGTCCAGACCTGCCGCGTGCCGGTGCGAGTGGATTCGAACGCCAGATGCCGGCCGTCCGGCGACCAGGTCGGGTGCTCGTTGCGCCCCGCGTCATGCGTCAATTGAACGATTCTGCCCGTGGCGATCTCCATCCCGTAAATGTCGTAAGTCCCGGTTTCGGAAAGCCGCCAATGAAATGCCAGGAATAATCCGTTGGGAGACCAGGAGGGCCCGCTGGCATCGCCCCCCAGCGCAGCAGAGGTCACGCGTCGCAGGTTGGTGCCGTCCGCCGACATGGTATAGACCTGGGGCGTACCACTTCGGTCAGAGACGAAAGCGATTTCGTTGCCCGTCTTGGGATTCCAAACCGGGGAAATATCCACCCCCGGCGAGGCCGTCAACCGTGTGAGATTGAATCCGTTCACGTCTGAAACGTAGATATCCGGGTCGCCGCTCATGCTCGAGCAGAAGGCGATCTTTTTGCCGTCGGGTGACCAAGCCGGTGTGGTGTTCAGGCCCTTGTAAGGGGGGAAAGGCAAACGGTGATTGGTCTCAAAGGAGAAGAGATAGATCTCGGGATTGCCTGAAGCATAGCAGGTATAGGCCAGCTTGGTGTTATCGGGCGACCAGCGGGGCGTCGTGGAGAGCGAACCCCAACTGGTGATGGGATGTTGATTAAATCCGTCGTAGTCCATCACCCAGATTTCCTCGTGCCCGCTCCGCTTGCTGACAAAGGCGATGCGCGTAAGATTGATGCCCGGAACACCTCCGCCCAGGGCCTGGATAATCTCGTTCGCAAAGCGGTGCGCGGCCTCGCGTGTGGAGATCTCGTTTTGGGTCGCCACATAGCGCTTGGCGAGCACGCTGGGATTGTTCTGGTTTCCCAGGTCGAAGAGCCGCGCCGTAACCACCAAATTCGAGTTGACGACCTCGCTCTTTCCAAAGACCAGCATCTGGGCTGAGGCCGGGGGGTCGCTCCAGGCCTTGAAGTCCACGTCCGCAGGCTCGACGGGGGGTTTTAGCGGGTAGTAACTCTTACTAACCACATCGAAGATGCCGGCGCTGTCCAGGTCGTCCCGGACCACCTGGTTGAATTCCTGGGTCAAGCTAACGAGAGTCTGTTCCACTGAGCCGGGAGGGAAGTCGGAGAGGGCGATGCGAATCTTGGGGGCGCCCAGGTTGATGCCCGTGGTGAACCAGTCCTGGCTCCGGGCCGGGCGGAGCGCCAAGCTAAGGACCGGCAGGGCAACGATGAAAAGAACGAAAGGTTTCAGTCTGCGAAGATTCATGCGCGAAAGGTGAACACTATACTTGGATGTCTGGAAGTTGGCAAGGCGATGTCTCACGACGTGATATTTTCTGTTCGCTTCCTGCTCGTGGGACACGCTCACCGCCGGTGGAAGTCGAAGTAAAACTCCACTTTAACCTGGCTTCCCGCGTAATCAGGAGGAAGCGGGGCAAGTGGGTTGGACGCCAGAACTGCGCGCAGTGCGGAACGGTCCACTTCCGCGGCACCGCTCGACTGGGTGATTTCAATGTTTTCGATCGTCCCGTCGCGCCGGATTTCAAAAGTCAGATAGACGCGCGGGGCGGTAAGAATGCCGGGGCTGATGGTGGAGAGCAGCCAATTGCCGCTGATGCGATTCCGGACCGCGGCCACGTACCACGAGTACCGCTCGCCGAAATTCCCCCCTTGCCCGAAGCTCAGCCCGCCTTCTCCGGCCGCGCTCACCACGGGGGTGTAGTTCATGGCGGGCTTGCCCCCCAGGCCGTAAGGTACGGCGTTCTCGGGAGTCTCCAACTCCTCTTTCTGAAGGCGCCGGGCAACGCGCTCCGCTTTCTCTGGCTTTACCGACTCTTTGAACTTAGGAATCACCTCAGCTTCAGGCGGAGGTTCAACTTTCGCCTCCGGCTCGGTCTTATAAAGGCCCGGGTTCTGGGTTGCCACGATGTTGTGTGTAGCTAGCATCGGTGCGGGAAGGGGAACGCCTGGTAATGACGCAACCGCGCCCACGCGCGTGCTATTGCCCGTGCCCCAATTCTTTCCCCAGCCTCCGCCGAAACGCGCGCCAAAGGCCGTGTAGGTCACAGCGGTGACAAACAGCAGGCCGTGCAGGGCAACGGAAACCAGCAGGGTCCCCCCAATCTTCTCGCGCCGGTCGTAAAATAGCGGCAACGCTTGAGTGCCCATGGCTCTTCAATGAATCAATGATTCACTGATTCAGTGAATCAATTCTAGGCCCCCCCTCGTGTTTCCAGGGGCTCAGTCACCACATTAACGTTGGTCAAATTAGCCTGCTTCAGAGCATCCACGACCCTGGCGAATGCCCCAAAGGGCACATTCTGGTCGCAGCGGATGAACACCGGCTGGTCACCTGCGCCGTGCAAGTTGTCGAGCACGCGGCCCGCCAGGCTGTGGATGTTTACCGGGTCATTGCCGATGTAGATGGTCTGGCGCTTGTCGATGGTGATCACAACCTTTTCGTCGGAAGTGACCTTCACGGTCTTCGTCTTGGGCAGATCCACTTCAATGCCGGACTCCAGGATCGGCGCGGTGAGCATGAAAATGACGAGCAAGACCAGCACCACGTCCACAAAAGGCGTCACGTTGATTTCGGAGAGGGCCGTCTGGGTTCGGCCCTGGGGGTTTGTGAAGGCCATGGCAAACCTCCTGTTACGTGAAGAACCGTTCCGTCATATTCAAGAACTCTAAGGAGAAATCGTCCATCATGGCGCCAAACTCCTTGACGCTGTGAACGAACTGGTTGTAGGCAATCACCGCAGGGATAGCAGCAAACAGGCCAGCGGCCGTGGTAATCAGGGCTTCGGCGATTCCGGGAGCGACGCTGCGGAGGGAGGCGGTGCCGGCTGACCCTAATCCGTGAAAGGCGTCAATGATCCCCCACACGGTCCCGAACAGCCCCACAAAAGGCGTGACCCCACCGGTGGTCGCCAGCCAAGTCAAGCGCCTCTCCATCCTCGATAGTTCGGTGGAGGTGGCAATCTGTAAGGCCCGCCGTACGGCTTCCAGGCTGCGAATCCTGGGTTTGCCCGGATTCTCACCGACCACGGCCTGGTTCTCGATTTCGCGGTAACCGGCCTGGAAGATCTCCGGCAGGGGACTCGACTTCAGGGTGCGGCAGTGGGCTCGGATCTCCGACAGCTTCTTGCTTTGCCGGAAGACATTCAGGAATTCGCGCGATTCCCGCCGTGCCGTCCTGAAACTCTTCCATTTGTGGAGAATAATGGCCCAGGACACGACAGAAAAAGCCAGCAGGAGAAGCAGCACAATCCGTGCTACAGTCCCAGTGTTTTCAAAAAGTTGCCAGACTTCGCCCTGGTAGAAATTTTGCTGGAACGCGAACAGGGGAGCGACCAACCGGCCTCCTCAAGGGTCAGGAATCTAACCAAAGCACCTAAAGTCCAAGCTAACACAGCACCCCAGGGCAGTCAATGAATTGAAATACAAAGGCTGTGATACACTCTGGCCATCAGCAACATGCTTTACGAAATCCACATCCAAAACTATGCGGTCATTGAGAACCTGAGGGTAGAGTTCTCGCCTGGGCTAAACCTGCTCTCGGGAGAAACGGGTTCCGGCAAATCCATCTTAGTGGATGCCCTGGGCCTGGCGTTGGGCGGGAGGGCTTCACCGGAGGTCATCCGGACTGGCCAGGAGCGGGCTCTGATCACGGCGGTGTTCCGCACAGACGGCAAACCGTGCTGGAACGATTGGCTGGAGGAACACGGTCTGCCCGGAGGCGGCGACCCGGAGATTATCCTCCGCCGGGAAATTCAGGCTGGCGGAAAAAGCCGGCTGCTGGTCAACGACGAGCCCGCAACGCTGGGGGCGGTGAAGGCCCTGGCGCGGCGGCTGGTGGAAATGCACGGCCAGAATGAGCATGTCGCGCTCTTTGCTCGTGACGCGCAACTGGAATTGCTCGACCAGTTCGCCGGAACTGAAGAAGAAGTTGCCCGCGTGCGGGAATTGCACGCGCGACGCCGGGAGCTGGAGCGGGAGCTGGAAAGCCTGAGCCATAACGAGCAGGAACGCCTGCGGACGATCGACTTGCTGAGTTTCCAGGCGCAGGAATTGGAACGCGCCAGGCTCCAGCCGGGCGAAGACGCGCACCTGGAAGAAGAAAAGCGGATCCTCGCGAACCTGGAAAAGATCCGCGCCTCAGCCGCCGCCGCCTTCACCCAGCTCTACGAGGACGAAGGGGCGGCTTGCTCGCGCCTGGCGGTGGTGGCGCGCCAACTCGAGGACCTCCGCCGGTTCGATGCGGCCGTCGAGCCTTATCTGGACCCGCTGGAGAGCGCGCGGGCCACCCTCGACGATCTGGCGGGCTTCCTGCGCGATTATCTGGGCAAGCTCGAGGCAAATCCCCAGCGCTTGGCCGACCTCGAGGACCGGCTGGCCCTGCTGGACCGCCTGAAGCGCAAGTACGGTAAGACCATCGAAGAGATTCTTGCCTACGCCGAGCAAACTCGCCTGCAACTTGCCAACCTCGAGCACGCTGATGAACGCCGTGAAGCTGTGCGGCAGGAGCTCGATAAAGTTCTGGGCAAGTTTCGCCAGGCCGCGGAGGCGCTTTCGGCGCGACGGCGGGAGGCCGCGCGGAAATTTGGCAAGCTGGTGCGCGAGGAGCTGGCCCAACTGGGTATGGAAAAGACTCGCGTGGAAGTCCACTTTGACGCGCTGGCGGAAGACCAAGCGGGACCTAAGGGGATCGATGAAATTGAATTTCGTATCTCCCCTAATCCCGGCGAGGACCTTCGCCCGCTCGAGAAGATCGCCTCCGGCGGAGAAATCTCCCGCCTCATGCTGGCTTTTAAGACCGTGGTAGGCGCGACGCGTCGAGTCGCCCCTGCCGGC
>Ga0209777_10003628_pt1 | contig 18943 bp, 16 predicted proteins | sample FrelakmetHBP12HB_FD_187147 | JGI IMG/M metagenome (GOLD analysis project Ga0209777, IMG submission 187147) | Freshwater lake sediment microbial communities from the University of Notre Dame, USA, for methane emissions studies -HBP12 HB (SPAdes)... | ecosystem: Environmental > Aquatic >...
TGGTATTCATAACTGATATAATTTGTTTACTGCTTGTTATATTTATATTGTAGAAGGAGTCTCTTTTGGCTGATCCTCGTGTTGAACGACTTGCAAAAATTCTTGTGGACCACTCGGCTCAGATCAAACCCGGTGACCGGGTTGCCATCGAGGCGACCACCGCGGCGGAACCGCTGGTACGCGCTCTCTATGCCACCATTCTGGAACGCGGCGGGAACCCGTATCTCCTGCTGGAACTGACCGATCAGGACAAGATCCTGTTCGAGGTCGCAAAAAACGAACAACTGGATGTCACCCCGCCTTTCCGTAAGCTGGCCTATGACCAGTTTGAGAGCCGCATCCGCATCCACTCGGCCACCAACCCGCGCTCCCTTTCGGGCGTGGACCCGATCAAACAAAGGCGGCGACAGAAGTCTCTGGCTCCCATTATGGAAGCCCAGATGCGTCGTGGCGCCGATCGCTCCTTCAAATGGGTCACCACCTTATTCCCCACCGAGGGTTACGCCGCGGAAGCAGAGATGAGTTTCCGGAACTACGAGGACTTCGTCTACCGCGCTTGCCACGCCGACGAAACGGATCCAGTTGCATTTTGGAAGAAAGTCAAGGTCAGACAGAGCAAGATTATTGAACGGATTGAGGGCCACAACCAGGTCATCCTGCGCGGGCCGAACGTGGATCTGACCCTGTCCATCAAAGGACGCAAGTTCCTCAACGGCGCCGGCGTCAACAATATGCCAGACGGTGAAATCTATACTGGCCCGGTTGAGGACTCGGTTAACGGCTGGGTGCGCTTCTCCTATCCTGCCATCTATAATGGTGTCATGGTCGAAGGTGTGGAATTGACTTTCACCAATGGCAAGGTGGCAATAGCCAAGGCTGATAAAAATCAGCCCTTCCTTCTGGAAATGTGCGAGTCGGACCCGGGGGCGCGTTACCTGGGCGAATTCGCCATTGGCACGAACTATGAAATTGACCACTTCTCGCGCAACATCCTTTTTGACGAGAAACTTGGTGGTACCTTTCACATGGCGCTCGGGTCTGGCTATCCTGAAACGGGCAGTAAAAATAAAAGCATGATCCACTGGGATATGATCTGCGGTATGAAAAACGATTCCGAGATCATTTTAGATGGAGAGGTCATCTACAAGAACGGGATGTTCACGTTCTAATACAACATGAAACAAAAGCAAACATAATTCACTCCGAAAGATTGCTTTCGGAGTGAATTTATTTCCGCCTGAGAAGGCTGCTCTCATTGCAGTTCCCTTTGTCCCCAATAGGTATGCTACGCCGCGCGTGCGATGCAAAGGAGGACCATTCGGGTATGATATTCCCGTTCGGGGAAGAGGTTCACCGCGACGAGACGAGCAGGATTATTCAGCTCTAATCAACTGGGTTGCAGTCGCGCTGGCCATACCGGTTGCCACAGCCCCATATAACGGTCGAAATTCCAATTCTTCCCCCAGATGGACAGGAGGGTTGGCTTCTGTAACATCCAAAACCAAATGGTCCGAACTGGCTCCCAAGATTTCCACCCCCGGGCGTTTCGGGACCAGACTTTCGATTTGCAAGTCCTGTCTGCCCAACGCCAGGATCGCCCGTCGCCGGAGCCCCAGGTCTGTCCAGCGGGGAATATCGCCAAATGCATTCGGGGCCAGCCTCCCCTCCGGCAGGGAAGGCTTGGTCTCCACCTCGATTACTTCAGCTGTTACAGTGAAGGCATCCTGATGAGGAAGTATATGCGGCCATTCGCCAGTGCTGTCCACCTCCCCGATAAGAATTGCACCTCCAATCCGGAGCTGGGTGGCGCGCCCCGGCATTTCATGACGCAAGAGCAGCGCCAGGCTGGCACTGTTGCCCGCGGAGATCGTCTTGAAGCGGATACCCAGATCATGTTCCACTGCCTCTGCCACATCGACAAGTGCCAGAGTGTTTTCAAGTGTGGGTAAAACTCCACCGATACAGGTGGTATTGGCGCCCATGCCGATCAATTCAATATTTGGTAAATTGGCCATTCCCCGGGCAGTTTCGAGCGCCCGTTCCGGCATGACCCCTTCGCGCCGGTCGCCGGTTTCGACCATTAGTATCACTTGGTGTGTGACCCCCTGCGCTGATGCTGCTCGCGAGAGGGCACATACCGTCTCCACCTGCGAATTCAGACTTACCTGGGTCAGCCGGACGACCTCATCGACTTCGCTGAGCGCTGGCAACCGCAGAAGCATAACCTCAGCTTTGATTCCAGCCTGTAACAACCTACGAACATTCCGCAGGCGAGATTCAGCCAGCATGCAAGCCCCGCCAGCCAGGATCGCTCGCGCCACATCCGGATGTCCGCAGCAAGCCTTGGTGACGCCGACCACTTCGATCCCTTGGGAGGCGCATAAATTGACCACTGCTTCGGTATTACGCTTCAAACGCCCACAGTCGACCTCAATGCGCATGGTTTCCTCTTCTCCACGGCAGATTCGGGGAAAGCCTGGTGGGCGGCCAAGGAAAGATCGTACCCGCCTGGCTTATGATGATCCCTGTCTATCCAGCCTTAAGCGGAGTAAGCCGCTACAAGCTTGCCCATCTCCTTGAGCACATCGTTTGAGAGCGGTGCAGGCATGTGGCTCTTGAGGATCTCCTTCACCTTGGCCCGGGCTGCGGAGAGGCTGTCAATCCGGCCTTTCTGAACCCAACCGTCATAACTATCGCGATCGCTGATCGACGGCAGCGACAGCGCCTTGCGCATGTTTTTCACCGTGTGGATTTGATCCAGGTAGACACCCCCTGGCCCGATTTCCTTGATGAGATCGACACAGAATGCCTCCCGGTCGAAGTCGACCGGCGCCAGCAAGCGCTTGATCATGGCGGCTACCTCGGCATCCAGGATGATCTGCTCATAGGTGAGTAGGTTGGAGCCATCCAGCAATCCAACCCCGAACAGGATGTCAGCCCCTGCCAAGGCAGTCGGAAGGTAGGAGAGGGTATTCTCCCAGGCAGCCTGCGCCCCTGGCAGTTTAGCGCTGGTGGCACCCGCACCCACGATGGAGGGCAGTCGATAATATTTGGCCATCCGGGCGACAAGGCTGCGCAGCCAGATTGCTTCGGGCGAGGTGGCGGTGTAGGCACCAGTCCTCAAGTCGATTGTCGCCGGTCCACCGCAGTAGAACACTTTGGCTCCGGGGCTGGCGATCTGCAGAAGGGTCAGGACACTGAGGACCTCGGTATTATCCACAGCCAGGTTGCTGGCAAGAGTGACCGGCGAGGTCACCCCGGCGGTCGCCATGGGGTAAATACCCACCGGGATGCCTGCTGCGGCGAATTCAAGGGCAGCTTCCACCCCTCCAGCGTCCTGTGTGAGCGGGGAGATGGTGCAGACAAAGTTGCAGAAGATAGGACGCGCGCGTAATGCTTTTTCATCCCCGGCGATCAATGTACCCAGTTCGATCTGAGCCCGGGCATCCCGGGCACTAGTCACCGACTCGGTCACCACATGCTTGCCCGTGTTAACGAAACACGCCTCCAGCTCTTGAACAGCCCTGCCGGAAACGGAGGTATCCGCGGCACTCACCGTAGGGGTGATGATGTCAACTGCATCCAGGTAATCAGAAATCAGCGCCATCTTTTCGATGTCGGACCGGGTGGATCTGCGGCGCAGGTTGGTTTCAAAATCCAGGGTGTGGGCTGCACAGCCATCCTGCGAGAAGTAAACCTGCTGGCCGTCAAGATCGAGATCGTGTTTACCATCCCGGGAAAAAAGTCGGAAAGTACTGGGAGCCTTTTTCAAGGCAGATTCGACCAGAGGGCTGGGGATCTTGACCATATCTCCAGTAACTCTTGCGCCCGCATCCGCCAAGATCCGCCGCGCTTTTTCCGAGTGAAAGCGGACGCCGCAGGTCTCCAGCAAATCAAGAGAATGGGAATGGACCTGCACCAACAGTTCAGTATCCGATCGTATTTCTTCTATGAGCTTAAGGGTGGAGTTCATGCTTCGTTTCTCCTCAGTTGTATCCGGATGGACCAGCCAGTTAAGCGGTCAACGTCCGGGCGATATCCACAGCTGACGCCGCATTAGAGGCGTAACCGTCCGCCCCGCTTTCCCTGGCATAAGTCTCTGTGACCGGTGCACCGCCGACCATGACCCTGACTGTGTTGCGCACCCCCGCCTCGACCAGGGCATCGATGGTGACTTTCATGTTCTGCATGGTTGTGGTCAGCAGCGCGCTCATGCCCACCAGTTTCGGTTTATGCTGACGGACCGCCTCCACGAACGTCGCTGGGTCTACATCCGTACCCAGATCGACTATCTCAAATCCCGCTCCTTCCAGCATCATCCTGACCAGGTTTTTGCCGATGTCGTGCAGATCGCCTTTCACTGAACCGATCACGCACTTCCCTGCGGTCTTTACTCCGCCCTTCACAAGCAGTGGCCGCAGGATATCCATCCCGGCGTGCATGGCGCGGGCGGCTATCAATACCTCCGGTATAAATAAGAGACCTGACTTAAAGTCCTGACCGACCTTGTCCATCCCGGCGATCAAACCCTGCTGCAGGATCTGATCGGGCGTCAGGCCCTGGTGCAACGACTTCTGGACCAGTTCCGGGACGGCTTGGTAGTTGCCTTCATACAGACTTGAGGAAATTTGTGAAAAAATGTCGACCATTGTGGTATGCCTCCTGCTTATGTTTTTTATTCAGCGCCCGGAAACAACCGGGTATGAGCTGCTAATCTTCACCCGCTGGCATCAGGGCATCCATGCATCCACGAGGTGCATTGAGATGCCCAGGACTTCTGCCAGCTCTTGGGATAGATTCCGTATGTGTTGCTTGGTTATTTGTTCAGCCAGTTTGGCATCCCGGCGCACTATTGCGGAGAGGATGGCGCGATGTTCCTGATTCTCCCGTTGGAGGCGTTTTTGAGAAAGGATCGCCTGGCGGCGCATCCCTTCATATAGCATCGTGCTCGGGAACCAGACCCACATGGCTTCTACTTGGCGGATCAGATAATGGTGATTGCATGCACGGCAGATATTCAAATGGAATTCCGTGTTCAACTTCCGGCGCATTTCCATTTGATCCGGCTCCGTGTAATGCATCGATTCGTCCAGGTTCTTTTTAAGATCATGTAATGCCTGCGTGCTGATCAGGGGTGTGGCGTAGCGGACCGCCAGGCTCTCTAGGGTCATGCGGACATTGAACATGTCGATAATATCTTCCGGGGAAAACTCAACCACTTGGACGCCTTTGTAGGGAATGCGCACAGCCAGACCTTCAGTTGCCAGGCGGCGGATCGCCTCCCGGACCGGAAGCTGACTCGTGCCCAGCTCCTGGGCCAGGGCTTCCTGCCGCAGCCACATGCCCGCGGCCAAACGGCCATCGATGATGGCATCCCGCAGTCGTCGATACACCAGGTCGCTAAGTGGATGATGATCTTCCAAGGCGTCGATCAAACCGGCGATTTGAGCAGTTTCCTGTGCCATTTTTAAATCATGTTCGCGAATGGATTATTTCGGAACCCGGCGTAATACCGAATAGGAATGAATAATTAGATATTATATCTAATATATATTCGTGTCAAGGGTCCGCATCATTCTGCCAAGGGTGTCACGTACGGAAGGTTATCGAAAAAAACCTCATCAAATCCTCTTGCATAAAATCCAGATTTGGTCTATGCTTATTCTTATCAACGATACCCTCTCAGAATTGAAAGGAGGCCAGACCCAGACAACCCACCAGATACAATCAGATACAGAGCCTTCAAATTTATTTCACCACGAGGAGAGGATCATGAAAAAGATAACCGTTTTAATTAGCCTAATCGTCATGGTTGTCATTGTGTTGACAGCTTGCGGAAGTAAGGCTACCCCCAAGGATTTGCTCGCCCAAATTAAATCACGAGGGTACGTCATCGTATCGACCGATCCGAACTACGCACCCCAATCATCCCTCAATACCCAAGGCAAACGACCTTCAACCACGAAATGCCCATCGGACACACTGACTACCGCTGAGATGCAAGGTTTTGACGTGGATGTGGCCGCTGAGATCGGCAAGCGCTTGGGTGTGGAGACCTGCTTTGCCACCCCGAGCTGGGACATGATCACCGCCGGGAGCTGGGCGGACAAATGGGATGTCAGCGTCGGTTCGATGACAATCACCATTACGCGGGCAAAAGTACTGACTTTCACTGTTCCCTATTATTATTATTATGCAGTGATCGCCGTCAAAAAGGATAGCGGGATCAACACGCTCGCCGACCTTTCCGGCAAAGCGCTGTGTGTAGGCGCATCGACTACCTATGAATCCTGGCTGACCGGGCAGGGTTTTGACATACCCGCGGCGGATGTATTCGCCCAACCCCCCGCCAATGTGACGGAAGTACCACTGGACACCGATCAAGAATGCGCCCAGTCTATCAACGCGGGCCGCAATGACTTCGTCGGATATGTCACCGCTAACACCGTGGTCGATGCAAATATCGCGGCGGGCTTCCCCGTCGTTCAACTGGGCGGCCCAATCTACCGGGAGAGCCTGGCGGCCGCGGTCGACAAGTCTTCCAGCCTGCCGATCGATACCTTCGTCTCTGAGCTAAACGCGATAATCACCGCCATGCACAGCGACGGAACGCTGACCAGCCTGTCGATGAAATCGTTCCAGGTCGACATGACTCAGGCACCCAAATAATAAGTCCCTTTTCAATATGGAAGCGGCAGAGTGCCGCTTCCATGCTTTTTCCCCAATTGAAGGTGAGACGATGTCTGCTCCAAGTTCCACGATGGCCGCGCCCAAATCCCAGGCTGATCTGATCTACGAATTGCAGGTGAGGGCAAAACGCCGCTTCACTCTCGGTGTCGTCATTTCTTGGATCGTCATACTGGCAGTTCTGGCCTTCCTGTTCAGCAGCGTGAAAATCCACCTGGGAGGTTTTACTTTCAAAACGATCCATCTCGATAAAGCCTTTATCCAGGAAAACATCCCCTTCATTGCCAGCGGCGTCTGGATTACCATCGGTATTTCAGCCCTTTCGATCCTCCTCGCGACCATTTTAGCCCTTCTGGCTGCACTCGGCAGGCTCTCGAAATTTCCACCGTTCTACGCCATATGCACATTCTATGTGTCCTTGATCCGCGGAACGCCCCTGTACTTGCAAATATTTTTCTTCTTCCTTGCGCTCCCCCAGGTTGGGATTATCTTGCCTGGCCTGTGGGCTGGGGTGCTTGCGCTTGGATTGAACTATGGCGCCTATATGAGCGAGATCTTCCGGGCCGGACTCAGCTCGGTTGGCAAGGGTCAACGCGAGGCCGCCTTGGCGATTGGCATGACGCCCGGACAGACCATGAGCCGGATCGTAATTCCTCAGGCGCTGCGTTTTGCCATTCCCCCGACAGGCAACGAGTTTATTGCCATGCTGAAGGACTCGGCCTTGGTATCAGCCACCGGCTTTGTTCACGAGCTCATGTGGCGGGCGACAAAAGTCGGGCGGGCCCAGTTCCACAACCTGGAAGCATTGATCACGGCCGCGGTCTTTTACTGGGTCATGACTCTGGTCTTCTCCTATTTCCAGGGTCGCCTGGAAGCACGCATGTCACGAGGTGAGAGGTAAGGTATGCTGCCGATTATTAAAATCACCAATCTTGACAAATTTTTCGGACGGCTTCAGGTCCTTAAGAAAGTATCTTTCGAAATATACCCTCAAGAGGTCGTCTGCATCATCGGACGCAGCGGTGCTGGGAAGAGCACCCTGCTGCGCTGTATCAATTATCTGGAAGAGCCATCCTGTGGGGATATCGAAGTGGATGGAGTCTGTATTTCCGCTGGTAAAAAAGGGAAAGACCAGCGCGAGTTGATCCACGAGATCCGCCTGCGTAGCGGGATGGTCTTTCAGGAATTCAACCTCTTCCCGCATATGACCGTTCTGGAAAATGTCATGGAAGGCCCGGTGACGGTCAAGAAGATGGATAAAGCCAGTGCGGTCAAGATCGCTGAAATGAATCTTGAGCGCGTCGGCATGCTCATCAAGAAGGATGAATATCCCAATCGGATATCCGGCGGCCAGAAGCAGCGAGTGGCCATCGCCCGCGCCTTGGCGATGGAGCCAAAGGTGATGCTCTTCGATGAACCCACCTCCGCCCTCGATCCGGAATTGATCGGCGAAGTCCTCAGCGTGATGAAATCCCTCGCCAGAGAAGGAACGACCATGCTGGTCGTCACCCATGAGATGGAATTCGCCTGTGATGTGGCCAATCGCGTCATCGTGATACACGATGGTGAATTGGTCGAGCAGGGAGCGCCTGCCGATTTGTTAAATCACCCACAGAACGAGCATACGCAGGCTTTGCTCGAACGATATCGCGCGGGAAAATCCCCCCAACTCGAAGCATAAATTCACCGCAAAAAAAATTGTGTACAACCTATTCCCAATGACCGGGACAAAGCACAAAACCCATCAACCTTGAAAACAGTTTGTTGTCTTCAATGATGAAACCTGGCCAATTATGGGAAGCCGTTTGCTGCCCGGCAATGCCTATCCCATTGGGTCGGTCCAGCCATATCCGGGGCGGGTGGGTGATCGAGAATGGAGGCAATTATGGAAAAAACAAATTGGGTCAAACCGCACCTTACCCTGCTGACCTCAGGCCAGATTGAACAAATCCACCACTATGCGCTCCAGATCCTGTCGAGGACTGGCGTGCGGGTCGATTCGGAACCAGTCCGTGAGCTGCTGAAAAAAAGGCTCGGGGCGGGGGCTCTTAGAGAAAAAATCGTGCAATTCCCCGCTGAGGTGGTCGACTGGGCTCTGGCCGCGGCGCCTGCCAGGATCGAGCTCTTCGATCGCCGCGGCCACCCCGCCTTCCAACTGGGGGACGATGCTCTCCACTTCGGGATCGGGGTGACGACCCTGTTCTACCAGGATCCGCTCAGCGGAGAGCTGGCACCCTTTGCCCGAAAACACATGCAGGACATGGTCCGGCTCGGCAGTAGTTTATCCCATTACGACGTGATCTCGACGGTCGGCATCGTCCAGGACGTTCCCACCCCGCTATCCGATCTCTATGGCAGCCTGGAGATGCTTGTGAACACAACCAAGCCGTTAGTGCTGCTGGTATCCGACGAGGGTAAATTCTCCAGTGTGCTCGACCTGTACGAGCACCTGCAGGGGGACCTGGCTGAAAGACCATTCCTGCTCCCCTACTTCAACCCGGTCTCGCCTCTGGTGATGAACGCTGGGACGGTCGACAAGATGCGCATCGCCATCGAACGCGGGTTGCCGGTCATCTTCTCCAACTACAGCATGGCGGGCGCCTCCACACCGCTCACCCCGGCTGGAACGCTGGCGTTATTGATGGCGGAGCTGCTGGCCGGATTAACCATCAGCCAGATTATCAAGGAGGGTGCGCCGATCATGTTGGGGATGTTGCCCGTGTTCTTTGACATGAAGGCGATGGTGAATTTCTATGACCCGCAGAGCATCCTCCTCAACCTTGCCTGTGCGGAGATGATGGTACATTATCACCTGCCTCACTGTGGGACTTCCGGCAGCGGCACTGGTTGGGGAGCGGACCTGATCGCAGCGGACACCTATTGGATGAATAGTCTGACCTACAGCATGTCCAGCGGAGGGCTTGCCCCTTTCGTCGGGGACACGCTGGGGTCAAAAGTCTTCTCGCCCAATACTGTCGTCTACGTACACGAGATGATCGACCAAACCAGACGCCTGGTCGATGGCTTCGAACTGGACGACCAACATGCGGTGTTGGAGGAGATCGATCGGATCGGAGCGGGAGGCAGTTTTCTCACTGCCCCTTCCACGTTGAAAAGGTACAAAAGCGGGTACTATCCCAGTCCGGTATTCCCCCGCTGGAGCATGGAAAAATGGCAAGCCGCGGGCAGGCCCAGTGCCGCTCAAGTACTGGGCGAATACACCGCTGCATTGATTTCGAAATCTTCTGCTCCGGACGATTACGACCAGTTGATGGCGAAGGGAGAAAAGTTCATAGCCCGGGTAGCTGCCTGAAAAACTAAAATTAGCAGCTATCCCACCAAATGATGGAAATTTGCACAAAAAGGTGTCTGCTGGGAGAGGGGAGAATATTAAAGAGTTGGGGAGCATAAAAAAACAGGGCGACCGGTTTGGTCGCCCTGGCAGCTTATTTCATTGCAGGCATATACAACCGGTCTACGTATTCTTTGAGCATCCGCCGGGTGCTGAACTGCGGTGTGACTGTCCGCAGGGATTCTTTAACCATCGCCACCCACTTGTGCGGGATATCTTCATTGCCGCGTTCGGTATAGTACAACGGGATGATCTTGTTTTCCAGTGTATCGTACAGGCTCTCCGCATCTGCCTCATCCTGGACTTGGGAATCGAGATCAGCATCCTCACCAATGGCCCAACCGTTGGATCCATTATAGGCCTCGCGCCACCAGCCGTCGAGCACCGAGAAGTTGATAGCGCCATTCAAGGCGGCTTTCATGCCTGAGGTCCCCGATGCTTCGTTGGGGCGGCGCGGGGTGTTCATCCACACATCCACACCCTGGACCAGGTAACGAGCCAGGTTCATATCGTAGTCTTCAAGAAAGACCAGCCGTCCGCCGTTCTCGGCCTTCTTGACAACGCGGTAAACTTCCTGGATGAGAATCTTACCGGGTTCATCGGCGGGGTGAGCCTTTCCGGAAAAGATGATTTGTACCGGGCGGTTGGGACGGTTAATAAGTTCGAGCAGGCGGCTGAGATTGCTAAAAACCAGGTTGGCGCGCTTGTAAGTGGCAAAACGGCGGGCGAAGCCGATGGTCAACACATAGGGATCGAGCATGGCCCCGGAGGCGATGGCCTGCACGGGCTGGAAGGCACCATTCATCCAGCGCGTGCGGACACGGTTGAGCACATAGAAAGCCAGCTTGCGTTTGAGGTGCATACGGACTGCCCACAGCTCGTTATCGGGGATGCTGTCTACTTTGACCCAGGTCTCCGGGTCGTCGAGGCGATCGAGCCAGCCTTCGCCCAGATATTTATCGAACAGGACGCGCACACGGCGGGCCATCCAGGTGGGAGTGTGAACACCGTTCGTTATATAGGTGATGGGCACATCGTCATCGTCTTTGACCTCGGGCCAGAGGAAGTGCCATATTTTGCGTGAGACACGTCCATGTAGTTCTGAAACGGCGTTGCGACCATCCGAGAGACGCAGAGCCAGGATCGCCATGCTGAAGGTCTCACCCCAGGGTTGCTGGTGACGGGCCAGATCTACAAACTGGTTACGTGCCAAACCAAGGTCAGACCAGAAGTTGGAGAGGTTTTTGTCAATCAGCCAGAGCGGAAATTCATCATTCCCGGCCGGAACCGGCGTATGTGTGGTGAAAACATTGCCTTTGCGCGTTTTGGCGATGGCCTTTTCAAAAGACAAACCTGTAATGACGAGTTCGCGCGCCCGCTCAAGGGTCAGGAAGGCGGCATGCGGCTCGTTCATATGCCAGACACCCGGTTCGTAGCCCATGGCTCGCAGGGCGCGTACGCCGCCGATACCAAGGAGTACTTCCTGGGCCACCCGCAGGTCAATGTCACTCCAGTACAGGCGGGTGGTCAGTTTGCGGTCGTTGGGAGTGTTCTCGTCCAGGTCGCTATCTAACAGGTAAAGCGGGACGCGTCCGACGCGCAGTTCCCAGATGCAGGCATTGACCCCCCGGTCGGGGAAGTTGACGGTGATCTTCAGCAGGTCCCCATTTTTATCGAGCACCGGCATAACCGGGAGCTCGTCAAAATTAAGCGGGTTATTGATCGAATCCTGCCAGCCGTCTTCGGAGATGCGCTGGGAGAAGTAGCCTTCAGCATACATCAGGCCCATCCCGACCAACGGCAGGCCCAGGTCAGAGGCCTGCTTCAGGTGATCGCCGGCCAATACCCCCAGACCACCGGAGTAAATCGGCAGGATCTCGTGCAGGCCAAATTCCATCGAAAAGTAGGCAATGGTCTGCTTGCCGCGGGTTTTATAAGTGCGGGCGGTCCAGGTATCGGTGGTTTTCAGGTAATCATCGAAACTGGTAAAGACGCGATCGTACAGTTCCAGATAGACAGGGTCCTGTGCAGCGGCATTAATCTCGAACCGCCCGGCGGAGGTCAGGAAGCGCAACGGGTTATGGTTTAGGTGCTCCCAAAGGGCGTTGTCCACGCGGTTGAAAAGCCGCTGGGCATGAGGGTTCCACGTCCACCACAGATTGTAGGCCAGCTCGCCCAGCCGATTAATGCGGCGCGGCAGATCAAAATGATTGGGGATTTTTGTCAGGAACGCAGGCATCGTTTAGTCCTTCCAAGCAGGTAATCATACCAAACTACTTGAAAATTGTATAACCTTTAATGTAATTGTGAAGTACAATTTTCCCGGAGATATTATGGCCGAAACCGTCCAACTTTTCGTCACCTGCCTGATTGATTCCTTCTTCCCACAGATTGGCGAGGCAATCGTCAATGTGTTGAACCGGGCCGGGTTGCGGGTGGACTTCCCATCCGCCCAAACCTGCTGCGGGCAGCCCGCTTTCAATGCCGGACTGCGCTCGGAGGCACGTCCCCTGGCTGAGCATACCATCCGGGTCTTTGAAAAAACCACCGGTGCCATTATCATTCCGTCCGGCTCGTGCGCGGCGATGGTGCGGCACGGCTATCTTGAACTCTTCAAGGATGACCCGGCCTGGCTGGAGCGCGCCGGAACCCTGGCGAAACGCGTCTACGAATTCACCGAATACCTGGTGGACGTGCGCGGAGTTACTCAACTATCAGCCCGCTGGCCGGGACGTCTGACCTATCACCCGTCCTGTCATCTGCTGCGCGGCCTGGGTGTGGACCGCCAGCCGCGCGCACTTTTAGCCGCGGTCAAGGGTGCTGAGATCGTTGATCTGCCGGAGCGCGAGGATTGTTGCGGCTTTGGCGGCGTCTTCTCGGTGGAACTCCCCGAACTATCGGCGGAATTCCTGAAACGCAAGATTGCCAATTTCGAAGAGACCGAATCTCCCACGCTGGTGGTCGCCGATACCGGCTGCCTGATGCACATCCAGGGAGGACTGGCGCGGCAGGGGAAGAGCCAGAGAGTGGTTCACATTGCGGAGGTATTGAACACCCTATGACGCTTAAATCATTCCGCACCCGCATCCGCCATTCCATAGCCGACGAGAACCTGCAAATCGCCCTGGACAACAACGCCGAGCGCCGCAGGGACGGGAGACTGGCAGCCTTTGCCTCGCTCCCCGACACCCCGGAGCGCCGCTCGCGGGCCCATGCCATCAAAGCCGACGTGGTTGCCAACCTGGACGAATATCTCATCCGGTTTATCGCCAAAGTGGAGCAGAATGGCATCATCGTCCACCGCGCGGCGGATACCGGTGCAGCCATCCGCATCTTCCTGGAAATTGCCAGATCTGTAGAGGCGAAGCATAATCATTCGGGCCCTGATGCTTCACCCCTGCTCGTCGCCAAATCCAAATCCATGGTCTCCGAGGAGATCAATTTCAACCATGCCCTCGAATCAGCCGGAATCCGCGTTGTGGAGACCGACTTGGGTGAGTACATCGTCCAGTTGCGCGGCGAACGTCCCAGCCACATCATCACGCCCGCCGTCCACCTCCGCCGCAGCGATGTGGGCAAACTCTTTGAAGAAAAACTCGGCATACCTTACACCGAGCACATCCCGACACTCACCAATACTGCCCGTAAAGTTTTGCGTGAAGTCTTCCTCACCGCCGATATCGGTATCTCCGGCGTCAACTTCGGCGTGGTCGAGACGGGGACGCTGAGCATCGTTACAAACGAGGGCAACGGGCGTATGTGCACCACCATCCCGCCGGTCCACGTGGCTCTGATGGGCATTGAGCGACTGGTCCCCACGCTGGATGACCTGGCCCTGTTCCTGTCGCTGCTGCCGCGCTCAGCGACCGGGCAAAAACTCAGTGTCTACACCAGCCTGATAAATTCTCCCCTCCCCGGCCAGGTACGCCACCTGATCCTTCTCGATAACGGCCGCTCTGCGCTACGCGGCCCTGCCCTGAGCGCAGGCGAAGGGTCGCCGCTTGCCGAATCCCTCTTCTGCATCCGCTGCGGGGCTTGTCTGAATGCCTGCCCGGTCTTCCGCGAAACCGGAGGCCACGCTTACGGCAGCATCTACCCCGGTCCGATCGGCTCGGTCATTTCCGGTGTGCTGGTGGACCCAAAGTTCTCATACCTCGCCCAGGCCTCGTCGCTGTGCGGCGCTTGCAAGGAAGCCTGCCCGGTGGATATTGACCTGCCGGGGATGCTGTTGCGTGTTCGTGCTGGCCTCTCACCGCAGAGTGCAATAAAGAATCCAGAGGAAGGAGTAGGGATCCCCACCACGGTCAAATTTGGACTCAAAGGCTTCCGCCTCGCCGCCGGGAACTCAAGCCTGTTCGCCGTTTTCCAGAGTCTGGGAGGCCTCTTCAGCCATGTTTATTCCCCGCGCCGACCCTACATGCACATCCCGGCCTGGACCGGTTGGGGTTACAGCAAGGAATTCCCGCGGCTGGCCGTCCGTCCTTTCCGGGCACGCTGGGGAAAAATCGAGCAAGTAGTCGAAGAAAAATCAGCACGGCCTCTGGAAGACTTGAATATCTCTGAACCCATGACACAACCGCCGCACAAGCCGCTCTCTGGCCAATTCGCCGAAGAACTTGCCGCTCTCGGCGGGCAGGCTTATCTCGTCTCGGAGAAGGAATTTCCCGCCAGGCTGACGGAATTCCTGGAATCCAAAGGGATTGACCGTGTCCTGGTGGACGAAAGCGGGGCACGCTATATTATACAAATTCCTTGCATCAGGGAACCTGACCCGACTGTCCGGGCGGGCGTCACCGGGGCGCTGGCAGGGATAGCTGACACCGGATCGCTGCTGCTTGTCTCCGGCGCGGGGCAGACCCTTACCGCCTCCCTGTTACCGGAGGTTCACGTGGCTGTGTTGAAAACGTCCCAGCTGGTGCCCACCCTGGCCGAGGCGCTACGCAGGCCCGAGGTCCGAAATGCTCCGGCGGGAGTCATTATCACCGGTCCATCCCGAACCGCTGACATCGAAATGACCCTGACCATTGGCGTGCATGGTCCGGGCGAACTGCACGTCTTTTTGATTGACGATTCGATACCCGTCTGATAAAATCACTCCCGCTCGGTAAAGGTGGCTTCGTGCCGCCATTTACCGCACCGCTGGTATGAGTCCAGCGGTGTCAATAGCCCCCATCGTCTAGTGGCCCAGGACGGGGCCCTCTCAAGGCCCAAACAGCGGTTCGAGTCCGCTTGGGGGCACTGTATGGACCATATGGAACATAAATTCCATAAGGTCTTTTTGTTTAAGTTGAGATTTATCGGCTTCGCTTCCCCTGACCGGGGCATTTGAGGATTACAGTTTCTGCATATTTTTTATTCCTGTCCTTTCGCTAATCGGATTATTTTTAAAAATTGAATGACCTTTGTTGCTTCGCCAGGTAATACTAGCGGAAAGTAATATCTTTGTTGCGCTCACGGGGGAGTTGGTACCAGATTTCATTGCAGGCGGCGCGGAGTTGCTCATCCAGGGCGAAATCGATGGCGGGTAGTGATTGATCCAGTTGTTCAGCTTTGCTCGCACCTACGATGGCGGAGGTAATGGCCGGTTGGGCTAGCACCCAGGCGATCGCCACCTGCGTGATCAACACCTTGCGCTCATCACACAGCTGCTTGAGTTGGTCCACAGCTTGCAGCTGCGGCTCCTGCCAGTAGCGAGCACGATAGAGCGGCCCGGCATTCTGGAGTGCAAAGCGTGTTCCAGCCTCGACAGATTGTCCGGCCTTATAGCGCCCGGTGAGCACGCCACCAGCCAGCGGATTGTAGCTAATCACGCCAATCCCCTGATCCAGAGCCAGCGGGAGAAGTTCTGCTTCAATGTGTCGGAACAGGAGATTGTAGCGCGGCTGTATAGAATCGAAGCGGGCCAGTCCCATTTTATCGCTGATCCACAGCGCCTTAGTCAGCCACCAAGAGGGATAGTTGGAGCAGCCGATATAGCGCACTTTGCCACTATGCACCAGGTCATCCAATGCCCGCAACGTCTCATCGAGCGGTGTGTCAAAATCGGCAGAATGCATCTGATACAGATCGATATAGTCGGTCTGCAAGCGGCGCAGGCTGGCATCAACCGCCTGGAAGATATGCTTGCGGGACCCGCCGCGATCATTGGGACCTGCGCCCATTTCACCGAAGAACTTGGTCGCCAATACAATCTGTTCACGCCGCCCTTTGAGCCAGTAGCCGATATATTCTTCGGTCCGCCCCTTGCTCTCCAATGTTCCGCCGATGGGATAAACATCGGCGGTATCGAAGAAGGTGACGCCATAGTCGAACGCTTTGTCCATAATGGCGCGTGAGGTTGGTTCATCGCACTGATTCCCAAAAGTCATCGTACCCAGACAGATTTCTGAAACCTTTAAACCTGTGTGTCCTAAACGCTTGATTTTCATATTTTGTTACTCCTTCACCAGCTTTATGGAGCTGGTTGAATTCTCAAGAACTAAGAGCCTGTCGAGCGCGGCACGAGTTTGATGGTCGCAGATCGCGCTCCAGCACTCGTGATGTGGTTGATGATGCTTGTGGCGTAACGACGGTATTTGTCGCGGTAGGCATCGTCGATTCGGTTGTTAATCTTGCTGTCGGTTTCTTCCAAGAAGGAGACTTCTTCGTCGACGCTGCCAGTCCGGATGTGACCCTCGTAACGCACCTGGACGCCGCGGAACCAGGCAGAGGTGCGCCCATTGACGGATCGGACGTAGAGGTCATCACCAAGGCGGACAACCCATATCGTTACCGGATTTCGCAGAGTACCATCGCTTCGTAGTGCCGCGATTTGTAGTTCTTCTGCTTTTCCGATCTTCGCAAGCTCGTCGCTTGTCCATGCAGGCATAGTAGCACTTCCTTTCTCAGAACTCAATTAAACCATGATTGCTTTGTGTTCGTTCATCGCCCAATAGCCATCAGACACCTCGTCGAGGTGGATGACACTATCGAAGACGCGACCGGGTTCGATCCTGCCTTTGAGAACGTCCGCTAGCAGTTCCTTGATTTATTCCTCTGGCACTACTTCATTCAAACATCTAATTGCATTTAAGGTTCTTGGATAGCCTACATACGGTAATAATTGAGTAACAACACTCAGCAAAGTTTCTTTATCATTCCCAATGTTCAAATTGGTTTGGATATGCCCTTTTAGCTGCGGCTCACAGCCGCCCAAAGACAGAAGCATGGAAACTGTTAAAAGCTCTTTTGTTTTTATATCCAACCCGTTTCTGGATACATAATCACCAAAACAATTGGCCGATAAATATTTTTGAATGTGGATTTGATTAGCTGGTGATTCGGCATACATCTTATCGATCCTATCGCCAACAATTGCTTTTTGTAATGCCAACCCTTTTTCAAAGCGCGTTTCCGGTGAAGTTGTGGACTGACCTTCCAGCGGCAGCTTTACGCCCCTGCCCTCCAGTATTTCATTGGTGGCATGGATAAAATCATATACTTTTGCCATTCCAACATAGGGCACCGCCTGGTAGACAATTTCTTTCACTTCCACCGGAGTTACCCCCACATTCAGCGCGCCTCCCAGCATCACTTTATATTCGCTTAAAGCCTGGCTGGCAATCGTGGATGCCAAAATGACCATTATCCTTCTTCTGGTATCCAAATTTCCATAACCAAGCACTTCATCAAAGGCAAAATTATCGAAGACTTCGATCAGCTCCGGATCGGTCACCATCAATGTTGATTTGCGATTGGGGAACAATTCCTCATGGTTTTTTTTTGGCTGTTTCACTTATACGCATAGCTTATACCTTTCCTGATTGACTTTATCACCTATATCCGACCATGCAATCGGAGTACCGCCTTAATACCGGTCGCCTACCACCGTGATCTGTGACATGGCATTTTTGATTTCACTGAGATCATCTGATGTCAATTCGATAGCAACCGCTCCGATGTTCTCCTTGAGGCGCTCGAGCTTGCGCGAGCCAGGAATGGGCACGATCCATGGTTTTTGCGCCAGCAACCAGGCCAATGCAATCTGTGCCGGGGTGGCTCCTTTCTGTGCTGCGATCCTCTCAAGAAGATCAATCACAACCCGGTTTGCTCTGATAGCCTCTGGCATAAAGCGGGGATTGTGGCTACGGATATCGGAGCTATCAAAGGTTTTGTTCTCGTCGATCTTTCCCGTGAGATAGCCCCTGCCCAGTGGACTGTAGGGCACAAAACCGATACCGAGTTTCTCGCAGGTTGGCAGGACGGCATCCTCAACGCTTCTCCACCATAGCGAGTATTCGCTCTGAACTGCTGTGACTGGCTGGACTGCGTGGGCGCGACGAATGGTGTCGGCGTCCGCTTCAGAAAGGCCGAAGTGCTTCACCTTGCCTTCCTGAATCAGATCCTTGACCGCTCCGGCTACGTCTTCGATGGGCACGTTCGGGTCAACGCGGTGTTGATAAAACAGATCGATGGCATCGACCTTGAGTCGCTTGAGAGCGGCCTCGGCAACCTGCTTGATCTGCTCTGGCTGACTATCCAGGCCACCACTAGGACTCGGTCCCTTATCGGGATCGTGTTTGAACCCGAACTTGGTGGCGATCACCACCTGGCCGCGGAAAGGAGAAAGCGCTTCACCAAGGAGTTCTTCGTTGGTGAAGGGGCCATAGACTTCAGCCGTATCGAAGAAGGTGATGCCACGGTCAACCGCCGCGTGAAGAAAAGAGATCATCTCCTGCTTGTCACCAACCGGGCTGTCGCCAAAGGTCATTCTCATGCAACCGAGCCCAAGGGCTGAGACTTCCAGATTGCTGTTTCCAAGTTTTCGTTTTTGCATTTTTTACCTCTGTCTTTGAGTTAAATTGGTTATTAATAAATTTACTGATCCGCACTAACTGGTTCCCAACTATACCAAATCGATCCGAT
>Ga0209777_10003629_pt1 | contig 18942 bp, 18 predicted proteins | sample FrelakmetHBP12HB_FD_187147 | JGI IMG/M metagenome (GOLD analysis project Ga0209777, IMG submission 187147) | Freshwater lake sediment microbial communities from the University of Notre Dame, USA, for methane emissions studies -HBP12 HB (SPAdes)... | ecosystem: Environmental > Aquatic >...
AAACCGCCAGAAGATGTGCTGTATCCGGTCAGTGGTATCTATGACAAAGGCACATACACCTTCCCGGAATTTGCTGAGCGTGTAGTGCAGCATTTTCTCGCGCTCATCCATGATCTGCGCACACATATCAATAAAGGCATCATCGCTGATTACTCCTTCCGTGAGGGGCTTGGTATCCTCGGGAATGCCCTGGGTATAATAAGGCCCGCCGACAGCATCAGCAAGCTCCCGGGAAAATCCTTCAGGAGCTGATATGCTGAAACGCGGGTTGACGGGATTAATCTGGAGCGGGGAGAGATAGATGGTTATATGGGGGTCGGCGCTGACAAGATAAAACCTGGCGGCCGCGGAGATTCTGCGTGAACCTTTGACGGGGAACTCCAGCTCTATCCAGCCCGACCATTCTCCCGGCCGCAGGGAGAAGGTCTGGTGTGCAACCATAATGCTGATTGCTGTTTTATCGCTGGCGATAATTTTTATAGGAATGGCTGCTTCTCTTCCCTGTTCATTATACGGGCCGCTGATCTCTGCCGCAGCTGTCGCACCGTTAAAAAGCAGGCGGACGACCTTATCTGCTCCCTCAACTGTTTTATCCGGGAGCCTGGTTGAGAAGCAGGTGTATCGTCCCAGTTCTCCTCTTATATCAGGCACGCCAAGGCCGGACAATACGGTGCTGCCGCCTGCAGCCGGAGGAAAGGTCATGGGCCAGCGCAGGGCATATGACGGGATGCCTGCTGCTGCCGTGTATTCCCAGAAAAACTTGGCCTGGCAGGGAGGATCAAAAACCGTTTCCCCGAAGGCTGAACAATTTTTGCGGCCGGGTTTCAGAATTGACAGCTCCGGCAGATAATTTTTCTGATTGCGCTGAATGAAATCAAAGATGCCGTGGGTGCCCGAGTCGGTTCCCGTTCCGATATCACACCAGGCCACAGGGCTCTGGGGCGGGTTTGAGGTAGAGAGCCGGGCATATGACCCCTGCTGTCTGAGCGCAGCGAGGTTGGGAAGATCCCCCTCCTGCATATAGTGCTCTGCAAGCCGGGGATCCATTCCATCTATCCCGAGAACTAGTATTCTTTTATACATTATGAAATAACGGGTTCAATTAACTGCGGTTTTGCTGCCGGTGCGTTATTTATTATTTATCGGCAGAAGTGCCTGCCGGTTTAGATCTGGCTTTGTCTGTCTGAGGGAACATGAGCGAAGCGAGGATGGAAACAATCAGTGTCAGGGCAACTACCCCCAGGGCGACTGTCACCGGTATTTCATAGAACTTGCTGAGAAGCATTTTGACCCCGACAAAAGCAAGGATCACTGAAAGGCCGATGTTGAGGTAGTGGAACAGTTCCATGACGCCTGCCAGGGCAAAGTAGAGCGCGCGCAGCCCCAGGATGGCGAATACATTTGAAGTGTACACGATAAATGGGTCAGTGGTGATTGCAAGAATGGCTGGAATCGAATCCAGTGCAAAAATAACGTCTGTTGTTTCAATGACCAGAAGCACTACAAACAGCGGGGTTGCCAGAGATTTTCTGTTTTTTCTGATAAAAAATTTACCCTCTACGTAGTTTTCCGTGACCGGCATAAATTTCCGGAACAGAATGAGCACCGGGTTCTTCTCCGGATGTATCTCCTTTTCTTTTTCAAAAGCCATCCTGATAGCGATTATAATCAGAAAAGCGCCAAATACGTAGATCACCCAGTAAAACAGGTGGATGAGGGCGATACCGGTAGCTATAAAAAACGTCCGCATGATAAGCGCGCCGAGGATGCCCCAGAAAAGGACTTTATACTGATACTGGGAAGCAACGCGAAAATAGGAAAAAACCATCAGGAAGACAAAAAGATTATCGACGCTCAGTGAGCGCTCAATCAGGTACCCGGTCAGAAACTGCAGAGCGGTATCCGTTCCGCGCCAGAAATAAATTACCACATTAAAGAGCAGCGCCACTGCAATCCAGATAACACTCCACCACAGAGCTTCCTTAATCTTAATGGTGCGTGCCCCCCGGTGAAATACGCCGAGGTCCACGGCGAGCAGTGTCAGCACTAAGATATTGAAACCAACCCACAAAAGTATCTGGTGTGACATGGAAGTTTTCCGGGTCCTTTAAAAAAATAAGCCAGGGTCTTTATAGATAGTTATTTATACTAGATTAGGGGGCAATTAGGAAGGAAAAAGCGGCTGGTGAAAACATCGGCAGGTTGTGTGTGAACAACAAGCTGGAGGGTATTGCGTGTTACTTCAAAACATTTTTAGCAGCGCAATGTCGTATCGCTGAAAACAGTATGGCAAAAAGCTGGTATTTATATAACCTGCATTGCACACGGACAGTTCCCTGGCAGCAGCCTATAATGGAGCCACAAGAGATGCTATGTGTTTTACAAATTCCTGCTTGTTAAAATCTTCCCAGATCCCGGGAAACTGCTCCAGCAGGAGCAGCAGTTCTGCCTGACGCGCTGCAAGGTAGGAAGCAACGCCGGGCGCGATAACCGGCTTGCATCCAGCTGATTTCACTGCAGACCCGCCATGTCCCCATGTGCCCCGGCTCAAGAACTCCTGCACGATACCGCAGGTTACGACAGCGTCCTGCAGGTCGCCCAGGTGATCCTGCAGCTTCTTGATTACTTCAATCAGCTTCCCGGCATCACGGCCCAGCACCTCACGAAAGAACTCAAGCGCATAGCGCAGGCCCTTAAAGGCTATGCGCAGCCGGTGCAGCCGTTCCAGGGGCAGATCAGGTCCCTGCAGCAATTCTTCGAAAGCGCGCACTGCTGCGAGTTGCTGATACAGCACCACCGGTAATACATGGCGAATGCGCTGCGGCAGCGGCGCGCCCCGGCGGGAACATGCAGGCAGCGCAGCAGCGCCTGGTTTTTTAAGAAAAGCAGCAAAGCGTTTTTTGAAGCGAACATAGCGGTCACTGTCCAGAAAATCGAGGAGCTGTTCGCGGGTTTTTTGATGCTTCCCCTCCAGCACAGCAAGCAGTGGCTGCAGCCCGTTCTGCTGCGGCTGCGGCAGGGTATCGAGGTAACGGTCTGTTTTTTGCCTGAACACATCCAAATCGCGGACTGCGCCAAGGGTGCGGCCGACTCGCCGTAGATCTTTGGCAAAGGGCTTTATCTCATCTTTATCCACGTACTCCCCGAACACCCATATAGCCGCTCGCATACGCCTGGTTGCGACCCGCATGTCATGCAGTTCTTCAATGTCCTGCCCCAGGCGAGTTCCCGGCTCATGGAATACCATTCTTTTAAAGTGGAAATAGAGCGTCTTGCGGGCGCCTTCAGCCATGGTATCATTGATTTTCAGCCCCGGCTTTCTGGGAGGTTTGCGCGGGTGCGGCTGGACAGCTGCCGCTGCCTCCCCGAGGGCGGGCAATGTTACGGCATCGGCATTCACCGTGGAGGGCTGGGTGGCTGGTGTGTTTATCGAAGGGAGTATTGCTTCACCACTCTGAATGAGGGCAAATGCACGCTCAAATTTTGATCGTGATTCTGGTGTCAGCGCCCACTCACGTTCAAGGCAGTCCTGAATCATTGCCAGATCATGTTCCGTACCTTCCGGCAACAACTCGGCTTCAAGCTCAAAATACACCTGCTCTTTTTCGTTTACCTGTAACCTGACTTCATCGAGGCTTAACTCGGCCACAGTCCGTTCTCCTGGACTGCTTATACATCGGACCACACGTACTTGCCGAAAATCAAACAGCTTAATTATGGGCTCATTATCGGTTACTTGAAGCATGAGGTCACGTGCCGGACCATCAGGCCACAGTGCTGGGGGTTCATCACCCGCAAGAGAGACCTCGAATTCTTCACGCTTATGGACTGCTCCCTGTGCGCCCTCTAACTGTTTGAGGGTTACTAACCTGCTGCCATTGTATTCTCTTGCGCGGCAGTAATAACCGGCCTTCCTGATAGCAAACCCATCTGTGTCCAGATAACTGTCGTGGACCTCTTTAATCTGCGCAGGGGAAAGCTTAAAACCAGCAAGCTGCCCTGCCTGCTGTAAACGCAGGTAGGTTTCCTCATCAGGAATGGTAAATTTTGCTTCAATTTCCATGGTTATGCGGCAAGCCTTTTGGATGGCATGAGCAGCGCTAAATCCTTTTTGAGCCTTGCGGTGTCGTGCAGGCTAACACACGCCCGGCTTCCTTTTTTGTAAACAATACTGTCTCCAACAATAATGACATAACGCGCTATACTGCTGCGCCTGATTTATAAAGGGGAGCAATCCCCGGTAAAGATATTATAAGATGTGGTTATTTTGCAGTCAAAGAAAAAAGGCAGGAACGGCTCCGGGGTGCGGGACCAGCCGCTACTGTTTTGCCTGTCTTTTGCTGTTACGCAGGCTTTTCACTTAGAATAGCCGGCAGGGAAAAAGCCTTTTTAAAATAAGCCGTCTTTTTAGCAAGCACCTGTTCTGGGATGCTCTTAAGAAAGCCATCGGTAACACATATCTTCACGTTCTCTTCATCGAGGATAATTTGTTCAATCTGTACCTGCTGATTGTGAAGCCGGTCCAGGCCGTCGGCAATCCGGATGATGGCAGCAAGTTTAGAAACAACGTCACGGGTCTGCGCAGAAAGAATCTGAAACTCCGGCTGGTCATCCGGCTCTGCCTTCCGATGAAACCGTGCTACCAAAGCAACAATATGTTTATCTTCTTTACTGAGGGGTAGTTGCGCCTTCTCAATCATGCTAAAGGCCCGCTTATGATGTTTTGTCTGCCCCTCACTCCAGCCGATATCGTGCAGAATGCAGCCATATTCCAACAACACCCGATACTGTTGGGACATGGTATGCAAGCCCACATTTTTCAGCTCATCAAAAAGCGTTACGGCTACCTGGGCCACATGCAGCGCATGATCCGGATCAGGATCAAAGCGCCGGCAATACGCGAGTATCTCGTCGCGGATTGTTTTTGTGCTGATGGTTGCGGCGTGTCCACTCATGCTTTTATTTTACCGTCTGGCTGTGCAGCAAGTTTTTTTGCCCGCGCCGGAGCCGGTGAAGCCAGGCGCTTGCTGCGCTTGCCTGAGCCCCGCGTTTTCTTCTCCTGGGCATCTTGCATGTTTGCCTTCAGGTCTGCAATGAGCTGGTCGATCGCCTTGAGATCTTTCAGCCGCCCCTTTTGCGGCTTCAGTTTAAGGCTGCGGACCTGCCGAAGCCATTCCGGAGCCTTATCGCGGATTTTTTTCCGGGGGAGAGTCATGAGGCAGGCGAGAAAGGTTTCGATATTTCCCTCCCTGCGCAGGATGAAATTCTCGGCCACGTCACGTGCCAGAATGCGCAGGTGTTTTAAATCGCACGACAAATCATCGCGAAGATCTTCCCTGCCGCCGGTATTCTGCCTGTCACTTTGTTTTACCATTTAAACCCCCAAAGACTCCTCTACTTTCGCGCAAATATCCCGCGACACCGCACGGATTGAACGATTGCCGTTGACCAGGTGAAAACCGTATTCATCCTGCATCAGGCTGAACTCTCTCTGGATAAGCCGCTGATAATGGACAAAGCTGTCAAAAATATCGCGGGATATCCCCAGATCTCTCCCCGATTCCCAGTATTCAAGGGTGGCGTTCTTGCGCAGGTTCCGCTCCACGAGCTGCCCGGGGCTGACCTTCAAATAAATAACCAGATGGGGCACGAGGGCAATGCTGTAGAGGGAGCGAACCCACTCCCGGACCGCGCCGCGAACGATTTCCCGCGCCATGAGAGTGTAGATGTAGCGGTCGGCAAGCACGATGAATCCGGCTCGCAACGACGGTATGATGATATTTTCCAGCTGATCGGCAAAGTCGGTGGCATAAAACAGGCTTCGCGTGACTTCGCTCAGAACATTCCCTAGCTTGGCCTCGTTGAGCTCTTTGGAAACCAGTGTTGAGCGGACCAGCCCCACGTTGGTAACGGCATGCCCGGTATTCTCCAGGTAATCCTTGAGCAGATCAATCTGGGTGGAGCGGCCGGAGCCATCAGCGCCTTCAATAACCAGCAGCCTGCCGGAAAGTTCTGCGAGATCAACGCCGGGAATGCCTTCCCCGTAAAATTTCATATGTCTCCTTGAATGCGGTCAGCATGCTTATATCTGTGTTTTCCAGCGGTACCGCGGCAGATCGAGCCTGTCGGCGACTATCTCACGGACCAGCGCCTGCTGCTCTTCGATCTGTAGCGTGCCGTTCATGGTGACAAACTCAAACTCCTCTGCCATGGCAAGGTACTCCTGGTATATCTTTTCCTGAAACAGGCGAAAACTTTCGTAGGGGTCCGCAGACAGGCCCAGGTCCATCCCCGCTTCGAAATATTTAAGCTGGGGCCTGCCTGAAAGAATCCGGTTAAGGGAAACCTCAAGCGGGGTGTTGAAAAAAAATGTAAGGTCGGGACGGCGCGCAAAGCCATAGAGGTTGCGCAGCCATTGCCGGGAGCAGCCCCGGACCGCATCCCGCGCAAAGGCGGTATAGATGTAGCGGTCGCAGAGGACCAGATAACCGGCTTTCAGCAGGGGAAGCATCTGGCGCTCGTAGCGGTCGGCAAAATCAGTGCAGTGAATGAGACTGAACGTCGTGGGCGTAAGGAGCTGCCTTTTTTTGCCCTTGCTGGTTGCTTTCTTGACGATGACCGAGGAGTTCCACTCGCTGAAGAAAACCTTGAGCCCCCGCATCTCAAACCAGCGTTTCAGCAGATACACCTGGGTCGACTTGCCGGAACCGTCAAGCCCTTCAACCGCAATCAGTTTACCAACGAGCTCTTCACTGCGGCTCTTTTGTTTTCTATCAATCATAGATCCTCTTGAGGGATTTGCGAGCCTTTTTCAGCCTGCTGCTCACTTTATCGGCTCCTGTATCTGCATTGAGCCCAGAAAGGCGCTGCCCGGCCTTTGCCAGCCCTTTACCGGCCCGCTTTACGCGCTGCTCTATCTTTGCCTCAGCTTTCTCTAGGGCGGTAACCGTTTTAATAAGTCCTGCTTCAATCTTCTTTCCGCGTTTGCCCTGGGGGTTTTCGCCAGCCCGCTCCTTGAAAGCCCTGCCGAGTCCATCCACCTGCTCCCTGATCGCTGCTGCCGCGGCCTTGAGCTCTGTAATCTTCCGGGCGCGCTCAGCGCTTTTTTCCGCTGCCAGCGCGGCTGCTTGCTTGATAATGGACGGGATGGTCTGCGGATTTATTCCCTGGATGCTTTTCAGTTCCGTTTTTTCTGCCGCGGCAATCCGGTCAAAGCTGTCATATCCAGCCCTGATAAAACGCTTTGCCAGTATTTCCCCGACACCCTTAATCTTTTGCAGTTCTTTTGTGCTCTTCTTCATGGTTGTCCCTCCCAATGATTTGAATAAACAGCATAAGCACTATATATATTCCCTCTCGCCACAGATATGGTGAGCCAAACTCGTCAGCAAAATCTGACACCAGCTTTAACGTTAGAGTCTATGCAATGTCTTCTATTTCTTTGATTCAGCTTCTGCAGCCGCGTGGTACCTGCGCTTGATGTCGTCTATGTTTACCGTGGGCGCCGGAAACTTCATGCGCAGGGATTCGAGCGTTTCCACGGCAATCTGGGAAATCGCCAGATTGCGGAACCATTTGTGGTTGGCAGGGATAACAAACCACGGCGCATTTCTGGTGCTGGTTTTGCTGAGCGCATCCTCGTTAGCTTTCTGGTACTCTTTCCAGAAGGTGCGCTCCTGGTAGTCGGCTTCGCTAATCTTCCAGTGGCGCGCCGGGTCGTCAATGCGCTGCTTGAACCGCCGCAGCTGCTCGTCAGCGCTTATGTGCAGGAAAAACTTAATGACCGTCGTGCCGTTTTCAATGAGGTTTTGCTCGAATTCGTTGATCAGATCGTAGCGCTTTGACCAGATTTCCCTGGGCACCAGATTATGAACGCGCACGACGAGGACGTCTTCATAGTGCGAACGGTTGAAGATGACCACCTCTCCTCTGGCCGGGGCATACTTGTGAGCGCGCCACAGAAAATCATGGGCTGCCTCTTCCTTCGAGGGAGCCTTGAACCCATGAACTCTGGTGCCCTGGGGGTTCAACGCCCACATCACATGGTTGATGGTACCGTCCTTGCCGGCGGCATCCATTGCCTGCAGGCAGATCAGCAGTGAGCGCTTGCCCTCGGCATACAGCAGATACTGCAAATCGTGCAGCTTCCGGGTGTGTTTTTCCAGCTGCGCTGCCGCAGCTATTTTGTTTTTAAGCTTCCCCGTGTAGTCGGGGTCAATCTTGTTCAGCTTGACGCTGCTTCCCGGTTCGACCCGGAACTGCTCGCTGTAGTTCATAGCGTAACTCCTGCCAGCCTTCACAGTGTGCGCCCTGCGTTATCAGCCGTTATACCGTTAATCAATCTCAACCTGGCAGCCGTAAACTTCATTAAAAAGATCCCTTTTGGGCATCAGCGCCCATCGATAGAAGGAGCGCTCTTTAGCAGGCGGAAGGTTGAGTATTATGCGATTGCCCCGTGTTTTTATTGAGAGAGGCATTTTTTGTGCGGCATGGTCTCTGTCGAGCGCATCCGCTACCCGCAATAGTGCCGCAAGCTTGAGGATGATTTTTCTCTCTTTAGAGTCCATATCCTGAAAATTTTCATGCTGTCCCTTGGGAAAGGACTTCCGGTGGTAGCGGGCGATGTTGGCTGCAATCAGCTTATCACGCGCTGAGAGGCCGACAATATCCGATTCTGAAATAAGGTAATAGGTATGTTTGTGGTGGCGGGAAATGCTGATAAAATAGCCGATATCGTGGAGCAGCGAAGCGATTTCCAGCAGCAAACGCTCTTTCTCGCCCAGGCGGTGAATATCCTGCATGGCGTCGAACAGCTCCAGCGCGTAAGCGGTAACAATGGCTGCATGGTTTCGGTCAAATTCATATTTTTCCCCGACCGCCATGACGGCGCTGATCAACTGCTGGTATTTTTTAAGCTGATGTACCGGCTCTTCTTTTCTAAAAAGCTCAATGGCGAGTCCGTCTCTCACCCCAACACCCGGGGTGTAAATCCACCCTGCCTTAGCCATCCGGGCAAAGCTTAAATAAACCTGGGCCGCAGGCAGTATCACATCCGCCCGGTCCGGTCGCAGGCGGAATTTTTCCACCCGCTCATTAAAGCTGTACAACGCCAGCTCGCCTATGACCCTGGCCAAGGTCTCGCAGGAGATGCGCTGGAAACCGGTACTGTTATCAACAATACCCCAGTTGGTCTGCTCAAGCAGCCACACCACGCTGTCAATATTTCCTCCGGTCGCAATAAAGCGGTCGATTTTTTTTGTGCCCAGGCTGTGACGGAGGCGATTGTGAGTGAGGTTGGTATATTCCTGAATGATGCCGTCGAATTTTTCCTGGCTGTCATGGCAGTGGTTCTGGAGCTGAATCAAGCGGACTGCGCCGAGCTTGTGGGTAAGAGAAAATTGCACCTTGCCGTCCTCAATCAGGCTCACCTCAACGCTGCCACCCCCCACCTCAATATGTTCGACATTCAGTCCGGCCAGCTCCATGCGGTCAAGAATAGCAGTGATTATCAGCCGCGCTTCCTCGCTGCTGTCTATAATCTGAATATCAATGCCGGCTTCCTGGACCGCACGTTCAATGAAAGCAGCACCGTTTGATGCTTCCCGGACTGCGCTGGTAGCAACAGCAGCGACTTTAGAAACTGCAGAGCGGTCGATAAGCTGGCGGAATTCCTTCATGGCTTTGAGTGCATCTTCAAAGCTCTGGCTGAGGATTTTACCGTTATGGAAAACATCATGGCCCAGGCGGACCGGCTTGCGCAATGTTTCAATCGTCTGTATCGTGCCCTGCGCATCCTGCTCGAAAATACGCAAGCGCAGACCATTTGAACCAATATCTATTGCAGCAACTCTGCTGTGCAGGTTGTTTTCCACGGCGCCCCTGTTTTCTGAATGCGCGGCGTGCGGGAGTCTTGCGTTCTCACCGGTGTCCGCGCGCAGGATGGTATTAGCAAGCATCAATTCATCCTTCAATGTTGTGATGCTTTACTATTTTCCCCTCAACCATAAATATAACTTCCTCGCAAAGGTTGGTGGATAAATCAGCGATCCGTTCAAGATTTCTGGCAATACGCATCAGGTCAAGACATCGGGGAATATTAGCGGGGTCAGCCCGCATCAGATCGATCAGTTCCTGAAATGTTTTATCGCGCAGGCTGTCTATTATGTTGTCCCGCTCGCACACTAACGTGGCCAGTGCCTGATCTTCATTAATAAATGCCGTGATACTATCGGTCACCATCTGCGCCGCCACTGCAGCCATTTCCGGTATATCTATCAAGGGCTTAACAGCCGGATTCTCCAGCAGGCGAAGGCTGCTTTGAGAGATGTTTACCGTATGATCCGCCATACGCTCCAGGTCTTCATTCATCTTGAAAACCATGAGAATGGTCCTCAAGTCCCTTGCCATGGGCTGGTACTGGGCAATGAGCGACGTGCACAGTTCATCAAGCCGTATGTCCAGGTCATTGGCTTTGGGCTCATCTATTTGTATGACCGCGTTAAGCAGCTCCCGGTCCCGTTTTACCAGTCCATTAATACTGCTGCTAATCATGTGCTCTACCAGCGTAGCAAGCTCTACGAGGGCTTTTCTTAATTCACTAAGCCTTTCATCCAGTACCATGATGGTTTCCTCTATAACGATTTATTTGTTTTTAGATAGCACAAAAACAGTCACAAAGCATGCGACCTATTGAGCAGGCTGCTCTGTGGTTTGCCTCTTAGCCAAACTTCCCGCTCAGATATTCCTCGGTGCGCTTGTCTTCAGGTACGGTGAACAGCTTTTGCGTGGGTCCGAATTCAATCAGATCGCCTAAATAGATGAATGCGGTAAAATCCGATGTGCGGGCCGCCTGGGCGATATTGTGCGTGACCAGTATTATCGTTACGGCCTGCTTCAGCTCAATCATCAACTCCTCTATATGCGCCGTTGATTTCGGATCAAGGGCCGAGGTCGGCTCGTCGAGCAGCATGATTTCCGGCTTCATGGCCAGGGCCCGGGCAATGCAGAGCCGCTGCTGCTGGCCGCCGGAGAGAAAGGTTCCCTTCTTATACAGGCTGTCCTTCACTTCGTTCCACAGGGCGGCTTTGCGCAGCGATTCCTCAACAATGCGGTCAAGCTCGGCCGCGGCTATTTTAATCCCGTTCAGCTTGTAGCCGGCAATGACATTATCATAAATATTCATAGTAGGGAAGGGATTGGGCCGCTGAAAAACCATGCCGATTTTGCGCCGGGCAAGAATCGGATTCAGCGCATAAATATCTTCATTTTGCAGCAGCATTCTGCCGGAAACCCTCGCATTCGGGATGAGCTCGTGCATGCGGTTAATGCACCTGACTAAGGTTGTTTTTCCGCATCCCGAAGGGCCCATCATGGCGGTCAGTTTATTCCGGGTAATTTCCAGCGAGATATTTTTCAGGATTTGATTGTCCCCGAAATAGGCACAGAAATTTTCAGTTTTTAAAACCGGACTTTCCATTTTCTTATCATCACCTTTGAAAATGCGTTAAGCAGCAGCACAAATACGCCCAGCACCAGGGAAGCCCCCCAGGCAAGGCTGTGCCATTCAGGATACGGGCTTGCCGCGTAATTGAAGACCAGCAGGGGCAAAGAATTTACCGGCTTAAGCAGATTGAGATTCATAAAAGGATTGCCGAACGCGGTAAATAATAATGGCGCGGTCTCACCCGCAACCCGCGCAATGCTCAGGATAATGCCGGACACCACGCCGCTCAGCCCTGCTGGCAGCACAACTTTAAGAATTGTTTTGTAATAGGGCACCCCCAGTGACAGGGATGCCTCTTTCAGGGAGTCTGGAATAAGCTTCAATGTTTCTTCCGCGGAACGGACAATTACCGGCAGCATCATTATGGCCAAAGCAATGCCGCCGGAAACCGCGGAAAACGTCCTGAGCGGCATCACGATCCATACATAGGCGATAATGCCGATGACAATGGACGGGATGCCCTGCAGTATCTCAACACTCAGCCTCACCAGGTAGGAAAGCCGGCCCTCTTTATGCTCAGAAAGATAAATTCCCGCGCATATCCCCAGGGGAATAGCCAGCACGCAGGAAACGCTCAGCAGCATACCGGTTCCCACAATGGCGTTGGAGATGCCGCCGCCGGTATCCCCGACGGGCTTGGGGAGGTTGGTGAGAAACTGCCAGTTAATGACGGAGATGCCGTTTTTAAAAATATGAAACAGTATAAACAGCAGCGGCAGCACCGAGCTGAACGAAAAAAGGATCACCGCTATCTTAAACAGATGGTCTTTATAGAGCCTGAAACGAAACCCATCCTGCTGCATATTAAACCTGCACGCTCATTTTTTTTATGATCTTTTTACCGATAATATTTATGACCAGGGTGACCATGAAAAGCAAGAGGCCGATCTCGACTAAAGAAGATAAGTATAGAGTGCTCGTTGCTTCGGTGAACTCATTGGCAATAACGCTTGCCATGGTATTGGCCGGCGCAAAGATGCTCCGGGGGATGACGTTTGAGTTGCCGATGACCATGGTAACTGCCATGGTCTCGCCGATTGCCCTGCCCAGGGCGAGGATGTTTCCGGCGGTTATTCCTGAAACCACATAGGGGAGAATAACCCTGCGTATGACCTCAAAGCGCGTGGCGCCGAGGGAATAGGCTGCTTCTTTAAGCTCGGTGGGAACAAGCCGTATCACCTCTCTGCCCAGCGATGCGGAATAGGGGATAATCATGATAGCAAGGATGAGGGACGACGTCAGCATGCCAACCCCGTAGGGTGTAACGCCAAGCTTTATTTCAATATACCGTACTACAGGCACCATGATGAAGAGCCCCCAGAACCCGTAAATGACTGACGGTATCCCTGCCAGCAGTTCGACCGCGCTGCGAAGCATTGAGGAAAGAACGTCCTCCGCAGCATATTCCCCCAGATAGATAGAGAGTGACAGGGAAAAGGGCAGGGATAGTACCAGGGCCATGAAAGAAGTAATAAGGGTTCCGACCAGAAACGGCAGCGCGCCGAACTCTCCGGTAACGGGGTCCCAGGTTGTCGATGTTATAAATCGCAGGCCAAATGCTTTAATAGAAGGAAAAGACTCTATAATAAGGGTAAGAAGAATGCCTGAGAGGAGCAAGACCATGCATAGTGCTGAACCATAGAGTATTGCGCGGAAAATAGATTCAGGCGTGGTAAACGGATCAAACTGCCACCGTTTCGTTTTTTCCTTGTGTTTTGCAGCATCGAGAAAATCAGCCACTGAGAGTGCCCCTGTATTGCTTTCAGTCTCCATGCACACCTTTTTCATAGCATAAAAAGAGGGGGATAGAAACAGTATCTATCCCCCCTCTTCGATTACCGTTACTGTTTCAGCAGGGGAGCACCATTGTAAACAACCGATTGTAAAATCTTTTCCCCCTTGGTTATCGCGCTATTCGGGATAGGGGCGTACTTCATGGGTTCAGCAATCTGCTGCCCTTCATGGAGCATCCACCACAACAGCTTTACCAGTTCTTCCGCCCGTTCTTTGCTGCGATCAGAAGAATAATTCTGCTCTTTATAGAGTATCAGCCAGGTAAACCCGCTTAGGGGATAGCCGTCCACTGCATCGGTATCAGTGAGCGAAACCCTGGTATCATCCGGCAGATCAATATTGGCGGCGGCACTGGTCGACTTGATGTTCGGCTCAATGAAATTCCCCGCTTTATTCTTAACGATGCCTGCCGGCATATTGTTCTGCAGGGTATAGATTAATTCCACGTAGCCGATCGCGCCGGGAGTCTGATTGATGAGGCCGGCCACGCCGGGATTGCCTTTTGCGCCCAGCCCTGCCGGCCAGTTGAGGGATTTATCCGCCCCGACTTTAAATGCCCAGTCCTTGCTCACCTTGGTCAGGTAGTCGCTGAAAATAAAGGTGGTGCCGCTGCCGTCAGAGCGGTGCACAACGACGATACTCATGGCGGGAAGCTTGACCGCAGGGTTTATTGCCGCAATCCGGGGATCATCCCAGCGGGTAATTTTGCCGAGAAAAATATCCGCTATCACATCCGGGGTGAATTTCAGCTTCGGCTTTTCAGGCAGATTATAGGTAACCACCACAGCGCCGAGGCAGGTCGGGATATGCAGGATAGGGACTTCGGCTTTTTGTATTTCTCTTGTGTTCAAAAACGCATCTGTGCCGCCAAAATCCACGGTCTTGCTGAGAAGCTGCTGGATCCCGCCGCCGGAGCCAATGGCCTGGTAGTTTATTTTTACTTTATTTGCCTGGTAATAGGTGTCAAACATTTTTGAATACAGCGGATAGGGAAACGTTGCTCCCGCTCCCAGCAGCTCCTTGGACTCTGCGCGGGCAGGGCCGGGAGAATAGACCAGCAGCATCAGCAGCGCTACTACTGCGCAGCATAATAGTTTTTTCATTTCTTGCCTCCTTATTATGTTGGTTGTTCGCTCTTTAAAACTTGAAGTTTATATCGGTCTGCAGTATGTTTTCCGGTTTTTCCGGCGATTTGATTTTTTCAGTCCGGTAATAGTTCATCTCATACCATACATTCTTCATAAGGCCATACTGGAATGTAGCCTTGTGTCCGTAGGCGTCGGTTGCGCCGCCGTAGAAGTCCGAATCGGGCAGAACATCCAGGACCGCGTCGCTTTCAAGCCGTCGGAATGAATATTTAAACTGCCACTGGCCCTTGTCCGTGACCTTCTCGTCGCCAAAGTAAAATCCGGTCATGAAGCCGCTGTTATTGCCTGATGCAGCGGTATTGTGCACATATTCGCCAAACAGGGCAGCATAGTTAACCATATTCCGGACGGGATTTTTAAACCCTAATTCTCCCGTCATGGTCAGCAAATTATAGCCGTACTTATAGACCTTCACGCCCGCTTTATTCGTTTCATAGGTGTTGGTTCCCGCTGAGTAGGTAAGCTGCGGCTTGCCTTCTATATTAGGTATGTCGGTCCAGCCGAAAGCGTATTTCAGTTTCGTGCAGTCCGTGATTTTCCAGTCAATGCCGGGCTGAACAACAAACATGTACGGATTATTATTGTCCTGGGCATTCTCATTGAGAATAAATACCGCGGTGTTCAAGAACCCGCTTACATCATCGTTAAATTTCCGGTTGAACTGCGCGGCAACGCCTTCCGGCCGTATATCACTGTCCCAGATGAGCTGATCGACCACATACACCGGGTTTTTCATTTTGCCACCGAGAACATTTACCCATGCATAGGGTGTCCAGGAAACATAGGCCAGGTCAATGTTCAGCTGTTTATGGGAAAAAACATCGCTGGCGGTCTGGTTTGTCGAGCGCGGGTCATTGGGGCCGCTGGCAATGCCGAAGGTGAACTTCAGTGTTTCTGCAATTTTAGTCTCCAGAGCAAGCCGTGCCCTGAATCTGAACCGGTTGCGCTCGTTGGAGCCGTCCCTGTCATCCCATTGATAGCGCAGCCGGAAGTCCCCTGTCAACTTGGTATTCTGCACCCAATCGGGCAGGATTTTTGTTTTTGCTTCCTTTATTACTGCTTCCTGCTGTTTTTTCGCCTCTGCATGGGTTTCCCGGATAATTTTATCACCATCAGCCGGCGTCAAAATCCCCTTCTCCACCAGCTTATCAACAAGTATTTCCATCTCTGTTACGGCTCGCGCCGCTGTTTTCAGACTGAGCAGCAGCAGTACCGCCACACATGCTATAATCAAATATTTTTTCATATCATTATTCCTCCTTCATTACCGTCATTACTTTTTGGGTGTCGGGACAAATGAAAACTCCTGCTTCACAGTGACAGGAAATACCGGCTCACCCGCCACCGGGTCATCAATGGTCTTGGTTAAAAAAGTAAACAGAATCCCGACGCCATACTGGATGCCGGAGTATTTCGTGGTGATTTTGCCGCCGCTTGCATAGTTCCACTGAACGGTAGGAGTTACATCAATGATGCCCATGACGAAGTACTGCGCATCGCCAGGCTTTACCGTCGGCGTCGTGGTGATGGTCAGGTCAAACGGGGCGGGCTTGGAGAAATCTGAGGGAAATGCAAGAATGTAGGTCGTATGATAATTTTGCGGGTCAAGGTCGTTGAATGAAAATACATTGTCCAGGGTATAATTTTTTACTATCCCGATGTTTGGGGCCAGAATTACCAGGTCAGAACCCGGGCCATACAGAGATTCGGTTGATTGCGCCATTGTCTGTGCAGTCAGCCCGAAAAGTAACATTCCAACCACCAAGAGTCCCATTGCTTTTGATACTGCTCTTCTTTTCATCATCCTTCCCTCCGTTTTGATTGTTATTTCTTTCCTGTTCATTGTTTCTTCTTCCCTGTTCATTGTCCTTCCCTTCTTTTTCATCATTCCTTCCTCCTTTTCTATTTGTTTTAGGATCGCTTAAAAATTATAAAATTTTTAAGAAGGTTTTATGCAGCTACTGTTAAGCCAATATAAGAATTCTGTTAATTTTGCGTTAAATGACGATTATTTTCAGATTCGGCAATGGCCGGATAAGATTGCTGCAGGCTATGGCTCATGCAACAACACGGGGCGCCCCGGCATTGTTGAGAACCCGCGCAGCCATAGAAACTTTGGCGGGGCAGTGTGCCGCACTAAGATGCAGGCGCTTGCTGCGCTGAGATGCGGTATGGTTTTGCAGAGTGAGTTTGAATTCTGAACCGTAAAGCCCGAAAGCGTCCGCGTAATTAAATGCCGTGCAGGGTATAAGTGCCAGCGTCTGAACCGGACGATTGCCTTGGAAAGCTTCGCGTATCATGGTGGATGATGCTGCAAACGGCATCCCGGGGATGAACGCTACCGGGATGTCAGTTTCAACGGTGTAGTCCCTGGTTCCCCGTTCAATAAAGATTGCTGAAATGCTGTGCAGGGCGGGATTAAAAAAGCAATTATTTTCGGCAATATTGTTTTCCAGTTTCTGCAGGGTATCAGCTTCCCCGGTTTTGGGATTAAGGCGATGGTAGTGATCTGCTCCCACGATATAGCAGGCATCAATTGTCTGATTTGGGTTTAATGCAAGTATTTCAAATAGGTTTGTCTCCCCGGCACAGTTATTTTCGAGAGCCAAAGATGAATACCCGAAAAAAGGTTCAAAAATTTTCAATACTGCTTCTCCTATAAGGTGACGAATCTCCGCAGGGGCCAGCGCGGGCTTGCGGGAATCGCTGCCGGAGATGACATAGATAATTTTATCCAGCCTGAAGCGCGCCAGGGCAGACAATCCGATCAGCAGATGAGCCCAGTGGAAAGGATTGGCGGCAACAGGGTAGATTCCTATGCGCAGCGTTCTGCTTATCAGCGGTTTTAAAGGATCGTGAGGAGCACTGCGCACTGCAACATGAGGGTCAATTATCCCTTTGTTCAACAGATATTCCGCCTGGTCCAGCAGTCGCGCGAGGCTGGACAGAATTTCAGTAAACGGGTGACTGGTGAGCGGCATGTTGAGTCTCTGCGCCATATCCTGCAGCTCCTGATACACTCTTGTTTTGACTGCCTCTACCGCAGGATTGCCGCAGCTTCCTGCCTCCATGTCTATTGCTGAACTGACAGCATGCATAGTTATCTCCTTGATGTGATTTTAAATTTCCATGCAGCGCCCGATCTCTAAGAGATGAGCGCTGCATGGAAAACCTCTTATCAGGGGGTACACTGATAGAGGCGGGAGGGGTCCCTATGTGAGGTTATTATTATTGAAGAGTGTTAAGGGAGAATGAAGGTGGTATGAATTATTAGAGAATAATGTTTGCGCGAAAATTTTAATCGAAAGGGTTAAAGATAAATTGCGTGGCCTGTCCCGGAGAGCTCAACACTTCTATGGTATCGTTGTGCAGGAGCACGATGCGCTTCAACGTGTAATAAGATATGCTGCAGCCGCAATCCCGGCAGAACAGGGAATAGTGAATAACCATGCCCAGACAATCTGCCCTGCAACACCCCACCGCACTGCAGTCATACGCTTCAGCGACCCCACCCCGGTGATAGCACCGGTAATGGTATGAGTGGTGCTCACCGGAATCCCGAGAAAGGTGGATAGAAATAACGTAATAGCCGCCCCGGTTTCTGCACAGAAACCGTCAACCGGGCGAAGCTTGGTTATTTTTTGTCCCATCGTCTTCACTATCCTCCATCCGCCGCAAAGCGTCCCCGCTGCAATTGCTGCATGGCAGGATAAAACCACCCACAGGGGGATGTAAAACTTATCGCCGATCATTCCGGCAGTGAAAATAAGGCTGGCAATTATTCCCATGGTTTTTTGCGCATCATTCCCGCCATGCCCCAGACTGTAACAGGCAGCTGAAATGAACTGACCTTTTCTAAAAAGATGGTCCACTTTATAGGGTGTTTGATTTCTACAACTCCAATATACTATTAAGCCAAAACCGATGCCTAACAATAAACCAAGAACAGGAGAAACAAACATAAATACCACTGTTTTAAAAATACCGCTGTAAATCAGTGCCGGCACTCCTGCCTTAACCAGGGCAGATCCAACGAGTCCCCCCATGAGTGCATGTGATGAGCTGGTTGGAAGGCCCCAGTACCAGGTAAGAAGGTTCCAGATGCAGGCTCCGGTCAGGGTGGCAAAGATAATTCTGTTATCAACAATTGAAATATCAATTATCCCCTTGCCGATGGTGTTGGCTACATGAAGGCCAAAAAAAAGAAATGCTACAAAATTGAAAAAAGCAGCCCAGAAAACAGCCCAGCGGGGAGTAAGAACGCGGGTTGAAACAATGGTGGCGATGGAATTAGCCGCATCGTGGAAGCCGTTAAGAAAATCGAAAGTCAGTGCCAGCAAAATTAACAGGATGACGGTAATGTCCATAACTATTGAATCCTGCATAATAAAAGTCCTATTGCACTCAAAAAAGAGAGCTGTGTTTTAAAAAGGAGTGGAGAAGTGTTTGTTTATACTTTAAGCTGCGACCATTTTTTCGCGTTAATTGAGCAAGACA
>Ga0209777_10003630_pt1 | contig 18938 bp, 23 predicted proteins | sample FrelakmetHBP12HB_FD_187147 | JGI IMG/M metagenome (GOLD analysis project Ga0209777, IMG submission 187147) | Freshwater lake sediment microbial communities from the University of Notre Dame, USA, for methane emissions studies -HBP12 HB (SPAdes)... | ecosystem: Environmental > Aquatic >...
TCATTTCGTAATATCCCATATGATAGCCAAAGCGACATTCCGATTGCTAGAACTAAAGGCATCCAATATGAGATGTCATCGAGTCGTTTTGTTTTATATCCTCGAATCAGTTGTGGAATGAATCCTACTGAAGTAATAATACCTGCTGCAAACCCAATCCAAGTGTAGATATCAAAGGACATAGGTAGAGTTCATCTAAGAAAGTATATTAAGGCTTTCTAGCATGCACGGATAAGTTTTTCAAGTAAAATAGGATTTACGGCTTACCTTGGGCCCGTGGGGTAGCTTGGTATCCTTCTAGCTTGGGGTGCTAGTGACTTGAGTTCAAATCTCAACGGGCCCACTGAATCATCACGATGATTTTTTAACTTGGAAAATTCCTCTTCAGAAAAGTTATTATTATTGTTAAATTTCTTTCTTTTACTTCTTAATATATTCAATTTCTTTGATGTAGTCAATAATCCCTCTTTAAGCAGCAGTACTAATATTGATACTGAGTTCTTTTGCCCTATTAACAACCTCATCATCAAGCGTCAATGTGGTTCTAATCCTTCTTGACATATGCATTATGTATGCATATTAAATATTATAATCTTCTACCACCCATATCAATATCATTCCTGTTGTTGAACCACTCCTATCGAGCCTAAATATACCAAAAAACACGTATAAATGGTTTATTAGAACTAAAAAAGCAATTATTACATAGATTTGCTATGAAAACAACGACATCTTACATTATTTTTTGACTTATGCGAAATATCCAAATTCTTGTAACAGGATTAAAAAATACGATGATGGAATGAAAGATGAAATAGGAAATATGAAAGTGCAACTTTATAAGCGAATAGATTATTTCAGATTAATTATTTGAGGAGGAGAAACAATGGTAAAATTAAATGAGAAGGAATGGCTAGATTTTATACAGGAAGAAGCAAGTGCTCATAGTTCTGCTCAATATCTCTTTTGGGGTCTTGCAGGTATTCTTCTTGCAATATCGTTTTCACTTTTGATAGCTTTCGGCATGTCATTTATCATATACATTACGATGTTTATTGCCATATTCTTTTCTATTTTGCCTTTTGTTCTTTACGGCTATAAACAATATATGTTAAATGAATTAATGCATGATATTTTAAAAGATCAAGTAGAAGGTTACACCGAAGATGAAAGATGTTATGAAATATATAGACAATATTTGGATATAACATCAAGCTTAACAGGTTTAAACTTATGGAAAAGATTTTGCAAGATGATTAATAAAATTAAACGACCAATAAAATCAAAATTAAATGATTTTTGAATAAAATGAGAAAGAAAGGGTCTATACTGGAAACTAGCTAAACTCATAGGTTTTAAAGCAGAAATCATACAAAGCATACTGCGTCCATTTACTATCACCACTAGCACTAGTCCACTGCATCCCATTTGTATACCGGTAGAATGTACGGCGATTTTCTATGTTGCCTTCTCCTTATGGCCATTAAAAAAAAATAAAAAATCAAGTGATTATTTATTTATACAAAAAATAATCTAAAAAGTCCAACAATTACGAAAGTGATACCTAAAACAAAATAAAAAAATATACTTAACCAGAAATAATCAACGTTCAAGGGAATTTTTGAGTCCAATTCAAAGAAAATTTCTGGTTTCCCTGCAAAAGTCTGGATTTTACGTTTTTTAATGTGTATAAAGATTTACCTATACATAATAAACCAAAAAGAAATAGTAGTAAAAATACCCAGAATCGTATTTCAGTCATCTAAAAACAAATTTTTTTCTTTACATATTAATTTTCTGGAGGTTATCAGTAATTGAAATCTGTTCATGAAAACCCTGGTGGTTTTAAGGATATATTTTTAAAGAAGGAAAACAGGTTTCTAAGGTAGCACTCTTACATTTTCACTCGTTTAAAACGGTGGTTTTTTTTCAAATAATACAAAACTGGTTTCTGAGAATACTCATGCGTTTCAGGAACTGATGATTCTTGTCTGATTTCTACGAAACTGACATCCAACACACCCTTTTCAGCTAGCTCAATAATCAACTGATTTACTGGGTCGTTCTTGTTTAAAACCTTCTTATATTTGCTATTTGACATCTTCTGATAATTCTTTTCACCCATCATCTAATCCTCCATCTCTTACCTAATGACATGATATATTTTATCATGAAATTAATTTGTCAATATTGATATTTAAAGTTACTCTGTCAGAATATCAAAATGACGAAAACAAAAGAATTCTTACGACATGTTTTTAGGAGAAAGAAAAAAATTGTATAGGTTTTTAAGGAAAAAAAGAAAGAGAAAGAAAGAATTACCACATCGAAGTTAATTCGTATGTCTTTCCCCTTCCAATTATTTTTAATGTATCTCCAGATCTGGTTTTTTAGGAAATAATACTCTATTCCTTTGAAAAAATTTGGGATGAATTCGGGAATGAATTGGAATCAATTTGTAAAAAATGATTATATAACATTTGTTAATATTATATATATAAGGGAAAAAAGGGAATGCACCTTTTTTAAAATGCCTCTACATTTCCTACATTTCCCCCTTTCCTCCTTAGTTGTTTTTTATCATTCCCTTTGGATGATATTGAACACTTGTTACCCGTTTCTCAGGATATGTTTTAAAAAAAAAGAAGAGATTTAGTAAGAAAAACCTGATATAATCAAACTTCAATATAACTGTAAAAGTTCGAATGGAAGTCCTTCGAAAAAGGTGTTCCCAACCCGCCAATTATGATATGATGTTATGGGCGACCATATAATTAAAAATCTGTTGATAATGTATAATATCACTTGTACTGTAACATATCCATGCGTGTTGATTATATTGTGATAAATATATAACCACACCATTCAACCCTTTTGTAAAAGTATAATAGTAAATCTCAGAGTATACATAAGTCTTCATACCACTATATTCATCATGATATGAATATCCTTCTTTTTCTAAAATATCCGTATAATAATCAATGATCTGTTGTATTGAATCATTTGATACAAATATTTTGTAATTAATATACTCGATACCAGGAATATCTTTCATTTTTTTAGTTAAATTAAGTATTAATGGAAACTGGTAAGATGTATTATTAGACTCAGTAGTTTTATTAACAGAACTAACTTCTTTAAGATTTTTCCATTCAATCTGTGAACTCGGTGGAATTATTCTCTGGTCGTTTAATAAATAACCTGTAAAATGTAAACCAACAACAATTCCAATTGAAAGTATGACAGGTATTAATAAAAAATAATATATTCTTCTCATAATTGATTCTTTCAGAAGAAAGCTTTTGTTATATAATTAATTTTCGGTTTAATTTTAAGATTTAAATAAATAAAGAAAAAAAAGAGAATTTAGAAGTGATAAAGTTCGAATACTTTCCTTTTTCCTAGAATCTGCAGAGGCTCTCCTCGTTTTTGTGGGTGTATAATTAAGAATTCAAGCGTGATATTGTTCCATTTATAGATAAATTTATATCTCATGATCGTATTGAAAATATGGGGAAAAAAGAGATGAAAAAATTTATTGTAACAACATGTGGAGCTCTTATAATAGGATTATTAATGATTTCTTCAGCTACTGCAGTACCCAAAGTAAATAGCGACCCTCTAATGAACAAAATTAATGAAATTGAAAAAAACAAAAAAATAATTGAAGAAAACATTAATAATAAAACCCTTGATTTAAAAACAAAGGGATCGATTAACCTTTTAATTAAAACAATTAAAGACAATATATATGACATAACACTTGATTTCAAAGCTAGGGGATTTATTATTAACCTTTTAAATAAAATAATTCAATGGCTTATTTCTGTAGTTCAAAATTTAATAAACCTTATACAAAATATAATCGATCTTGTGAATATAATATATACCCTGGTTAATTTAATAGGTACTCTTTTTGAATTAATCACAGAATTGATAAATTTAATAAAAGATATTTTCACACCTCAAATATTAAAATCCACACCTTAATTTTATTAAAAAATATCATAGATCAATGCAGAAACACACCAAATGAACACCAGAACACCATCAAACTGTACTTAAATTCCCCCTGTTTCTATATCACTTTTCATGCTGTTAGAGTAGGTCATTCCTTGTGGTTATTCCTAGTACAACAGAAGAGAGAGAATTATAATAGAATAGCCCATATAATAGTATAAAACTTTTAGATTTTATTACAGAAAACATTACTTTAACTCTTTAATCAGATCAATCAGAATAAACCTATGACAAGGATAGTTCTTTTCATAACAAATCAAGTACACATCTTTCTCTTGGGAGAGTTCTTTTAATCTTTTCAATTCTGCAATTGCTTTAGGATTGCTTAATATTTCTTTTCTAAATCTGTTTTCAAACTCTTGCCAGTTGATTCTTCCTTCTTTGTAGTCGTATAACAGTTCTTTAGAAGCTGATAAAACACTCGGTCTAGCAACTCTCACTTTAATCGCATCATTGGGTAATTTATTCAACATTGAGATATAACTTTCTTTAATCATTTCATCTCCATATTACTCATAATGCTTTGACACGAATAGCATATATCTATTGTATTGGATTCTTCAATTTTCCCCGAACAGATTTTACAGTACCTTGTTATTATTCCTCCTTTCCCAATATAAAAGTTTTTTCAGTTCTTTGGTGGTAGATATCGTATATTTTGTGGTCAAAGAGAACAAAACGCACTAGTTCAATATCACTGTGTTCATTAAGGTAATCAATAGTTGTTTTCAAGGCAATATTTGCTGCATCATTTAAAGGATAACCGTAGATGCCAGTACTGATAGCTGGAAAAGCTATGCTTTTTATCTTTCTTGCTGAAGCGAGTTTGAGACTCTCAAGATGGGCACTTTTCAGGAACGTTGCTTCCCATTTATTGCCTCCCTGGTACCTAGGTCCTACAGCATGGATAACATATTTTGCTTTGAGATTTCCACCGGTGGTGATAACGGCCTTTCCTGTAGGGCATCCACCAATCTTCCGACATTCTTCCATAATGGATGATCCACCTGCACGATGTATTGCACCATCAACATCTCCACCTCCTGCAAGATGTGTGTTAGCAGCATTGACAACAACATTTGTTGATTCGTTAGTAATATCCCCTTCAGAGAGGGCTAATATTGATTTGTTGATTTTTATTTCCACGCTCATTTATTGATAATTTAAATTTGAATATATCAAGGTAACGTGCTGATATTTTCAAAATGCTTTTTATCTCTCGCTTATACCATATTTAGTATCTATTCTCAATATCACCTCTAATCCTATTTTATCACCCATTACCTTATCATATATCTTCTTCAAATCCTCCTCTGACTGGCAATTATAATGCATCAGGTCTACATCTCCTTTAGACTGTATCCCATCAAAATTTTCTTAATAGATGTTGGTCCACCTTTCTGATCCCATTCCTGGCTAAAGAACTTATGTAAATCTTTCACATGGAGAGATGTGGTCCTAAATATTCTCTCTATATCCATTGATTAAACAAACATTTCAACTTCTTATTGTAGATATATAATGCCAAATACTCCATTATTGCTTCTTTTGTTTCATTATTAAAGAAAGATATACGACTTCTTTTTGTTTTTGTACTTTGGCCATTATCTGGATTATGATTAATACATACACCTCTGTTTTGTATATCAATATCCTCGGTAGTGAGCTGATATAACTCTTCAGCCCTCATACCAGAAGAACAACCAATGAGAACAATGGCTTTAATTTGCTTGAAATACTCATGATTCTCAAAATATGACAAGCTATCCTTGATAGTATCCAGAGTTATATGTTTTGGAATACATCAGGTCCCGCTGGCGGATTTAACTTAATTGCCCATTCAATACCAAAATGTTCAAGGAATTTACGTATCTGATAGACATTCTTACGATAATATGAGAGTTTATGATTATCCTTGAGTGTTTTAAGATACCCAAGTGTTTCTCCAAATGTTATCTGCCAATGAATGTGTCGAAAGTATGGTTGTAGAATACATCTTTCTACAGTATATTTCCAGTCATGACATACTCCATTTATCTCTAAAACATCCAAGTATTGTTTGAGTTTATCTTCAGTAACATTTTTTGATTGTTTTTCTCCATATGAAATGGCTTGGGGTGCTAGTGACTTGAGTTCAAATCTCAACGGGTCCACTCCGCTATATAAATCGTTACTTTTTTCATCTGTATGTTTCTTTGATGTTTGAGTGTCAGTTGTAGCATGAAAAAAACAATTTATTTACAGATGTAAATATAAAAAAAAGAAGTGTGTTACTTCTTTTTCAAATAGGGAAGACCGGTTCGTTTGTTAACTCCGACGGCATAGTCAGCCGGTAACTCGCACGGGGTTCCACTTTTTGGTGACCTCTTGCTAAAGAAATAAATCGTTTGTTTTCGTCCGCCTTTGAGGGTGACATCCCTCTTATATAACGTCCATCCTTCATGTATATATGGCATACTTTGTTCCTCGGAATCAGAATCATGTAAGGACGATTTAAAGTTTCTCTTAAGGTCTCCCGAAGAAAAAAAGACGGCTTAGTGTTGTTGGATGGGTTGTAAAATCAGCTTATTTTGATGTTTTTTAAAGATGATCTCATGATCCTCAAAAATCGGGTGTCTCCCGAGAAGAACCGGTAAGTCATTGCGATCAGACACATGGATTTCGAGGTTTTCGTAGGTTAACTTCCTATCCGTATCATAAATAACCATGGTCAGTATTGATTTGCAGAGGGTGGTTTCCCCGCCTGCGGTGTCGACACAACCTGCTTTCTCCAACTTGAGTTTCAAATACTTGGCGATAGCATAGGGAATGACGATAAAGTCTCCACCGGAATCAAGCAATGCATCAATAAGTGGGGTTTCTCGTTCTTTTGAAAGAAACTTGATGGGGATCAGCGGGTAGTTCTTGTATTCGAAGATAAAGGGTGTTTCCGGCATGATTGCGTTAACGTAAATGGATACTGCCAGATAATACTTTTGATATCTTGATGTTATCTTCAGGGAATTTCTTTGCGGGGTACTTCTCATCAGCAGCCCGCAGGACGTCTTCAAGGTTTAAGCTATGGTCAACGATTTGGTCGTTGAACATTAAAATCCATTCACCTGAGTATTTTTTTAGCATCTCTTCCTGTTCCATCAGATATCACTTACCATGATGCTGTATATAAACTTTACGTAATTTTTTGGGAAAAAAGCCTCTCGTTATTCCTCTTCTGTTTTTTCCATAGAAAGGGAAATAATCGCTCCAAGCAAACCACTGAGGACCAGGACGATGGTGATCGAATAAATGCCAATGTCTGCCCAGACACCATAGCGAAGACCCCAGGTTATGTAGAGAAAAAGTCCTGCGATGAGGACGATGAGAGAAACGATGGTATATGCATTGATGTTTTTCATGCTAAGTTCCATTTTTTCATACCTCTTCCATTATTTTTTTTAACTTGGATGGGAGCACTGGGATTTGAACCCAGATCGACGGGTCTCTTCGTAGGTCATCGCTCCAGTTATTCATCATACGTCAGATGACCCTCTTGTAATCATACCTAACTGGAGCCCGTAATGATGCCGGGTTACACCATGCTCCCATTATGATATGTATTACTGTTTCTGTCTTCGCATTCGTTTTTCTCGTCGCATTCGTTTCTTGCGCCATTTCCAGCGCATTTTCCTTCGCTTTTTCCACACTCGAGAACTGCGTTTCATTGGATTTTCCTCTGATTTGTCTACCTTGCCCCTAAAATAGATAGCTATATTTAACTGTTTAGGAACGAACTGTTACTGATTTTCTGGGATATCAAGCCAGACATATTTACAGCAGCTGCAATACCAGGCGATTGAGATCCATTCTTGTTTTCCATGCACCGGGTTTTTATGACGGAACAGCCGGGTGAGTTTCATGTCACAGTTTGGGCATTTCCCGTTATAAGATTTCTTGTAATCTTTTCCACCGATAGGGTACATCAAGGTGTCAGAAGCTACGGTGTAAAGAAAGTTGCAGTCGGTACAACACCAGGCAGTGGATACCCATTTTCGTTTCCCATCAACGGTTTTGTTTTGGTACAACCGAATTGCTTTTGCGCTGCATTGAGGACATTTCTTTTTTATAGGTGACACCACCACTAATTTTTCATTTGTTCTACTGCACCTACATCACGTGCGGGTTTAAAATATACCTCTTAAAAAATATCAATTCCTAAAAATGTTAATATTCTCATTAATGATACATCACACTGAGCGGATGGAAAAAAAGAAGTCGATGTTTTGGCGTTTACTTCTACCATTGGTGTTTGAGGGCAGTATCGCGTTGGTAATCTTCTTGCTTCCACTAGTGCCCAAGAACCTGAAAATCCCCCATTAGAAACATGGAGTTACTACGGCAGTCAAGTCCCTCCTGCAAACCAAATCCTGAAATATCGAAATGAAATCTTGTTTGGAATTTTGATCTGCGCGGTTGTCTCTGAGATTTTTTTCTTTGTTCTTGAGAAGAGAACGGAAAAAGTAATATCAGCGGGCTTGGAGGGATTCGAACCCTCGGCCAATCGGTTAAGAGCCGATTGCTCTAGCCTAGCTGAGCTACAAGCCCCTTAGAAAGAAAGTATATGGAGTAACATTCGCCATTATTTAGGTTTAACGATAACATATAAATTTTCTTTGAAATGCTGGAAATGTTGTGTAGAAGCAGAATTCAATCATTAAAAAAAATTTACTCTTCTACCACTTTATATCCCTTGTCAGGATGCACATGTGATATCACGAGAGGTGCAGGTTTTCCCTTTTGAGAGGGAATGGTAGTCACTTCTTTTACGTTAATCTGCACATTGGGACCAGCTTTTTTCTGATGAATCTCCTGTATTTTTTTAAAAATCAGATCAACGGAGGGGCCTATATCCCTCAGGTCGTCATCGATGGTGACGAGAATATCGATTTCATCGAGTTTTTTCTGAACAATCTGGAATTGCTTGACTTTCCTGGTTCTTAGATCATTAAGGATACTATAGAGGCTAGCAAAAGAGGCTGCTGGAAACAGTCTACCATCAGGTAACACAATACTATCGCTTTTTCGTCCCTCAACCCCACCTTTAATAATAGGAGTACGCAACCCACAGGAACATTCTTCATCATCGGAGAGAACGACCCAATCATCCATCCCCGTATATCTCACGATTGGTGTCGCCTTCCCAAACAATCTTGTCACAACGATATGTCCTCGTTTTCCATTCTCAATAATCTCCTGATCTTCGTTCATCGCCTCCACATGAAAAAAATCATAATTAATATGCCATGTTCCGTCCCGGCATTCAAATGCAATCGGGGCCTCAGAAGATGATTCCACGGATCCATATCCATTATGCATTTTACATCCAAACGCTTCTTCAACATAACTTCTTGTGTAGGGTTCAAGAACAGACCCACTCACTAGTAAGGCTTTCGGGTTAATGTTTTTCCCATACCCTTTACGTTTATAAAATGCTAAATGAAAGAACGTTGCAGGGTAGGAGTAAATAACATCTGGTTTAAATCTATCTAACTCTGAAATAATATCTTTTACAGGGAGAAAAGCGTTCAGGGAAAGACGTGTGTCTTTACGATAGACAAAAGACGCTTGTGAATAAAAAAGATTTTCAGCGGTTGAATCAGCCATATTCGGATTAAAATTACCAATATTCGCCAATCGTGATGTCCTCCAATTTAAATTTAGTTGAGTATAGATCCGTAACGATGCGCCAATGCCTCCTGCAAAAATAGAGAAATCAGTAAAGATGGAGACTTGTTTTCCTGTAGAGCCTGCGGTGGAAACAATCTGTGTGTTCTCTTTGTTATATCTTTGGGGGAGGATTTCATTTGGAAAATGTTCTACAATGTCTTGTTTTGAAATAAAAGGGAGTTTAATAACGTCCTTTATTCCTTTGATTTCATGTGGATGAAGACTAGCAGCTTGATATTTTATATGATAGAGAGGAACAGTATCAGCGTACCTTACAATCCTCCGAAGGGCTTTATCTCGGTATTTGTTGATTTTTTTAGGAGAGAATGTTCGTAATCTTTGTGCATCAAAAAGAAAATTTTTTAAAAAAGGGATACCGGTAATAGGGTTAAGAAACGGGTTCATGCGCTCACCTGTATCTAATACAAATATTAATAATATCTTTTATGATTGCGTGAACCGTGAAATATACACTGAAATGCCTGAAATGCGGTAAGATTTACCCTGAAGATCATTATATCTGTTCCTGTGAAAATAAATGTGACGCGCTGTTAAAGACAGTCTATGAACAAAAAAGTTTTACTTTCGATGAATCCTACCAAGGGATTTGGCAATATCATCAATGGCTTCCGATACAAAAAATAGATCAACGACTTGTTGACCATGAAAGTTCTTTTGTAACATATAAAAGTACAAAACTCGCGGAACATCTTGGACTGAAGAATCTTATCATCTGCTTAAACGCATACCCACATTGTCATACAGGGTCGTTTAAAGACCTTGAGGCAGAGGTGACCTTTCAACGGGTCATGGATACATTTGACTCAGGTAAACCCTTAGTAATGTCCTCTGATGGAAATAATGCGATATCTTTTGTGTATTATTCAAATGTGATTCGATACCCAATTTTCTTATTTGCCACAGAAGATGCACGTCTGAGACGAATCTGGTCCTTTTCCAAATCCAATCCCTATACACGTCTCTTTCCCATCGAGGGTGACTACTTTGATGCGATTAACCTTGGCAATCAATTTTCCCATGTCGAAGGGTATCTCTCCGAGGGAGGTTTCCGGAATGTCGCTCGTCGAGATAGTGTTGGAACAATGATGTTAGATGTGACTAGGCTCCTGGGCCATCTCCCTGATCATTATTTTCAGGCACTTGGTTCAGGACCTGGTGCCATCGCAGCCTACGAAGCAGCGGAACGACTCATCCTTGATGGACGATATGGAAACAAGTTACCAAAGATTCATGGCGCTCAAAATTACCCTTATGTTCCGATGGTCGAAGCATGGGAAAATCATTCTCGAATAATTGATGAACGATTTCAAAAAGAGTCAGCAAAACAATTAATTGACCAAACCTCTGCGCATGTGCTGACAAATCGCTTTCCTGCGTATGCTCTAATCGGGGGCATCTATGACGTGCTACAAGCAACCAAAGGAGAAATGTATAGCGTTACCAACGAAGAAATTGAAAAAGCCCAGGTGTTATTTGAAAAACTAGAAGGCACCAGCATTGTTCCGGAGGGAGGGGTAACCGTCGCGTCATTACAACAAGCAGTGAGCAGAGAGACTATCTCACCTCAAGATTACATTTTATTGAACGTGACGGGCGGTGGTAGAAAAGAGATTAAAAGAGAACGAATGCATATAGAACCATATAAATTTCTTACAAAAAAACTACAGATAAACCAAAAGTCATTGGAGGAAAAAATACAACATTCAAAGGAACTGATTCAAGAAGCTGTTCAAACGTATGGGAACAGAGTCGCTGTTGCCTGCAGCTGGGGAAAAGACAGCATGGTTCTGTTGCATCTCGCCAGAAGCATAAACCTAGATATCCCCATCTTTTCCGTCTTAACAATACATAAACCAAAGGAAACCTTTGAATTTATTATAAATGTTGTACAACAATATAATATCAAACCACACATTTTCATGGTTGGAGACACGATACCAGAGGTGCTTAAGAAAAACAATATTGCTGTCACATTATTACCCATGGAGCAGTATCGCATACAAGCAGAAAAAATAAAAAAAGAAACAGGACATGAAATATACTACGAAGACCCTGATCTCTGCTGTAAATTATTAAAAGTCGTTCCTGTGCGTTATGCGTATATTACTCTCGGATTACAAGCATGGTTTAGCGGACTACGAAACACAGAGGGATACACAAGGAAGTATATACCTGAAATAGAAAAAATAAGTGAACACGAAACAAAAATCAACCCCATTCTCACCTGGACTGAAGAGGAAATATGGAAATATATTAAAAACAATAAACTTCTTGCGCATCCCTGGTATAAAAAAAAGTATGACGATGGCCGGAGAATCCGATCTCTGGGATGTAACCCTTGCACAGTCCCAATTTTTGATCATGAAAGTGAACGAGATGGTCGATGGAGGAAAACCCTTAAAAAAGGAGGGGAATGCGGCATACATACCCGATCATCAAGTGAGAGTACATGAGAATCGCTAAAGGTTGTTGGTCCTGGGTTATACCCCCCTTATTGCTGAGCATATTTTTTGCGGTACTCTGTTGTTTTTCGCTTTGGTTCCTCTCATTCTTTATCCCTGTTTTTTGTGTACTTGTTTTCTTCCTCATTTTCTTCCGGGATCCCGAACGAAATATCGGTGAAGGCATCATCGCTCCAGCAGATGGAAAAATTAGAGATATTAAACAAGAGAAAGACCAGTATCTCATCTCCACCTTCATGGAGGTCAACAATGTCCATGTCAACAGAATGCCAATCGACGGAAAGATTATACAGATGTCTCATTTTCCTGGGTATCATCTTCGAGCATGGAAAAAAGAATCAGATCTTAATGAGAGAGTAGTCGTAACAATTGAGACGGAGATAGGAGACGTAAAAGTAGTGCAGCTCGCAGGACTCATTGCACGTCGTGTTTACCCGTACATCAAAGAGGGAGATACACTTAAAAAGGGGGATAGAATCGGAATTATTCGACTGGGTTCACGGGTGGATGTCTACTTACCAGTTAAAAAAATAAAAGAAATTCCTGTCAAAATTGGAGATCCAGTGAAAGCAGGGGAAGACACGATCGCCTTCATTAAAGAGAAATAAAAAGTTAGTGTTATTCTCAGTTTTTTATTCTTTTTCAGATTTTTTTGCCTTTTTTTTACTTTTTGGCTTCGATTTCGGTTTTTTTTCCGGTTCTTCGACTATTGCGGGCTCATTTGATGGTTTTTCAGACGGAGGTTCTTCGGTTTTTGTTGGTTCCATTGATGATTTTTCAGTCGTGGTTACTTCAGCTTTTGAGATATATTTTGCGTCAATCCGGTCTGTTATGTATACATCCTTTCCAGCTCGGTATATCTGTACTCCATCTGCTTTTGCTTTTTTTCCATCAATCCGTAATAGAAGCGGCTCCTCAGTTCTGACTTTCCCTGCTTCAACTGCTTTCTCAATGCTGCCGCTGAGATGCACATTCTTTCGATCAATCGGATTCAACCCACCCTCAAGGATGATGTCGATTTCTTCCTCGGTGACAGGGTAGTAAAACTCGTCGATCTCTGCAGGTGGGAGATCATCAAGTCGGATGTCAATGGTATGACCGTAGGTCGCTCGGATCATGCCACCGTCAATCTGATACCGGCCCTTAGGGTCTGTAAGTGCAATTGCTTCAATATGGTGCTCTCGTAGCCATTGGAACCCTGACCTGCTGACGCCTAATGCTTCCACAAACTCAGAGATATCGACCCAGCCGTGACCATCTACCATGATACCAAGTTTCTCCGGGAAATGTCGAAGTACTCCAGCCATGATCCGACCAAGGGAATCAAGCTCATGATCACTCATCAGGAATTTTCCTTTTGTATTGCACACCGGACAGGTTTCCCCGCGGTAATACCCGTGTTCGTCACATTTTCCTAGCATATTTCCAAGTTCCGTAATAGCATAAGATGTATAAGTTTTTGTATTCGTTGTTCCATTACCCTTACGGTGGACCAGTGGAACAAGAAGAGATGAAAAAACAAGCTGCGGAAAAAGCGGTTCAGTATATTGAAGACAGGATGGTCATCGGGCTGGGTACAGGGTCAACGGTTGAGTTCGCGATAAAAAAAATCGGAGAGATGGTAAAAGGCGGTTTGAAAATCGAGGGGATCCCTACATCGCTGAAGACTAAGAGGTTAGCTTCTGAACTAAAAATCCCATTGCTAGAGCTTGATGATCGCATCGAAATTGATGTTACCATTGATGGTGCTGATGAGGTAGATTCAAATCTGAATTTGATTAAAGGCGGCGGCGGTGCCCTAACAAGGGAAAAGATTATCGCGTACCATTCAAAAAAAGTCATTATCATTGTAGATGAGACAAAGATCGTGAAAGGCCTGGGATGTGACTCGTTTTTACCTGTTGAGGTCATAAAGTTTGGGTGGTTAGCAACCAAGAAAGTGCTTGAAGGCCTTGGGTGTACCGGGGAGCTACGCAAGATCATGGATGAGGCGTTTATCACAGATAATCAGAATTACATTATTGATTGTGATTTTGGCAAGATTGTTGACCCTGAGGCATTGGAAAAAGAAATCAACAATATCCCGGGTGTTTTAGACAATGGGTTGTTCATCGGCCTAGCTGATGAGGTTATTGTAGGGAGTAAACAAGGAATGATGACGTTGGAACGACAAGATATCGTGCAATAATCCATGTTTTGTTCTCAGGACGGTTTATACGAATGTTTTTCTCAGAGATGACAGCAAGAGATGCGTTCAAGTTAACAAAACAGAAAATGACGGAGTACCAAACAGAGTTCTTAGAACGGATGAACGCGATCGAGGTTGATGCTCATTGGTTTCGTCGTGTGTTCCATACGTTTGCAGCTTCGTTTTTATTCTATTATCTCCTACCAGATGAGGAATGGATTAATTTTGGAAAAATAGTACTACCGGTCATCATTGTTTTGTGCATGGTTGTCGTCGAATATCGAAGGATACGAGGAGACCTTGATCACCAACGGTTCTTTGGTCTGCGAAACTATGAGAAGAAACGGCCTGCAAGTTACCTGTATTTCGGCGTCGCTGTACTGCTTTTATTTTTGTTGTTTCCCCAGCAGATAGCGATTCCTTGCATACTCTGCGCGTCATTTACTGACCCCATTATTGGTGAATCCCGATATTATCTTGGGAAAAAACGGGCGTATGCCATTGGATTTGTCGTTTCCATGTTTTTCTTCCTGGTGTCATGGTATCGAGCAGACTGGTGGGTACTGATACTTGTTCCATTGCTTGGTGCAACTGGAGCGGTGATGGGTGAAGCAAGGAAACTCAAACTTGTTGATGATGATTTTATGATTCAGATGCTTCCGGCTATTCTTTTGCTGTTGATGTGGCAAGGGTGTTTATTACTTGGAGTGAATATCCTACCTCCAAAGATGATTTTACCGCTATCATAAAGAACGTGAGGATAATGAACAATATGACCAATCCACGAAATGAAACCATTCAGAAATTATTATTGCGATTGGAGCTTTGGTTTGCCCCTCTGCTCATTATCGTTCCCCTTGTTGTCTCTTTTTTCTTCTTCTGGGAATGGTACATAAAAGGTTTTTCCGCAAGGTCTTCTTTATATGATGGTGAATTGCTAATAAGTTTGCTTGTTCTTATTGGAAACCTGATGTTTGATATTTTTTTTCTAAGATCACTACGCATTCTTAAGAAAAAACAGTAGTATCGTTTTTAATTCGTCTGGTTCTTCTTTTTTCTGGTAATATGACGGTAAGCAAAATATAGGCAACCAATAACAAGAAGAATAACGATACCTACGTCAAGTTCTTCTGCGTATTGACTGATTTCATTCCAGTGTTGACCTAAGATAAATCCAAGATAAGTAAGGATACTGTTCCATAGTGCTGCGCCAAGGATGGTATACACTGTGAATTTTTTTACATTCATTTTTCCAATACCTGCAATGAGGGAAATAAGGTGCCGAACGACGGGGATTAGTCGTGCGAAAAAGATAGTAAGCTGCCCTCTTTTCTTGAACCATTCCTCTGTCTTTTTGATATCTTCTGTATCGACAAGAACATATTTCCCATATTTTTCAACCAGAGTATGTCCTCCGGTTTTTCCTATGAAGTAAAAGATAATGGATCCAGTAATGCTTCCTAGAGTACTCGCAACAATAACGAGGATAAAATTAATGCTTCCTTGTGCGACTAAGAATCCTGCAAATGGCATGACAAACTCAGAGGGAACTGGAACAACCATGCTTTCGAGCATCATGAGAAAAAAAATCCCAACGTACCCGAGGTGAGATATCGTTGAAAGAGCAAAGCTTCCAATCACGGAGAATATATCTGTGAGAAATGACATAGCTTGAGCAGGGAAAATTGTAAGACACTTTATACATTTTTCCTTATTACTCACTTTGCTCCTTGTATTTTCCTTCTGATTTTCAGTATCATAAAAAGATAAATAAAGAAATAAGAGAAGGATATTACATGCTGTAAATCTCGTTGGATTTCAACCAAAAGAAATCAAGGTCTACACAATTATTAGTGTCGCGATTAATCAAGTGATTATTGTTTTTATTCTCTTATTCACGGTAAATACGAATATACTTTCCTATCTTGCTGATGCGCAGATCCGCTATGAATATTTTCTTGCCGCAATCCTCACCAATGTTGTATCTTGGTTTCTTTGGGGAGCCCGGGTGAAAATATTCAGGCAAGGGCTCGATAAAAAAATTCAAGATAAACTGGTGGGAATCAGCAAAGATTGTCATTGCACATTTTTTTTCTCCAATCTCACACTATCGATGGTTGGTGATGAACTGGTGCAGATTTATCTTCTTACCAGAAATGGGATGAACCTTGGTGGGCACTCTATTTCAATACTGTATTTTCAAATCATTCATTGCGCATTCATTTGATGCTATTAGAAAGAAAAAAAATAATTGCATTCATTTCAGTAGATACCGGAACCGCTGAATTATCCGCTATATCTATCGAAACCATTTCGACGCATAAATAGCTGGTAAAATACAAAACGCAGCAATAATTGAAAACGTGTATAAGAGAATCACAATGATGCTGAATTGATGAAGCATCGGTATGTTAACGGCAAAGGTTGCTAATAACGCGACCATAGTCGTCGAGGACGCGGTTATAATTGCCCATCCGCTCGTTTCAAGGGTTGTTTTCAGCGCATCAATTTTTGAAGAGCCTTTTTCTCGTTCTTCTTTTAACCGCTGGGTAATAATAATCCCATAATCAATACCTGTACTCACGATAATACATGCAACGGTAACGTTGACGACGGAGAGCGGGATTGTTAACATAACCAAAGCCCCTGGTTCCCATGCGATGACAAAAAGGACGGGGATGAGCGATAATAATCCAATCCTAGCGGATCCGAAACCAACAATGAGACAAGCGAGGATTAGCAACAATTCAGTCGTCAGAGATGAAGCCTGTGTGCTCATTATTTGTTTATTGACTTCAACGGTGACGACATCCTGACCAGCGAGTGAAGACACTTGCCCATTATGAGGAATATTTGTTTGTGATACAATCTCGTTGATTTTTGTGACTAACTGATCCAACTTTTCAATGGTTGTTTCAGCAGGGAAGGAAACGACGATAATGGTTTTTGAGTAATTTGCATCGACCAATCCTTTCTTTACTATCTTGTCGAGGATGATTTTATCGACCCCGACAAATTCAGCGATTTTTCCAAGAATCATACTTCTTTCTAACTGGCTGTTTATCTTATAGATTTCATCAGCAATCGAATATGCAGACCCACCTGCGTTTCGTATTGCAACTTCCAGGTCGTAGATAGCATTAATCGTCTCAGGATAGGTCAGACCCTGAGGATCGGTTTCAATAAGGAGTGCATTGAAATTTGCGCCTTTACCAAATTTTTGAGAATATTCATGTAATGTATCGACCTCAGGAAGACCCCTTGGAGCCATTTCAAAAAAATTCACATCTGTTGTTACCTTCGGCAGAACAAGTAGGGATAGTACGACGAAAAAACATCCAATTGCAAACAATCGCTTCCGTTGATCAACAACGAAATGTGCGAAACGTTTCCATTTATGGTTTGTTTCATGCGAGTCATATTTTAATATTAGACAAAGGCAGGGAACCAGAATCGTTGCTGATAGAAAGATAATTGTGGTCCCTAGTAAGCAGACAAAGCCAAAGGCAACCATGGGAGGCATCGTTGAGGTCATCAGAGATCCAAAACCGATTATTGTGGCAATCGCGCACATGAATACTGCTTTACCCGTATGCTTAAGAGTGCATTCCACGCGTTCTGTTTTATCATGTATACTGCATTCTTCAGTGAATCGATTTGCATAGTACACCGAATAGTCATCACCAAGACCTATGAGAAGGGCCGCGGCAGCAATCGTTAGAATCGTTAACTCTGGTTGGATTGTACCTAGTATGCCGAATGTTAAAACTAGTGAGTATCCTAGGGGAATAAAACTAATCGCAAAACTTTTCATATTTCTATGGAGAAAGAATATATTGATTGCCACAAATATAATGGCTAAAGCAACAACGATAGTAAGCGATTGAAATGTCTGCTCTCGCATTGCTTTTTGTACCGCGATACTACCGGTAATTCTCATTTCTGAATAATGGGAGTCTCTCTGGATAGCTGCTTTGATATTGTTTAATATTTGGTCGTGGTTCGCGTGCTCCGTAAGCTGGAAGACAATCACCGCATCTTTGTAGGTGTTCAAGAAAAGTGTGCCTTCCATGGATTGAATACGTGCCATATAGGTGGTAATTAACGCAGGATCGTCAGGGATTTCATAGTTCCCTGTCCCACCAAAATCTCCTGGTAATGCAGGTTTTGCATTTTCTTCTTTGATAAGCTCAGCGATGCTGGAAACCGAGAAAATACCATCTATTTGTCCCTTGTCAAGCTCATAGGTATTGATCTGGGTACTCAGCCGATCCATTTCTTTTAGCACATTCGGGTCACGAATATCATCAGCGTTCACATACACGATGATAGTAGATCCGATTTCAAACTCCTGATTAATCTTGTTCCAGAGCTGTTCGGTTGGGTCATTCTGAGGTAAAAATGTCGCTAGATCAGACTGCATGTATAAGTTACGAATCTGAAGTCCGATAAGAATGGTAATAATTGTGTACACGAGAAGGATGGTTTTTGGTCGCTTCACCAGGAGTTTTGCAAGAGAATGTGCTATCTTCATGGTTCTCCTC
>Ga0209777_10003631_pt1 | contig 18937 bp, 26 predicted proteins | sample FrelakmetHBP12HB_FD_187147 | JGI IMG/M metagenome (GOLD analysis project Ga0209777, IMG submission 187147) | Freshwater lake sediment microbial communities from the University of Notre Dame, USA, for methane emissions studies -HBP12 HB (SPAdes)... | ecosystem: Environmental > Aquatic >...
CTTCCGATCTCATAGACACAAAACGGCTTGCACGTCAAATCGTGGCAGTGCGCCACGTAGTCACCCACCCTGGCAATGGCCACGTTGCGCGGCGCGCCATCGCAGCCAATGGCAAGACAACCTAGCTTCCGAAACTCTCGCAGCGCGTGCCCCTCTCCGCAGCCAACGTCCAGCACAGTCTTGACGCCGTATTCCTTGACGAGCCATGCCCACAGTTCCGGGTAGAATGTCTGAGCGTTGCCGCCGATTTGGTTGCCGCCGACGTGGGCAAGCGCGGGATCGTCCGGTACGTACCACATTGTCACCTCACCTTGGCGTGCAGACCGCGTCCCATTGCGGTCCCGTCTCGCTACCGAGAGCGAACGGCGCAACACTGTAGTGCCACTTGTCCAGAAGCGCCAGCAGCGCGGCCTGGCTCGTGCCCGACCGCTCCAACGCCCCCACGTTCACCTCAACGCAGATCGCGGGCCTGCAACGCGCAATCGTCTGTTCGGCGCCGTGCAGTAGCGCAACCTCGTGTCCCTCCACGTCAGCCTTGAGGAAGTCCAGCCGCGGCAACCGGAAGCTATCCAGCGTCTCTACCGGCACGGGAAGCGCGCCATGCGCACAACGCGGGCTCAGGTACGACGCGCCGTAGTTCGGGCGCACTGGCACCCACCACAGCATTGACGACTCGCGGCCCAGCGCCATGTTGTAGTTGACGCTATCGGGGCAGTTGTGACAGAGGCAGCGATGGGCAACCGGGTTGGGCTCGAATGCCAGCACGCGGGACGCCTTCTTGAGGTACGCCACCGTGTGGTCGCCGATGTACGCGCCAGCGTCAACCACCACGCCGCCAGGCGGAATCAAGTTGCAGAGCGCGCCGATGAACGCGGTGTCGTGGTCCAGGCGCTTCGCATTCTTGACCCACAGTCCACAGTGTGAGTCGCCGCGGATGACCGCGATGCCAGTGTCGAGGATTTCGATGTCGTCGGTCATTTGCGCAGCCCCGCGCTATCCTGGGAATCCGTCACAAAGTCGAGTTTCTCGCGGTGCAGCATCCAAAGGAAGTACCGCAGCGCCTCGGCGACTTGCAGCGCCGGTAATCCTGGCAGCGCGCCGAGATTATAGTCATGCAGGAGCAGCACGCCGCCGCGCGCCAGCTTCGGCCACCACGTGATGCAATCCACGAGCACCATCGGCAGATTGTGGCACGCATCTATATGGCACAGGCCCAGCGAGCCGTCCTGTATGTCGCGCGCCGCGTCGTAGCTCCACGCCCGTATCAGCGTCACGTCCGGCCGAGTGCCCAGCCGCGCGCCAACTCCGCGATAGGCGGCTTCCATGTCCACGTCGGGCAGGTTGGCGGGGCCGGGGTAGAGAGCATCGGGCATCTGCTTCCAGGGGTCAACGAGATACAGGTGCGCGGGTCGCTGCTGCAGGATGATGTTCGAGAACGACCCGAAGAGCACGCCGACCTCGCAGCACACCGCGCCGGGGCAGAACGCGCGGGCGAGATCGTCGCGGTCCTTGAACTGTCCGCGCGGGTGGGTTGGTGCCTGTAGCTCGATCATGGCTTCGTCTCCTGCGGTTTCTCTGGCGGTGACTTCTTCGCCTGTTCTGCCGCCGCCTTCTCCTGCTGCGCAATCTGCTCGTTGAGCCATCCCTTGAACAGCGCGAAGGCGTCCCTGAGCGTGGCGGGGTTGGCCGGGTTGCCGTTCTCGTCTTGCACCAGGATGGGGATGGGGTACTCGCACGGGATGCCATCGCGCGTCATCTGGAGCACGCCGACGAAGCGCGTCAGGTTGGGCGGCAGCGTCCCGGTGTGCTGCACGGCCTCCCAGATGAACAGGCCATCAGCATTGACGCGCATCCGCCGCTCGGCAATCCAGTCATTGCCGCCGCTTCCGCCGCCAGTCGGTGGCCTGCGAATTGGCGCGACGGGCAGCCGTATCGGAATGCGGTCATCCCCCATCATGCGCCGGCCAAGCATGGCCGCCAACGATACCGCGCCGCGCTTCAAGACTGTGCCCATCGTTACCTCCACTTGTGCAGGAGACGCGCCGCAAGCTCAAGCAGGTCGCGCGCCTGAATCGAGTCCAGCGCATCGCAGCTTGCGCTACACCACGGGCGCCAGCCCTTGGCCGGGCGCCCGATACATCCCTTGCAGTCCATCGTGTCTTCCAGCGTCCACACTGAAGGATAGCAGCCGAAGACTACGCGCCCCGTGGTCATCCCGCAGACGGCGATTGACGGTATGCCCATCCACCCGGCAAGGTGCGTCAGGCCGGAATCGTTGCCGATGAACAGCGACCCGCGCGACAACAGGGCGGCCGACAGTTCCGCCGCTCCGTCAGGCTGCAACACGCTGCACCCAAGCCAGCGAATCGCTGGCGGGTCATAATGACATTGCATCCCAAGCACGACGCATCCCGCGTCCTGGAGACCCGCGACCACCTCTGCCCAACGCCGCCGCGCCCATGTGCGGGCCGGGATCGCAGCGTATGGCGCAACCCACGCCAGCGGCTTGCCAGACGCGCCGTTGTCAGCGACCAATTCGTCTGCCCGCTGCGATTCGCTCGCGGATATTCTAGGCACAACCGGGACGGGAAGCACGCCAAGGTTGGCGGCCCAAAGCGCCTGTCGGTTCGTGTTGCGCGCGATGCACTGCAGGTCTGTTTCGAGTACGTCGCGATGGGGCCAGAGTTCCACGTCACCCTTCTGGTATGCGGAGCGCGAGTCAACGACGTGTTGGCATCCCAGCAGCGCCCATGGCATGTTGTACTCGCAGACGACAGCGCGCACCTTCGCGTCCTGGTTGGCGGCCTGCACGCCAGCAATCACCGGGAGCATCTGGATAACATCCCCGATCCCTTGGCCTTGCCACGGCGTTGACTTGCTGCACACCTGTACGTCAATCGTCTTCATGCCGCGCCGATCTCCGTTGACCAGGACAGGCTGATTGTCGCCCCTGCGGTAATGCCGTGCACGAGGATGGGCTTCTGGCCGGGTGCGTGATGGACTGGCTGCACCCGCAACATGACGGGGTGGAAGCCGGCTGCAACGGCGCACTTGAACCGCTTGCCAAGCGCGGCCAGCGTTGCCGTCAGGACGTTCTCGTGGTTCGCGATGTCAAGGTCCACGTCGGTCCAGACCATGCCGCCCAGCTTTGGGTGCGGCGCGCTGTGCTGCACCGTCGCGATGCACGGCGGCTGCGGCGCGTCCGCGATTACCTGGTAGTGTTCCTTGCCGATGGAGAATGCCGTCAGTGTGTCGCTCATGGTTTAACCTCGAAGAGTTTGGCCTGCGCTCACGCCTCGCGCTGATAATCGCACTCGTCTACAAGGGCCACGAGTGCTCCGTTGACGCCTCTTGAAAGCGGAATCGTTTTCATGCTGGAACCTCAAACGTTCTGGAGGCATGACGCCACAGGTGTTTCTGCACGTAGCTGTCCGCGAACGGTTCGCCAGCGTCGGCGGCGCGCTTGTATTCCTTGCGCCAGAGTTCGGCCTGGAGAAGGCAGCCGGCAACGGCAAGTCCGCATGGCTTCGGCACGACGTATGGCAGCAGGATCGCCGTATCATTCCACAGGACGCCTGGACCGCCTATAGCATCTTCGCACAAGAATCCGTAAGCCTTGCTTCCTGGCGCGAGCCGCAGCGGAGGAACCGCCGGTGGCTGTCCCTCTGGTTCCAGCGCCCCGCAATGCGGACAGAGCCACCGCAGCGTCTTTTGATCCACGGGCACCCCGTGGAAGCACCAGCCACAGTTTGGGCAATGCCAGTCATTGCTGAATGATGCCACCCCAGAACCGCGGCAGACAGGGCACACGTCAGGAACCGACTCGCCGACTTTATCGTATGTCCATCCGCAGCGTTCGCAACGGCTGCTGCCGGCAGGCCGCGGCAATGGCGCCCCATCCGTCCGCAGAGGATGCCGCGTGATACAACGCGGGCATGTGGCCGATGCGGCCCCGATGTCTATAGTGAACATGTGACCGCAACTGAAACAGAGAATGCCAATCTTCCCAGGGGTTTTGTCAGCCATCGCGCTGCCCGCCCTTCTCTCGCGCCCTTTGTTCCTGCGCAATCCATTCCATCTGCCGCGTGTAGCTCCGGCCTTGGCGCCGCGCCTCGTTGACGACCCACGCCAGCAGGGCGGGGGGGAGGTAAACGGTCGTTGATATGCGGCCCGTCTTGCTAACCATGTGCGGGAAACTAAGGAGTTGTTCCGCAAAGTCAATAACAATCTGGGAAATTCCGTTTTCCGCTCACGGGGTAAGGTACGGACAGGGAGCAGCGCATGGATCGCTTTGAGAGCATCAAGCCCGCCGAAGTCGAAGAGCCGCTATTCAGTCCGCACACCGAAGATACGCGCGCGGGGCAGGCGTACCTGAAGGACTTGATCTTCTCTGGCGAGTACAAGCATCCGACGCAGGGCTTCACGCTACAGATGGACCGCGCGCGGATGGACCGTCTCTGCGCTAACTTCGACAAGATGCAGGCCAGCGGCGTCCGCGTGCCGATTTACACAACGCACAAGGGCGGCAGTCCGGCGACGCTCGGATACCTCAGCGCCATGGTGCGCGGGGGGACGCCAGCCGCGCGAATGCTTGAAGCACGTCGGGCGGGCGACGCCGCCGGGAAGCCGCTTGACGCCGACACGATGTATGGCATCTGCGATTTCAGCGACGCGGAATCCGAGGCGCTGGGCAAGCGCGTGAAGCAGGTCAGCATCCAGATCAACCCAAAATTCAAGGACGGCAAGGGCAACGATTACGGCGAAGCGATTGAGCACGTTGCCGTCACGCCTGAGCCGATTGTCCCCGGGCAGCAGGACTTTGAGAAGCTGGCATTTGCGCTCTCCATCGGCGATCCGCCACAGGGGGCCGCAGGGCAAGGGGTACTATATTTGCAGAGGGACACGCATTCCAGCAAAGGAGCACTCAGCATGGCGAAGAAACCGGGCGAAGAGGAAGATGACGGCGAGGGCGAGTGCAAGACGTGCGGCAAAGCGTTCAGTCTCGCGAAGGAACACCTGAGCAAGCATCTTGGCGCCGATCACGAAGACGTGAAGGCGCTCAAGCCCGATAACGCCATGACGTACATGTGCAAGCATTTCAGCAACCTGCAAGACGCCCACAAGACATTGAACGCCGCGCATGTGGCGTCCGCCAAGTTGGCGGCCAGCCGCGAAGTGCCCCCTGCCGCCCTGAGCATGATTGCCAAGGCGAGCGAGGTCACGCTGGACGCGGTACAGGCCAAGGGCTGCATCACCCCGAAGGTGTGCGCCAGCCTGAAAGAGCTTTTGGTGGGCAAGGTTGGCGCCCGCAACGTGATGGCCCTGAGCCTTGACGAGGGAACGGAAGAGAACCTCGTCGGCCGGGTCGCTAAGATTCTGGACGAGAACAGTCCGGTGGAGCTTGGCGAGCGCACGAAGAGCCAGGCCCTTTCGCGGGAAGTGCCGGGGGCGACTGTGGACCCGGAGCAGGAGAAGGTGGACAAGGCTTTTGAGGCACGGCGCAAAGAGCGGCTCGGGGTCAAGTAACCGGCCGGACAACGGCAGCTTGTGAGGAGAGTAAAACATGATCGGCAACGTTCTGAACCGCCAGATGCTTCCGGGTGTCGGGATTGACCTCGCGGCCCCGAAGCGCGAACTCTACTTCAGCGCGCCGCAATCGTGGATGTACTTCCCGGTTGGCCTCGCGATTGACGGGGCGAACTGTTCTGACCCCGGCAACCCCATCAACCAGTACATCCTGCGGGCCGGGTTGATTCTCGGGAAAATCACCGCCTCGGGCCAGCTTGGCGCTTCGATCATCGGCGTGTCGCTGGCCGCGCTGGCGAATGGCGGCACAACGCTTTACGCGGATGGCCCGACCATCACGGAGCTTGTGCGGCGCCTTGGCGCGTCTGGCACCTTCAAGCTGACCGGCCCCCCGGCTGCGTCCGGAACGGTGCGCACTGTCACGGTGACCTACTCCGCGACGGCCAGTAACGGCGGAAACGACGCCAAGATTTGCACGCCCAACGGCACGGCCTCGTCCGGCACGTTCACGATCACCCTGTACTTGTCCCCGTCACTAGCGCCGGGCGGGCGTTCTGACTACACCGTGACCACGGCGGCCATTGCCTATACGGCCACGCCCGCCACCATTCAGGCCGCGATCAATGCCGTGCTTGGCGCCAGCGCCGTAACGGTCACTATGAGCGGTACTCAAACCTTCAACGGGTGCACCTACCTGACCATCGCGTTTACCGGCGCTCCATACTCCACGGTCGCGCAACCCGATCCGAGCTTTACCTGCACCAGTCTGGGCACGGTGACCGCCGTAGCGATCAGCTATCCAGACTACATCACGATCACGGCCCCGTCCGTCAACGAAGTGCAGACGGTGAACTTCGGCTACCTGCTCAGCGCGGGAAGCTTCAGCATTGCGATTCTGACGGCGGCTGGCGTCTGGAAGAAAACGCCCGCCTGCGCCTACAATGACTCCGCCTCGACAATCCAGGCATTTCTGGACACCGCTACGGGCGTCAGCAATGGCATCGTGATTACCTGCGTCACGGCCAGCACTGTTGCGGGCGGCTTCGTCTTGACGTACAGCGGCACTGGCTATGCGGGCCTGCCGCAGACCCTTGCCGTGGTGGACTTGACTGGAACCGCCATGGTTTCCGGCGCTACGGGCGCCAGCGTTTCGGTGACGCGGACGACCCTGGGCGTGGACGGGCGCTTCATTGCGGGTTCGTGGATTCAGCCCGTGGATGGCAGCGAAACCCCATTCTGCCTCTTCGATGATGCGTGGGGCTACTGGCTCGTGCACCCCATCACCCTTCAGCGCATTTCCATCCAGATGCCGCGCATCCCCACGAGCGGCAAGATTCGCACGGCGATGATTGTGAACTATCCGTCCGATGCCAGCATGGTGACCTACCTCAAGGCCAAGCTGCGGGCGCTGGGCGGGATGCTGCTCTTCGACGACGACTTCATGCCGGGAACCGTGTAGGGCGTGAATGGCTGAGGGAACAACGGGCAACTTTCGGGAGAGTGAAACATGGCAGGCGCGAATCTTCAGACGATGTTGGGCGCTCCGAATCTCGCCGGCATTCTGCGGCAGGTGGAGCCGGGCCTGGCGGAAGATATCATCCCGCCTGCGTTCCTCAAGGTCGGCCGGCGCATCACGGGAAACGTGTTTGAACAAACCGTTACCGAAGGCGAGCGGCGCATGGCGCGGGCGTCCCTCTATGGCTCGCCGTCGCAGACCTACGAAGCGAAGGGGCTGGGCATCCGCTCGTTTAGCTGCGTCCACACCGCGCACAACACGAGCTTTGAGGCCAGCACCTTGATGAACCTGTTTAAGCCTGACACGACCCAGGCGCAGGACATCGCGGCTGCGGAAGTCGAGCGCGAGATGGTGGATTTCCGCCAGACGTTCCGCAACTTGCGCATCGCGTGCGTGACCAGCCTGTTGACCAACCAAGCGATCTACTTCAACTCGGTTGGCGAAGTGCAGGCGTCCAGCACCACTCCGGCCCTGACGGTGCAGTTCAATATGCCAGCGAGCAACACGGGTCAGCTTCCCGTGTTCGGGACCGCGCTGCTTACCGCGTCGTGGGCGACGGCGGGCACGGACATCATCACGCAGATCAAGAACCTCAAGGTAGCGGCCCGGCAATTGACCGGATTCCCCCTGAGGCACGCCTTCTACGGCGCCAACATCTTCAACTACCTGATCAGCAACACGGTTCTGCAGGCGTACCTGAAGCATAATCCGCAGTTCCAGGCCGGATTCATGCAGTACGAAATCCCCGACGATTTCATGGGGCTGATCTGGCACCCGATGGAGCAGGCGTTCCTGGTCAACATGAATACGAACAAGGGCGGGGCGATCTCGGCCGAGACGGTACATGGCACATTCGCCGCGACGCAGGTGGTCTTCACGCCTGAGCCGGACCGCGGTTGGTACGAACTGGTTGAAGGTTCCGAGTACGTCCCGCAGTCCATTGACCTTGTGGGCGAGTACGGCACCGCCCTGAAGGACTACCGGCACGAGTTTGGACCGTGGGCTTACGCGAAGAGCGCGGACGATCCGCTCCGGCTCATTGCGTACATGGGCGACAACTTCCTGCCAACGCTGCGGGCGCCGAAGGCGATTTTCAACGCGACCGTTGCCTTCTAACGGTCCAGCGGAACACAGTCCGCCAAGGGGCGGGGCGGCGTAACACCCGGCCCACCCCTTTGCTTTGGGAGTGACAACAATGAAAGTAGTGAGCGGGACTGCGGTAAGCATGACGGATGCCAACGGGGTGAAGTCTCCGCAGACTGGCGCGACGCTGGCGCTGCCGCTGCCCCGCGGCTGTCGGTCGGTCACGATGCGGGCCATCACGGCTACCGGCTCTCCGACGTATGCGCGCTACGGTCTGGCGACGCTGTCCGCCGGCCCGCAGGCTGCCGGGGAGGGGTCGAAGCGGTTTGACCTCGCTGGCGACATGCCCATCCCGTCATCGGGCATTGCGAACGTGTATTTCGCCGTGGACGCTGGGACAGTGTTGTGGGATTGGGTCTTTGAGGTTGACGAGACGATCAAGATAGGGGACGCCTAGCATGGGTGGCACGGCTCAGGGAAGCGGCGGCGCGGCACAGCCAGCAAGCAAGGGGTGGCTTATTGCCATTCTGACGACAGTGGGCCTGTTGGCTGGGGCTGGCGGCACGTGGATATTCACGGGCGCGACCACGTTCAAGGCCGCCGTTACCGTGACGGACTCCTCCGGGACAGGCGACGGTACGGTAGAGGCGCCAGCCGGCGCGAAGCTTAATCTCGTCACCACGGGCGGCGGGGCCGCGACCATCACGAGCAACGCGAACGTCGGCGGCACGCTAACGATGGCGGCAGACAAGCACATTGACCTGTCTAACGCTGCGGCTGTCACGAGTCGCACATGGGGCAACGCGGTCTTGCGATACCAGACCGCCGGAACTCCTATGTGGTGGTTCGCTGACGGATTCTACAACAACGGGCACACCGTTCTCGGCTGCATGAATGTCCTCGGCGACGCATCCTACGTGACGCCCGCTGGCGTGGGCGACTTTATGCTGAGTGTTTACAGCGACGTGAGCGGACCTGCCATAGAAATCAAAACGCTGGGCACGGTAGCCGCCGCGCTGTCGCGGCCCCTGGATGTACTGGATGCCACCACAGGGGCATACATCCTACAGATACGGAATAGCGGCGAGATTGCGGCGGGCGATGCAACCACTGGAACGACGTGGAACTCGCAGGACGTTGGATTGAAGCGTTCCGCCGCCAACACCTGGACAATCACGAACGCCGGTACTGGGATGGGGAATCTGATTCTCGGAACCGCGACGGCGGGCAAGGTGACGACTCCCGCGACGCTCACGCTGACGCCGAGCGCAACGGCTGGCGACCACACGGCAGACGGTTCATACATCACGTTCAAGATTGGCAGCACTGCGGGCCTGACCGCGACCACGAGCGTCGTTGTCGTAGCGGGCTGGACGGCCTCCGCGTACAACGGCACGTATCGGGTCTACGACGTGAACGCTGACGGCGTGCACTTCCGAGTGGCGAAAGCTACGTCTGCGGTGTCGTCTTCCGTGGGCACAATCACGCACGCGCCACGCACCGAGGATGCAAACGGCACGGCGCACTGGAGCCAGGCCGCTGCACCGACAGGTCCGCTGTCAGGTGATACATGGTGGGAGACAGATGACCTCAAAGACTGGACGTACAACGGTACGTATTGGCTGAGCAAGCAAACATTCAGCTTCATCTCGCAGAATTACGGCAGCGCAGTGTCCCTGTCAATCCTCGTGCCCGTCAACGTATCCTACGACATGTACATCACGCGGGCGATGGCACACGGAATGGTGATAACCACCAATGAGGCTGGGAAATATTGGGACTTCACCGTCGAGACCTGCGATGTGGCGTGGAGTTTCGCGGCGATCACGGAATGCACCATTTCAACCGTGACGACGCCAGATACTCCAAGCACGGTCTACAATCATGAGTTGACGCCCAACAAGTTCGTTCAGACGAACCCCACCAGCAACCAGAGCCTGTTGCGCTTGTCCAGCACACTCACCGGAGCGGCGGGAGCGGCGTACTACGCACACGGGATTGAGTACCGGCTGGTGCACAGGTAGGAGCGGAGCGAATGAGCGAGACGGCACCGCAGACGCAGACGAGTGCGCTTGTAGACGGCGCAGAGCAGGAGGAATCGCTTGCCATCCTCTGCCTTGGCGGCCCGCTGCACCGCAGGCGCCGCCGCTGGCCGGGGCCGGAAACGCTGGAAGTTCCGGTGCGCGATGATGGAACGAACTATCTCTACCGGCACGTGCTGTTGCAGGAGAACTACGGCGGCAACACATTCGGCTGCCACCTGTACGTGCTGGACAGGATTGCGATGAAGGGCGGCGGGGCGTGAGCGAGCGCATACCGAAATGGGCTGGGACCGTGTGCCTGACGATACTCCTGGCGGTGTCGGGGTGGGTTGGCACGCGGGGCGCCCTGCAGGCTGACGTCCTGGAGGCGCGTGCCGGGGCGCTGGAATGCAGGCTTGCCGCCAGTGAACAGGACCGAAAGGACATCCGGGAGTCTCTGCGCCGTGTCGAGGACAACTTGCAGAAGCTCGTTGACATGTACATGGGGAAGACGAGGTGAGATATGGCACTTCTACTGTCGCGCACATTCCAGATCGTGATGAAGTTCGGCGGCACTGGCCTGGCCGCGCTGTTCGGAATCAACGTCGGAGCAGAGGGCATGACGGGGACGACTTGGGCCTTGCTGCTGGGCACGCTGGCGGCGAAGGCGTTTGACCTGTGGTCGCACAATCGGCAGGCTGCGCAGACCGCGCCAGCCAAGGAGGAGAAAAGTGGCAACTAAGGAACTGGTAGACGATGTGGACGCAATCGCCGACATCGTGGAGCGCATTCTGGTGTTGCGCAAGACGAACACGAACGCCGCGACGTTGCTGGTCGCGCTGGTCGCGGATGGCAAGGTCGAGGGCGCCGTCAAGGTGCTGGTGTCCGAAGGCATGGCGGGGATCAACGAGGCGCGCAATCTGACGCAGGCGGACATCCCGGAACTGGTCACGGCTGGCGCGGAATTGGCCGGTCGCATCGTGGCGGCCATGCTGCCCGCGCCGCCGGCCGCCGTGGCGCCCGCCGCGAGCACGGGGGCCTGAGTGTGGGCACGTACCTCGCATACATCATCGGCGGGGCGGTCGGCGGCCTGCTGTTCGTGTGGTGGGTCATCGGCCAGTTGAAGGCGAAAGAACAGGCCGACATGTCGCTCGGTGGCGAGAAGGCGCACGCAATCGGAGATCTGGACGCCGCCGAAGCGGAGAACGCAGCGAAGGTCGCGTCCGATGCTGCCAAGAAAGGCGAGAATGCGAATCCTCTGGACATGTAGCGCGGGGCTGGCCTTGCTGATTCTGGTCGGGTGCTTCGGGACGGACCTGAAAGCCTACGGCGTCTCGACCTGGCCCGCGTATGACGAGCCGGCACCGCTGGCCGCTGGACTGACGGCAGATGAGGCCGCGACGCTGACAGACTTCGCGAAGGCGCACAAGGACCTCTACAAGAAAGTCCAAGGGCAGTCGAATGCGTGGCGGGCCATCGTGCAGACGCACAACGCAAGGGCGCTGTCCATCAACTTCAATCAGCTTGTCGCGCTCGGACACGACGAAGCGGAGGCCAAGCGGATGATGCTGGCCAAGTACGCCGGGAAGACGATCGCCGGCCTGGAGAAGTACAGGGAATGAGCAAGCGCATCGTCGGCTTCATCATCGGCCTGTTGCTCGGCTGGGCGGCCGGCGTCGTGCTGGCGTACACGTTGTGGTACGGCGGCTAGGCGGGGGCGGGCAATGAGTTACGCGACGGTCGCGGATTTGTACATGCGGTTCGGCGCAACGAATGTGCGCAAGTGGGCGAACCTTGAGGGCGACGGGTCCATGACCGACGCCAGGATTGCGTCAGCCCTACAAGTCGCGGACGACTACATTGACTCGCACCTCAACATGAAGTGGTACAAGGTGCCGCTGGTGTTCACTGATCAAGCGACCGCGCGCCGCGTGACGCAGTGGTCCGTCGCACTGGCGGGGCACTGGCTCTATTTTTGCCGGGGTCAACTCGGCACGGAATCGGAGAAGGACGTGCAGGGCGTCTCCCTGGAGGCGCTCTACAAGACAATCACGGCGGAAATCCTTGCCGTGGCAAACGGAACCCTGCAGTTGAACGGAATGCCGAAGTGGGCGCCCAACCCGCGTGGGCCATCGGTCATCCTATGAGCGAAGTCAAGATGACTGTCCAGTACGACCGCGACCTGTTCGCGCGCTTTCGCGACCTGCTGCAACGTGGCATCGCGGGCGGCGGCGTTCCTGCCTTTGAGGAAATGTTCAATCAGTGGGCGGGCTTCTATGGGGCCTTCGTGCGGAAGCGGTTTGCGACGCTTTCGCGTTCCGGTGGCGGCGGGGAGTGGCCGCCGCTTGCCTTGAGCACGATCATGGGCCGCCGACCATTCGCGAAGGGCGCCAGCACCAAGAAGATTTCCACGGCGCGGGCCTCGTTGCGCGCCACGGCCAGGGCATTCGCGACTGGCGGCAAATGGGACGAGGCCTCCGATGCGCAGTTCGCGATGCACACGGGCAAGCGCAGCGCCGCGTCAATCCTCTGGGATACGGGGCAGCTTGTGGGGGCCTTGAACATCGGCGCGGCGGGGAACATCACGCGCCGCGAAGGGCCGTCAATCGCCTTTGGCATCGGCGGCGGGGACGAGCACGCCGCCAAGACGCAGCAGGAACAGCCGGCCCGTCAGCACGGCCGCCGTAGTGCCGTTCGCCACATGGTCACCATGGGCCAGCTCGCCTCGTACCACCAGCACGGCGGCGGCCATCTCCCCAAGCGCGAGATTCTCGTAACGCCACCGCAGGGCGATCCAATCTACGGCAGGTTCAAGCGCGCCGCGGTTGACGCGGTGAAGGCCGCTTTTGCGGAGGCCAAGACGCAATGAGCGCGATTGACCTCACAGCCGTCAACCCCTTTACGCCGATCCTGGATCAGCTATGGGCGATTCTGGAAGCGGATGCGAAGTTCACCGCCCGCGTGCTGTCGGGCAGCCGGATCAAGTTCACGGTGCAGAACCCGCGCAAGACTGGCGCGCTGCAACCCGGCGAGTGCCCCGAGGTGGTGATTGAGCCGGGCAATGATACGCAGGATTGGGCGGTCGCAACGTCAAGCATGGAAGTCAATCAAACGTTTGTGATTACCGTCCTGACCAACGACATGCGGCCCGCGTACACCGATTCGGATAGCGGACTGCTGACGGGCGCCTTTGAGCTTGAATGGATCATCGCGCGCGCGCTCATGGCGGCCGGGGACACGCTGGGAATCTCCTACGTGACGCGCGCCCGCGTGACGACCGCGCTCAAGCTGGACACGAGTAAGGAGAATCGCGGGCACGAGGGCTGGGCGGCGCTTATCACGGTTTCCGTGCGCCTGACAGTGGATCGCGCGGGCGACATGATGCGCAGTTCTGGAGAGACGATCAGCGCGCCGACGCCATGGGCGCCGCTGGTCTATGATCGTGGTCTGCTAACCGCGCCGGAAGACTTCACGAATGCGGCATGGGTGACACAGGGCGCAGGCATTACGGCGGACGCGACACCCGATCCGGCGGGCGCCGGCCTGGCCGATGCAATCGTTTGCACGTCAACGTCCCCCGGTCAATGTTTTCAGGAATACGCACTGGCAACGGAATTAGAGTACGTCTTCAGCGTCTATCTGAAGGCGGGCCTTGCGGCCAATGTCACGCTCCTCTTCGATGAATGCAATGGTATCTTGAGTATCCTGGGGGGTCCTGGCAAAGTTTCCGGGAATGTGGTCTCAGGTCTGACGAGTGCCTGGACACGAGTGCAGCTTGTGTTCACCGCCGATGTAGATGGCGGCCCGATCACGCCCATGATCCTGCTGGGCAAGGGCGGCGCCAGTTGCTACGCATGGGGCGCGAAGCTGGAAGTGGGCCAGGCCGCTACGCCATATTACGCCTGACAACGAGCCGCGCATGGCGGGCACTGGCATGGGGTAAAGTAGGGGTAGGTGGACACGAAAAGGAGAGTACCATGGCAATGCTTCCCGGCACCAAAACACTGACTGGAAAGAACCTCTGCGCACAGATTCGCAACCCTGGCAGCTTCGTGGACGGCGCGGGGGGCAGCGGCACCTTCGTGGACTTCCACACCGATGAAGTCAAGTGGACTACGAAGGTTGACGAAGCCATGTACTCCAGCAACGCGCTTTCTGGTTACCAAGGGCGCACTGGCGGCCTGTATGGGGCCGAGGGCAGTTTCAACATTCTGCTAGACCTGACGAATCCCGTCATGGCTGGCGCTGCCGGCACCCCGCCAACCGGCATCGGCGTGCAGATGGACGACTTCATTGACCTCCAGGTGTACGCGACGAACGCGCGGGCCAATGCCGCCTTTGCCGGCCTCGTGCACATCATCAGCCTGGACAAGGGCGTTGCCACGGCAGACAACAAGCTCAAGATCGCCGTGAAGTTTGCCACTCACGGCAAGTGGGTGGAAAACTAGCCGATGACGAGCACGCCGGACCTTCTACCGCAGACAGACACCGTGACGGTGAACGGGCGCCAGCTTGTGCTGTACCCGCTGCGCCTGGACGAAGTGCGGGCGTGGAATCGGTGGGCGCGGGCGGAGTTCATCACGCCAGCGCTGGACGCCTGTAAGGCGCTGGACGGCCAGGAGCGGCTGGATAGGGAGCACGCGGCCTTCCAGGAGGCCAAGGCCATCGCATTTTGGGATACGCCATCCTTCCCCATCATGGACACGACGGAGGGGCGGCTCAAAACGGTGGAGCTTTCACTGTCTCGCGGGCCGCAGCCGATGATGGCCGCAGAGGTGGCCGCGATCTTCCGCGATGACAACGGGTTGATGCGCGGGAGCCTGGCCGACGCCGCATGGCGCGTGTACGTGCTGAGCGGCTACGTCAGCGCGAAGACCTTGCTGCCAGCGACTCCTGCCGAAAAAAAAACGGAGACGAGCGCGCCAGCGACGCCCTGACGTTTTCAGACGAGCGGACTTTCCGCCTGTTCTGGTACTTCTGGAAGGAACACGGCAGGGACGCGGAATGGTTCGGGAGACAGACGTGGGGCCAGTTGCAGGCGTACCTGAGAGCCGATGCCTTCACGGATGCGGGGGATGAACCAGTAACCGGCGACCCCGCGGAGTTTTTCAAAGCGCGCGAGGCCGCCTACGATGGCTGACAACGAAGTCCTTACCCTTATCACTGCGAAAGACCAGACCGCGGCCGGACTGCAAGGCGCGGGCAACTCCGTCAAGGAATACGCCAAGAATACGGAGAGCGCGGGTCAGCAGGTAGAGAAATCTCATCTCAGTATGCGTCACGCGATGGGGATGCTGGCCTCGCAGAGCGGAATGTCCACGCGGGAGTTGATGCACTTCTACTACGCCGTGCAGATGGTTCCGGGGCCGCTGGGCATCGCGCTGGGCGCCGTGATGGCATTGAAGAGCGCCGTGCAATCGTATAGCGAATCGCAGAAGAAGGCGGCCGAAGAGCAAGCCAAGTTCGTCAAGGGCACGGAGGGCGCCTATGCGTTCACGAGGGGCGGGGCGCTGACCGGCGCCGCGGCCACAGGCGCCAAGGAAATCGAAAATCTCAATGACAAGCGCGATGCCATGGTGGAGAAAGTTCACGAGCTTGGGGATAGCTTGAAAGGATACCTTGGGATTCACAATGACGAAATTCGCGTCCTAACACAACAATGGGAGATTAACCAAGCGCTTACTCTGGACGTACAGAAACGCACGATCCTGGAGGCTCAGATTGCCGACTCGCTCCGCAAACAAGCGGAGTTCTCCTTTAGCCAGCAAATGGCCGTGGCGGTGACGGAGAACGCGGCGAAGGATAAGAAGCTCGAACAGGATGAACAGATTGCGCGGCTTCTCATTCGTGCCGAGCTTGAAAACGAGGCGAGTGAAAAGGCGAAGGGCACACCGGGAGAGGAAGAGCATCGGAAGGCTTCCCAAAGCGCTGCACTGGAGGCGAAGACACTGGAGGATGCCCGGCAACGCGCCTATGAGGACCAGAAACGGGAGTACGACAAACGAATGACCGCGGGTGCCGGCATTCTCGGAGCCGTTGACCCGAATGACAAGCGCGCCGTGATGGAGAAATCCTTTGCGGAGCAAAAGATCAAGGACAAGGCCAAGCTCGCGGATGATTTGGAGGCCATTGACAAGAACGTGTACCTTTCCGGGGGCCAACGCGATGACGAGAAGTTCATGGTGCGAAAAGCCGCCGCCGCAAAGGGTGAACAAGACGAGTTGAACCACCTGCAGGCGATTGACGACTTGAACGAAGCAAGCGCCCGGTTCATCGCTGACAAGGACCGCGCCGTCCTGGACGGCAGGGGCGAGCACTACAAGGCCCAGCTCGCGGCCCTGGAGACGGAGCACGCTCACGAGCGCGCCGCGCATCGGAAGAACGCGGACGAACTCACGGCCATTGACGCGGCCTACACGTCGCGGCGGGAGTCGTTGCAGCGGGAACACTTGAACAAGGAACTGGCCTTCACGCTCAACACGACATCGGAGCTGCTGACGCTGAAGGGGCGCCAGTACGACGCGAAGCGCGTGCAGCTTGAGGCGTGGTACGCGAAGGAACTGGAGGCCAACCGCGGGCAGGCCGACAAACTTGCCGCCCTGGAAACACTCAAGGGCGCCAAGCTGGCAGAACTCAACCGCAAGCAGTCAGAAGAGCGGCACGATACCGCGTTCAAGTATCAGGCGCAGATCGTCGGGGCGACGCAGGGCAACAAGATGGCCGAACTGCTGACGATGCGCGAAGAGACGCGCAAGGCCGTGGAAGACCTTGAGCGCCGCGGGGAGTACGAGAATGCCGACTTGGCGCGCAAGGCGCTTGGCGCCCGCGAGGGTCAGATGCTCAAGGATACGCGCCGCGAGTTGGCGGGGGCGCAGCGCGTGAGCTTCACGGACGCAGCGTCCGGCTGGTCATCCTTCGCCAGTTCCCTGAACTCGGACCCGACGAAGCGGGAACAACTCGGTTACGCCCGCAGCACGGTCAAGGTGCTGGAAGACATCCTCGGGGAAACGAAACGCGGGCAAGTCGCGAGGTGGGGCTAATGGCCGTCACGGTCTATACGCACACTGTCTACAGTTGCCCGATTCAGTCGGGCGCTTTCGGCGGCAAATTCGATCCCTCGACAAACCCGCTGGGCTACATCGCCCATGACGAATGCACGGCCGGAGAGGGCGGGCGGTCTCCGCAAGAACAGGCAAGCCAAGACGGCCCCGCCAGCGCAACAAGAATACTGCGGGTGTCGTGGCAGAACCGCTGGACCTTCCAGCGGCAGCTTTTGGGCGGTCCTCTGATTGCTGGCAGTGCGGGAGGGCCAGCCAATCCTACGTATGCGCAGATCAACTCCAAATACGGTATCTCATGCGCGAGCGGCGATGTCATTGTCTTCTCTCCGCATAGGCACCCCTACTTTCCGTCGCTCTACTGCAAGTCGGTACGGATGAAGCCAGAGACCGGCAGCCCGATCAAGGGCGGTCCAGCAAGCGCGTGGAACGATGCGTCAGCGGCCCCCGACGTGCTTGTGAATTGGCCCTACGCCCTGCTGACGGTGGAGTACGTCCGGCCCATGTGGCAGAACGCGGGTTGCACCGGCATGTTTTTCAGTGAGTCGCTTGGCGGCAATACGGAGTTCATCAACGCGCCGAGTGACGGTCTGTATTGGGATGCAGGGGCGGCCCACCCGATCAACCCGACAGAGGCCCCTGCCGCCCAAATCAAGAAAGTGCAGTGGAATGTGCTGCGTCGCAAGATAACGCTGGCCGGTACGTTCATGTGGACCCTGCAAGCGACCGTGGGGTGCGTCAACTCAGACACCGTGGCGAGCGTGCTCTTCGGCAACAGTTTCCCCATTGGCACGCTGCTGATGGACCCTCCGAAGATTTCGCCTGACAGTCTGAGCGATGGAAATTCCGCCGTGCAGGTGGAACTCCAGATGCGCGCCATCCTTGGCCCGAACGGGATTTCGTGGAACACGTTTCCAGACGTGCAGGGGACGGGGACGGGCGCCCTCAAGTTCTCCGCGATCTACAACGCCGCAGGAAACCAGTTTAAGCCATATCCGACCGCAGCCTTTTCAAACTTTGTCAACGGGGTTGCGTGGTGAGCCATGGAACGAATGACGCCCCCGAAGCCCGGTGAGCCAGCCCGCGCCGCCCTTATGGCCGAGGTCGTGACGCGGCTTGACGAATTGGAGCGGGCGTCCGGTCCTGGCATGAGCGCCGGCGTCGGGGGGATCAACACGCGGCCGACGTGGGTGACCCAGCGCCGCCGCATGACCATTGCCGCAATTCACCAGAACTGGCTTGACTGCACGGTAGGCAGCATCCATTACAACGTCGCGCGGCCCGCGTTGAACCGGCGCGACTCGCCAGAGGGCGGCAGCGTGGCGGCCGGTGGCACAACCGGCACGCGGGACGACAATGGCACGAAGTACACATTCACCTACACGAGCGCGGCTCAGTACCGGAACGTGACCGGGGGCACGATTGGCCCCGGTGGCGAGGACCAAATCATCGGGCCTACCGCCTATGTCGTCGGCGACCTGCTGTCGGTTGAGCCACTACAGCAAGACGTGCAAGGCGATACTACCGGCACGGTGCGCTGTCAGTGGGAATCCACAGACGCCCGCTGTTGGGGCACGGTTCCGAGCTAACCATGGCACACGTTGGGAGAGACCGGGCGCACGTCGGCTGGCAGCGCGCGCATGTGGCGTGGGGCGGGAAGCCTGCCCCAACTCCGCACTCCTATCTCTTAAATCGTGTCTGGAGGAGGAAGGGCAGCGGGACCGCCGGAAACT
>Ga0209777_10003632_pt1 | contig 18934 bp, 13 predicted proteins | sample FrelakmetHBP12HB_FD_187147 | JGI IMG/M metagenome (GOLD analysis project Ga0209777, IMG submission 187147) | Freshwater lake sediment microbial communities from the University of Notre Dame, USA, for methane emissions studies -HBP12 HB (SPAdes)... | ecosystem: Environmental > Aquatic >...
TTTCACCACCAGCTAAAGAGCTTTTTGTTTTCGCCAAAAGAGATTTCCAAGTACTTGGAACAAACAGACAACGTAATCAAGGAAAAACAGGAACTTCTGACCACTCTAACCGAAGAAAAGGGCAAGGTCCAAAAGGAGATGGACAAAACCTATAAGCTCTATCTGGACGACCAGATATCCAAGGCAGGCTTTGGCAAGCGGTATAAGCCAATGGAAGAGAGGCTTAGCCAGATTGACGAGCAGATTCCCATCTTAGAAGGACAGATAGATTACCTAAAAAGCCAGTACCTTTCCAAGGATGAGGTTCTCCATGAAGCAAGAGACCTTTATTCACGTTGGCCGAAATTGGAACGTGAAGAAAAAAGGCAGATTATAGAAACCATTACAGAAAAAATCATCATTGGCCAAAAAGACATAACCATCAACCTGTGCTACCTTCCCTCTCCTTCTGAAATGATGGCAGAAAGGGACCGGAGCAGGAGGGATTCGAACCCCCGTCACCAGGAAAGGTGAAACGGTTTTCAAGACCGTCGCTTTCAGCCGCTCAGCCACTGCTCCATGATAATATTATAACTTCGACAGATTCTCACTGGTCTTTTGTTATTTTAAACCAAAAGCATCAGTTTGCAAGAAATTTGACAGAACCTGCTTTGTCTGACATAATACCCGGAAATATTGAATATGGAGGCTTTTATGAGAATTGAAGATGGACTGGTAAAAAACTTATCCCGTTTGTTAATGTCAGTCACAGTGTTGATTTTATCGCTGGCTGCTGCCGCTACGTCAACAGAAGACCCGCGTCTTCAATATGCAAATGAATTGCTGGAGCGGGCAGGAGCTGGAAAAAGAGTTAGTTTACAAGTAGACACAGGATTCGATAATCCCGAGGCCTTTTCCATAAAGAGAGATGAAAAAGGGGTTACGATTCGCGCAGGTTGGCCAGCCGGGCTGCTTTACGGCGTGCAGCAATATCTGACATCACCAACATCTGCTGCATCGGAAGTCACTGAAAAACCTGACTTTGAGCTTCGAGGTACGGTTCTGTTTTTAATGAAAGAGGGTGGTTATGATTACCAGCTTACACCGGAAGAATTTCCGTGGTTTTTCGACCGTTTTCTATTAACACGGTTTTTGGATTATCTGGCGGAAAACCGGATTAACACAATCTTTCTTTGGACAGGCCATTTGTTTCCCAGCATTGTGGAGATGCCGGAATATCCCGATGCCACATCGCTGACGAAACAAGAGTTATTGCGTAATCAGGAGCAGTTCAGGTGGTTTACGAGCGAATGCGCAAAACGCAATATCAGCGTGCTGCTGCATTTCTATAACATTCATATATCTGCGGCGCTGGCTCGCAACAGGAATATACCTATTCACTATCGAGAGCCAAATGAGTTTGTGACAAAGTACATTGGTTATAGTCTGCGGCGGTTTCTGGAAGAATTTGATTCTGTCGGGCTTTATGTATGCCCGGGGGAGCAGTTAAAACCTGAATTTACTGCAGAGTGGATAAGAGACGTTATTTTCAAAGCGGCCAAGGAAAGCGGCAAAAAGCCGCGGATTGTGATTCGGGATTGGGGTCTCGATGCGGAGAAGTTCAAAAAAATCTGCAAGGATGAATACGACAACTACTACACGGAGCTTAAACATAATGTCGAAATGATTGTAAGCCCTGTGCCGGATGAACGACATGCATTCTGGACGGGCGTGGGAAAGAAACATATCGTAAATCTTCACGAAATTGCCGACATAAAGCCATTCCGCTGGGGCAGTCCAAAGTTCATACAGGAAATGGTTCAGGAGTGGAAGAAAATCGGACTCAATGGCGCTGAGGTTTACGGGATGGTCAGCTGGCGCTGGCCTTATTCGCTTGATAAACTTGACCCCAATCAGACGACTTTCTGGCCGGAAGGGCCAAAGCTGCTTACCTTTCAGCGAGATGCCATCTGGCTGGAGGCAATCGGGCGGTATTTATGGAAGGCAGACCGCAACCCGGCAGGGGAAGAGAAATACTGGGCACAGCAGCTCGGCAAGAAATTTGGCAGCGAAAAAGCAGGTCAGTTGCTTCTGCAATGGTATGATACAACCGGGCCGATACTACCTGGTCTGCAGAACCTGACGAGCGTTAAAAATATGAACTGGCATCCTACGGCTATAGGTGTTGAGCAATATGTAGATGAGATTTTAGCGGCTCGGCAGGGGGCTTTTGGCCCTGAAGCTAATCGCGGGTGGGGTCGTTATCCGTCACGGCCTGTCGATACGTATTTTTTTGAGCGTTACAAAGCCAGATATAATTTGCCGAACCTGACAAACCGCATCAGTATGCCTGTTTCGGAATATGCCGACAAATTAGCCAAAAGCGAGAATGTCACCGATGCTATGACAGCGGATAAAATTACGGACCTTTTTGTTGAGATGGCGAAGCAGTCGGTCAAGCTGGCTGAAAATGCACAAAGTTCTGCAACCGAAAATAAAGCTGAAGCAGGTCGGTTTGCAACTGACAGCCAGGCGCTTGTATATATAACTCAGGCTTGGCGATATAAAATTATGGCAGCGATTGAGAAGCAGCTTTGGTTGAAGAGTGATGATGAAAAACATAAAAAGGCACTGCTGCAGTATCTGCAGGATGCGATTGATGTTTATGAAAAGCTTGTTGCGTTGACGGACAAAACATATATCAATGCTACTGATATGGTAATGCGGCTGAACTGGCACAATGGGCTTGAAGGTTTTAAAGACGACCTTGCCAAGCAGAAGGAGTATATATTCTTCTATGAATCCAGGAAGAAACCAGACTTTTATTGGCTGGAAACAGAAGATATGCAAGGCGGCTGGACGCTGCGAAGTGATTACCCCGGTTATAGCGGCAGGGGATTTTCCACCACCGATGGTCTGCAGGACAGGACAAAGCCGCTTCGTCAAACGATAGAGATTAAAACGCCGGGCCGATATTCTGTCTGGGCGCGAGGGTTTATCATCAAGGCAGGCAATGATTGCGCCTTTGCGGTAGAAGTTTCAGGAAAAAAGTTTGAACGAACACATGGTGAGCAGGGCACCGAGCAAGGACAGTATGTCTGGCGTAAGACAGGTGAGGTTGATTTGCAGCAAGGTCCTGCTGAGGTGCTTGTGCGGGATGCAGGGACGGGATTTGATTGTCCGGACGTTATCGTGTTGACGAAAGATGCGGGTTGGACGCCGCTTAAAGAGCAGTAATATTATTTATAATTGAGGTGGGAAATGAAACTTGCTAACGGGACTATTTTGTTTGTGATGATGATATTTGCGGCAGGCAAAGGTTTTTGCGCGGTTGATACAAACGAAGGTAAGGCCGCGGTGAAGCTTCGTACCATGCGATATACACACCGTTCGGCTGAGGAGGCGGCAGCGTGGCAGAAGGATTTGCGAGGGAAGTTGTTTACACTGCTGAAACTCAATGACCTTATCGCAAAAGAGCCGATAGCGACTGAGCCGAAGCAGGTTGCGGTTTTATATTCAGAGCCGGGCGGCAAATACGTCGCCAAAGAATTCGAGATAAATTCTACACCCACAAGACGCATGAAAATCGTTGTCACCGTGCCGACTTCAGGGCAGGGACCATTTCCAGCGGTTGTGTGCCTGGGTGGACACGGCAGTGACAGGTACAGCACGTATGACGAAAAGGTTAAAGGTAATATTAAAGGCAGAAATGCAACTGTCGAAATGGACAATATTTATAAGCGGTTCGGCTCGAAACTGGCTGAGCGGGGCGTTGTGACGATTTCAGCAGATGTTGCACGGCACGAGGTTTATGAGCAGGGGCGAATACTTATGGGCGAAAGGCTGTGGGATGTTATGCGGTGTGTGGATTATCTGGTATCAATGCCGGAAGTTGACAAATCGCGAATCGGCTGTGCCGGGCTGTCGCTGGGCGGTGAGATGACGATGTGGCTGGGCGCGATGGATACACGCGTGGCTGCGACTATAAGCTGCGGCTTTCTTACCACGATGGACCATATGGAAAAAAATCACTGCATGTGCTGGAAGTTTGAGGGTTTGCGCGAGCTGGCCGATTATGCGGATATTTTTTCTTTAACCGCACCGCGGGCCTTGCAGTGCCAAAACGGTATTAAAGAGCCTGAAAGTCAGTTTTATGTTCCGCTGGCGCGGAAGGCGATGGAAGAGGTAAGGATAGTCTATGTTGATATGGACAGGCCGGAAAATGTCTTGCTGGACGTTCATCAGGGCGAACACGAAGTTGATGTTCCTGGACTTATGTACTTTCTGGGTAAGCACTTAGGATTTGGCTGTGACGGGAAGTAACCTGATGAATTGTGGGTTTTTTGGTTAAAAATGGGATGATTGGGCAAGATAGGTAAGATAAAAATGGTAAAAAAACGTCCCAAAATGGTCAAAAAGTGAGCAATAATTTGAAAAAGTTGGATTTTCTCGTAGTTTGTATCAGCCAGCTTTAAAATTGGGTTTGATTGGGTTTGTTTTTGAAGTTCATTGTTCATAGTTCGTAGTTCATACACTGTGTCTTAACACAACTTATGTTCATTTTGTCATTTTCGAAATTGGGTTTGTTTTGCATAATTAACTCGTTGCTTGTCGCCCGTCTCTCGTCACTGGTCGCTCGTATTCATTTCAGGGGGTCTCGAAAAAACAAACGCCCCTCATAACTGGGCGGAGATGCGCATTTGATTGAAAAATGGGGCAATTTTGGGATGGTCAAAATTTGTAAGTGGTTATGTGGAAAGAGATAAAAAAATATTGAAAAATTTGATTTTTGTTCCCAGAGTAGTGCGAGATTGATTGAAAAAAGGGAAAATTTGCCACTAAGTCAGAAAGGCACTAAGATGAGAAAGGTTTTAACCGCTGATTACGCAGATTAACCAGATTTAAGTTAAGGAAGATTAGTAATAGCAAAAGCAAAAATGAAGTGTTGTGGGGTTTTTGATTTTGGGTATAATAGCAGCATATGAAGAAAAGCGATATGGAAAAAGGCGATGCAACAACTACCTCCTGCGTAAAAAAACTGCATGAGATACCAGAAAGAATTTGTAAGGAGAAGATTGAAAGTTTTATTTACTATAAATGGGTGACTGTCCATAGTATTCAAGAGATTTAAATATGATAGATACTATTTTGCCATTACTAGAGCTCGGGGCTTTTGCCTTAGTAATTAGTTTTATAAATGGAATCCGATACATTTTCCTAAAAAGGAAATTAAAGCTTATCTACGAAGAATATAAAGAAGAAATACACAAAGCAATTAGATGCGACAAAATAAAGTTTTCGGCTTTTTCTAAAGAACCATTGGAAACCGGCAACGATATGTTAGATTTGTTATTATTTAAAATCCATCGTTCTGCCATGTGGTTTGTATTGTTGCTATTTTTCTATCTATTTTCTGTTGTAAGTTTATATTTGCTATTGCAATTTTTGCAGGATAAGTCTGGTTAAATAGAAATAATACAATGTTTGAAAGAAATCGTTATTATCCGGATGGGACAAAAGTTCAATCTTTCGGCATATTTATTGCCCCTGTTGCAATATCTATAGTGATCGGAATCCCTTTAGTAACAAGATATCCCATTCCAATAGCAATACTTATAGTTTCTTTTGGCATCACTTTTGTTTTAGTATTGTTATGCAGTTGGTATGCAGGAATAAAAGCGAACTATTATATTCAAAAGCACAATTTCCAGTTATGGAAGAAATCAAAAAGTAATTCTCTTAGAGATAGAATGGAAGCTTCAAGAGAATTGGAGTCCTTGTCAATGCAAATACCATATCTGATAAAAAACAGAAAATGTGTAGATAAAATTAATTTCATCCTGTTTGCAATCTGGACCTTAATATTTCTTGGAGTTTTTTCATTTATAGTATTTTCAGCCCTGTCTGGTTGACGTTTCCGGCGGGCTGCCTACAATATTATGCGAGATACTTACCAGTTTTGGTATCATGGCGAATAATTCTATCTGTTCAACTTATGAGTATGATATTTAACAGTTTAAACTGGCTTAGGGATAGCAAAGGAAGGTGTCGCCTTGCCGTTGCTTCCTTTAAGTGTGCAATTGGTGGAATAAGTTCATTCGTCCTTTTTTGTCTATTCAGCCTTGCGTATGCGCCTCGAGCGGAAGAAATCTTTTTAGTGATAGCGGTTGTGCTTTCGCAGTAAGAACTTAGGTTTTAGCTGTGACGGGCAGTAACCTGATGAATTGTGAACTGAAGAATATCCTTAATTGGGGGAAAATTGTGATTTTTTGGGGTAAAAACGGGGGTGGGTTGGCGTTAATCTGGGTCGTTTGGGCAAGATGGAAGGGGTGAAATTTCGCGTTTGCGTCAATCAAAACAGCCGGTTTTTTGAAAAAACGGTCAAAAAGAGATAAAAAAGTGTTAAAAAAAGTAAAAAAAGAGCAAAAAGAATAAAAAAAGGAGCAAAAAGAGCACTTTTTGAGCACTTTTTGCGCACCCCCCTGCTATTTTGATTGAAAGGTGAATCCCGCCAAGGCGCAAAGGCGCAAAGTAAAGAAATCACAAAATAGTAGTGCAAGAAAATTTATAGGCGGGAAACTGGGAGGTTTGATTATAAGAAAAGCTAATGAGATGTTAAGAAAATCTTATAAAGTTTTGCCACGAAGGCACGACGGCACGAAGGGTGTTTTAAGGTGTTCGGCCAGGCAGAGTTGCTGAGTCCTTTAGGGACGATATTTTAGGAGTGTTAAAAATGTCGAAATAGCCTGAAAATTTACAAGTTTTGGCTTGAAATATTTTAAAAGATGTCTATATTTTCAATCATAGAAGTACATTTGTCAATTAACAAACGGCGAGACGAAACTATCTTGTAAATATGAGAATAGGTGACGTTATGGGTCAGCAGATAGAGAATTGTATCAAACGCGGGTGTCCTTTCGGCAAGGAAGGATGGGTTAGAAAACTTGCTCGGACTTTAGGATTGGAATCGACGTTAAGGAGGCCAAAAAAGGTGTCTGACCCCTTTAATTCCCCAGCAGATAGAGAATTGTATCAAACGCGGGTGTCCTTTCGGCAAGGAAGGATGGGTTAGAAAACTTGCTCGGACTTTAGGATTGGAATCGACGTTAAGGATGAGGCCAAAAAAGGTGTCTGACCCCTTTAATTCCCTCTTTAATTCCCTCGGTAATATGGTATGAAAGGAGTCGGGATTATGGCACAACATAGACATTTTGGCAAGGATTTCAAAGCGAGAGTGGCTATTGAAGCGATCAAGGGTGAAAAGACCCTTAACGAGATAGCTTCTATGTATGAAGTTCATCCCAATCAGGTAGCGCAGTGGAAGAAGCTGGCACTTGAGAAGCTTATTTTAATGGCCAGGGTGTTCGCAAAGACCTTAAAGAAGCAATAAAGTTAGTCTAGGAAGAAAATATGGCGAGCAATAAAATTAATTTCTTAACAATCCTAAAAGTTCTCTCGACAGCCCTTTTAGCATGGCCATGCCGGTCTTTTGCCGCAAAACCTGTAATAAAGATTAATTACTTGGCCGAGTACAACAAATTGACCAAACCAAAGAATTATGATCCTAATGAAAATGCAGCATTTTTATATCAAAAAGCCTTTGAAGCTTTTGTTGAAATGCCAGAAGCTATAAAACAAAAGGCAAATCAATCTCCGATAGATTTAAATGATTCAGAAATTGCGACTCTAAGAAACTGGCTTAATTCTAATGCCGAATGTTTTGAATATTTCAGCAAGGCTGTTAAAAAACCTTACTATTGGGTCGAAAGGCACGCTAAAGATAATGATAAGGCTGAGTTGGACTACCCGGAATTGGATTCCATTAGAAAGCTGAACTATACCGTTGCATGGCAAGCCAAACTTGAAGTTTTCGATGGGAAATCCATAGCAGCTTTTGAAAATTTATTTGACCTTTATATGATGGGAGCACATTTATCGGGAAATAAGGCATTAATGGATCAACTGACTGGTTTGGCGATTTGCGGAAGCAGTTTCAAAACAACCTTCAGTATCTTAACCGAACACAAAATTGACCCTGATAAACTGGCGTTTTTGCAAAGGAAATTTGAAAAAGAGCTACTGGATCGCAGGTATGAGGTGAATTATTCGAAAGCAGAACTGTTGTTTGCGTTCGATTGTATACAACGAGTTTTCACGGATGATGGAAATGGCAACGGTAAATTGATACCTGGTGCATATGCAGAAGAAACAAAGAGTTCTGTTAAAGCAGAAGATGGTTCATCCTTAGCAGTTTCCTATTCTAAGGCACTTTTAATTTCTTTAACTCATCCAGATAGAAAAGAGACAACAGAACTCGCGGAGAAACTTTACAAACAACTCAACTGCCTATGTAAGCATACACCATGGAAGTTGCATGAAAAAAAGACTACCTATATCAAAGAGATTAACAATATGACAAAGGGAAATTATTTTTTTAATCATGGCAGTTCTTCTATGGGATTGGTATTTGAACTTGAGTACCGATATAAAGCACATGCGGACGCGATTATAAGTACTATAGCCGTTTTGAGATACAAGGCGGATAAAGACCAACTACCGCAGCAGCTTGATGAACTTATTTCAGCAGGATATCTTCAAAATTTGCCGATGGATCCGTATAGTGACAAGCCATTGGTTTATAAGAAAACGGAAGACAATTTTATACTATACAGCGTAGGTGCAAATTTTAAGGACGATGGCGGTGTTCATTCTGATAACTGGGAAGAAAACGATCATATCTTCTGGCCTGTTCAGCTATCTCAGTAACATTAAGTCGAAGTTATGAACTTAGTGGCGATGATTGTTCCAACGCATGGATGAGTGGTGAGAATTTTGACAGTGGTACAGATTGATTTTTCACTGAATGCCTCTTTGATTTTTTGTTCGGCGGATTTGCGATGTTCTGCGATGAAACGAAGTTCCTCGATGAGCATATCGAGAACTAAGCATCGCAAGTAAGTGGTGACAAAGCGAAATAAAACCCCCACCTCGCGGGGTGGGGGCTAAACAGAAAGAATACCGGCAAGGGAAAGTAAGCAATCCTCACGTGGGCAACCCTGGGTGAAACCCAGGGCTAAATACAAAAGAAAACCTCCGAAGTCAAGGACTTCGAGAGGTAAACGAAACGAGAAGTTGATGGATAGTAGTACGAATGTATTAGTCTTGGCAGAGACTCTTCAGCCAGTTTTGAGCAAGTTTCGCCAAATCATAAGCATCTACAATACCATCACCAGTAAGGTCAGCCCCGGCGCATTCGCCGCAGCTGGTGTCATACCAGCGGCCAGCAAAAATAGCAAAGTCCAGGAAGTCAACATCTCCATCAGGCTCAATATCACCGAGGTAAACAAACTCATCGGCTCCTATGTCAACACGACAGCCGACGACCCTTGGTTGGCCATCCATATCGGTTTCATTCTGGACGGGTACATAGTTCGGGTCACCCGTATCAATACACGGAGAATCGCTGAGCAAGTGCAGGTCGCCAAAGTTATCATTCACGTCGTCCCAGTATCCATCCGGCCCGGGATTGGGGTCAGACACAAACATCGGGTCAGCGTCGATAATGCTGTTTGCGTCCCAGTTCAGTGAGCCGCTTGTCTGGAACACGCCCATCAATCCTGCCTGCACATCGCTGTACTCTATGGTAAGAACAGGGGGAGGATCACTGAAATTCATCATCGCAATCTCCTGTCCATAGGGTGCGGCATCAGCCCATAGTATTGTATGATGGACCATCATGCTGCCTGCACCGCATAGAATGGCGCCACCAGCCTCTGCGTAATTGCTGCTTATGTCGCAGTGGCTGACTGTGGCATTACCCGTTGAACATATACCACCACCACAATCGGCCGAATTGCCTACGATGAGGCAATTGCTAATAGTCGGGGAGTACCAAACATACTTATTGTTACAATCAATACCGCCACCGTGCCAATCGTAGGCCCAATTGCCTGCGATTGTGCAATGGCTTATCGTCGGGCCGCTGTCGCAGCAAGAAATACCACCACCGACGTAGGCTGAATTGCGTGTGATGATGCAATGACTAATTGTCGGGGCTGCCTCCTCCCATTGCCCGTAGCAGTAAATTCCTCCACCGAACCCGGCTGAACCGTTAGTGATTGTGAAGCCGGTCAATACACTGCTGTCGTAGTTAAATGTTACTACCGAACCGTTTGCATTGCCGTCAATAACGGTGGAAGCAACTATGTTAGAATCGTTCGGATCCGTGCCGGTCAATGTGATGTACCTGTCACTAAGATTAATATTTTCATAGTAGGTGCCCGGTTTAACTATGACGGTGTCTGCGTATGTCGAGGGATAAATACCCCTTTCAATCGTACTAAAGGGATAGGTGATGGTGCCATTTTCGACACCCGGTGTATGGTTTACATCCACATATATTGTCGCTGGATTGGTAACATCAAAATGAATACCCCCGCTGTCAACTCCGACAGATGAGCGGACTATAATGTTTCCACTGTAGGGGCAGGGGTTCCTGCAAAGGATAAGAGAATCGCTCCATTGCAACACTTCTCCGTAGTAGCCACCCGGAAATACCACAGCGCCGGTCGAACTGCCGAAATTTGCGCCTTGAATCTTCATATAGGTTCCCGGAGGGCCGGATGTCGGGGTGACAGTGTTAACGTCAGGGGGAGAACACACGAAATCAAGTCCCCAGAGATTGCCTGAAGTGGGTTGCGAATCACTGGATTGTCCTGTCAGGACATGCTGTTTGTCATCATTGAAGATATAACCGGTTTTCTCCGCCCAAACAACATCAAGGTCGGCATTGGAGTTGAGGTGGTCGAAGGCGTATATCCCCTTAGCGTTGGTATTGGTGAAATATGTGATGCCGCCAGCGGGGTAATCCGCATAGACCGTGGCATTGCTGATAGGATGCCCAGCGGGGTCGGTTACTCTTCCGCTAATGAACTCGCCAGTACCAGACTTTTTAATGTTGTAAATAGTTTCACTGATTGTATTATAAGATGAGGTGATGTCCGGAAGGTCATACCATGCATCAGAGGACCCGGCCCAGCCCATGTTAATATGGTGGTACATTGTGCCTGCACTATAGCCGTATCCATCACATACTACGGCGTGTCCGATTGAAGTGCCCCATTGCTTGATGCCGAAGTAAACAGGTGAGCCGGCATCGAGATTCGGGTTGACCATGCCGATTAAGGCGCTGCCAATAATATTATAGCCGCCGTTGTACCCATAGATGGCGTTAGCATACTTAAAACCGGTAGAGGTGGACGTAAGCCCCAGTTTTGCACTGTGCGTATAGGCGACTGTCACATCGGAGTTGTAGTAGGTGTATTGCCCGGCGATGCGATTTGAAATCGCCACTCCAGCATCGTAACAAAGTGCGCCGATGGCCTTTCGCTGGGTCAGCGTTGTGCTACAACCGGGAACAGGCACCATATCCGTCCAGATATATTCTCCGCCATTACCGTCACCGCCCCGCGTATTGCGAAAAGCTTGAGCACCCCGGACTCTTATTTCGAAATTGTTTTTGCCTATGCCGGTATTGGGATACTGATGATAATACATTATTTGCGCAAGTGCGGTGGCGACACAACCGCACCAGTAATTATTCGGGTCGCCATCCCCGCCGCCGTTTACCGGTGTCGGTGTGTAATAGTTATAGCAGGCCCGTGCAGGACTTGAGCAACACGTTTTTTGGTACCATCTGGTTAGCAGCAATGGGGCCACACGCACATCATCGATGTTAGACAAGCCTAATGTACCAACCTCTTTTTCCGGTGCATCCGCAAGGCTGAGAAACTTGCTCCACTTGCTCTGCGGTTCTGTAGATACACTGACAACGGCTTTAGTTCGGGGCGGCTGAGCAGTTCGAACCGATTCAATTCGACCATTGATATCACCGGTGACTAATGCTCCGAGAGGGTTTGTGGGTGAGGGGTCATAGATACCATCCTGAGCAAAACCAATAATCGGCTCAATCAAATCATCTGCCGGTACGATTACAAAACCGCTTGGCTGCAAATAAACAATGTAGTAAATCGGCAGGCCTGAGCCGTCAGTAAAGGTCTCAACAAGTTTAACCTGCTGACCGAGAGATGTGTTGAGGGGGGTGGCATCTGCCTTGAGCCAGCCTGTTACAACCTTTTCAGCCTGGTTTGCCGTTGTAGGAGCGGCGCACAGATTGCCGCAACGCAGATACAATAATACGAAAACTGCCGTGAGAATAATGCAGTTGCGTTTCATGTTTCTTCCTCCACAAAACATGTTATTTTGCGATGATATGGCTTTGTGGTCTTATTGGTTCTGGCGGCGGAGTGCTAAAAACTGCAATTTAGCTACCCCTGCCGGATAGCCAAAATTACACAATTGGTTCTGATTATAACAACTTTTTCTTAATAAGCAAGAAAAATACATTTCTCATATTTTTTTAACCGTTTCGTTTGCACTATAAACGAGAGAGAACCTAATTTCCTTTAGCTCTTGAGAATCCAAGGTATCTCGCCAGATCAAATTTTTTTATTAGATCAGTGAACCACCATTCATCAAGATTCTTAGCAGGACAGATATCGTGTGGTTTGAAAAAGAAAAATATTGAAATATTTTTATTTATTGTTTGACATTGTGAAACTATAGTTTAATATTACTTATTGCAAACTACATATTATTGAGATTTTTATTAGAGGCAGTTAAGAAATTTATGAAAATTTTGCCTGTAATATGTCCGGCGTGTAATAGCCAGTTAAGGGTAAAAAGCCTTGTCTGTGAGCAGTGCGAAACTGAAGTTCAGGGGCTGTATGAATTACCCCCATTGGCTGGTTTATGTCCAGATGACCAAGCCTTTATACTGGACTTTCTGAAAGCAAGCGGATCATTAAAAGAAATGGAGAAATTGCTCAGACTAAGTTACCCGACTATACGTAATCGTTTAGATGAAATAATAGAGCATATTAAGTTCGCCGAAAAAGCTGATAAACATAACGGGAATGAAAAACCATGACTGCAAATTTAATTAACAGTCCTGAAACGAATATTTCATTGAGCCAATACCTGTTCAATCCCTTTAGAATATTGGCCGGATCCAAAGCACTGTTTTTAGGAATGGTAATTATGTTGCTGACATCGTTTCTTTGCTCACTCAGCAACACACATTTTGACGGCGTCCTTGATGTTCATGCCGGCCAGGAAACGCCAATCTGGTTATTCTTTGCTGAAAATCTGATAAACTGGATGTGTATGGTTTTGTTCTTGTTTTTGTCCGCCATATTGGTTTCACGGTCTCAGTGGCGATTTATTGACATTGTGGGGACCCAGGCTTTGTCACGTTGGCCAACAATTTTTACCGCGTTAGTAATGTTGCCTAATGCAAACCGTAGATTTGGGGAGTATCTTATGTCAAAGCTCGGCCAAGGCAGTACGTCAGTAACAATAAATCCTACAGATGCAATTATCTTTTTTATTTCTTCAATAATTGCCCTGGTAATGATAATCTGGATGGTAGTTCTAATGTACAAAGCTTATGCCGTATCCTGCAATGTTAAAGGAGCTAAAGCAATCGGAACGTTTATAGCAAGCTTAATTTTAGCTGAATTAGTTTCTAAACTGCTTATCTTGGCCTTGTTTAACCGAGTCATTTAGCTCAGACTGTTATTGATGATATAGCTGGTTGGATTAAAAAATCTTTAGTTCCGCAGAAAGTAAGTTTATGAAAATACCACCAACAACATTAGTTTTTCGCGAGAAACAAAAATTCAGCAGGCTGCTACGCTGGCTGCTTATTCTGGATGCAGTAGTTTTTATCGTTTTTATCTTACTTTTGCTCTCATACGTGGGGAAAGAACATGCTAAACCATTGCCAGCGGTTGTCATGGTTGTGATACTAACTGTTCCGACAGCAATAACGGTTTTGTTCTGGATATCTAAACTCGAGACGGAAGTTCGCCCTGATGGCCTGTATATTCGGTTTTTCCCTTTCCACATTAATTTTAAAAGATTTACTTTTGAAGATATTAGCGAATATTACGCTCGTGAATATAGACCTGTATTAGAATATGGCGGCTGGGGGATAAGATATAGTTTTAGCGGCAGGGCATATAATGTTAGCGGTAAGAAAGGGCTGCAGATTATTTTCAAAAATGGCAAAAGATTACTTGTCGGTTCGCAAAAACCGCACGAGCTTGTCGCTGCTATTGACTCAATTATAAAAGGTAATGCAGAAAAATAGATTATGCTGTATTACCACTGAGCATAAGTTTGTTCAAGACACTTCGCGATGTTTGTAATGCCCCTGCGTTTTTACGACACGGCTAAGGAAAAATTTGCCTGGGTTTTGAAAGAAATGGGTGCGGCAACAAGGATGAGGGACAAGCCCGCCATACGGATGGCGGGTAAATTAAAAAAGTTCTGCAGGGTCGAGCTGTGTACAACCAGGCTGCGACAGAATTATTCGGTAACAATGTAAACCGAATCTCCTATTCTTACCCTGTCGGTGGTCTTGATACCCACAGAATCACCCTTTTTTGCTTCATTAACATTTGCATTGTTAATCTGCATGGAGCCAACAATCATTTCGAGGTCGGTAGTGTGGCCCTTAAAGTGGATTTTGTCACCAACTTTTAGAGGTGCAGTTAACACCATAGCAGCGACCACAGGTCGGGCAAAGAAATCCGAAACCGTTCCAATTATTTTCTCGGTCATTTGCATACCTCCTATACTTTTAAGTGTTCGGTCATTTGGTATTGTAACCGGTCCATTTATGATTGCAAGGGGGAAAGGCGGGGTAATTGCCGATTATCGGCTGGTGATTATTGTGGAATTGCGGCGGCGTAAGCGAACCAGGCAGGCGCCGAAGGCTAATAAAAGCAGAGTGGCAGGCTCGGGATTAGTAATCATAAGCTGGAAGCCGTCTAAAGAGCCGGAATTGCCAAACAAGGTGTCGTAAACCATCAGATGCCAGGGGCCGAAAGAATCCTGGCCGTTAAAGATACTTAAGCAGCCACCGGATGCGGGCCTGAAGCGTCCAGTAAAAGGCGGCAGGGCCTGGTTAATCGGGAGGAGGGCCTGGTCGTCAAAAATTGTCTGTGTGTAGTTTGCACCCAGGAAAAACTCGTTAAGATTGTATAAGCTGAGGCAGAGCTTCGTTCCGCCCGGTCTTTTCAGGAAGATTTGTAAATCACATACGCTGGTATGCGTGATGGTGACGGCGACATCGAGGTCTGTGATAATAAAGTGGTCGGGGATTTCAATAATTGCATCGGTCATGTGTCCTCTGCCGTATTGACTTTCAGGGTCATCCAGAGCAGGAATAGGCAGATTGAAGAGGCCACCGTAAGTATGCGTTTGTGCAGAGCAGACACCACAGGGAGTCCCCGCCAGAATGATGGGGACTGCAAGGACATAAAGTATCAGTCTGCAAGTATCCATTTTCAGCCAACCGATAAACTTGTAAGCAAACAGTTATTTTCTCGCTAACAGCACTTAATGTGGGAGATTGTAACGTTATAAAGTTTTCCCGGCTAATAAAAAAACGGATTTTTTGCAAAAACAATTAAATTTTTTTCGCCGAGTCAGCAGCAAAGCAGGCAGTTTTATTTTACCTCGACGATGGAATTAAATTCGCCGAAAGGATTTAATTCAGTCTGCTCGTTGTAGGGGTCCTGCTGCCACTGGCCGTCGACAACGAGCCGATACCGATATCTGCCGGCGGGCAGTTTGAGCTTTGTCTGCCAGACGCCGCTTGTTCCGACTTTTTGCATTTGTGTGTTTGCCGGCTGCCAATTATTAAAGTCACCAGCAATCTGCACAGTTTCTGCACGCGGATAGAGGGTAACAAAAACTATCGCATCTGTTATCTGGCTGACACCGTAATAGTCTGAGAGCTTAACGTCGATATCGGAGGTTTTCGGCTTTTCGGCTTTCAGAGTCTGGACGGCTTTAATGGCGGGTTTAACGGACTGGATACCTATTTTGCTGTCCTGCTTTAAAATAGAATCTGCATTGAGCAGCTCGTTAGCTGAGGCGCTGATGGAATCGAGCTGACTGGCAAGTGAGTTGACCATTTCGTGTCGCAGTAATTTGGTCTGGGAGCCGATAACTTCTTCTGCGAGTGCACGGAAATCAGCTCGGCCTTTGCTGGCAGGGTCGTATTCGGCGATAGGCTGTCCGAAGCTTGAGGCTTCCTTAATTTTAGTATTGAAATTGAGGATGGTCTTGAACATTTTGTCGGCGAAGTGACTTCGGAGCTCTGCGAGGATTTCTCTGGCCATTTTTGTTCTTATGTCGTACATGCTTGCCAGTACCCTGACGGTAACCTGCTGGCTGCAACGTTCACAGAGGATGTTGAGTGTTTCAAGCTGTTTGCTGAGCCCATGTAGTGCGAAATAACCAGTTTCGACGGGGACAATGACGTCAGTTGCGGCCCTTAAAGCGTTGAAAGTTAACAGGCTGACGGCAGGGGGGCAATCAACAATCACAAAATCAAATTCGTCGGCGATATCGGTCAGGACATCTTTCAAACAGCATTCGCGCTCGGCGATACCGCTCATCTGCTGCTCAAAAGCCGACAAATCAATACTGGCAGGGGCCAGATCCAACTTTTCACTGATTTGCCAGAGAATCTCAGTGAGCTTAATCGGCTCGTTCCTGCTTTTGCTTATCAGTACGTCGTAGATGCTCTGCTCAATCTGCTCTTCAGGAACGGCAAGGCCGACAGCACAATGGGCCTGCGGGTCCATATCGACCAGCAAAGTTCGTTGGCCCAGCTCAGCAAGTGCGCTAGCGAGATTTATAGATATGGTTGTCTTTCCGCAACCGCCCTTTTGATTAACAATCGCTATAGTTCTCATAAGTTTTTCTCCAGCCGTTAAAGGCAAACTTGAAAAACCAAATTTTGTTATAAAAACCGCCCTTTCAGTGTTAAAAAAGCACCTAAAGACCCATGTTATGTTATTCGGCAAAGAAATATGAAAAACTTTACAATATTTATAGGACTAGGGGTTTTGGCTGAAAACAGTATAGATAAAAGGCAAACCGGGGTCTTTATTCTGCGGTTAAAGGGAATAAAAAAGCAGTGCCGAATCCTGGTGGTTCGACACTGCTTATAGTGCTGTTAATACTAAGCAATGCGATACTAAGCAAAGTTAGAAGTATCTTCAAGCTGCTTTCTCACGAAATCGAGGAACTGAGCTGCGTAGGCACCGTTGGCGACTTTGTGGTCTACCGAAAGCGTCATGTTCATCAGCTTACGCGTTACGATGTCGCCGTTGCCCGGGACGCAGGTGTCAGTTATCTGGCCGACGCCGAGGATGCTGCATTGGCCTGGCACGACAATCGGGATGAAGGACTCTATTCCAAAGGCACCGAGATTGCTGACGGTAATGCAGCCGCCTTCGAGGTCGTCAGGAGCTAACTTGTTGCTGCGTGCCTTATCAATCAGGACTTTGCTGTCACGAGCTATCCGGGCGACGGTTTTTTTGTTTACGTCCTTAAGAATCGGTGCAACCAAACCATCAGGTACAGAAATTGCGAGGCCGATACCGATGCCGGCGGCCAGCCGGATATTGTCACCATCAAGCTGACCAGTCATAATCGGGAATTTCTCAAGGCCGGTTGCAACGGATTTTATGATAAAATCATTGTAGGAGATTTTCACATCGCTGGTTTCATTGAGCTTTGTCCGGAAGTCAACCATGTTAGTGACATCAACTTTAACGGACAGATAAAAACAAGGTATTTCGCGTTTTGACTGGAGCATTTTCTGAGCGGTAATTCTCTGGAGCCTGTTCAGGGGGATTATATCTCCGAGTTTTGCCTCCGAGGCTGGTACTTTCGGTCCAGCAGGAGCGGCTGGTTTGGAAGCAGCGGCTTTCTCGACGTCCTGCTCGGTGATTCTACCACCAGGACCTGTACCTGTAATCGCTGCCAAATCAACACCCATATCTTTAGCGAGTTTCTTTGCCCTCGGCGAAGCTATTACTTTAGCTGTAGATGTGACGGGCTGCGGCGAAGCTGGTTCGGCAGCAGTGGTCTGTGCTGCAGAAGCTGCGGGAGCAGCAGAAGGCGCAGCTGGAGCTGTGCCGGATTTTAGTGAATCGATAAAGCTTTGGGGAATTTCTTCATTCCTGCTGCCAAGAACCAAAAGTGGTTCTCCGACAGGGAGCGTCCGGCCGGCGTCAACAAGAATGTGCTTTACGAAACCGGCGGCAGGCGATTCCATTTCGAGAGTGGCCTTGTCGGTCTCGACCTCAAAAATGACGGTACCTTTTTTTACTTCGTCACCAACTTTGACTTTGCAGCTGACAATTGTTCCTTCTTCCATAGTCTGGCCGAGCTGCGGGAGCTTAACGACGTTTGCCGAAGCGGGAGCCGCGACGGGAGCTTTTTTCGCAGGTGCAGGGGCTAACGGTGCTGGTGCGGAAGCAGGAGGCTGCGGCATTTTCGCAGAGGCGATGTCAACTTTTTCATCCTTTGCGCCAAGCAGCAGGAGAACTTCACCGACAGGCATCGTCTGGCCGGGCTGAGCAACGATTCGTATTACAAAACCGGCAGCAGGCGATTCCATCTCGAGCGTGGCTTTGTCTGTTTCTATTTCAAAAATCACGTCACCTTTTTTAATCTGGTCACCAGGCTTGACCTTACAAGCGACAATTGTCCCCTCTTCCATTGTCTGGCCAAGCTGGGGTAATTTTACTTCTATTGCCATTTATACGACCCTCATAAAATTAGTAATGCATATCGCGTAATCAGTTATACAACAGCTTTGACAGCTTCAACTATGCTGTCAACACTTGGGATACTTGCCAACTCGAGGGGCTCACTCATGGGCGGTGGCACATCAGCGGCGGCAAGGTTTACCGGCGGGGCTTCAAGATAATCGAAACCACAAGTGCCGTCACTAAACTTATACTCCATAAATTTACCAGAAATTTCCCTTCCTACACCGCATATCGTGAATCCTTCGCTGACAGTG
>Ga0209777_10003633_pt1 | contig 18931 bp, 16 predicted proteins | sample FrelakmetHBP12HB_FD_187147 | JGI IMG/M metagenome (GOLD analysis project Ga0209777, IMG submission 187147) | Freshwater lake sediment microbial communities from the University of Notre Dame, USA, for methane emissions studies -HBP12 HB (SPAdes)... | ecosystem: Environmental > Aquatic >...
TCTGCTACCCGGCCCTTCGATACGGCCTTCGGCCTACTCAGGACCTACGGAGTACTGATTCCCGCAAGACTGAACTCCTTGCGTCCGCCCCTCACATTTACACCCCATCCGTAATATGATATCCTATTCCTGGCCGAGGCGGGCGGGGCCCCACGGGGTTTCGGAGACCGCGGTGAGACAGGAGGCGGAAACACGTCGTGATAGTAGTTCAGAAGTACGGTGGAAGTTCCGTGGCGACGACCGAGAAAATCGCGTTGGTGGCTAAACGAGTAGCCAATCGTGCGATAGATGGTCAGGTCGTGGTGGTGGTTTCGGCCATGGGAGACACCACCGATGAACTGATCAGCATGGCCAAGCAGCTCTGCCACATGCCCGATGAACGGGAAATGGACAAGCTGCTGGCGACCGGCGAGCAGGCGTCCAGCGCCCTGATGGCGATGGCGCTTTGCGAACTCGGCCAACCGGCGGTCTCGCTCACGGGAGGACAGGCCGGAATCATTACCGAGAAAGTCGCCCAGAAGGCGCGCATTCTCAAAATCGACGGCAGGCGCCTGCGTGAAGAACTCGCGAAAGGCAACGTCGTTGTCGTGGCCGGCTTTCAGGGCATCACCGACAACGCAAGCTGGGCGGATATTACCACACTCGGCCGGGGCGGGTCAGATACCACGGCGGTGGCTCTCGCGGCCGCTCTGAAGGCCGATACGTGCGAGATTTACACGGACGTCGACGGCGTATATAACGCCGACCCCAGGATCGAGCCCAACGCGGCCAAGCTCGATACTATTTCTTATGAGGAGATGCTCGAAATGGCGGGGCAGGGGGCCCGAGTCATGCACTCCCGCGCGGTCGAACTCGGCCAGCTTTACGACGTCGAAATCCTGGTCGCGAACAGCTCCAGGGATGTCCCCGGCACCCTGATTAAGAAGGAGGATCCGGATATGGAAGTACGCAACCCTGTTCGGGGGATTGCTCACGATACGGACGTGACCCGTTTCACCGTGGTCGCGGTCCCCGACAAGCCCGGCGTCGCCGCCAGGGTGTTCCACGCTCCCGCCGAGGCGAAGATCAACGTGGATGTCATTTTGCAGAACGTGGGCGCGGACGGCTGCGCGGACCTTTCGTTCACCGTCGCCGACGCAGACTGCGAGAAGGCGCGCAAAGTGATGGAGCCGGTCGTCAAGGAGCTCAACGCGAAAGAGCTTCTCATCGACGGGAACGTGGCGAAGGTCTCGATCGTCGGCACGGGAATCCGCAGCCATCCGGGCTATGCGGACAGGATGTTCAGCACGCTCGCAAGCGAGGGCATCAACATTCTATCGATCACCACCAGCGAAATCCGCATCACCTGCCTCATCGAGCGAGACAAGGTCAAGCAGGCCGTGCGGGCGCTGCATCGGGTTTTCGAGCTGGAGAAGCCTTAGGCGAGGTTACAGGTTACAGGGGCATGGCTGATGTCGTGCCCCTCTTGTTAGCTGAGCCACTTGACGGCAGTGCGGCATCTAGGCCCGCTCGGCTGAGAGCTGCCGAGGCAAGCGTCACCACGCTGTAATCCCTGCTATTCTGGCGCTCGCTGCGTTGGCCTCAAAGACGTAAGCCTCGAACTTCCACGTGCCACCAGGTTGGAGATTATTCACGTTGGCGAGAGTGCTCCCAATCTGAGCGCCGGTCGAGTCGTACACGTTGAACTCAATCTGGACATAGCCGAAGGATTTTCCACCGGTGTTTCGTGCCACGCCCGTTATGTGATTGCCTGATAGGCTCCAAGTATCGATCGCGATGTCCTGTGTCGATCCTTTGCTGCTACCGCCAAACGGTGAGAAAGCCACAAGCCAATAGATTAGAAATCCGACGCCGATCAGTGATACTGCTGCTCCTGCAACGGCATTCTGCGCTGCCGCCTTGGCGGCGGGGTTTGGCTGCTGACTTGGCTGTTTAGTACCTGTGCCACCACTCTGCGTCAGATTGCTGTGTTGAGAGGTCTGCTCGGGGATCGCGAGCCTCGTGTTGCACTTGAAGCAGACCGCTAAGTGGTCGGGATTTGGGTAACCGCACTGCGGACATTTCCACATAGTTCCACCTCACGCTACCGGGCTTGTTCTTGGGGTGTTGCGCTCATGGTCCAGAAATACGAGCGCTGCCTGCCCTCACGAATCCCAACGGGACGCGAGGAACTGTGCAGCCGCAGAGACGCCCTTTTTCGACAGGTGGCCTGCTGAGACTGCGGTTCCAAGCCACGCAGCACCCCAGAATGGCTCGACCGCATTATACCATGCGAGCACTTTCAAGTGGTGTCAGTAGCTAACAAGCTGCTGTGTTTTTTGTGACTGCCGTGCCCTTTTTCAACCGGCACGCGCCACCGCTCACCTCGGCGAATCGCCGGCCGCCTCTTGATTGGCTTCCCGCTGGGCCTTTTCTTGCTCCAGGAACTTGCGCATTTCCGGCGATTGGGGGGCGGATTTCTCCAGCGATTCGAGTTTCTGACTCGCGTCCATTGCCCTGGCGGCATCCGTCCCGGGCGCATCCCGGTACGATCTCATGACGGCCATCCCAATGAGTGTCAGGACCAAACCGAGGATAAGAAGATATACCTGGGTCTTGGACTTCATTGATCCCATGCGCATCAGCTCCTTTGCGGACTAACACATGGGTTATTCCACGCCCAGACGCTAAAGAACCGAGGGGCGCGACTTTCGCCGCGCCCCTCTTCCATGCAAGCCCGGACCTCCGGGTCTATGGCACGAGCAGGTCGATCCAGAGAGCGGCCATTGCGTCTTTTCCGGTTATGTGGCCGCCGATGTTGACCGGCGTTCCGGCCTTGACGTCATCGATCTTGCCTCGGTAGTTCGGGGCTGTTCGAGGGCGGACGAGGATCACTGTCCCCGAGCTGATGGTCACGTTCGCGGTCCGCTGGCGGATGGTCTTGACGACTATCCCGCTGTCCGCCACGGAGACTATCGTGCCCCTGATCTCCGGTGGGCTGAATACAACCTTCAGCGCAATGAGATTGCTCCCGTCCGGGACGGCGCGCACATTGACAGCGTATCCCTTCTTGAGATCCGTGGTGGTTCCATCATAAGTGTGGGTCATGATCTTTGTCTTGTCGTTCACTTTGAACTGGACCGCGCCGGCCTTGGTGGATATTTCGAAGCCGTCGCTGCTTGAGGATGTCACCTTGCCGTTGAAGCTTGGGATCGGGATAGAAATGGAACTCGCTACACACGAACCGTCCGCAAGCACGTTGAACACGACATTGACTGTATCTCCGACCTTGATCTGATCGAGAGTTGCCTTCTTGCCGTAGACGTTCACCTTCGTCTTGGCGGTTATGCCGAACGACTGCGGGCCGTTCTTCGCGGTTTGGATGGTGATGCTGTTCCGGTCGATTGCGTTGACCTTGCCGGAGGCGCTGTTGACCTTCTTCGGGGGCTTTGGTGGGGCGACGGGTCCTACCGTGATAACGCTTGCCCACACATTGCCGTCACGCAGCGTCGTATAACTCACGGTGACCTCGTCGCCCGCCTGAACATCGGCAATACTCTTCTTTGTGCCATTCACCTTCGTCTTGTCGTTGATCGTGAAGATCGGAGCCCCGTTGTGCTGGGTTTGGATGGTGAACGTGGTGGCAGTCAGGGCTGTTGCCACGCCGGAGATCGACCCGGACGCCCTCGGCGTGGGTCTTTCTCCCGGCCACCACAGAGGCTTCACTCGCTTCGCCGGCGCGGTAAATGCCGAAGCTGCCGTTAGTAAGAGAATAATTCCTGTGACTATAGCTGACCTTCTCATTTTGACTATACCTCCATTTGTGAACCAGTCAGTTCAAGAGCTTGGACGCACGCCACGAGCAAAGGGTTTCGTAATCGGCCGAAATAGCCGCACATTTTCCCGGATCGGGCAATATGTGTGTCGGGAATAGGGTTCGGAGGAACTCGCTTGACCGGTGGTGAACTATTTGCTGGAAGCCAAGAAAGGAAACACAAAGTGCGATGAGCCGTTTGCCCCGAATCCGATTCCTGTTTTGGTCCAGGCCGGTGTTTAGGACCTGCGAGATAATCTTCAACCACACCGCTCGCGTCCTCGAACGCGGCCGCGGCCTCGAGGCCCGCAAGGCCGAGCTGGAGGAACTCAACCACAAGCGCAAGAAATACCAGCGAGTGTTGAACCGAATAGGCAAAAGCCACGACCGCGTGTGCGCGGAATGCAGGGGCAAGTGCTGCGGCAGCGAACGTGAGCGTGACGCATTTACGGATAGAGTACTGCAGCTTCCCGAAACTCCATACAGGGCCGCGCGGCGAAAGTCCGGCGAAATGGTCCCGCACACAATCATGGGCGGCTGCGCGGCGGACGATGGGGCCGAGCCGGTGCCGGGCTACTGCCGCGAGCTTACGACCACGGGCTGCCGCATTCCCTACGAACTCCGGCCCATCCAGTGCACGGCGTATTTCTGCAACGCCGCCATAAACGAACTCTCCGATCGGGAGTGTGATATCGGCTCGAAAGCGCTGATCGGCCTGATGAGAGTCCAGATCAAGACCGCCGGCCTCGCGCTGAGCGGCAAGGGCAAGCAGTGACAGTCCCGAATCGAACCAAGATCATGCCCGGCCAGACGGTGCGGATTGTGGAGAAGCAAAATCAGCCCACGGGCGAGATCACGGAGGGCATCGTGTCCCGCATTCTCACCAAGTCCTCGTCGCACGCGCACGGCATCAAGGTCATGCTCACCGACGGCAGGGTGGGGCGGGTGCGGGAGATTGTGGGGTAGGAGCGCAAACCGATCTGCTGCGGGAACGACTGTACCCACCGGGCTGTCGAATCTGCACAATCAAGAGTTCCCGCAGCAAGGCGGCAGCTATCAGCTTGCCTGCCATGCTTCACTCGGCTATAATATCCACTGGGCGCCTTGAAAGCGCCATGAAAGTAGGAGAGACTTAATGCCTGAAATGACAACGGTCGCCTGGAACTTGGGCGACCTCTTCGCAAGCATAGATGATCCCAGAATTGAGCAAGCCCTTGACAGCAGCCTTGCGCGAGCGAAAGCGTTCGGGGCGAAGTATCGGAGCAAAATAGACAGCCCGGACCTTACCGCCCAGACACTTGTTGAGGCGATCAGTGAATATGAGGACCTGATACAGGAACTCGTTAAGCCGGCCAGTTTCGCGGGGCTAACTTTTTCCGCCGACACGAGCAAGCCCGAGCACGGCGCGCTGATGCAGCACGTTCAGGAAAGGCAGACGGAGATTTCGCTGGAACTGATGTTTTTCGAGCTGGAACTGATGGCGGCGGCGCCCGAGATAATTAACAGGCTGCTCGATGCCCCCACGCTCGCCAGGTACCGCCATTTCATCATAGCGTCGCGCCTGTTCCGCGAACACAGGCTTTCGGAGCCCGAAGAGAAGATCCTCGAGGAGAAAGCCAACACGGGCGCGAGGGCGTTCGACAGGCTCTTCGATGAGACGATCTCCGCGATGGAGTTTGTCGTGACCATCGAAGGCGAAGAGAAGGTGATGACCGAGCCGGAAGTCCTAGCGCTGCTGCGTGACCCCAGGCGAGAGGTCCGCAAGGTCGCGGCGGAGTCCTTCACCAAGGGGCTGCTCGACGACGGCCGGCTGCTGACTTTCATATTCAACACCCTGGTCTATGATAAGTCCGTCGATGACCGCCTGCGCCGGTATGCATATCCCGAGCAGGCCCGGAACCTTGCAAACGAACTCGAGCCGGAGACGGTCGAGACTGTCATGAAGACTTGTCATGACAACTACTCCCTGGTCGCCCGATATTACCGGATCAAGCGGGAGATTTTGGGCTATGACAAGCTCACGCACTACGATCGCTACGCTCCGCTTTTCGAGGCAAAGGCTAAGTACACGTGGGACCAGGCTCGCGAGACGGTGCTGGACTCGTTCGGGCGGTTTTCCAGAGTAATGGCCGAGACTGCCGGCAAGTTCTTTGAAAACGGCTGGGTAGACGCCGCACCCAGAAAGGGCAAGCGGGGCGGGGCGTTCTGCTCGTATACGACCACGGATTTGCACCCTTACGTGCTCCTGACTTATCTCAATAAGGTCGACGACGTGATGACCCTCGGCCACGAACTTGGCCACGGCGTGCATGCGTATCTCGCGAGGCCCCAGGGGTATCTGAACTTCTCCAGCGTGCTGCCGGTGGCCGAACTGGCGAGCACTTTCGGCGAGATGTTGGTATTCCAGAATATCTCCCAGAAGCTGAGCCTGGATGACAAGCTGGCGCTGTATGCGGAGAAGATCGAGAGCATATTCGCGACCGTGTTCCGCCAGGCGGCGATGTATAAGTTCGAGCAGGAATTGCACAGGGCGCGCAGGGAGCGCGGGGAAATGACCAGCGATCAGATAGGCGACATCTGGCAGCGCTGCATTCAGGAGATGTTCCAGGACTCGGTCGAGCTCGGCGAGGACCACAAGCACTGGTGGTCCTACATCGGCCACTTCGTGGGAAGCCCGTTTTATGTATACGCTTATTCCTTCGGCGAGCTGCTGGTAATGGCGCTCTACTCGATGTATAGGCAGCAGGGCGAGTCGTTCGTGCCGAAGTTCATCGAGATGCTCTCGACCGGCGGCGCGTGCTCACCCCAGGAACTGCTCGGCAAGGTCGGCATAGATATCAAGTCACCCGAGTTCTGGCAGGGCGGCGTGGACGTGATCGGGCAGCTTGTGGGGGATTTCGAGGGGCTGTATGCGGAGTGGAAGGGGAAGGGAAGTTAATCGCGAAAGGGCGAAAGAAGCGAAAGCGCGAAATGGAATAGGGTGGCGGTTCGCGGGGACCGCTACCTTCGCCTACATGAGGTTGTCGTCCCTCATAGAGGCAGCGCCTCCGCCAGAACGCGCTCTCTTATTCGCGGTTTGAGTGTTTTCTCAGGGGCCACGTCTACTTTTCGGCCCAGAAGGTCCTCCAATGCAACCACCAGTCCCGCGTGCGTAAGCAAGCTCGTGCCGGGGTCGAACTCGACCAGGAAATCGATGTCGCTTGCCTCGTCAGCGTTTTTACGGGCAACCGATCCAAACACGCGAATATTGCGCGCCCCGTGCTCGGCCGCGATGCGCAGAATCTCTTCTCTTTTGCTTTCCAGAAGGTCCATTATGTCCATAGCGGTCTCCGTCACGCTAGTATTCTACCACAGAAAAGGGCCGGGGTTTACATCCCCCCGGCCCGGACTGTGTCAGTCCAGTCTTGCGGGAACAGTTCTTCGTGCGACCGCGAAAGCAGGGACAGTCCACCCCGCTGACGCTTTGGGACAGTCCCTGTTTTCGCTGGTGCAGCTGCAATTCCCGCAAGACTGAACAGTCTCGGCCCGGATTGCCTTATGGCCTGACTATCATTCCGGGTCGCTTCCGGCCAGCACCGCATCCATCTCCAGCATTCGCGTCTCCCGTTCCCTCGTGCGTTGATATGCACCCGGGAAGAACGTCCGCAGGACCCAGTGCCAGACATCATCGACAATCGTATACATGACCGGGATGACGATCAGAGTGAGCATGGTCGACATGATCAAGCCGCCGATAACCGTGATGGCCATCGGAGCGCGCTGTTCGGCGCCCTGGTTGAGGGCCAGCGCGGTCGGCAGCATGCCGCCGATCATGGCCAACGTGGTCATTAGAATGGGCCTCAGCCTGGTCGGGCCGGCTTCAAGCAATGCCTCGTGCCGCTCTTTTCCTCGGCCTCGGAGGGTGTTGGTGTAGTCCACCAGCAGGATCGCGTTCTTGGTGACCAAGCCCATCAACATAATGATACCCACCATCGAGATTATGCTCATCGAGTTGCCTGTCACCAGCAGCGCGAGCAGCGCCCCCACCATCGCCTCCGGCAGGGTGAACATAATCACGAACGGCGTCAGGAACGATTCAAACAGCGCGCCCATCAGCATATAGACCAGCAGTACGGCCAGAACGAGGGCGCTGCCCATATAGGCGAAGCTCTCGTTCATCATCCTGGTCGACCCCGCGCTCTCGACGGATGTGCCCGACACGCTCTGACCCTTGGTCTTTGCCAGAGTCGATTCTATGGCTGAGTTGACGTTGCCCATTTCGAAGCCCTCCGCCAGGTTGGCGGTGACATATACGACCCTCTGGCGGTTCATGCGGTCGATCTTGGTCGGGGCGTAATCGTATTTGACGTCCGCCACATCCGTCAGGTAGATCGGAGCGCCATCCTTGGCGCCGATTATCATACTGTTCACGTCGGCCGCGTTGTTGCGTTCGCTGAGGGCATAATGCACGCGGATGGGATACTCCGTCCCCGCATCCCTGAGTTTGGCGGTGTCGTCACCATCGATGGCCGTCCTGGCCGCGGTAGCCACCTGCGAGAGGGTCATGTCCAGGTTGGCCGCTCGCATCCTGTCGACAATGATCCGCCTCTCCGGCCTGCTCGGCTTATACGAGACGTCCACGTCGATGGCGCCCTTGGTCTTCTTAACGATAGCCGCGACCCGGTTTGCCTCTTTGACGAGGTCGTCCATATTCTGGCCCTGGACCGCCTTTTGGATATTGCTGCCGGGGCCTCCGCCCATGCCGGAAGAAGCCGAGACCGCGATCATCTCCGCGCCCGGTATGCTTGCCGCGCGCTGGGATATCGCCCGCACAATCGCCTGAACACCACGTTTGCGGAACCGCTTGTCAACGACTTTGACGGATATGTTCGCATACTGCGGGCCGTTGTCGCCGCTGCCAAGGGCGCTCGAAGACCCGGAGCCGACTATGGTCATATAGTATCCGCTCTGGGTTTGGGTGTGATGGGTAAACCACGTGCTCGGCTTGAACAACACCGAGTCCGACACCTCATAATGAACAGGCGCCATCTCCGGCAGCTCGGCCACTATCGCTTCGACTTTTCTGACCACCTCGTCTGTCGCGACCAATGAAGTGCCCGGCGCCGTCCTGATGGTTATCCCCAACTGGCCCTGGTCAACAAATGGGAAGAAGCCGAATCCGAACGGCAGGTAGATCGTCAATGCGAGAAACGCCGTTACCACGCCGTAACCCAGCGCAATCCACTTGCTCTTGCGGTCGATTGCCGTCGCTATTGCCACGAGGATCAGCGCTATCAGGGCAATTATGATCCTCGGTGCCATCATCTTCATCCCCTCGGGGCCGGATCCCGGCTTGGGCATCGGTATCGCCATGGAAAACACAACCAGCAGCGACACAAACCCAATGACCAGCACTAGGAACCTGTTGTGCAGCGCCCACTCGAGCACTCCCCTATAACGGCGGTCCAGTCCCCTCAGAAACCTCTCCAAAACCCCGAAGATCCCGCCGGCGGCGCGGTCCGACTTGTCCTTGAATGTCGCAGTGCCCTCGCGGAATCGCCGGTCGGTTTCCTCGTCATCGCGGTCCTTGTCCATCTCGCTCTTCATCCATCGTGATGCGAGCATGGGCGTCAGAGTAAACGACACAAACAGCGAGAACGCCGTCGCCACGGCGACCGTGATACCGAACTGCCTGAAGAACTGGCCAACAATGCCGCCCATGAACGCTATCGGCAGGAAGACCACTACGTCCACCATCGTGATCGTGATAGCCGCAAGCCCGATCTCCGACCGCCCATTGAGCGCGGCCTCCTCGGGGTGTTCGCGCAGGCGCAGGTGCCGTTCTATGTTCTCCAATACGACAATCGAGTCGTCGACCAGGATTCCCACGACCAGCGATAGCGCCAGCAGCACCATCTGGTTCTGCGTAAACCCGAACGAGCCTATGGGGATGAACGTCGCCATCAGCGACGTCGGAATGGCAACGGCCACTATAAATGTTGCCCTGGCCGTATGCAGGAACAGGAACACTATCAGAACCACCAGGAATATGCCCTCGAAAAGGCTCGTGTTGACGTCGCGAAGAGCATCCTCCACGAACTGGGACTGGTCGATGGCAATTACCGAGTGTACGCCGGAGGGCAGCAGCGACTCGACTTCCTTCAACTGTTCCTTGATGCCTTTCGCCACGTCCACCGTGTTGGCGTCCGATTGCTTTTGTATGGTAAACACCACGCTGGGTTTGCCATTGAGTCGCGTGAGAGTGGTCGGCTCGGCGATGGTGTCCTTGACGTCGGCTATGTCGCCGATGCGCACCGTGCTGCCGGGCTTGTCGTTCTTCCCGGCGAGGTAGATCCGTGTGTTCGCGACCTCATCGGCCCGCTGGTATTCCCCGACGGTCCTGATCGAATAGTCCCTCGCGCCTTCCTTGATCGAACCCGCCGGGACGTTGAGGTTGGCCGCCTTGATGGCATTTACTACCTTGTCGATCCCCACGCCGTAAGCGTCCAGCCGGTTCTTGTCCACAGCCACCGATATCTCACGCTGATCGCCGCCGTTGACATTGACCGCGGCCACCCCGCCGACTTTCGAAAGCCTGTCGCTGATCACGTCGTCGGCCAGGATGCGGAGTTCCTTGGATGACAGCGGCCCCGTGAGCCCGATAGTCAAGATCGGGAAGGATGCAATGTCCAGCTTCAGGACCTTCGGATCGTCGGCGTCTTTCGGCAGCAATTGGCGAATGGCTCCGACTTTGTCTCTAACATCCGCCGCCGCGCCTTCCAGGTTGGTGCCCATCTCGAATTCGAGCATAACCGTGGAAACGCCGTCCTGGGATGTGGACGTGACATTCTTGAGGTTGCCACTCGATGTCACGGCCTTCTCGATCGGCTCGCTGACCAGGGTCTCGATCTCACTCGGCCCCGCGCCGGGATAGGTGGTGACGATGGTTATGTATGGGATATCGATCTTCGGGGTCAGCTCCTCGGGCATTTGGGAGCGCATCTTGAACCCCAAAACGATGAGCGCCAACACGAACATGATTATGAATATCGGTCGGCGTATGGATACGTTAGTTAACCACATATTCTAGTCTCCAAAGCTACTTGCCGCCGCTGACCTTTACCTTCAGGCCGTCGTTCAGATTCTGGCGGCCCTGAGTCACCACCGTGTCGCCCACCTCGAGGTCATTGCCGGGCGCCAGAAGAGCGTACTCATTGTTCTCCCTGACCACCTGGATGATGTGGCGCTTCACAATGCTCTTGGGCTCAAGAGTGAACACCGAAGCCGTGCCCTTTCTATCGTCGATCGCATCCTTGGGCACGAGCATAACGTTAGCCGACAGGCCGGTCACGATCTCGCCTCTTGCAAACATCCCCGGCTTGACCATTTCGTGCTTGCCCGTAATGGCGATGCGCACGGTGAAGTTTCGGTTGACCTCCGAGCCGGACGGGTATATCTCCGCGACCGTCCCCGCAAACTCCCTGTCTGGAATCGCATCGACCTTCACCCGCACCCGTTGGCCAATCGATACCCCGGCGAGCGCCTTCTCCGAAACGTCGCCCTTGAAGTAAACCGATCCCATGTTCATGAGGCCCAGAAGCGCCTGGCCCGGCGAAACCACCTGACCGGAGTCGGCTGTCCGGGAGGATATCAGCCCCGAGATCGGGGCCTTGATATACGTGTAGGACAACTGCTGTTTTGCAAGCTCGACTGCCGCCGTTGCCTGGCCCACCGCCGAAATCGCGGACTTCACGTCTTCGGCGCGCAGCATATTCTGAGCGGCGTTCGCTTTGGCGGTGCGCAAGCCCTGGTCAGCGGTGTCGACGGCAGCTTGCGCGGAGATAACGTCCTCGCTCCGTCCGCCCTCTTTGATCAGGTCGAGCTGGTCCTGGGCCGACTTGAGATCCGTCTTGGCAATAGTATACTGGGTTTCGGCCAGTTCATAAGTCGCCTGAGAGATCGCGCCCTTGTCCACCAGAGTCTTGTTGCGCTTGTAGTCCGCCTCTTTGTTATCGAGAGTGGCCTGGGCTGCCGCAACACGGTTTTCCGCGACCATTACATCCTGGTTACGGGCCGGGTTCTTGGCGACCGCCAGCCTTGCTTGGGCCGACTTCAGCGCGGCCTGAGCCTGCTCGATGGCGGAATCGGTCTGTATCTTGGTTACATTGGCGCTGGTCCTCGCCTGCGACAATCGGGCTATGGCCCCCTGCAGGCCTTCCCGGGCGCTTTCGAGCTGCCGCAGCGCATCGTCCTGGTCCAGCGTCACCAGCACCTGCCCGGCCGATACACGGTCGCCCTCTCTGACATTGATCGACGCGATCCGCCCCGCTATTTTGGAAGACAGCGTCACTTGATCCAGGGCGCTTATATTGCCCGTGACTTCGACGACCTGTTCCATGTCGCCGGTTACTATCTTGGCGACTTCAACGGGCACGCCTTCGGCATCCCATCTTTCCTGGGTAGTCGGTGGCGGGGCCTTGGGCGCTCTGGCAATCGATGCCCACCACAGTCCGCCGACAACCGCGACCAAGATAAGAGCTATGATAACGAACTTCCTCATCTGGAATCCTCCCCGTCTATGAATGCATGTGCTGGATTTCGAGCAACTGGACCTGGTTTAGCTCCGGCTGAGTAGACGTAGACCTCTGCAGCAGCGCCAGCGCGATCGCATAATCGTAATCCGCGGTCACCAGGTTGAACTTGGCTTGCGTGAGCTGCGACTGGGCGTTGGTCACCTCGACCAGCGTGGCGATTCCCGCCTCATATCTGACATTGGCGAGCCTCAACGCTTCGTCGGCCAGATCCACGGCTTCCTTGGTGGTCTGGGCCCGTTTAGCCGCCTCTTCGACGTTCAGGGCCGCGGTGCGAACATCCACTCCCACCTGCAGCTTGGTCAGATCCAACGTGTCGGCTGCGTTCTTGACATCAGTGCCGGCTTCCTGCACGCGCGCACTTGTGATCCCGCCATCCCAGATCGGGATACTGAGCACAGCAGTCGCCTGCCAGTTGAAATTGTTGGAATTGAACACCGTCGTCGACACGTTGTAGACGTTGTTGAGGTTGATGTTCAGCGACGGCTTCAGGCCAGTCTTTTGCAGCTTCACATTTGTCTGGTTCAACGCGATAGCGGCGCGTCCGGCTCTGACTTCCGGGCGTCTGGCTTCGGCCTGCGCGATGCCGGCGTCTATGTCCACGGTCTTTACATCGATCGTGGGCGTCACGCTCACAACTTGCGTGGGCGTATTGATGTCTATGCCCAGCACCCGGTTGAACAGCGACCTCGCCGACTGAGTCCGGGTCTGCGCCTGGATTAATTGCTGATCCAGGTTGGCCAGGTTCACCTGTGCGGTAGTGACGTCGAATTTCGGCGCGGCGCCGGCCTCGAAACGGGCCTTGCTGTTATCCAATTGGACCTTGGCGACATCCACGGCGGCCTGCGCGACATCTTCTTGACCCTTCGCGCGCAGCATCTCATAATAGGCCGATTTGGTGTTCTGAATCAGTGTCTCGGCCTGCGCGACTAGGCCCAGATACTGGATGTCGAACTGGTAGCGCGCTATGTCCGTCGCGTAGTTTAGCCGCTTGCTGATGTCCAGCGGCAGTGTGCTGTTCAGGGCAGCCGTGGTGGTGTTGGCATTTTGTATCGTAATCGACTGCGCGGGCTGTCCGGGCGAGGCCGGGAACGTGGCCGTCGCGGGCGGCTGCATCAGGTAAGTAACCGACGCGTTGAACTTCGGGTTGAAGTTCGCCAGGGCCTCGTTGACGACCGACACGGCGCGCCGCGCCTGATCGACAGCTATTCTCAGCGCCGGATTGCGCTCGAACGCCACACACAGCGCCTGGTCCATGGTCAGCGGCTTGGTCAGGTCGGCCGTCAGCGTGGGAACCATCGCTTTCACCGGCGCGAGAGTCGGTACCATCACCCCCGGCTTGGGCGGTTGAATCAGGTCCGCCGTCAGCGCCGGTGGCGGCAGTATCAGCTCATCCGACGGCACCCTGGTTATTGGCGGATCTTTTGCCCACGCAGGCGCGGCCATGCACAAGGCCAGAACGATTAATACCAGATTGGCTCTCTTCAAAGTCCCTTACCTCCGCCGTCGACATTCTCGCCGCTTGCCACCAGTGACTCGATCCTGTTCAAGTCTTCGAGCAGCGAAGAGAAGAATTCTCTCATAGCATCGATCTTACAAAGCATGAGGCCGTGGCCGCCCGGATATGCGATCACCAGGATTTTGTCTCCGGGGTGGATCCCATACTTCTTCCGAGCCTCGGCCGGAATCACCACCTGGCCTCGGTCGCCGACTGTCGCCGACCCGTAGAAGTGGTCCTCCAGTGTCTGCTTCTCATCCAATTGTAAATCACCTCGGTGTATACTTAATGTGCCAAATCATACAAATCACACTTACACATTATGACGTGCAATTCCTCCCTGCAACAGGGCTAGTTGGCAAAAAAAATTGATTTGGGTCCACGCCGTCCCTTCCCGGCCCTCTGCCTTCTGCCTTCAGCCATCCCGTGTTACTGCCCGCGGTTCGGGGTACCATGCTCAATGTCATGGCAATCCGGCTTATAGTCAATGCCGACGATTTCGGCTATTCCGCGAGTGTCAATGCGGCCGTTGCCCGCGCGCGCGCGTTCGGCGCGCTCACCAGCGCCAGCCTGATGGTGACCGGTGAGGCGGCCCGTGAGGCTGCGTCAATCGCCGGGGACAACCCCGATCTTGCCGTCGGTCTGCACCTTGCCCTGAGCCGGGTAAAATCCGCGCTGCCCAGAAGCGCCATTCCCGGCCTCGTCGATATCAACGGCCGATTCCCGGACAGCCCGATCTCGGCCGGGCTAAGATACTGCTTCAGCCCGTCCGCGCGGCGGCAGTTGGCTGATGAAATCGAGGCCCAGTTCGAGGCGTTCGCGCGGCTTGGGATCGGCTTCTCCCACATCGACGGCCACCAGCACATGCACGCGCACCCGGTCGTATTGCCGATCGTGATAAGGCTCGCGGAGCAGTACGGCACGCGCGGCATTCGAGTGCCCAACGAACCATTTGCCGCGAAGGGATTTCGGGGCCGTTCCCCGGTGTCGGCTTTGGCGCAGGCGTATCTTGCCCGCACGTGCCGCCGTCTATTGCGCGGGACCGAGTTCGTGACCTGTGACCATTGCATCGGCGGTCCGATAGGCGCCCGCCGGCTTATCCACGCCCTGGACCGCCTGCGCGCCGGTACCGTTGAGGTCTACTTCCATCCCAGCGTCGAGCCGTCATACGAACCGCTCGGACCAAACCCCGCCGATCTCGCCGCGCTCTTGGACCCGGCGCTGCGAGATTACATCGCCGCCCACTGCCGACTCGCGACATACGAGTCGATATGCCGGGAGGCCGTCCGGTGATATACTTGCGCCCGGCATTCCTGCTTCTCACTATCACGGGCACGATCTACTATGTGCTTTCGACTATTGCCCTGGCCCGGCATTTCCGCCGAACCGGAGCAACAAAAGCCGCCCGCGCCGAACACTCGGTCAGCATCCTTAAACCAATTTCGGGACTTGATCCATTCCTGGAGGATGACTTGAGATCGTTTCTGGACACCGGCCGCGAGGTCCTTATCGGGGTCTTGGAGCACGAGGACCCCTCCGTTCAAGTTCTCCAGAGACTCATCTTGGACTATCCCAATGCATCGCTGCACGTCGGCGCGAAAATCGACGGCGCGAACAACAAAGTCAGAATTCTCGACAATCTCGCCCGCCGCGCGGGCGGGGAAATCCTTCTCATAACCGACGCCGACACCCGCGCGCACGCCGGCCTGATCGATTCGTTTATGGCCCCGTTTGCCGAAACCGACGTAGGGGCAGTGACGTGCCTATACAAGGCCGCGAATGCCCACAGCCTGGGCGATGCGATCGAGGCGCTGCACATGACCTGCATTTTCGCTCCTGGGGTGGCTTGCCACAACGCCCTGTGGGGGATCGATTTCGGCCTCGGGGCAGCTATCGCGGTGCGGGCTGAGACGCTGCAAGAAGCCGGTGGATTCGCGGCACTCGCTGACTACCTGGCGGATGACTTTCAACTTGGGCGGCTGATTGCCAAGGCCGGGCAAAAGGTAATTCTTTCGCGCGAAGTGATCGGGGTCCAAATGGGCGGACAGAGTCTGCGAAGCGCCCTCGAACGGGACCTGAGATGGTCGGTCACAACCCGCGTCAGCAGGCCGTTCGGGCATTTCGGGCTGATATTCACGTTCGGGTTTGCATACGCGCTGGCATATCTCGCCTTAAGCGGGTTTTCGCCGCGAGGCTGGGTTGTCGCGCTTGGGGTCGGGACCATCAGGGCGTCCACCGCGTGGCTGGGGGCAGTGAATTGCATGGGCGATACGGAGTTTTGGCGCGGAGCATTTCTGCTGCCGCTTCGCGATGTCCTATCGTTCGCGACTTGGGTCGGGGGCTACTTTGTTCGATCAGTCAAATGGCGCGGGCGCAGGCTGCGAGTGCTGAGGCATGGTAAAGTAGTTGTTGTTGGGAAAAAGGTTTCCCGAAACAACGAAATCGTATTTCTTACCCTTAATCCGGCCTGTCCGAATCCTCGAAAGATCGATTGCGAACAAGTTCGGCATAGATTCCGCCGTCGACGGCCGCGAAAGCGATAGCAATCATGGCGAATGCCAAAATGCCCCTGGCGAGTCTGGTCATTGTTTTCCTCCCTAAGTCAGCCGCGTGCAATCGCCTCCCGAAGTATAGCAATTCCCACGGAACGGCAACAGTCTTTTGGGAGTGTCCTTGGAGTGTTGACTCTCCGAGGTTCATTGGACACCTCGCTCTTGTCATTCCGACCGGAGCGAATGCGGAGTGGAGGAATCTGCTCTTGAGCTGCCGTTGCCTCATTTACTCCGGCGAGCGGCCAGCGTCCGGTCCAGGTCCTTCAAGATCGTCTTCCTGAATCGCAGGGCATCGGGCGTGACCTCCAGCAGCTCATCATCGCCGATCCACGAAAGCGCCTGTTCGAGCATGAACTGCCGCGCGGGCGTGATCAGCACCGTCGCATCCTCGGTCGATGACCGCATGTTGGTCGCGTGCTTGGCCCTGGTGATGTTGACCACCATATCGCCGCCGCGGGAGTTCTCGCCGATCACCTGGCCCTCGTAGACCTCATCACCTGGGGGAACGAACAATGTGGAGCGTTCCTGCAGCGGCGCGATGGCGTAAGCCGTCACTCGGCCGGTTTCCTTCGCGATCAGGCTGCCGCGTGTCCGGGTAACGATATCCCCCCGCCAGGGCGCGTATTCCTTGAACAGCCTCGAAATCAGCCCCAGCCCCTTGGTCAGCGTGAGAAAATCAGTCCTGAACCCGATCAGCCCCCGCGTGGGCGCCTCGAATATCAGCCGGTTCATCCCCGACTCGTCCTTGCTCATCATCATCAACTCGCCCCTGCGCCGAGCGAGTTCCTCGATGATCGTGCCCACGAAGTCGTCGTGGATATCTATTGTGACTTCCTCTATCGGCTCGCAAAGTTTGTGATCGATCTTCTTGGTGATGACCCTCGGGCGGCTGACGCATATCTCGAATCCCTCCCGGCGCATCGTCTCAAGCAATATCGCAAGCTGCAGTTCCCCGCGCCCGGACACATTCAACGCGTCCGGCCTGCCGGTAGTCTCCACGCGCAGGCTGATATTGACCTTCACCTCGCGCTCCAGCCGGCTGGAAATGTTGCGCATCGTAACGTATTTGCCGCTCTTGCCCGCCCACGGGCCGTTGTTGATTATGAAGTCCATCGATACAGTCGGCTCGTCGATCTGAATGAGATCCAGGGCCTCGGGGTTGTCGCAATCCGCGATGGTCTCGCCTATCTGCACATCGGGATAGCCCGCCAGCAGCACTATCTCGCCCGCCGAAGCCTCGCAGACATCCACGCGCTTCAGCCCTTCGTATATGAACACCCGCGTGACCGGGAACCTGTCCTGCGTGCCGTCCCGCTTGATGATGGTAATCGTGTCGCCCTGCTTCACCGAACCCCGCATGATCTTGCCGCCGAACATCCGCCCCAGGTGGTCGTCATAGTCCAGGCTGGTCACCTGAAGCTGGAACGGGCCGTTTGCGTGCGCCTCGGGCGGCGGAACGTGCTCCATTATCATCTGAAAGAGAGGATCGATGTCACTGGAATCGTGCGAAGGGTCGAGCATCGCGTAGCCTTGGCTGCCGGACGCAAACAAATATGGGAAATCCAACTGGTCCTCGCGACAGCCGAGGTCGATGAACAGATCGAGGACCTCGTCGACCACCTCATGGGGCCGCGCGCCGGGCCGATCTATCTTGTTGACCACTACAATCGGCTTGAGGCCCTGCTCCAGCGCCTTCTTGAGCACGAACCGGGTCTGGGGCATGGGACCCTCGCAGGCATCGACGAGCAGCAGCACGCCGTCGACCGACCGCAGTATTCGCTCCACCTCCCCGCCGAAATCGCTGTGGCCCGGCGTGTCGACTATGTTTATCTTCACATCGCCGTAGTGGACCGAAGTGACCTTGCTAAGGATGGTTATCCCTTTCTCGCGTTCGAGGTCGTTGGAGTCCATCACGCGCTCGGCGACGACCTGGTTGATGCGAAACGTCCCGCTCTGCTTGAGGATCTCATCCACAAGCGTGGTCTTGCCATGATCGACGTGGGCGATTATCGCGATATTTCGGATGTCCTCCCGGACTTCCAGTTCTGTGCCTGCTGCGGTCATAATTACTTTGCTCTCCGGCACGAGCGACAAAAACGGCCGAGGCACATACTTCCTGCACTCGGCCGCCCGAAAGACTGAGTTTTACTACATATATTCTACCAAACGCGGGCCTGTGGGTCAAACCTGCCCATCCGCCGGTCTTGCCAATTCCATCACGACAATAGCCGCGTCGTCCTGTAGAGCGCCGCCGGCGTGCTTCGCTGCCGCGTCCAGCAGCCCTGACGCAGTCTCTGGAGGGGAAAGCTCCCGATGTGACTTGAGAAACTCCTTCACCCCCTCCATCCCGAACAGCACATGCTCAGATCTGGCCTCGGTTATTCCATCAGTCACTATCACCAGGGTCTCGCCACTGTTAATGGCGTAGCTTCTCTCGGTATACGTAATGCCTCCGCGGACACCCAGCGCGAGGCCGCCTGGTGCAAGCCTCACGCTCTGCCCGTAGGCTCTGCGCGCT
>Ga0209777_10003634_pt1 | contig 18930 bp, 19 predicted proteins | sample FrelakmetHBP12HB_FD_187147 | JGI IMG/M metagenome (GOLD analysis project Ga0209777, IMG submission 187147) | Freshwater lake sediment microbial communities from the University of Notre Dame, USA, for methane emissions studies -HBP12 HB (SPAdes)... | ecosystem: Environmental > Aquatic >...
GGAATACTAGACCTGATGCTAAAGGCAAAATAAAGGGCAAGGCCGCCCGACAAATAGGCAATTCTGTTTCGACTTAGTGGATCAGCCGAGGCCCTATAGCCGCGCACAAGAGCGACTACAGATAAGAGGAAAAAGACGGCGCCTATAGCGATCATTAGATACAAGAACTGGCCATATCGGATATCAACCGACCCATTACTTATGGAGACACTCTCAGGGATATAGCCTAACGCCGCCAGCGGAACCAAGATGAACGCCACGGCTGCATATCCCAGCTTTACCTCTACATTCGACGTTTTATGAACGAAAACACGGACAAAATCGTAATAAGCGATAACCGTACATACACCGCACAAAGCCACCACACTAGTTAAGGCGCGACTGAATTCAAAGATATGAAGGGGAAATATTAGAAGGTAGAATACTAAGGCGCTCAAACTCCACACCATAGCTACAATCACGTACACCGCGAATCGCTGACGTATCTTTGTCTGGCTATCGTGCAGGACGCCTATCAGCAGTGTGGAGAACACAATGAGGCCGAGCAATAGCACTATAGAATATATATTCATGCTAAATTAAGCCCCCATGAGGACTGAGTGAGATTTAGTTCATCGAACTCTATAACCATTATCCTTCTTATAAGAGAATGGTCAAGCCTACGATGGTCATTGTTTGGACAGTACTTCTGACATCCTGAAGTACATCTAAATCAGCCAGACCTTGATAATGCCCTCAGAAATAGTCCTGAGTTCCCGAAACCTTACCATACTTGACCGAGTTAGATGCAACATGGCCTCAGTTGGAAACAAAATCACTAATAAAAAAAGTACCAATGTCCTATTGATGAGCTATAGGATAATCATCAGAATGAGGTTAAGGCGAGGTTGAAAGGAATAGCTATGAGGAGTCTTGTAAGGGCGATTCTGAGACTAAGATTCAAAAGACGTGATGGAACTGCTCAAAAAGCTAACGCATGCCACCTTAGTGACGTGGAGGTATGTCTGTGTGACAAATTTGCCGGCAAGCCACAGCAATACTCTCCAAACAAGGGATGGCGCTTACTTGCCCATATTGGTTACACGGGTACCATCGCAAGAATAGATCAGACGCATGACATCGAGCTTAATGAAGAACTACTGGAGCGTATAGATTTCTTGGCCTGCCTATTTGCTGGCAGGAGAATCAACAAGTAGAATTATTCTCCTCAGGTCGCACAGTGCGGCCTATTGTCCGAAGGATTAATGAGTCTGATGGGTGACAAACATTCCTAAGTATGTGACAAATCAGGCCACCTTAGCAGAGCCCTGCCCACGCGCTAAATAGTTTTCGTATCCTTCCCGAGCCGCGCGAATATTGGCGTGCACCGGAACCCACAATCCCCCGGTTAAAGGCTTCGAATACCTGAATGGTTCTCCGATAACATTGACTCCAGCCATTCCATATTTTTCCATGGTTTTTGGGTTCGTAATTCCAAATACATCGTATGTCCTTGTCTCACAGCAGTAATCATACAGGCACTTGAATAGACCCAAGGCTATAGTGATATGAGCATCACGACTAACACTCTTATTAATGGCAAACCTTCCAATCTCAAGAGCTCTTGATATGCCGTGCGTTTTCATATAGTCTGTTAATGGAAAATCCGAATCCATGGGGAATCCTATTGGATTATTGTGAACAAATCTCATCGTGCCCACAGCTCCGTTGTTTTCGTCCACAGCCAAGAAATTAATCGCGTATTCATCGTATTTATCACGCTCAAGTCCGCTCTGGTTCTTTGGCACATCACCCAACTCGATGCAATACACTTGATATCTCAACCTCAGAACCTTCTCAAGGTCTTCACGACTCTCAGCGCTTAAGAACCTATAGCCGTTCATTTCGAAGCAGTGTCTGGGCTTCACCGCTGTCGTTAGCAGGTCAGAACCTGCGGCATATGCAGACACTACACCGTCAATCCTGAAGCAAGCGCCTTGGAGTACGTCCCTCAGTCTCTCCTCATCCCAGTAATGATAGCTACCATCTCTCAGCCTTTTCCCGATGAGCAAATTACAAACCCCCACCCCTGATTGAGTCAAAAGAAGTTTAACGACATCCCGCAAGCCACCCTCATGATAGATTTCCTTGGCAATTGGAATTATCCTGATAGGGGAGCGAGGTTCAGCCATAATGAAATGACCTGATGGCTTGAGTATCCTCAAGTACTCATTGATAGCAGCCTCAGGTTCTCGTAAAGTGTACAAAGCATGAACAGAAACAACGCAGTCGAAGCTAGCATCCGGATACAGGGCAAGACCCTTTTCTATGTCCCACTCGTTGAACTCAACGTTTTGTAAACCTGCCTTCTTCTTTTTTAGCCTTGCCCTTTCTAACATTGCCGGTGATATATCTAGACCTACAACTTCATAACCTCTAAGACCTAATCGGACCGAGAAGTTGCCTGTGCCACAACCCGAATCCAGCACTCTACCGCCCTTGGGAGTAGCGGTCTCCACTGCCGATACAACATCGGCTAACAGTTTTTGATACGACCTGAAATATCTGGGTAGTAAATCATAGACATACGAATAGACATTCCACATATTGAGGCGGGCAAGCCCACGGCGCTGTTGAAGGGGCTCTTTGACACCACTTTCTTCGAAAATCCCAATTTCACTTGACATCAGATATCGCAAACCTTCCGTAGGTTAACATACGCCCTGCCTAAGAATTTCTGGTCAAGCAAGTTGACATGAGCGTATTAGCGCTACCTCATCAACCACCAGATCATAATCGCTCACAAAAAGGCCGTCTTCATTCTCCTTCTTTGTCCCGGTATTGCTATATCGCCAATCGCTCCACACCCAGTATTCACTTTGTGTGCAGTTGTGCCTTCATCGACAGTTCGCCACAACTGCTCTGCCAAAGCATCCTATACTACTATAACTAAAGTAGTATGTATATACAACAAATGTAATAATATGTCAAGTTTCATATAGTATTGTTAGCTTTGCCATTAGTTGCGGACCAAGAGTTCGTCTCAACCCTAATTGCAGAAGAATTACTGCGGGTCAGCTACGGGACGGTTGTAGATCGTCGGGGGGGCTGTCGCCGAACTCGACTTTGTCAGTGATAAATGGCAATATTGATGTGGGCTGTTTGCTTCAATGCAAGTGGGGACAATGTAGGAAGTTCAGCAGCTCTTCCCGGTCATCCTTAAGGCACATTACAGCCCTGGGAGCCACAACACGCCATTTCGAGTCCTATTTCCGAAAGGCAAACCTCGTCTCTCTTACGGTTTGAACCTAGTAAATCCTCTTTACCTTTCTGAAGTGGGTATCTAGGTACTTTCGCGAAGATTGTTAGCTACATTGCGAATCTTATGAGCTCAGCACCTTTGCCTTGGCATGTAGGGACATACTGCGATCAGAGGCCGGCTCCACTCGCCTAATACTGAGAAAAGTCTAAGAACGATGTTCGCAAGCGGATCAAAAACAAGCCCTTTTTGCCTCACCTCCGCATTAGTGTAATTTCATCCTGTCCAACAGCTATCACATTTTAGAGCGTCTCCCCGCTGACTGCTGAGTGCTATCTCGCTTGCCAGACCTGGCAGGCAAGTGTACAATATAACATAATAAGCAGGTTTCGGTCCCCGAGGTGAAGGAGGCAGGATGGAGAAAGGTACATGGACGGTTAAAACAGGGCTCGCTCAGATGTTAAAAGGCGGGGTGATTATGGATGTGACCACCGCGGAGCACGCCAAGATTGCTGAGGCGGCCGGGGCTTGTGCGGTGATGGCGCTGGAGCGGGTTCCTGCGGATATTCGCGCTGCAGGCGGCGTGGCCAGGATGGCAGACCCCTTGGTGATAGAGGCTATCATGAAGTCGGTGACCATCCCCGTGATGGCTAAGTGCCGTATCGGGCACTTTGTGGAGGCTCAGGTGCTCGAGGCGCTGGGCGTTGACTTCATCGATGAGTCGGAGGTTCTCACACCTGCAGATGAAAGCCATCATATCTATAAGCATGATTTCAAGGTCCCTTTTGTCTGCGGCTGCCGTGACCTCGGGGAAGCGCTACGCCGTATCGGCGAGGGTGCGGCGATGATTCGGACTAAGGGGGAGGCGGGGACGGGCAACATCGTCGAGGCAGTGAGGCATATGAGGGCGGTGATGGACGGTATCAGGAAGCTGCACAGTCTGCCGGCGGATGAATTGATGGCTGAGGCTAAGAACCTGGGAGCCCCATTTGAGATGGTGAAAGAAGTGCACAAAACAGGGAAACTGCAAGTGGTCAATTTCGCTGCCGGGGGCGTAGCTACACCTGCCGATGCGGCGTTGATGATGCAACTCGGGGCTGATGGGGTCTTCGTGGGCTCCGGTATTTTCAAATCCTCGAACCCCGAATTAATGGCGAAGGCTATTGTTAAGGCTACTACCCATTACAAAGACCCCGCTATAATCGCAGAAGTCTCCAAGGGCATAGGGACAGCCATTCCGGGGCAGGATATAAAGAAAATCCCGGAGAAGGAGCTGCTGGCGCCCCGCGGTTGGTGATTCCTTTAGGCACCGATGGGGTGAAAACAGATGAAGAGGATCGGCGTTCTAGCGATGCAGGGTGCTTTTGTGGAGCATATCGCGGCTCTACGCCGATTAGGGGTGGAGGCGATCCCTATCAGGTTGTCCGGTGAGTTTAAAGGGCTCAGCGGGTTGGTGATCCCCGGCGGCGAGAGCACCACCATCGGCAAGCTGATGAGGGAGTATAGTCTGGTGGATGAGCTGAAGAAGCTCATCTCTAAAGGCTTACCTGTCCTGGGCACCTGTGCCGGAATGATCCTCCTGGCGAAGGAGGTTCAGGGACTGAACCAGCATACCCTGGGGGCGATGGATATCAAGGTGAGGCGCAATGCCTTTGGCCGGCAGGTGGATAGCTTCGAGATCGCTCTCGATATCCCGGTGCTGGGGCACCCGCCTTTCCCCGCTGTTTTTATTCGCGCCCCCCGGATCGAGAAGGTAGGTGATGGCGTGGAAGTATTGGCGAGCCTGCCCGATGGCACTCCGGTTGCTGCCAGGCAGGGGAACATGTTAGCTACTGCCTTTCACCCTGAGCTTACCGCCGATCTCCGATTCCATGACTACTTCCTGTCTATCGTCAAGGGCAACTCGAAAGCAAGCGCGGATGAAGTGTGATGATTCGTTCCCTTCATCTTACTGACATCGCAGTGCTCCTCCTGTTCTTGGGCAAGTCCCCAGCTAATGAGGCGAGGATGCGGGATAGGCTTACCAGCAAGGAGGTTGAACTGCTGGCCGCTGCCCCTTTGCTCAGGGGTTGTCTGATTTCCGATGATAAGCAATGTAGTTTTATTTGTGTCCACCGGGGGTTCATTCAGGCGTTAGTCTCTCTGAGGAGATGTCGCGGGCCCGGTGCCTGGATGGTGGAGCGACTACTTCTATCCCCAGGCCATGAGGGACTCTGCATTGACCTTCTGGAGAGGATAGGCTTTGCTGGCGATAAAATCAAGGCTGAGCGGCTTTTCCTGCGTCTCGATTCCTCCAGTCCTGCGGTGGACATGGCGAAACAGGCCGGCTTTAGTCAGTATCTCACTGAGTATCTATACTGTCTGGAGGAGGCTCGTCAAACGGAGCCACCAGAATCGCCGCTCATCCTGCGGCCCAAGTCCAGCGCCGATGAGCACGGGCTGTTCCGGCTGTACAGCGCTGCTGCCCCACATCAAGTTCGCTGTGCCGAGGGGATGACCTTGCAGGAATGGAGCCAGAGCAGGGATAAGGATGCCACCAGAGAATTAGTTTTGGATAAGGGGGGCGAGATTTCAGCCTGGTTGCGCATCAGGCTGGGCCGAACGGCCGGGCGATTCGAGATAGTTACAGAGTTGGGCGCAGAGGAGATGGGACAGTTGGTAAACTATAGCCTAATAGCGCTCAAAGGCAGATATCCTGTATATTGCCTTGTCCCTGAATTCCAGGAGCAGTTGCGGCGTATACTTGAAGAGCAAGGTTTCTCCAGAGTGGCCTCTTACTCATGTCTGAGCAAACAGCTCGCAGTCAGGGTGCATGAGCCACAACTGGTGCCGTTACGAGCTTAGGAGGTCAGTTCTAATTTATGCAAAAAATAATCACTGATGACCTGGATGCGATCCTTGATGCCCTTCCTCGCCACATCTCTGAATCTATACGCCATAGGGAAGACCGCAGCGAGCTTCTGGAGGTAGTCATGGACCTGGGGCGGCCGCCCGAGGCGCGTTTTCCGGGTCGGGATGTATTTCTCAGCACTGAAGAGGTAACCGCTGATGATATTGAGTATACGGTCTCACGCATCGGGGCCTTTGGCGACGACAACCGCGCCGGTATCGAGCGCACCCTGCATCGCATCTCGGCTATCCGCAATCGCAAGGGGAGTATTGTAGGGCTGTCCTGCCGTGTCGGCCGCGCAGTCTTTGGCACTATCGCTCTCATCAAGGACCTGGTCGAGTCAGGTAAAAGCATTCTCCTTCTGGGACGGCCCGGGGTGGGCAAGACCACCATGCTGCGCGAGGTAGCACGCGTTCTCGCCGATGACTTCAATAAGCGGGTGGTGATAGTGGACACCTCCAACGAAATAGCCGGAGATGGCGATATACCTCATCCGGCCATAGGGCGGGCGCGGCGGATGCAGGTTCCCACGCCAGCTATGCAACATGCGGTGATGATCGAGGCCGTGGAGAATCACATGCCCGAGGTTATTGTAATCGACGAGATAGGCACCGAGCTTGAGGCGCAGGCAGCGCGCACTATTGCCGAACGTGGGGTGCAGTTGGTAGGCACTGCCCACGGCAATACCCTGGATAACCTGATGATGAACCCTACCCTCTCTGATCTCATCGGCGGCATCCAGTCAGTGACCCTGGGCGATGAGGAGGCCAGGAGGCGGGGGACCCAGAAGTCAATCCTGGAGCGCAAGGCTCCCCCGACCTTCGATGTGGTTGTGGAGATTCAAAGCTTTGAACGGGTTGCTATCCACCCCGATGTTACCGCTGTCGTTGATGCTACACTGCGGGGGCAATTCGTGCCGGTGGAGGTGCGTTGGTTTGAGAATGGGGAGGTTAGAAGCGAGAAGACCCTGCCCTTCTCCGTTCCTGAGACTCAGGTTGGCAAGAGGGTTCCCAGAAAAGAGGAGCCCAAAAAAATCATGCCGTTCGGCATCAATCGCCTCCGGCTGGAGGAGAGCATCAAGAGGATGAATCTGCCTGTAGATGTGGTCAATGATATCAAGGAGGCCGACCTGCTGATGACCTCCAAGAGTCATTATCGCCGCAAGCCACAGCTCCTGAGAGACGCCGAGCTTAGAGGGATTCCTGTATATGTCGTCAGGAGCGATAAAACCGCCCAAATGGAGCAGGGTCTGGCCAATGTCTATCGGGTTGAGGAGCGCTCGGATTCCGTGACTCAGGCGCTGAAAGAAGCAGAGGGGGCCATCGAGGAGATTAAGCGCACCGGGCAGACAGTGGAATTGAGTCCGCAAAATGCCTTCATTCGTCGCCTGCAGCATCAACTGGCTGAGAAATACCACCTTGCGACGAAGAGCACTGGCAAAGCGCCGCGGCGCCGGGTGCAGATTTTCCCCAATGATGACGAGCATCGAGTGTAGAGGGTGCGCTAATACAGCAGGGAGTACTATCTCTGATAGTACTCTTGAGGCTTGACACCCCAGAATAATAGCCATATCATCTTACGTGTATGGAGAAAAAAACTGCATTTATTGTCTTTGAGGGTGGGGAGGGCAGTGGTAAGACTACACAAGCTAGGGCACTGAGCAATAGACTTCGCAGGCTTGGCTTTCATATAGTGCTTACTCATGAGCCTGGAGGCACTCTCCTGGGCAATAAGCTGCGCCGCTGGGTCAAATGGGGCAAAGGGGTTACCACACAAACCGAGCTGTTTCTTTTCCTCTCTTGTCGAAGCCAGTTGCTGACTAAGGTTATCCGTCCTGCTTTAGAAAAAGGACATATCGTTATATGTGACCGCTACGATGCTTCTACATTCGCCTATCAGGGCTATGGACGGGGCATGGACCTGGACTTTCTCAAGAGTGTAAATAGCTTTGTCACCGATGGCTTATGTCCTGACCTCATAGTGCTGCTGGACCTATCGGCGGAGCAAGGCCTGGGGCGCAAGAAGATGAAATTGGATGTGTTCGAGCGCGAGGAGTTTGCCTTTCACCAGAGAGTGCGGGATGGCTATCTCAAGATGGCTGCCGCTGATCCGGAACACTGGATGGTGGTTGACGCTTCGCTTCCTGAGGAAAAGATTCGAGAGATAATCTGGGAGCGGGTGCAGAAATCTTTGGGCTAGACGGTTTTTTATGGATTGCAGCAAGGGGCTTAAGCCCCTTGTTTTGTTTCTTTTACAACTGCCTCTTTGTAAGCTGACATCAGCCTCTCGGTCACCTTGCCCCTCTTACTTTCGCCGATGGGCTTGCTATTGGCCTCCGTGAGGGGCATCAGCTCTATAAGGGAACTGGTCAAGAAGGCTTCGTCGGCATTGAGTAGTTCCTCTAAGCGGACTTCTCGCTCAGCAACCTTTAAGCCCAGTTCTTTGGCTAGCTCGATAACAACCTGACGCGTTATCCCGGGCAAGCAGCCGCTCTCCTCGTCTGGTGTGGTAAGATTGCCTTTTGATACTAAAAAGATATTATTAGTGCTCCCCTCGCAGAGTAATCCTCGCTCGTTGAGCAGTATGGCCTCATCGGCGCCTTTTTCTTTAGCTTCCCTCCTGGCGAAGAGCTGGTTCAGGTAGTTTACCGTTTTCAGGTGGGAAAGCGGCGACCGGCTGTTCTGATGAATCAGGGAAACCACTGCCTTGTAGCCCTTTTGGTAGGTCTCGGCTGAAGGAGGGGTATAGCTCGCAGCTATGACCAGCACCGTGGGCTTGGGGTGCTTTGGAGGGTTGGGTGTGGCTTCCCCTTCCCCGATGGAGACAGTCAGCCTGATACGGGCATTACTAAGCTTATTTGCCTTGAGTGTGTCGTAGCAGGCTTTTCCCAGGTCGAGAGCTTCCACGGGCAGTCCTATGAGCGCCGCCGAGCGCCTGAGGCGTTCCATATGTATGCCGAGGCGAAAGATGAGCCCCGAGTAGGCGCGCATGGTCTCGAAAAGTCCATAGCCGTAGAGAAAGCCCAGGTCAAAGGGTGAGATTACGGCCTGGCTTCGGGGCACTAATGCGCCATTGAGGTAAACTATTTGCTCCATGTCGGTTCGGTGAAGCTCAGGAAGGTTCTCAAAACGTCATGCCCGACGTCGGTGAGGATGGATTCCGGGTGGAACTGTATCCCCTCTACCACATACTTCTTGTGGCGAACCCCCATTATCACCTCGTCCTCTGTCCAGGCCGAGACTTCAAGGCAATCAGGGAACGAGCTGCGCTCGATAATCAGCGAGTGGTAGCGCCCGCCCACGAAGGGGTTTGCTATCCCTTTGTAGATTGTCCTGCCATCGTGGTGGACTATAGATGTCTTGCCGTGCATGGGAAGCTTTGCTCTCCCCACCACGCCGCCGTAGGCATAGCCGATGGCTTGATGTCCCAGACAGACGCCCAGCATGGGTATCTTGCCCCCGAAGTGGCGCACCACATCGTTGGAGATGCCAGCCTCCAGTGGGGTGCAGGGGCCCGGGGAGATCACGATATGGGTTGGGGCCAGTTTTTCTATCTCGTCCAGCCCGATGGCATCGTTGCGATAGACCACAGGCTCCCAGCCCAGCTCCCCGATGTACTGTGCCAGGTTATAGACGAAGGAATCGTAGTTATCTATGAGCAATATCATCTGGCGGCCTCGCTCACCAGCTGGGGGACCATGCTGAGTGCCTGAATCAAAGCCTTGGCCTTATCCAGCGTCTCTACATATTCGGCCTCAGGGTCGGAGTCGTAGACCACAGCCCCGCCCACCTGAAAGTAGGCCTTCCCTTCCTTGACCAGGATAGTGCGGATAACGATATCGAGGTCAAGGCCTCCACCGAAGCCGATATAGCCTATGGAGCCAGTATAAACACTTCTCTTGGTAGGCTCAAGCTCATCTATTATCTCCATAGCCCTCACCTTAGGCGCGCCGGAGATGGAGCCTCCGGGGAAGGTGGCCTTGAGCAGGGCAATAGCGTTTTTCCCCGGGAGGAGCCGTCCCTCCACGGTGGAAGTGAGGTGTAACACGGTGGCGTACTTCTCCAGCGCCATTAACTCGCTGACCCTCACCGTCCCGAAGCGGCATACTCGCCCTATATCGTTCCGCTCCAGGTCAACAATCATCACATGCTCAGCCTTATCTTTGAAGCTGTTCGCTAATTCCCGAGCCAGCGCTTGGTCGGCTGCCGGGTCTTTGCCGCGGGGCCGGGTGCCCTTTATGGGCCGGGTCTCCACCCTATCGTCGCGAAGTCGCAGGAACCTCTCCGGAGAGGCGCTGACCACGGTTACGCCGTCGAAATTCAAGTAGCTGGCGAAGGGTGCGGGGTTGATTTTGCGCAGACGGCGGTATAGCTCGTAGGGAGGCAGGGGCATATCCGCCTCGAAGCGCTGGGAGAGGTTGACCTGGAAGATATCCCCGGCCTTGATATACTCTCTGGCTCTCTCCACTGCCTCCAGATAGCGTTCGTGGGTGAAATTGGAGCGCAGGTTGACCCTCTCGCTGACAGGCTGGTCGAGATAGGAAGCCTTATCTTCTTCCAGGCGAGGCGCCTGGGCTACCGTTTGTTTCATCTCCTCAAGATGAATCTCTGCCCTTCTCTGCCAGTCGCTCCCTTTTTCAGGGAAGCCCGTGGCAGCGACATAAGCCCTGCCCTCGAGGTGGTCAAAGATGGCGACCGCATCGTAAAAAGCGAGATAGCACTCGGGAAGCTGCAGGTCGTCCACCGCTTTGGAGGGCAGTCTCTCGATGAAATGGCCCAGGTCATAGCTCAAGTAGCCCACCACCCCGCCCACGAAGGGCAATCCAGTAGGATTGGCATCCAGCTTATATTCCTGGAGAAGTTCACCCAGCACGTCGAAGGGATTGCCCGAGGTGGCCGTTTCGCCCTGGGGACGTATAAGGGTGATATCCTTGCCGCGGCTTCTCATAATAAGGAAGGGGTCACTGCCTATGAAAGAGTATCGCCCCAGCCTTTGGGGGTCCATGCCGCTGTCGAGGAAGAAGCTGAAGGGCCTGTCCTTTAATGCCTCGAATGCCTGTGGGGCAGTGGGTGGATTAGAAATCTCCACCACCAGGGGTATACGTTGCATATTGCTAGCGGTATTGCTCATCAACTGAAAGAGGGGTTGCTTTTTGTCGGCGTCTCCCCTAGATTATAGGCTATCAGGGCATAGGACACAAGTTGAAAGGTTTCGTAGCCCGTAGGGGAGGTTCGCGAACCTCCCCTACAAGGAATGGTTGGAGCGTTTGCTTCAATCTACCCAAAGAAGAGGTGCAGGATATCTCCTGCTGGTCCTTCCTTAAGGAAGGATGGGGGCCCATTGTCACCCTGAGCATAGCGAAGGGTCTCCGAGATTCTTCGCTTCGCTCAGAATGACATAGTGATAAAGGGGGTTGAAGATTATGAAATTTAGTGCCAGCGTCGAAATCAATACCACCTCGGAGAAAGCCTGGGCATTGGTCAAAAACGTCGAGGAGTGGCCAGGTTGGATACCGTCTCTGAAAAAGATTGAGAAGGTCACAAAAGGGCCGATGGATGTGGGGTCACGGGTTTTGGTTGTAGCCAAATCTCTTATCACGGTCAACCTGCTGATGACCATCACCGAGTTCGTCCCGGGGCGTCGCGTGGTCATGGAGGGGAAAGTCCTGGGTATGAAAATGACGCGCTATTACGAACTGGAGCCCGTGGCACAGAATAAAGCAAAGCTCACCGCAGGCGGCGAGGTCTCAGGGCTGCTGGCATTCTTGGTGCGACGCGGCGGGCAAAGACTCTCCGAGGAGATAGTGCAGGCACTGAAAAAGAAGGTGGAGGGGCCTGTTTAGAGATGTTCGTTTGTGTTGGTATGAACAGACGAGGGCGTCTGTCCTACGTAGGGGCACGGCATGCCGTGCCCCTACCTTTAATTTCATTAACGCCATTTGACATATCCTGCGCTTTGCGCCAATATTACGCCCAGAAAACCTCAGATATGGAGGCGGGAAATGAGCTGTTTTAGGAAGGTTGTCTGGTTATTGGTTGTCGCTTTGCTGTCTTCATCGCTTCTGCTTACCGCCTGCGGTGGAGGGGGAGGGAGCAAGATTGCCTTCATCTCCAGCCGCGATAGCCATTACGAGTTATATGTGATGAACTCGGATGGCTCGGCGCAGACTAAACTCACTGATACCAATCAGCGCAATGCGACCCCTGCCTGGTCGCCGGACCGCAAACAGATTGCTTTCGCCACCGGCGGAGATGGTTATGAGGATATTTACGTTGTCGATGCCAACGGAGACACCCCTACACGCCTTACTGATACCGATGGGGGCAACAGGCATCCCTCTTGGTCGCCTGATGGCAAAAAGATAGTCTTCGAATCGAAGCGCACGGGAGGGCGGTGGCAGATTTATGTCATGGATGCCAACGGCACAAACCAGACCAGGCTCAGCAACAGTGCGGCCAATGATGTACACCCGGATTGGTCGCCCGATGGTAAAAGCATCGTGTTCGCTGCTAATCCCTCCGATGACGACGACTATAATATCTATGTCATGGATAGCGAGGGCAAGAAACGGACGCGTCTTACTGACAATTCTGCGACCGACTGGTACCCGGCGTGGTCGCCAGACGGCCAGCGCATCGCTTTTACCACAAATAGGGATAAGACATGGCAGGTCTACGTTATGAATGCCGATGGGGAGAACTGGACCCGCCTCGCTGATTCCGCTGAGGACGGCCCGGCGTGGTCGCCTGACGGAAAGCAGATAGCCTATGAGTATACGAGTGAAATCTATGTCATAAATGATGATGGCACAAACCAGGTCCGTCTCACCGATACCAGTGGCCGCAATATGTCTCCGGCGTGGTAATGTAAAAGGTTCGAGGAATATGTAGGGGCACGGCATGCCGTGCCCCTACTTGATAAGCGGACAATTCGAAACTCGTTATCATAAAGCCTTGTGCCTGGTGCTCGCCTTTAACGAGCTAATCTGGCTCACGATTCTCTTCATCTCAATCGAAATGATAACAAGGGCTGGCAAGCCAATTAGCAGGCAATATCCTATCGGTTGCTTCACGAAATTAAAGACAAATCCCACATAAGGGATATGAAATATCACCTTGCCTACGACATTTTCAGAAGGAACAGGGTTCTTGTCGGAATTATCGTTGCCGTCCCCTGCCGTTTGGAAGCTGAGAGACTCCCCCTCGTTGATAACTTCGACAACACGATGGGTGACTATTGTGCTCCGTCCGCTAGGCGCGTGATAGGCAATGATATCGTCTGTATTTATTTTGGAGCTGGCTATAGGCTGCACAAAGGCAATGGAGCCTGCAGAAAGCGTTGGGCTCATGCTTCCGCCCATAATGGAGACAAATTTGTAATCTGCGAGGTAGGGAGCTAGAAACAGGAACAGAGCCAAAGCAAGGAACCCCAGCGTTAAAAAGTAGTTCAGGAACCTGGCAAGTTTAGCCCAAGAAGCCCTGCCGCCTCTGCCTGAGGGCTTCAAAAGGGAATGGGCATGGCTCCTTATCGATTTAATCATCTCATTCATCTGTTAACCTCATCTTACGGCGTATAATGGACTGCCACCCAGACCTGAGTGCAACGTGCGTAATCCCAAACGGTATCCTGGGCTGACTTAAGGTCAATCCCGCATTCCAGAGCATCGATTTCACTCCAGGTCCAGGCGCTGCCTGTGTTGGGATTCAACGCATATTCGGTGGAATAGACAGCATAGCTGCTGGGCAGTGTAATTTGCCCTCCTTTATAATCAATATCGTGGGTTCTAATCACTGTTTTAGCGTATGCATTCTGGTTAAGGGCACTTTCTACCTTCCTGCACCTGATGTTGATTACCACCTTGTCGATTGTACCCGACCCTGCACTGTAGTCTTGCGTAGCATAGGAATCTTTCAGATACGAAGTCGATTCACATTGGGCATAGGTGCTATCTCCATCCGAGGTCTCCTCATCGACGCACTGCCAGTTGTCGCCTGCTCCGTTAGGAGTGTTCTCAGTGGAATTGCCGACGCCGCTGGGGCGGAGTATTTCGGGCCAGCTTGCAGCAAAAGCGTTGTTGGGATTCTGCTCGGAGTCATAGAAATAGCTAGTGGCGCTGTGACTGGCTGTCACAGCGATTAGTAGCAGCAAGAGTGTGCCTATCCACAACAGTCGCATTCTATAGCCTCGAGGCGTTTCTCCCTCTGATAAAGCGAGCAAGGGTGGCACATCTAGACGTGCCACCCTCGATTTCCAGTAAGGCTTATTGCTTCTACGGGTTGTTTGTAGTCTGCTCTGCATCGAATACAAAGGCGACGGTGCAAGTGGTCCCCTGATAGGAATTGCCCGTGCTCAGAGGCAGCGTAGCCTTGAAGCGAAGCCTCTCGCTTCCCGACGCAGCTAGGGTTCTATCGCCGGAGTTGGCTCCCTGAGTCGGGTCACCGATAGCTGCAGACGAGAACACTCCATCGGGGCCGTAGATGTTAGCCTCCCCCACTACATCATCCGCGGTATACCAGATAGTATCAACGCCAGCTCCGGTAACGATATCAATGGTCAGGTCCAATTGTTCGTCAAGCGAGCTGTTGCCATCGGCGGTGGTGGTCATGGCATACCTCAACTGCAAAGTGCCGCTGTTTGTCACCTGTAAGCCGTCATATGTGACATCTCCAGGCGCCATGGCGGTGACCGTGAACATAGCAGTAGCCGGGTCGATAGCGAGATCCAGCGTTCCCGTGGAAAATGTATTGGAGGGGTTGGTCTCACTGTTGGTAAACAGTGCAACGGCTCCGACAAGAGCTATCGCAACCACCACAGTGACTACCAGCAGGCTTACAACTATCCTTGTCATAGTTCGCCTCCCTTATGTGTCGTTACCTTATTAGCCCTCCTTTGTAGGGCTGTCCGACACAGTCAAGAATAGCGTACGTTTGACATAACAACCATGCCGAAAAAGTCCCAGTGGGGGTGGGAATATAGTCCCAGGGGAGCACCTTTCAAGACGTCCCTGAGGGATTTGATGCTTTTCGATGGGGAACGAGAGCATCTACAGGATGTGTTCCAGAATAATTCTCACGCCGATGCCGATGAGGACGAGGCCGCCGAGGGCATCGGCCCAGCGTCCCACCCAGCCGCCTATCCTTCTGCCTGTGAAGAAACCTGCGGCGGTGATGAGGAAACAGACGCTCCCTACTATTAATGCCGCGAGCCAGACCCTGGACTCTACGAAGGCCAGGCTCAGGCCTACCCCCAGCGAGTCGATGCTGGTGGCTATGGACAGCGTGAGCAAGGGTATACCCTTGGTGATGTCGGTGCGCTTGGGGTTCTCCTCCTCGCCGTGGATTGCCTCCCAGAGCATATGTGCGCCCACCAGTAACAGCAAACCGAAGGCTATCCAGTGGTCGTAGGCCTCAACTATCTCCACCACCGTCTGACCTGCGTACCAGCCGGCAACCAGCATCCCGAACTGGAAAATCCCGAAGGCGAGGGATACGCGCAATATCTGGCGATGGGAAACGCCGGGCATGGAGATGCTGCCGCCTATGGCGACAGCGAGGCAGTCCATGGACAAGCCGACAGCTATCAGAGGAACAGCGATTAAATCCACAACAGCGATAGTATAGCAGAGGAGCAGAGGCGCGAGAAGACACAGTCTTCAAGGTGTCATTCTGAGGAGTCCGCTTGGGCGGACGACCGAAGAATCTCTGATAATAGCCTGAGGGGGAGTACTGAGATTCTTCGCTTCGCTCAGAATGACAAGGGGCTTGAATAAACCGTGTTTTACCCGTATAGTATGGCACAAAAGTATATAGGAGGTAAATATAGATGAAAGGGGACGACTGCAGGAAGTATGCGGCAGAACTAATCGGGACAGCCGCGTTGGTCCTCATAGGGTGCGGGAGCGCGGTGATAGCTGGTCAACATGTAGGGTTCCTCGGTATAGCATTCGCCTTCGGTTTGACAGTGCTGGTCATGGTCTACGCTATCGGGAGCATATCCGGGTGCCACATCAATCCGGCGATAACCGTTGCCATGCTGGTTGCGGGTAAGATTAAGGGCAAAGACGCGATTGCTTATATCATCGCCCAGTGTATCGGTGCCATAATAGGGGCTGGGATACTGCTCGCAATCGCTAAGGGCTTGCCCGGCTATTCTCTGGCAGAAAATGGACTGGGGCAGAATGGCTTCGGGGCGCACTCGCCTGCGGGCTATTCACTTGCAGCGTGCTTTGTGGCGGAGCTGGTGCTGACCGCATTGTTCCTCTTCGTGATATTCGGCTCCACCAGCGAGAAGGCGCCCAAGGGGTTCGCAGGCATATCCATCGGCTTCACACTTGTGCTCATCCATATTGTGGCGATTCCCATTACAGGCACATCGGTCAATCCGGCCAGGAGTTTGGGCCCGGCGGTCTTCGTTGGCGGCGAGGCGCTGCCCCAGCTCTGGCTGTTCTGGGTGGCTCCCCTAGTAGGCGGCATACTGGCGGCTATTGTCTGGAAATACGTGCTCGCGCAAAAATAGGACATATTTTTTGCCAAACCGCATAGTATGAGGTTGTTTATGAATCTCTTTTCAGCCCCCTGTGTTCCCCACTCTTGGGGGAATCTTAAGACTGGGGGATACCCCCATCCTTCACAGGTGAAGGACTGGCATCCGCCTGAGGCGGACTCTCTGCACTCCCCCCATTAGTAAACGACCTATAGAGATTCGCTGTTTCAAAGCTAGAAAGATGACCAGGGGGATTTGAGTTATCTCTCGCTGGCGTGTGCTTGCGGTAAGAGCATGGCGCTGGTAAAGGACTTGGTTTTAGAATGCAGGCTGTCGAGTTGGCTGCATAACCATCAAAGAGGTCGCTGCCGGGGGTAGCTCTGCCCCAGTGCCAGCGACCTCTTACATCTTCGCCCACTCTATTTCTAGTGAAGGTCCATCACAGGATCGATCCTGGCGGGCAACGTCCGATTCAGGATCAGAGATGCACCGGTCACAGGCTTCACCTCAATGGTGAATATGTCGTAAGTGGTGGGACCAATGGTAAGGCCAGTTAAGTCCACCATTATCACAGCCTGCTCATCCTGCTCCAGCAGGTCATCACCATTGTTCTTGCCTATGAAGGTGACACCCCAGGTCAGGTTGCTTTCGTGCTGGTTCTTATCGGTGTAGCTGATTATGGTGACAGACTCGTTCCCGCCTGCGTTCGGTGTCAGGTCAATGGCCTGTCCCTTCATGGCGTTAGTCAGCGTGAAGGACACCGCATCCACAGTCATGTTACCCGCAGTTCCGTTGCCACGGGCAAACATGCTCCCCTTGATCTCCATGGTCGCCCTGGCTTCCGATAGCCCTGCATAGACCGCCTCCTGCCCCTTCTGGGACGAGAATATACCTGCCGACAACACGGTGTAGGCGAACACTGATGCCACGACCACGAAGGCAATCAGGATAATTGCCGTCTCCAGGCCAGTGATGCCTCTCTCATCCCGGCGCAAGGTCTTGTACAATCCTTTAAGCATCTCACTACCTCCTATTTGCCTGCTTGTTTGGGTACTCAATCACCACTTAATTCTGATAGCCTGACCTTTAGTGCAGTATCATATATTTGGCAAGGGCAGCAGGGGTCGTTCTCTCGACAATGAGTACGCTGCCAACAGGTGGCTTAATCTCTATGTCGATAGTTTGATATGTACCCACCGCCTCGCCAACCCCTGTCAGGGCTATCGTCATCTCAAAGGTCTCGCCGGGATCCAGCATATGGTCACCATTTCCCTTGCCCAGTTGTGCCGCAGTCCAGGCCAGGTCATCTGTGCGCACATTCTTGCTGGCGTAGGAAACAACGACCACGTTGGTGCTGTTGCCGGCGGCTGTCCCATTGCCGTTATCTGTCGGCTCCGTCACGTCGATCTTCTCGCCATTCAAAGCGCTGGCTATGCAGATCACCAGAGATTGAACAGCGGTGCCGTTACTCACAGCAACCACGTCGCCCTTCAGTTCCAGCGTGGACCTTGCATGCTGCAGCCCGGTGTAGACTGCCTCCTGGCCCTTCTGAGACGAGAATATACCTGCTGATAACACAGTGTAGGCAAATACGGAGGCCACAACCACGAAGGCAATCAGGATGATCGCCGTCTCCAGGCCGGTGATGCCTCTCTCGTCCCTTCGCATCGTCTTTACCAGTCTTTTCAACATTCTTATTCCTCCTTATCAGTTTGATGTCACTTGTCAATAAAGCCTGCCGTTGTTTCGCAGGCCCTCTGAAACCCCCAGTTAGGCTTTGATCATCCCGTTCACCTCCCTCCGACCTTGACCTTTTGTATTTGTATCCTACAGGAAAGCCAAAACGTCTTGTTGCCGATATCTCCAGTCACCGTGACTTCTAATGTTAATTACTGACAGCTACAGATAAGTATCGGTAGCAATCGTAACAACTGAATACTATTTGCACAATCACCGCACAGTACCGAAATAAAGAGGGAATAGTAACGTCTTGAAAGCAGTACTATCTTACCGAGCAGCTCCCCAAAGAGGGCTAGACACGCGTACGGCTTAGTTGTATATCAGGCCGATTCCGGCTTAAAAAACGCCCTGAAAATAGATAAGCCGGCAAGTCTACTTTCCGGCAGGTGTCGGTGGTTGGAATCCACCGGGGCTACCAATCTTATTCTCCCACTCAGGCGCTGAGGAACCGGCGAGGGAAAAGAGAAGCCCCGAGGTTGGCTTCATTACCAAATCCCTCGGGGCATCGGTCAAGGCCAGAGGTCTCGGAAACAAACGACTCTGAAGCGGCCAATTCTCCAGAGCGACACCAGTATTGTGC
>Ga0209777_10003636_pt1 | contig 18920 bp, 13 predicted proteins | sample FrelakmetHBP12HB_FD_187147 | JGI IMG/M metagenome (GOLD analysis project Ga0209777, IMG submission 187147) | Freshwater lake sediment microbial communities from the University of Notre Dame, USA, for methane emissions studies -HBP12 HB (SPAdes)... | ecosystem: Environmental > Aquatic >...
GGTCTGCGATCCGGCCATGCGATGGGCCTTCCCATCGCGGTCGCGAACCGCCATGCCACGGATCAGCATCCATCTCGTAGTGTGGTCCTTGCGCTGGATGCGGCACTCCGCGGCCAGCCGCTCCGCACGCCCCTCCAGGTGGGCGGTCAGTTCCGCCACGAACTGATCAATGTCCTGCCGGTTAACATGCTCCAACCATTGCTCCGGCGAATCTAAGGCGGCGCTCTCGTCATAACCCAGCATGTTCTTCAAGCGCGGTGAGAAGTGTATCTTATTGGTGAGCAAGTCCCAGTCCCAGAGGCCGTCGTTGGCGCCTTGGGCCGCCAAGGCATAGCGCTGCTGGCTCTCCAACAACATCTCCGCTGTGCGTTTGTGGTCGGCGACCTCTTTCTGCAATTGGGTAGTTCTTTCTTCGACCCGCCTTTGGAAATCCGCAAGCGCACCACGTACTTCCGCCAGAGCCTTCCTGTGCTTCAGCAAGGAGCGGATTCGAAGCCGGAGGTAAGCCTTGTCCAAGGGCCGCCGCATGATATCGTCGGCGCCACAATCCAGCGCCAACGCCTCGGCACCGGCGGACACCCCCTCCAGCAGCAGGACAGGGATCTCCTCAAGTCCGCCTCCATCCCTGAGCTTGCGACAGAGACGAAAGGCATTCTCCCCAGCAGGCGCTGCGTCAATCAAGACGAGGTCAGGCTTCTCATGGGAAATCATCGAGAGCGCGGAATCGGCGTCTTGGGCAACGCGCACCTGGTGGCAGTCCTCTGCCAAGACTTGGGCAATCTGCTCGCTCTCGGGGACTACATGCGAAACAAGCAAAAGACTGCCTGGCTGGGTAGGCATGTATGGATCCTTTTCATTTCAAGAAGACCCACGCCATCTTGTAAGCCCTTCAGTTCATCGTCCAGATAGCATAGTAGCCTTGGAAAGTCAATAGGGATTCAGTTAGCATAAGACCAAAGCACAGTGTCTAGGATAACCCGACGACAACACGGCTTTTGTGTGAGGATGTGTCCGCGCCGGCTTGCGCCATCGTCTCCAGTTGGCGGTCACTTCGGCGCGGCCCTATGCGTGCCTCCTGTCCTGCATGTGCCGGCCGACGGCATTTTCATCATCCCCAGGTGAGGCCCTGGCTCATCTCGACTTCGGTGGAAAACTCCGGTTACGGCGCCAGCGCGCGGCCGCGCCAGATCCCCCCGCCGAAGCACGCCACGTAAATGAGGCCGTGGTCGTCAGGGTCGAACTGGACCCGGTTAACCATGGCGAAAGGAACCCCCTCGAACTGCTTCCACGTCTTCCCTGCGTCCGTGGAATACCACAAGCCGTGCGTGTGCGTGCCCAGGTAGACAACTTCCGGGTGCAGCGGGTCCACGGTCACCATCATGCCGTGCACGAAGCCCGGGCCGCCTTTGCCGGCGACGTCCTCATCGCGCAGCAGGCGCGTCCAGTTCTTGCCGCCGTCGGTGGTCCCATAGATGCCGCCCTCCTGCTTTCCGGGCAGGGTGATGGCGGCGAAGTAAAGCACCTCACTGTTCTTCGGATCAAAGTCGAAATCAACGGTCCAGTGGAGCTTCAAGGACTTCGTGATGCATTCCCAGTTCTCGCCGCCGTCCTTTGAGCGGTACAGGCTGCCCGGCACGGTGAAGTTCTGCCAGGTCTGCCCCTTCCCGCTGACGGCGCAGAAAAGCGTCCCGTCCGGGTGCAGCTTCACAAACAAGACGTGGGCGGTTTGCGTCAGATCCATCCCGTTCGTCTTCTTGACCCAGGTCTTGGCTCCGTCGGTAGATTTGTAGAGGCCGTGGCCGTACATGGCGCAATAGAGCGTGCGCGACTCCTTGGGGCTTTTGGGATCAAGCACAATCGAGCGGCACGGCGCATTGGGCAGGCCTTGGGATGCGACTTTCCAGTGCAGGGCGCTATCGGTCGAGACGCACACGCCGCCGGGACCTTTGCCATCGAAGCCGCCCGTGATGTCGTGATTGTTGCTCATGGCCGCGTAGACCAGGCCGGCGGTTTCGGGGTCAAAGGCCAGGGCGTAGGTGGTGTTGGTCCACGGCGTGCCCGAAAGGCCCGAGTTGTTGAACCAGGTGTTCCCCCCGTCCTCGGAGATCGCGAAACCGATGTCCGTGTAGCAGATGTAGTGGCGTTTGTGGTTATGCGGGTCAATGTGATACTCCCAGGTGCTGGTGACCTCAAGCCCCGCCGACTGCCAGCGGCCGGGATTCTCCTGCGTCGGCGCCGGCTGCCCCGGAGCGTACCTGGAGTATACCTGGCGCCAGCTCTTTCCGCCGTCGGTGGTGATGTTCAGTTCGCCGTAGTCAGTCCACATGGCCACGTCGGGGTGCTTGGGGTTCACGAAGAAGCCGTCTTCCTTCGTGTGGAAGCCGCCCCAGCCCCAGCCCAAAGCGTAGATTATCCAACCGTTTTCCAGGTTGCAGTCCGGATAGCGGATGTCGCGGTTGAAGGTGTAGCGCCAGGTCTTCCCGCCGTCGTCGGAGCGGAAAACGGTCTCGTGGTTCGGTTCGTGGAACTCCGTGCCGCTGCAGGAAACGTACACCCTCTCCGGACGGCCTTCGGCTACGCCAAGCAGGTAGTACTGCGCGATCATGGTCTCGCCCTTCTCGTTCTTGGCGGCCTGGGTGTTGATGCCCTGGCCCATTGCCAGCGACCACTGTTCGCCCAGGTCATCGGACTTGTAAACGCCTCCCTTCAGCGCGCCTCCGTCGAGTTTTGAGACGACTGTACAATAGAGGACTAACTTGCCGCCGTCGGCAGTGCGCCCGCCGCCAAGGTCCCGGAACTCCTGCCACGGCAGGCCGGCGGCTTTGGGCGCGAACGTCTTGCCTCCGTCATCCGAACGGTAGAGTCCCTTGTTGGTGGCGAGAAAGACGCGGCGTTTCTCGGGCGGGCTGGCGGGATCAATGTAGAAGCGCGCGACTCTGCCTGCGACGCCGGGGCACTTTTCCCAGGTGGCGCCGGAGTCGCGCGTGAGGAAAGCGCCATCGCCGGCGCCCACGAGAATGAGCGCGTCGCCCTCGGGGTCGAGCGCCATCTCATTGACTTCCGCGAAAGGCGGTTTCTCTGTGATGGGCTTCCAGGTGAGTCCTTGGTCGCGGCTGACCTTCCCCGAGAAGTAGACGACATTCGCGTCTTTGGGGTGGTAGACAACGCGGCAGTAGACGTTGCTGCGGGTCTCACGGAAGTCAATCATGCGCCAGTTCTTCCCGCCATCAGTTGAGCGATACAGCGCGCCCATATCGCAGTTGACGAACATAAGGCTCGGGTCGAGCGGCGATGAGGACGGCGCAAACATGGCGCCTCCGCCTCCCAGGCCCACGTTCTGGAAAGGACCGACAGCGACCGCCCCATATAGGGACATTGAGCCGCCCAGGAACGCCGCGCCAAGTATGCACCAGACGCACACCGCCAGCCGTGCCTTCCGCTCTCTCATGTTGTTCCTCCTTGTATAGACGATACACCGCATTCTGCACCACAGAGACACAGAGACGCAGAGAAGGGAAGGAACTGGGCGGTTCGAACACCGGACCAATCCCAATTCGAGAATCTTTTCTCTGTGCCCTCTGTGTTCTCTGTGGTGGACAAACACGATTGGAGCACCCCATGATTACAGCCCTCGATCAAGCCGAGGCGGGGCGGGGACTGACACCAATTTCAGGCTGTTTGGAAATTGGCTGTCTGTCCCCGCCGTTCGACCTTGACCTGTTCTGCCTGGAACTCGAGTACCAGGTCCAGACCCGCCTGAAGGCGGACATCAAGCGCGTGCTCGACGAACGCGAAGCCGCATTCCAGGCCGACCTCGCGGCCGATCCAGCCGTTGCCGCGGAGCGCGAACGCCTTGCGCAGGAGCACGCGGAATACCAGCGGCGCAAGGAGCGGCGCGAATACGTCACGTCCGGCGCGGCTGCGCGCGCGGCAGAAGAAGCCTCGCGTTCCCGGCCTCCGGTAATTGAGATGGCCGGGCAACTGGCCAAGCAGTGGAACGTACAGTTTGTTACTGATACCCGGCGGCAAATGCACACTGCACATTCATCGCCTGGCAGATAGATGGCGCACTGTAACAAGAACACGCAGACTTGAAGTAGTGGTCTGTTACCGTATCATCTGGGTGCTGGCCACTTGCTGATGGTCACCTCGGCACCTCTTTCGCCCAGGCTTCCGGGCCAAGACGATCCTCAGAGATCGGGCCGTAGTGCAAGCGGGCAAGTTCTCTGTGTGTTGGCTCCAGAAGAAGATCACATGCCGGGCAGTGAAGGGCGATCGGATCGTACACCTCTCGTCCACTCTCGAGCCGCGGCGGAGGCGTGATGGCGACGATGCAGCGGGTGGCTCCGCAGATGATGCAGTCGGTGTCGGCGGTCTCGCCGATGATGTCCCATCCCTTGCTCTCCGCTTGTGTCCGCGCAGCGCGATTCACGTCCTCCATCCATTCGTCAACATCTCGCTGCTCTCCCGACGCCGTGAAGAGGAGGTTCCCTACCCCGACGACAGCGTCCGCGAAGTACCTGCGCTGGAACGTGTGGAGAATCATGGTCCGCGGTAATGCTTGATTCACCTTGGCAAGACCAACGTACTGGCGGGCAACTTCAAGCTCTCTCGCCAGGGGAGCCAGAATCCAATCCCTTAGATGCAGGTTGTAACCGCGGCTGTATAGCTCCCCAAGTAGGGGGAGCGCGACGTTCAGGATCGCATCCAGGTACGCGAAGTTATCCTTTGGTACGCCCCCATGGTGAACGACCTCGTTCCTCAACTTATTGAGGGACTCGACAGCGCCACGGGTCGTCCCGAAGGGAATCATCTCCTTGACACGGGAAAACGCGTCCATCAGCCCACAGGTTCGATCGGGATCGTACTGATCAGGGTCGGCGAATCGTGTGATCGCGTGACCAAGACGATGCGCGGATACACGCTGGCGGGCCAGCCCCTTCGCCAAATCGTAATCGAGGCGATCCAGTGTCAGAAGTACGCTGATCTCCTCCAGCAGGCCCTTGAGAGCAATCTCAACGGCATGGTGCACAAGGAACAGCGCTTGCGAAACCATTCCCCCCGCCAGAACCCATAGCGTCGCGTCAAGCGCCTGAAGGGCACTCTGAGCACTCGGGCTGCGGGTGGCGACGATTGCCGCCAGGAATTCCTCCTTCTTGCCGTAGTTTGGAGTCTCGTGCCGCGGGTAGTCGCTGCGCATCAGCCCTTCGCCTCCTGGGAACACACAGGCGCCACAGTCCACTGGGCAGTGAACCAGTCGCTCATTACCTCATGCGCCCAACGGTCACGCTGGACCTTCGGCGCGCCTCGCGCCGATAGGTTCCGGCGTGTTGTTGGCATTCCTGGTCTTTCCTTCTCCTTGCTTCGCTCGCTTCCGGAGCTCCTCCAGCGCGAGCAAATGACCAATCTCTACCGCGACGTGGACCGTGAAGTAGCAGAAGGGCGTCTTGAAATCCGGCAGACAGACACTCGCAACAGCCCTTCCGTGGGTGGGACTCGTCACATCGCACTGCATCCACACCCATTTGTCGCGATCATGCTGTCCGTCATTGACGAATGTCATGCCGTGACCGGTAGCATTCAACTCCTTGGAGATTCGAGCGACTTCCCTCACGATGGGATTGTGTTGGTAGTCGGCTTCGACCTCGATCATCGTCACCCAATCGCCAATGACTTCGGACTGCTCTGATGGGGATAGCGCGTCGAACTCATCGGTTGTGTATCCACACTGGGTTGGGTCAAAGCCAGCGTTGATCCGTTTCTGCGCGGTGCGCAGTGACATCACCTCTCCAATCAGACCGTCGGCAATAGTCAGTCGCACACGATCAGAAAGACCGCGGAATTCCTCCGAGCCAAGCACAAGATAGGGAAACTGCGAGCCGTGGGCCACTCGCAGTTTCAACTCGATGAATGCGCGGCGTGCTGCTCTGCCCGGCGAACGGTCTCGGAGATGGTAGTCCCGCCCGACGTTGAAACCTTCCTGCATTCCGTCAAATTCGATACACACCAGAGGCGCGTCATGCTTGTCACAAACCGTGAAGTCAATACTGGTCTTCTTCAGCCGATCGTAGTCCTCAATGGACAGTCTGAACGGCTCAAGGGTTTCAGAGAGCAACTCGCCCTTGGCCGCGAAAACGCTCAGAAACGGGAGATTATGGTAAACGTGATAGTGCCTCGCCCACGTCTCGTTCAGTTTGCGGAAGCACCGCTTCTCCATCGAACTGCCGAAGACTGTCTTGCGGACACCCATTACGTTTCCTTCTTGATGCCAACAATGTTTAGGCCGATCCGCCTAACTCCCCAAACACGGTTGAGGGGGTCCGCATAACACGCCCGCGACTGCGGGGGTGATTCGCGCCAAACTGCCGAGACATCAACGACCATTCTACGGACAAGTCGCTGCTTGGCGAGGGCCTATCTGTGCCGTCAAGCCACAACACAATTTCCCTGGCTCCATGAGCCGGACATACACCTGGTGTTGATCCAACGGGCGCGGACCCGTGCAGCACCACAACAACCACAACCCCTTCATTTGGAGGACAAACCCATGCCTTTCATCAAGCTCACCCCTCTTGCCAGGCAGCGTGTTCATGAGCTGCGTGACACCGCAAAGACTTGCCTCACGGCCGGCCACGAAGGACTGGCCTGGGCCTACCGCAATGCGGCCACGTGCCTGCGGCGCGGCGATGAGACCACGGCCGAATACTGGCTGGAGAAAGCCGACTTCGAGAGCTACGCGCTCAAACCCAGTGCGTAAGCAGCCAGCGTTTCACTGCGCTGGCCCACCCCTGCCCACCCAGTGGCGGCACAAAGATGAGCCGCTACTGGCAAGGCGACCGAGGAAACCATGACAAAACAAACCAAAACACCAGAACAACTCTGCACCACGGCCAACACCGCATACGAGCGCTTCAGCCACTTGGCAGAAGAAGCCAACAGTATCAAGACCTGGTTCGCGCAGGAATTCAGCCTGGAGGAGGACAGCTACAGGAACCCGTGCGACGCGCACCTTGAGATCGAACGCGTGATTGAGAATGCCCGCCGTTCCCTGGCACGATTCGTCATTCAGAACCTGGGCGAAACGCTAATCCCCAACATCCCCCTGAATTGGGAAGAAGTGCTGCGCCAAGTGCCGGCCGGCGACGAGGGCTTCGACGCACGCGCAATCCTTCAACACATTCAGAAAACTTTCGTCAAGGACGCCCACGACAAGAGCCTGCAAGCGCTGCTCACAAAGGCCCGGCGCCTCCTGCCGCATGTGGGCTGGAAAGAGGAGCGCACGCTGGCGCAGGTCGTGAAGAAGAACGTGTTGACCTTGCACAAGTACGTCTGGGATGGCGCCGGCAGCCGTTCCTTTGAGCCAGACGGGGAGTGCGACGCCCTGCAAAAGGTGGTGCGGATCGTCCTGGAAGACGCCGATCCCGTCACCGTAGACACGGGCGCTACACCCTTTTCCGAGGTAATGCGCCAACGCAAAGGCAACGAAGTTCTCCAGGAGGTCACGTTCAGCACTGGCTGGATAACCAAGGTCCGCTGCCATAAGAACGGTAAGCTACTCGTCACGATGAAAGGCGAAACCGCCGCAGAGCGGGTCGCCAAGCTCCTGCTCGAAAAACCAAAAACAGACTGATTTGCCGTCAACACCAACGACACGGAGGTCGAACACATGAAGTCCGAGAACACGACGTTGTACTTTCGGGAAGGATCGTCAGACAAGGTCTACCAGGCTTGCCTGGAGCAGGAGAATGGCGGCTTACCGCGCGCGGCTGAAATCTCCGGCTTTTCCGGGTCAATTGCGTCCCACTTAATTCCATACAGTCCATACAGTCCATATCGTTACGTATTTCACGAGTAGATTAGGGGGCTTTTAGGCATCTTCGCCAAAAAATCTGGAAGAATCCGAAATGTTTCTTAATCCATGTGTTCATAAGTACTTATGCAAATAGCCTGACCCTAATAATTACATATGTTAGGGTTCTCTTTTCGGGCGCCATCCGTAGTACATATCGAGAATACAGTGCTCTTTGGCAATCGAATACGCCACATTGTGCAGGCTTTCAGCCTTGCACGCACCTCCAGGTGCAGCGCAACTGGGGATAGTTTCTAGACACGCTGCCCTGTCGAATTGGCCTTTTCCTCTGACATTGCGACAAACGCGACAAATGCGACGCGACTCAAGCCCCAGGGCTTAGGTTTATCTGGGCTAAACGCAACAAACGCAACACGATTTGCGTGCAACTCTTTGCTTGATGTTAGGGAAACGCGACGAATCTGAACGAAGGCGGTACAAACATGTAACAGAAACGAATATTCAGGTAACGAACATGTAACGAAAGTGAACGTTCGTGTAATGTTCATGTAACGAAAACGAACATTCCGGCCGTCCCCAAAGGACTTATGTGAATTTGCCGTTTCACCAGGCCACCTCCTCGCGCTGCAAATGGGGCCACACAGGCAAGCGGCACGCCGGCGAGCAGGCAAGATGCCTGCGCTACACTCTCCTTGCGTCCCGGCGCCTTCGTGGTAAGCTTGGTTTCTTACAGCGCTGGAGAGGGGAACCATGCCACAGACAATCGAAGGCCAACTGGCCGTAAAGAAGGGCGCGCGCATCGGCATCGCGGTCTCGCGCACAAACAGCCTGGTCACGGAACGCCTGCTCGAAGGCGCGATGGACTGCCTGCTCCGCCACGGGGCGGAAGAAGCCAACATCACGGTGGTGCGGCTGCCAGGGGCCTATGAACTGCCGGTCACGGTCCAGGCGCTGTGCAAGAGCGGGAAGTACCAGATGGTGGTGGCGCTGGGGTGCGTCATACGCGGCGGCACCCCGCATTTCGACTATGTCGCCGGGGAGGCGAGCAAGGGACTGGCCCAGGTCGCTCTGAACACGGGAGTGCCCGTGGCCTTCGGGCTGCTCACCTGCGACAATCTGGAGCAGGCTTTGGAGCGCGCCGGCGCCAAGGGGGGCAACAAGGGTTGGGAAGCCGCCGCGGGGGCTATCGAAATGGCGGACCTTTTCGCGCGGATCGCCAAGTAACGGAACTAACCACAGAGACACAGAGACACAGAGCGAGAAAAGAGGATAGAGAAGATAGAAAAGAGCTGAGCAGTTCTCGTTCCTCACTTCTCTTTTCTCTCTTCTCTGTGCCTTTGTGTCTCTGTGGTGAAATGGAACCTATGGCTCATCCAAACACAGCCGGCCGTGAAGCGGCCCTGCAATACCTGTACATGCACGACGTCTTGACCAACAAGGACGTGCAGAGCTTCGACGAATGGCTCGAACATCAACAGCCCAACCCGGATGCGGAAAGCCGTGAGTTGGCACAGAAACTCGTGGCGGCCGTGATTGAGCACAAGGCGGAGCTGGACGCGGAGCTCACGGCCGTTGCGGAGAACTGGGAGGTCGCGCGCATGGCCGTAGTGGACAGGAACATCTTGCGCCTGGGGGTGGCGGAGATGATGAGCTGCCCCGAGACGACGCACAATGTTGTCATTGACGAGGCGGTCGAGTTGGCCAAGCGCTTTTCGTCCGATGAGGCCGGGGCGTTCGTCAACGGCCTGCTCGACAAGCTGCGGCTCAAGTTGCGGCCGGAGACAGTTGAAGGCGGAACGGGCAAATGATGAATAATGAACGATGAATGATGAATGATGAACTAACTTCCCTTTCATGCCGCGCTATCTTTGGCAGTTAGTTATTCATCGTTCATCATTCATCGTTCATCGTTACCGGCGCCTTAGTCTTGCGGCTTTCAACCACGGCATTGGCCAGCAGTTCGCCTATCAGGCCATCGCGCGCGCCGGCCGTTTCGGGCGTTTTGCCGCTGACGATGCACGCTCCAAAGTGGTCCATCGCGTGGATCCAGCCTTTGTCCGGGCTGTAGCCGGAGCCGGCCATCCGGTGGGCCAGGAACTCATGGTGAATCCTGTCTTCTCCCGTGGCGTTTTCAGGCGGGACCCGCCCGCACTCCACCGCGAACCGGTCCGGCTCCAGCGCGCACAGCGCCCGGTAGGCCTCGATGCCCAGGGCCTCATAGAGGTAGCGCTGCGTCCACTCAGAGCGGGGATGAAAATGCCCGCGGAAGCGGTAACACCGCTCAGCGCCTGGCAAGCCGTAGGTGCGCAACTCGATGAAGCTATCCACAGTCAGGCCACCCTTGGCAGCGACTACTTCGAGGTACTCCTTGGGCCAGTCCAAAGTGGACCAGCCGCTGCTCAGGATCGTCGCCACAGGGCCGGATTTGAACTTGAGCGTGATGATCTCGTCGTCGGGCCGGGCTTCAACGGTGTAAACGATCTCGACCTCGGAACCGGTCAGCCAGCGCAGCAGATCGAAGATGTGACACAGCTCATGGAAGACGCGCTGTCCCGGCGGGAAGTTCTTGCCCCAGGTATAGCAATAGGTGTCGGAGATGCGGTAGTAAATGTTGCGCGCGCCGCCGTTGGCCAGCAGCAGTTCCTTGGCTTTGCGATACGCGGGCGCGAAGCGGCGGTTGTGGCCGACCGCCACGTGTTTGCCGCTCTTCTGTTGTTCGGCGACGATGGCCCGGCACTGGGCCACGCTCTCGGCCAGCGGCTTTTCGACGTAGACATGTTTGCCCGCTCGCAAAGCCGCGGTCACCAACTCCTCATGCTGTTCGGACTTCGTGGCAATGACGACCCCGTCTATCTCGGGATCGGCCAGGACCTTGCGGAAATCCGTCTCGCCATGCGGCACGCGGAACTGCGCTTGTGCCTCGCGGACCGCCTCCGGGCGCAGGTCGCAAACGGTCTTCAGCCGCGCGTGGGGCGTCCACATCAGGTTGGGCAGATGCTGGTTCTTGGCCAGGTTTCCCGCGCCGATCAGGCCTAGAATTGCTTGTTTCATGCGCTCTCCTTTTCAAAGTTCACCACAGAGACACAGAGCGAGAAAAGAGGATAGAGAAGAGAGAAAAGAGCTGAGCTGTTCTCGTTCCTCACTTCTCTTTTCTCTCTTCTCTGCATCTCCGTGCCTCTGCGTCTCTGTGGTGGATTTTCCGGCTTAGGCAAAGGTAACCTTGCCGTACAGCTTGGGGTTATTGCAGTCGTACTGCGGCGCCCAAGTATAAGCCCGGTTACCGTTGACAAACGGGCTGGTGTTCAGGTTCAAACCCCAGACCTCACCCTGGCGCGGCGTGCGGCCCAGAAGCTTGAAGGGCAGCCAGACCGTGGTCTCCCAGTGGCCGGCATCAGCCTCGAATGCGGTGCGAACAGGCAGATGCGGGTGCACGCCCATCGAGACGCTGCTCCCCTCCGGCCAGACCGTGAACATGATGCCCTTGCGGCCTTGGTTCTCCGCGTCCACGAAGACGCGCATGACGAATGAGTCGCTGCCGCTGCCTTTGTACTTTTCCCACAGTGCCCGGCGCGCCGCGGGGTCCCCGCCTTCTTCGCGCAAGGAGACGGCCAGCGCGTCCCGCGTGCGGGCCACGCGCATGAAGAGCTTCTCCTCACGCTTGTAGTTGATGGGCCGGAAGAAACCGAGGAAGTCTTCCAGGAAATCCTCGCCGGCGCGGAAGCAGTCGTCATGACGGAGCTGCAGGAACTGTCCGCCGGAACCGTTACAGGTGGCCTGCGGAGGCGTCATGTTCTGCCGCTCATACACAAGGTAATCCCGCCAGGACCACACGTGGGCCGCGAAGTCCGCATGTTCCGGTGCCCGCAGTCCGGCCAAGGCTGCATCGGCGCTGGCCAGGGCCTTCGCCAGGCACTGGCGCGCATGGCCCAGCGAGGTCTGGTCGTGCAGGCGGTAGGGCCGGATGACGCGCCGGATCTCGTTGTACTGCCGCCGCGAGGCCACGTAATCCACGAAGGCGGCCACCGGGAACGATTCCCCGTTCAAGCACATCAGGAGTTCGCGGGCCAAAGCGATCTCAATGTCCGGATTCAAGTTCAGCATGGTCACGCGCAGGACGACCTTGAAGTCCTTGCTGGCACGGTCCGGAACAAGTTTGGCCACCGCTTCGAGCTCCGCCAGGCCCTTCTTAGCGGCTGCCAGCAGGGCGCCGCGCGTGCGCGCGAAATAGAGCGAATACAACGCGATGCCAGCCCTGATTTCACCCCCGGCGTACTGAGCCAACAGAGCGTTCTGCTGAATATAGGGCGCAAGCTTTGCAGCGGCCTCAGCGCCCGCAATGCGCGCGTAGGAACGCAAGCCCGCCTCGGACTCGCGGGCGTGTTTCCGCAGCAGCTTCACCATGACACCGGGATTGAGCCGGGCTTTACGCTTGGCCGGGTCCACGAAGTCCAAGATGTGCTGGTACTGGTCATCCGGCGTAACGAGGGTGTCAATGGTCTTGTTGGCCCAGGCCCCCTTGAAGCCCACGTTCCACATCGGTGAGCGGGATTGGTGGTTCAGGCCGGTGACCGGGTAATAGTAGAAAGGATCCTGGATCAGCGAGTACCGTCCGCGGTTGAGGTAGCCGTCGTAGGCCGAGGTAAGCCAGAACTGCTGGAAGGTCCGCAGCACAATCTGGCTGGTGGCGAGGATGGCCTTGTGCAGGGCCCTGCCGGCCGCCTGCGACACGCCGCAACGCGCGGCCAGAATCGCCGCCTGCCCCTCGGCCGTCCGTTTCACGCCGTTGGCGTAGTCCACCAGGGCCTGCAAGTGCAGGAAGTTGAGGCGGCTCCGGTCCTTCTCAGCCTCTGAGAACACGCCGCGCGGGTCCGGCAGATCGGCCGAGAACAGTTCGCGGGCGGTGTGGAAGGAGATCGAATCGGCGCCTTTGGCTTGCGCGTCCGCCAGGAGTGTTTGCACAAAATCGTAATCGGACCAGAGCTGGTCGCAGAGGTTGGTGCCGCAGTTGTGGCAAGGGCCGGCGCAGTACATGAACTCAATCTGCTTGCCCAGGGCCTTCTTCCATTCCAGGGCGCGGCTGTCCGCAACTGGCAGGTCATAGCAGTCAGTGGTGTCCATGACTTTGTGGCTCAGGATGACGTGCCCCTTGTAGGCGTCCATCATCCGGCGCATGCCTTCGAAGCTGGTGTAGTCCCACAGCCGGAATACGATGATCGGCCTCTTGGATTGGGCCATGCGGTTGAACTCGGGGATCGCCGTGCGCAAGACGTGTTCGTGGGCGCTGCCGTAGCTCTCAAAATTGAAGTACAGCCCGTCCAGGTCCGGCAACTGGCGGAAGACCTCGCGATAGCAGTAGCGGCAGTAGCGTTCGACCTCCGGGTGCTGGACGTTGCTGAATCGCCCGGTTGTGGGGATCTGATACTTCGCCGCCAGTTGCGGCGTGAAGTGCCCGACGTAATGCTGGAAGAAGGTCTTGAGTCCGTAGCGGTGGGCGATCTCCAGCCCGCGCTGCAACGCCGCCCGCACGGCGGTGCGCGTCTTGGCGTCCTGGCTGGCCACGTCAGGGCACTCCGCATAGTCCAGCACGTACTCGAAGAAGTGATAGCCGGCGTAGAAGACCAGGCCGTTGAACTGGTGGCTGGCAATCTGGCGGCAGAGCGCCTCCCAAAGCTCATCCGTGTAATTGCCGATCCAGCGCGGGCCGGAAGGTTCAAGCGTCAGTTCATGCTTGTAATTGCGCGTGCGCAGGCGCAGGTTGGCGGTGAAGTCCGCCCGCTTGCCCGCCCGCAGGAGGTCATTGAGTTTCAGCAGGCCGGAGATCATCCCCACGGGCGAGTTGCTGGCCACTTCCACCGTTTCCTTGCCGCGGAAGCGCAGGGCGTAGTCGTCCGGGCCTTTGGCGCCCGCGAACCTGGCCAAGCGCACCGCTGCCGCCTCGCTGCGGAAGACATTATCTTTGACGGCAGCCTGCGGAAGCTGGCTGGCAGCCCAAGCGATCCCGTGAGCGGCCGGGCCAAACGACAATCTTTCACTCATTCTCGACGTGTCCTTTCCCCTTCTGTTCTCCAGCCCTTGTCATCAACCACCGGGAAGAAATTTTGGATTTTAGATTATGGATCTTGGATTGGACTGGCGGCAGCGCGCAGATCGAAAATCGAAAATCTAAAATCCAAAATCTCAATCCGCCAATTCCAGTGCAATTGATTTCATCAGCGGCTTAGCGGCACAGTTGATCGTGTACGTCTCGTTGGGCTGTTTGGCGACGTGGACGTCCTGCTTTTCAAGGCCGCCCTCTTCCCAGGCATAGGTGACCTTCACGGGACGGAAGCCGCCGCACGGCAGCACGTAATCCGCGTCTATGCGCGCGCTCAGGATGCAGGTGGTGTTCCTCTGGGAACCGACGAAGCGCACCTGGGCTTCCTTCGTGCCGGCGGGCACCTCGGAAACAGTCAGGTATTTCGTCTGGCCCTGCGTCGGCCCGGCCACAGTCTGCACGCTCTTGAACGTCTTACCGCCGTCAAAGGAGACCCGGAAGTCCCACTTGTCGTCCTTGTCGCGGCAGCGGTAATGGCAGCCAAAGCGCAAACGAATCATGTCCTTGGGCGTGGCGACGGAGAAGGTAACATCCGCGGTCTTGCCTCCGTAGACCTCGTCCCGCATGTACTTCGGGGCCACGCCATTCAGCACGGGATGAAAATCAACCAGCTCAATCTGTTTGCCTTTGCCCCCTTCGGTTGAGCTCCCCTGGATAGTCACCGTGCCTTCCTGTGGCCCGGCACTGAACGTGATCGTGTTGGCGCCTTTGTCCAGGGCCGGCAGCGCGCGCTGCGAGCACTGGAAAGCATGCGTGAGCTTGAGGCTTTCCAGGCCGGTGCCCTTGCCGTACAGGACCAGCCGCAACAGGTAATCATAGCGCCGCACCACCAAGGCTTGCAGATCGAGTTTCTGTTCTCCGGATTTCTCGATCGTGGCCACATCTTTCCAGTCCAGGCCGTTGTTGTCGGAGAAAAGCGCGCGAATCTTGCCGCCTTCCCCAATGACCGCGTTGAGCTCCGCCACTCCGCTCAGGTACACGTAGCTGCAGGGCATGCGGATTTCGAGCACGCCGGGCTGAGCGGGGTCTTTGGCATGGACCGCCGGGCCGTTTTTGTCCGCGGCTTTTGAGACCAGGTTCTCGGCCTTCCAGGCGCCGTTGAGGAACGAGGCGTCAGCCAGGGGAACCGTGTACTCGAGCTTTCCGCTGCCGATGCGGTTGGCTGTCAAGTCGCCGTACTTGGGGATGTAAGCCATGAACCCGTTGCCGATCTTCTCCTTCAGGCAACCCGGCTCTCCGCCCGTCTTGGCCACGCCATTAAGGTGCAGGCCCGTGTTGAACCAGTTGCGCGTCAGGCGTTCGCCGGGCCGCAGTTGGATGTTGACCTCATACCCCTGCGAGTAACCGTATTCGAAGGGGAACGGAGTGCCGTTGCTGCCGTCATATTCCTGCATCGTTGAGTTCCAGCCGTGCGTCCGCGCGGTCCAGAAACCGCCGCCATCATAGAAGGGGCAGGCGGCCAGGAGTGCGGGGCCTTTCTTCCAGCCGGTCCAGCCGTCGGCACGCATGAATTCGGTGATCTTGGCGCCATTCCCTTTGTAGCCGGGGTTCTTGTCGTACCACTCGCTGATGGCCGCCTTGATCTCCTGCACACTGGCGATCTGGCCGTCCGGCTTGGGGAAGTAGTTAATCAGCGACGTGTCAATCAAATGCCAGGCGTTGTCCCACTGGACTTCCGGCACGCTATGCCCGTTGATGCCCCACGCGCGCGCCTCCAGGCCCGCGTTGCGGGCCAGGCATTCAACGATTGCGGAGGCGCAGCAGCACATGCCGTAGCCATAGACATTGAACTCCTTGATCGCATCGTGAATGCAGTCCATCTCGGTGAGAAACTCGGCCGGCGGCGCATCCTGATAGTGGAACATGACCTTCGACCTGAAGATGGTGAGCGCCTTATCCTTGTCAGTCATGCCGTCCTTGATGAAGGACTTCTTCCAGGCTTCGATGCTCGAAACATCGGCGACTTTGTCGGACAGCACCTTGACGTGCCCGACCACGCCGGCCGGTTGAGTGGCCGCCGTTTCACCTCGGGCCGGCTGCACGGCCAGAGCACAAGACAGCACTACGGCAAAGACAACAAGGCTACTGGTCCGCATGATCGCGCGCTCCTCGTTAAACGGGGCCATCAGGCATTCCCACCTTAAGGCTTCCTGAGAACTATACACCGTGGACAGGCCTGGGGCTCTGGGCTTTAGGCTTTGGGTAGACCCCAACGGCTCGCTTCGCTCGCGGCAAAGTGAAAAAGAACAAAGAGCAAAGTGTTAAAAGTCCAGCACAAACCGGAATCCGTTATTGGTGCTCCGGTCGCCAGGACTGTGCCTGTTGCGGGGCGCCGCACGGCAATCGTCTGGGTAATCAAACCAGCTACCGCCGCGCAACACACGTGCACCGCCGCTGGCGGGGCCTTTCGGATCAACGGGCGGAGACTCCGCGTAGTACTCGTCGTTGAAGTAGTCCTGCACCCACTCCCACACGTTGCCGTGCATGTCGTACAAGCCCCAGGCGTTCGGTTTCTTCTGCCCCACGGGGTGCGTCCGATGATCTGCGTTTCCTTCGAACCAAGCAGCTTTCTCCAGGTCCGAAACTTTGTTGCCCGTGTTGAACTTCGTTGTGGTGCCGGCACGACAGGCATATTCCCACTGCGCTTCCGTAGGCAGACAGACTGTCCTCCCCGTCTTCTTTGCCGCCCATTTCACAAACTCCTTCGCATCGTTCCACGTGATCACGCAGGCCGGATAGTTGTCCTCTTGGGAAAACCCCGGTGTCCTCCAATTGGTTCCTTTCTCGTTCTGCCACTTGCCGTCTTTCCACGTGTGTGCCTCGCCAGCCTTCTCGGCTTCGCTCTGATACTTCGTGGCATCGGCGAACCCCCTGAACTGCGCCACCGTGACTTCGTACTTCCCCATGTAGAACGGCTTGCTGATCTTCACGCGATGGACGGGCTTCTCGCAGGCTTCACCATCGTCCGACCCCATCATAAACTCGCCCGCTTTGATTAACACCATCTCCATCTTCACGCCGCCGCCCAAATCCAAAGTAAGTAGCGGCGCAGGACCGAGCACCTTCTCAATGGCGTCGTACCGTTCCCTCATCACCGGGCCTTGTTTGCCCGCAGTCTGGGTCTTGCCGTGGTCGCGCTCGAAGGCTTCGTAAGCCTCCTTCGCGCCTTTCATGTCCTTGGCGGCGAAGAGCTTCTCCGCACGCTCCCAGGCTTTCAGCGCGGCCGCCTCGGTCTCGCCAACTTCATTCGCGGTGATGCGGTCCAGGTAGGTTTCAGGGCTTAGCGTTTGAGGCTTCGTGAAGTATTCCTTCGCCTTCGCGACGTTGCCGGCGGCCAGGTACATGATGCCGCGCTGGCGCAGGTCCGCACCGGCGTTTCCCGTTTTGGGTGCGTACTGGTCCACATCCTCCAGGGAAAGCTGCATGGCATTGAACGTCATCTGCGCGCCGCCCATGTCCACGGTGACGACATCGGGCTTCGGCTCGTTCAGGACCTTCCCCTTGAATTCCGTGACGCCTTTCCTCAAGGTGACCTGCTGGCCCGCTTGTTTACGCAGCGCCTCGATGGCAGCCTTGCGCAGTTCCAGCACGGATTCAACGTCAGCCTTCTCCTGCTTGAGCGACTCCGCGGCATCGGCCAGCGCCGGGTCATTGGCCTTGCGCTCCAATAGCGCGATGGCGTCGCTTAGCTTGTTTTGAGCCAGCAGGGGGGCAGTCTCCTTCAGCACGGCGGAGAAAAGTTGTTGCGCCTTGTTCGCGCGGGCATCGGCGTCCACCGATGCAGGCGGGACGCCTGCGCTACGTACCGCCGGCGTCTCGCCGGCCTTCGTATCGGGCTGGGCAACCTTCGCGGCTTGCGCCGTGCCGTTGGTGCCACTGTCCGCAGACAGTGGTTTCGCTCCCGAACGGGCACTGTCTGCGGACGGCGGCACCAGCCCAGTGCCGGGCTGTTTCTCCGTTTCCGATTTCTTTCTTGCTTCCGCCGTCAGCCGGGCTTCCTCCAATTTCCGCCGGTCCTCGGCCAACTTCTGTCTCTCCTCCTCAAGCTTGGCCTCTTCGGCTTTGCGTTTGTCTTCCAGACGGGCCGCATCGTTCTTCAGCCGCGCTTCATCGGCCTTCAACTTGGCCGCGGCTTCGGCCTCCGCAGTGGACGGGATGGACGGAATGGACACAGCCTGGCCGCCAGATTTATCCCCGCCGCCTCTCAGGCTCAGGGCTACGATCAACACCAGCAACGCAAGCCCGACCACGCCCGCGCCGATGTACAGGGGCTTCCGGTTCGGCGGCGCGTCCAAGGGCACCAGTTCCGGCTCATCCGCCGCCGTGCGCCGGGCATGTCCCTCTCCCTTGTGGGGAGAGGGTGGTGCTTTAGCACCGGGTGAGGGGGCCACGCCAGCCATCGGGATATGCCTGGCGGGCGGCGGGGGCGGCGGCGCATCAAGCTGCTGTGTCAGCCTGGAACGCATCCTGCAGACCTGCGGGTTTGATGTCGTCGATATGATTCCCATCCGCCGCCAGAACCTCGAAATCAAGCTGCCCGCACTTGAGGCCGTGGGCCAGTGGCTGGTCACCAAACCGTCCTCAGGCCCCTTCCCGCCGTAGCCGCCGGCTACAACATTTACGCATCATTTAGATACTCCCCGGCTATTTTTATAGCTCATTTACCTCATGGCTATTATCCTAGCGATAGAATCGAGTATTCTGTAAAATCATGCGGAACATTTTTCATAAAATCAGGGATGACCGCAAGGCCCGGCAGACCGGTGAGGCCGGCATCGCGCTTGAAGAGTGCCAGAAGAAGCTGGGGCCCCTCTGTGACGTCGCCCAGAAGGTGAGCGCCGCTTCCGAAGTGTCAAAGCTGCTTGAAGAAATTTTGTCGATGGTTCAGCAGATGACCCAGGCTGCGGCATCATCCCTGCTCCTGATTGACGAGGGAAAAGGGGAACTCTACTTCAAAACCGCCGGGGGGGCGGGAGGGAACAGGCCCAGCAAAACGAACCTGAGCCTTGACCCGGA
>Ga0209777_10003637_pt1 | contig 18913 bp, 12 predicted proteins | sample FrelakmetHBP12HB_FD_187147 | JGI IMG/M metagenome (GOLD analysis project Ga0209777, IMG submission 187147) | Freshwater lake sediment microbial communities from the University of Notre Dame, USA, for methane emissions studies -HBP12 HB (SPAdes)... | ecosystem: Environmental > Aquatic >...
TCGGCGGAGCACCCTCTGCGGGCAAAGGGCATTTCTGCCGGAACTGCACCGCCGAGGGCGGCGGTGCCACATAGCCCAAGAGGTTCTCATACACGTTCTGAGATAGAGACTGTCCGCCGTGAAGAACCTGGCGCACCGCCCAAAGGCACGAGTGGCGTTGTAGTATTAGTACGCCTTGGCGAACGGCACCCGCTTGGACGGCCCTTTGCCACAGACCATGCAGCCGGGGCATTCCTCGGCGTTGTCGGGAATCACGCGGATCGTCGCCTTGGTGTCGTCGCTGATGCGGGTCTCGCACTCCGGGCTGCCGCACCACGGGGCGTAGAGGAAGCCGCCCTTCTCCTCGAGCTCCTTCTTGAACGCGTCGTAGGAGTCGACCGGGCGGCAACTCTCCTCCAGCCTCTTCCGAGCCTGCGCCAGGAGCGACGCCTGCATCTCCTCCAGCAGTTCCGGCACCTTCAGGGTGATCTCTTCCTGCGGGATGAACATCTTCTCGCCCGTGTCGCGGCGCACCAGGACCGCCTGGCCCTTCTCGAGGTCCTTCGGGCCCAGTTCGATGCGGATCGGGACGCCCTTCAGTTCCCACTCGTTGAACTTCCAGCCGGGCGAGACGTTATCGCGGTCGTCGACCTTGACGCGCACGTCCTCGTCGAACGGCTCCGCGATCCGGATGGCGGCCATTTCGATGGCGGCGTTGTCGGCCCCGGCCTTGAAGATCGGGATGACGACGACCTGGACGGGCGCCAGCTTCGGCGGCAGGACGAGGCCCGCGTCGTCGGAGTGGCTCATCACGAGGGCCCCCACCAGGCGCGTCGACACGCCCCAGCTCGTCGCATAAACATACGCTAGCTTTCCGTCCTTGTCCTGGAACTGGACGTCGAACGCCTTCGCGAAGTTCTGGGCCAGGTAATGGCTCGTCCCGGCCTGGAGGGATTTGCCGTCCTGCATCATGGCTTCGATGGCGTAGGTCGTCTCGGCGCCCGGGAACTTCTGGCCCTCGCTCTTGCGGCCGGTGAGGACGGGGATCGCCATCCAGTTCTCGGCGAAATTCTTGTAGATGCCGAGCATCCGTTCGGCTTCCTCGACGGCCTCCTCGCTCGTGGCATGGGCGGTGTGCCCTTCCTGCCAGAGGAACTCGGTGGTCCGCAGGAACAGCCGCGTCCGCATCTCCCACCGCACCACGTTCGCCCACTGGTTATAGAGGAGCGGCAGGTCGCGCCACGACTGGATCCACTTCTTGTACATCGCCCAGATGATCGTCTCGGAGGTCGGCCGGATCACGAGCGGCTCTTCGAGCTCCTTGTCGCCGCCGCGCGTCACGACCGCGCATTCCGGCGCGAACCCCTTGACGTGCTCGGCCTCCTTCTGGAGGAACGATTGCGGGATCAGCAGCGGAAAGTACGCGTTCGAATGGCCCGTGGCCTTGAACATGTCGTCCAGGGCCCGCTGCATCCGCTCCCAGATCGCATAGCCCCACGGGCGGATGACCATGCACCCCTTGACGGGGGCATAGTCGGCCATCTCCGCCTTCATGACGATGTCCAGGTACCACTGGCTGTAGTCTTCACTGCGTTTGGTTATCTTGGCCACGACGGACCCCTAAAGGAAGTTCCAAGTTCCAGGTTCCAAGTTCCAAGTGAACGGCCACGGCAAAGTCAACGACACAGGGCGGGCATTCTACGGTCACTCGCCTGCCAGAGCAACCTTCTACCGGCCGCACCACGCCGCGCGGGGGCATGCCTTTCACTTGGAACTTGGAACTTTGAACTTGGAACCGCCGTTGTGCCGTTCACTTGAAACCTGAAACCTGAAACTTGAAACCGCCTTCCCCGGATTTCCTATACCACAAGACCGATTTAGCCGATGATATTAGGAAGGGCATACTCACAAATGGTCGAGATCGACGCAACCGGCAAAGCGACGTTCCGCTTCATCCACGGCGGGGCCGACCCGGCCTACCTGGTGGGCGACTTCTGCCATTGGCAGACCGACCACCTTCCGATGCGCCGCGTGTCGCCGCACGAGTGGATGCTGATGCTGCGCCTGCCGCCGGGCACCTATGAATTCCGCTATTTCGCGGGCGGCCAGTGGTACACCGATTTTGCCGCCTTCGGCGTCACCCGCGGCCGTTTCGGCGGGCAGAACGCCGTGCTCCGCGTGCCGAAGATCCACGCGCCGGCCGAGCCTCCGGTCCGTGTCCGCCAGGTCCGCGTCGACGCCCTCGGCCGCAGTTCGTGGCGCGCGGCCGCCGGCTGATCTCAAACGCAAACCCAGGGGACGGGCGTGTCATACGAGGGCCGCCGTGAGGGCGGCCCTCGATGTTTGCGCCCTGCACGGTTCACCCCAACGTTATGTTTCCAGCTTGACACTCACCGATGCGTTGCGATAGCGTAAGACCATTGGACGCTGGGGACATCTGATTCCAGCATTCAACTGGCAAGGAGACGGCAGGTGACTGACTGGGAGCGAATCAGCTATCCTGCCCCGCTTCGGCCAGGGGACACGATCGGCATTACAGCCCCGTCGTCGGGCGTTGATCAGAAGCTTCACCCTCGGCTGGACCTGTGCATCAGGCACCTGAAGGACCTGGGCTTCAAGGTCGTCGAAGGCGACTGCCTCCGGCACAACGCCAAGCACGTTAGCGGCTCGCGCGAGGCGCGGGCCCTCGATCTGCTCACACTCTGGAAGTCGCCAGAGGTGAAGGCCATCCTGCCTCCATGGGGCGGAGAATTGCTGATTCACCTGCTGCCGCGCGTCGACTTTGCCGAACTGGCCGCCACCACGCCGAAATGGATACTGGGCTATTCCGACACCAGTACGCTGCTCTTTGCGTTGACTGCCCTGACAGGGATCGCCACCGCACATGGCACCACGCTCATGGAGATGGCGCCCGCCCAGGCGGACGGCCTGAGCCGGCGATGGCAGGACGTCTTGGCGACCGAAATAGGAGGGCAGGTGGAACTGCGATCATCGACAGTCTTCCAGGTCAAAGGCCCCGACTGGGGCCCGCAGCCGGAGGCGCCGTTCAACCTGACCGAGAAGACGCGCTGGCGATGCATGCGGCTCGGCACAGAGCTCGATTCGCTGTCATTCCAAGGCCGGATGATCGGTGGATGTCTCGATACGCTTGCCGGGCTTGTCGGTACGCGATACGGCGATCTGCGCGAGTACAAGAGCCGGTTCAAGCACGAGGGCGTGATCCTCTACCTCGAGAACGCCGAATCCAGTCCACCCAATGTTTGCCGCAGGCTCTGGAACATGCGGCTGGCCGGCTGGTTTGATGGGCTTGCCGGCATCTTGCTGGGCCGCTCCAGCGGGCCTGATGGTGAGTCCTTCAGCTACGTCGACGCCTTGCACGATGTCTTCGACGACTTCCCGGTCCCAGTTATCTACGACGCTGACGTAGGCCACCGCCCGCCCCAGATGACCATCATCAATGGGGCGGCAGCGACAGTGGAATCATCCAGCGGCCAGGGAAGGGCTATGCTCTCCTTGGTGTAGTTGGCGTTGACGATTGACTCTCCGCCCCCAATGTTTACCATACCTGCTGTGCCAGCCCCCATTCGCATTCTTGCGCTCGAACCGTACTTCGGCGGACACCACGCCGATTTCCTCGAGGCCCTGCGCCGCCACAGCCGCCATCGGTGGACCGTCCTGACGATGCCCGCCCGCCAGTGGCGATGGCGGATGCGCGGGGCCGCGCTCCACATGGCCAGGGAGGCGGCGCCCCTGGAATCGCGTGGCTTCGACCTCCTCTTTGCGAGCGACTTTCTGCCGCTCGCCGATTTCCGGGCGCTCGCGCCGGCGGGCCTCGCGCGGCTGCCGGCGGTCGCGTACTTTCACGAGAACCAGCTCTCCTATCCGCTCGAACCCGGCCAGCGGCGCGACATCCAGTACGGCTTCATGAACCTGATGACCGCGCTGGCCGCCACGGAGGTCTGGTTCAACTCGGCGTTCCACCGAGACTCGTTCCTCGCGGCCGCCCGGGCGATGCTCGCCAAGATGCCCGACGGCGTCCCGGAGGGCCTGGCCGACGGCGTGGCCGCCAAGAGCCGCGTCATGGCGCCCGGCAGCAACCTGGCGCCCTTCGCGCCCGGCCGCGCGAGGGGCCAACGGCAGCCGCCCCTCACGATCCTCTGGAACCACCGCTGGGAATTCGAGAAGAACCCCGAGACGTTCTTCGACGTGATCTTCTTCCTGGCCGAGGAAGGCGTCCCGTTCAACCTGGCCCTGGTGGGCGAGGCGACCCGCAAGTGGCCGCCCGTTTTCGAGCGGGCCCGCAAGCGCCTGGCCGACCGGCTCGTCCGCTTCGGCTACATCCCCGCCCGCGAGGACTACGAGGCCGAGGTCTGCCGCTCGGACATCGTCGTCTCGACCGCCATCCACGAGTTCTTCGGCCTGCCCGTTGTCGAGGCGATCGCGGCCGGATGTTTCCCCCTCGTGCCCGCGCGGCTCAGTTACCCGGAGATCATCCCGGCCGACCTCCAGGAGACGTTCTTCTACCAGGACCCGCGTGAGCTCCGCGTGAAGCTCGTGCGGTTGCTGGCGGGGAAAGGTCCGTGGGACAAGCTGGCGAAGCTGGCCGATCACGTACAGCGATACGACTGGGCGAACCGGATTCACGAGTTCGATGCGGCGCTGGAGCGGGTGGCGAAAGGATAAGAACGGCTTTCACCGCGGAGAACGCGGAGAACGCAGAGAAAGGCAAGGATTCGGTAACGGCAAAGCGTCAACGACGAGGACGGAGGACAGAGTCAGCGGAGGGCGCGCCCAGATTCTCAAGAGGCGGTAGATGGCGCGCCTCTGCTGACTCTGTTGGCCGTTCTCCGGTGTGGCTGTTGTTGACGTTTATCAATACTTTCCGTTCTCTGCGTTCTCCGCGTTCTCTGCGGTGAATGCCGTACCCGTTTCTGAACGATGAAACACACCGACCGATCGCCAAGCTACCTCGCCCGCCTCCCCCCTGCCGCCCGCCGCTCGCTCGTGCGGCGGCTGCTCGCGTGGTTCCGCAAGACCCGCCGCGACCTGCCCTGGCGGCGAACGGCCGACCCTTACCGCATCTGGGTCAGCGAGGTCATGCTCCAGCAGACGCAGATCGCCACGGTCATCCCGTACTACGAGCGGTTCCTCGCGCGATTCACGACCGTCGAGGCCCTCGCCAAGGCGTCCGACCAGGCGGTCCTCAAGGTGTGGCAGGGCCTCGGCTACTATCGCCGCGCGATGAACCTGCATGCGGCCGCGCGGGTCGTCGTCCGCGACCATGGCGGCCGCGTGCCGGACGATCCGGAGGCGTTTGCCGCCCTGCCCGGCATCGGCCGGTACACGGCCGGCGCGGTCCTTTCGATCGCCTTCGGCCGACGGATGCCGTGCGTCGACGGCAACGCCGTCCGCGTCTTCTCGCGATGGCTGGCCGTCGGCGAGCCGGTCACGCAGCCGAAGGTCGTAAGTCGGCTCTGGGCCGTAGCCGAGGCTCTCGTGCCAGCGCCCAAAGGCGAGCGGCGAGCAAGCTCGCCGGCGAATTATATTGATGTATTTCGCCGGCCCGCTTGCGGGCCGATCGCCTCTACCTTCGGCACGGGTAAGAACAACCCCGGCGACTGGAACCAATCCCTCATGGAGCTCGGCGCCCGCGTCTGCACGCCCCGTACGCCCCGGTGCCCCGAATGCCCCGTCCGCCGCGAGTGCCTCGCCCGGCGTCGCGGCCTCCAGGACCGACTGCCCCTCCGCAGAAAGCGCAAGGCCATCCCGCACATCGAGGTCGGCGCGGGAATCATCTGGCGGCGCGGCCGCGTCCTCCTCTGCAAGCGCCGGGCCGACGCCATGCTCGGCGGACTCTGGGAGTTCCCCGGCGGCAAACTCAAAGTCGGGGAATCGATCCAAGAGTGCATCTGCCGCGAGCTCATGGAGGAATGCGACCTGCCCGTAACCGTGGGCGAGCACCTCATCGACGTGACCCACGCCTACTCGCACCTGCGGGTGACCCTGCACCTCTTCCATTGCCGCGCGGGGCCCGGGCGCGTGAAGCTCCTTGGCTGCGACGCGGCCCGCTGGGTCAGGCCGGCCGAGATTGCAAGCTACCCGCTGCCCGCGGCCGACGTGAGGATTCTCGAGGCGCTGGCGCGATGGCGCCGCACCGGTGCGCACGTTTAGCCGTCGCCGGCACGTTTAGCCGTCGCCGGCACGGCGACGATGTGTTCGTCGCTGCACCCGCGCGAACAACACGCGCCCCGCAAGCGGGGCGGCTAACGAGGCATCGCCGTTGGCGTAACAAGCCCCAACTCGCCGCTTTACCTTTTGCCCCAGGCCCTGTAAACTACGTGGGCATCATACCCTACATCATTCGCTCATTCGGCCTGGTCGTGGGTGGTCCGATGTCTCGACGTACGATGGGAGCGTAAGATGACGAAACGTATTCTCCTGGCAGCACTCGCCGTCGCCCTCGTGGCCGCTATCTGTCAGACCACGTGGGCCGCGCTGCGCCCGGCGGCGCCGAAGAACGCGCCTCCGGCCGTCACGCTGGATCCCGCGGAACCCGTGCCGGCGCCGGCCCCGAAGGCGGCCCCGTCGGACGAGGCCGCCAAGGACCGCCCGCGAGGGTTCGAGGACCTCAAGGCGATCTACGACTCGGCCGACCTGATCGTCATGTTCCAGGTCGACGCCGTCCAGGCCAAGCCCGACCTCGTGCCGCGCCTGTCGTGGGAAGTGGGCAGCACGCTGCTGGAGGTCATCAAGGGCAAGATCGAACCCGGCAAGGTCCTGATCCACGTCGAGAGCATCGTCCGGTCGTTCGACACGGCCCGGTCGGAAATCGAGAAGAAGCAGTTCGTCGCCGCCCTGAAGCCGCTGCCCGACGTCACGCAGCGCCGGTTCCAGCTCGTCGGCGCCTACGCCTTCCCGGGCGACGGCAAGGAGGCCCAGGTCTTCCGCCAGTTGGCCGAGGCCGATGCCACGCGCGGCACGGGCGGCGAGGGCCTCAGCCTCCAGGTCCGAGTCGCCGAGAGGGTCTTTCCCGTCGACGGCCCGAAGGTGATGGAGATCACCCTGCTGAACACGGGCAAGGAGTCGGCCACCTACGTCCAGGCGCCCATCGTCGAGCGCGACGGCAAGCTGTACCTGACGGGCGAAGGCCGCATCCGCCTGCTCGACACCACGGGCCACGCCGTTCCCGACAAGGGGAACGTCGTCCTCGGTCAGGTCCCGCCCGGCCAGTCGACGCCCGCGCTGATTTTGCCGCAGGCCAACTTCAAGGAAGTGGTCAACCTGGAGAGATACTTCACTCTTTCGGCCGGGCGGTACACGCTCTCCGTCATGCTCGCCCCGCCGGCGGGCAAGGGCCGCGTCGTCTCGAACGGCCTGACGTTCCAGGTCGGGGCGGTGAACCTGCCCGAGGCCGCGCCGAAAGAGACGCCGGCCGCCCCGAAGGAGACGCCGGCCCCCGCCGTGGTCGAGACCACGCCGCCCATCGGCCCGCCCGTCAAGAAAGAGCCGCCGAAGCTCCCTGACCCGGGGTCCTACCAGCCCGGCCAGGTCGTCCAGGGCCTCGCGGGGCTGCTCAGGCCCGGCAAGTCGACGTACCTCGTGGGCGAGCCGATCGAGGTCGAGTTCCGCCTCGTGAACCGCGGCCCCCGGACGATGGCCGTCGACGCCCGCCTGGAACGGGGCTTCACGATCTCCGTCAAGCCGGTCGGCGAGAGCCCGGAGCCCCTGTTCATCCGCCAGGTCATCCCCTGGCCCGCCGACACCCAGGGCATCCCTTCGCAACGGGCCTACCTCAGGGAAGGATCGTTCTGGGGCCAGATGGTCAACCTGAACATGCTGAAGAGCCGCGACGAGATCTCGCCGCCGACGCCCGAAGAGATCGCCACCGGCAAGGACCTGACCTACGAGCGGTTCGGCCAGACCCTCTTCGGATTCCCGAAGGCGGGCACGTACCAGGTGACCGCCACGTACAAAGTGCCGCGCCCGAAACCGCCGGCCGACAGCCCCAACGCCGCCCCGCCGACCGACTGGTGGTTCGGCGAGCTCGTCACCAACCCGATCACGATCCAGGTCGTCGAGCCGCCGCAGCCGCGCATGCCGTAACAACGGCGGTTCAAGGTTCAGAGTTCAAAGTTCAAGGTTAACGGCCAACGCTCGCCGATGGCTCGCGGCTAACATGGCGCGCGAGGGCAGCCGTGGCTGTTGCCTTGGCTGTTCACTTTGAACCTTGAACCTTGAACTTTGAACCGCCGTTCCCGAACCTTGAACCGCCTTTGTTACGACCGCCAGAGGTCGTCCCACGCCTCGCGGATCCACTGCCAGCGGGTGCCGCGCGGACCGGGCGTGGCCCGCCGGACGGTGATCAGCCGCCCCGAATCGTCGAAGACGATCTGGAGCGGCCACAGGCTCTCCAGGCCCTCCGGCCGCACGCTGTACCGCATATCGTGAAGCTCGACGATGTGCTCCCCGTCGGCCTCGCGGACCTGGGCCCGCATGTGGCCATTGGCGAACCAGTTGAACCGCTTCGCCTCGGGCGTCTCCATTGCCCGCTCGACCCACGGGCCCGATCCCACCGGGACGGTGTTCGATTTCATGATGACCCCCGCCAGCGGCCGCACGCGCGCCGCCGTCCAGGCCCGGTCGGTCTGGAGCACGCCCCGCCAGAGGAAGATCGTGCCGGGGGCGGGGTAGGCGTCGGCACGGACTATCGGTGCGTCGCCCGCCAGGCGGCTGAGGAGGTCCAGCGAGTGCAGGTGCATCACGTAGCCGGCCGCCAGGTAGGCCAGGCTGAGCGTGAAGCCCGCCCAGGCCACGAGGAGCGTCGCCCGTGCCGCCGGGCCGCGCCCTGCATCGGCACGGCCGTTTTCCGTAGGGGCGGCCCCGCGTGGCCGCCCGGCCTCTGGCTCAAGGCCCGCAGAGAAACGGCCGGGCGGCCACATGGGGCCGCCCCTACCATCGACCCGGTGCAGGCAGCGCTTCCGCACGAGCCAGCAGGCCGCCAGCGTCAGGGCCAGAATGGGTGTATATATAATGTCGATGACTGAAATGGCATCCAGGGCGAACCTCGCCTGCGAGAGCGGGGCCAGCAGGCGCGTGCCGAACGACGTGCAGAAGTCCAGCAGCGGATGGCTCACGTAGGCCAGGAGGACGCACGCGTAGAGAAGCCGGAACGGCGCGGCCGTCCCCTGCCCCGGACGCCGGCGCCGCCGGCGTGCCCTGCCCCAGTGCCAGACGGCCGCCAGGCCGAGGGCGATCGCGGGCGCCAGGACCAGCGAGTGGGTGAGGCCGCGGTGGATGACCAGTTCGTCGGCGTTGCCGCCATTGATGCCGAGGGCGGTCATCACCGGGCCGACCAGGAGGTCGAGGTCGGGCGCGGCCGCGGCGGCCGCGGCCACCCATGCCGCATCGCGGCCGATCTTCTGCCGGAATCCCAACTGGGCCGTCACCGCGCCCAGGAGTGCGTGTGTCAGGGTGTCCATGGCAGGGCATTATACCCCATTCCCTTCTTTGTTTGACCCGCCCGCCTTCTCTTGATAACGTATTTCTGCATGTTGCGGACGCTCCGCGTGCCGGAACCATGAAGGGGGCAGCCATGGCGACCTGGACCCGTACCCACGACACCTTCCGCTTGCCGCGCGCGGCCATCCTGGGCCTCGCCCTGCTTGCCGCCCTGGCCCTCGTGGCCGCCGGATGCAGGCCGTCTCCGCCGCCGCCGAAGCACAAGCCCGCCGGCACAACACCGGGCGGCCCCATCCCGCCCGTGGCCGGCGTCGCCCAAGGTAATCAGGGCGAGATTGACACCTGGGACGACCTGACCGAGCTCGTGCGCAGATTTGTCAGTCAGATGGACGATCCCGCTGTCGCCTCGTGGGAGGAGCAGGCATCAATCGCCATCTTTGGCAACACGCTCGTCGTGACCCAGAATGCGGTCGGTCTGAAGAAGGTTGACGACCTGATGCGGGCGCTCAACGAGAAAAGCGAACTGAAGATCGAAAAGACGGTGGCCCTCGGTGACGTTCCGGGAGACCAAGCCCTCGCCCACACACGGGAGCTTCTGGCCGGGAAGATCGACATGGACCTGCCGGATGGCACGACGGTCTCGCAGTTCGCGGAACTGCTGAACAAGTGCGTGCCCGGCCTGAACGTCGTAGTCGCCGACATCCATGGGGGCCCGTCAGATCCTGCGGTGAAAGTCAAAGGCAAGCGCGAGGACACCGCCGAGCAGATCCTGAAGGACGCGATTCCCGGGGAAATGGCTTACACGGTCAGCCCGGGCTGTGTGCTCATCGTACCGAAAGAGACACAGAGCCTCGGTGTCGCCCTCTATCGCCTCGCGGCCAAGCCGGAAACTTTGACCCAAGGCGAACTGCTGGACTTCGACGAACTCCGAGAGGTGGTCGCAAAGACCGTCAGCAACATGTCGTGCCCGAAGGTGGCCGCATGGGCCGACGAGGGCGGCCCGGCCTGCCTCGAGTATTTTCCGCGAAACATCCTGGTCGTCACGCAGACCGAAGAAGGCCACAGGCGTTTGGCCGCCCTGCTCGACAGCCTCGTCCGCGTGGGCGGCCTGAAGAGCGTGACCCAACTCGCCGTCACCGATCCCGATGAGCCGCCCGAGAGCGCCAAAGTTCGGGCCGCGCTCCGCGAGATGATGGACATCAGCGTCAAGGAAATGAGCCTGGACAAGGTCCTCGTGCTTATCAGCCAACACGGGCCGTCCCTGTACCTCGACCCGGACATCGCCGCCGGAGGCATCGACCTTTCGACCCGCCTCGTGAACCTCGACCTGAAGCAAGTGCCCGTCGGCACGCTCCTCGACATCGTCCTCGGCGCGGACCTCGGCTGCAAGATCCAGTCCGGTTGCGTGATGATCACGACGCGCGACAAACTTCAGCAGAACCTTCCGATCGTGCTGTACAAGGTAAAGCCGGTGACGCCTCGTTAGCCGCCCCGCTTGCAGGGCGCGTGCTGTGGCACCGGCGCTCAACAACACGCGCCCACCAAGGTGGGTGGCTAACGAGGCACCGGCGCGCAAGGCCGTGGCCTCGTTAGCCGCCCCGCTTGCGGGGCGCGTGTTCGGCTGCACCACGTTTCAATGACCGCACCTGCCCAGGAATTGAACTTGGCCAAAGCGAAAAAACCTCAGCCGCCCTCCCCCGGCCCGTTCGACGACTTCCTCGCGGAGCTCGAGCGGGACCGCGACTTCAAGGGCCGCATCGTCCACGTCGAGGCCACGCCGCCCCGCGAGGCCCGATTTGCCGCGCCGGGCAAACCGCTCGTCCGGGCCCTGGCGGATAGCCTCTCCGCGATGGGCGTCGAGCAGCTTTACGTCCATCAGGCCCGGGCCCTGGACCTGGCGCGCCAGGGGCGGGACTTCGTCGTCGTCACGGGCACCGCCAGCGGCAAGACGATGTGCTACAACCTCCCGGTCCTCGAGCGGTTGCTCGCGACGCCCGAGGCCAAGGCCCTGTACCTCTTCCCCACGAAAGCCCTCGCCCAGGACCAGCTCGGCACGCTCCAGCGATGGGCGGCGGCCGATCCGAAGCTCGGCTCGGCCGTCCGCGCGGCCACGTACGACGGCGATACGCCGCAGCACAATCGCCGCACGATCCGGACCGAGTCGAACGTCATCCTCTCGAACCCCGACATGATGCACGTCGGCCTCCTTCCCTACCACCCGCGATGGTCGTCGTTCTTTCAGAACCTTAAATATGTCGTGGTCGACGAGCTGCACCTCTACCGCGGCATCTTCGGCTCGAACGTCGCGATGGTCATGCGGCGGCTGGAGCGCATCTCGGCCCACTACGGCGCGCGGCCACAGTTCATCGCGTGCAGTGCCACGATCGCCAACCCCGGCCCGCTCGCCGCGGCGGTCATCGGCCGGCCCTGCGAGGTGATCGACACCGACGGCAGCCCGCGCGGGCCGCGCCTGTTCGTCCTCTGGAACCCGCCGATGCTCGGCCAGGACAACCTCGCGCGCCGCAGCGCGAACATGGAGGCCACGGACCTCCTCTGCCGCCTCGTCGAGCGCGGCGTCCAGACGATCGTCTTCACGAAGGCGCGGGTCGTCGCGGAACTCGTCTACCGCTACGCCCGCGAGCAGCTCACGCGGCGCGATGGCGGCCCTTCGACAGGCTCAGGGCTGGCGGACAAGATCCGGGCCTATCGCGGCGGGTACCTGCCCGAGGAACGCCGCGCGATCGAGCAGGCCCTCTTCACCGGCAAACTCCTCGGCATCGCGTCCACCAACGCCCTGGAGCTCGGCATCGACGTCGGCTCGCTCGATGCGTCGATCATGGTCGGGTTCCCCGGCACGATCGCCTCGACCTGGCAACAGGCCGGCCGCGCGGGGCGCGGGAAACAGCAGGCCCTCTCGGTCCTCATCGCCTACAACGATCCGATCGACCAGTACCTGATGCACCACCCGGAATACTTCTTCGGGCGGCCGGTCGAGGAAGGGGTCATCGACCCGCACAATCCGTACATCGTGGCGAGCCACCTCGGGTGCGCGGCCGCGGAGTTGCCGCTCGCGCCGGAAGACGCGCGGCTGTTCGGCGGGCGGAGCGGCGCCGTCGCCGAGGCCCTCGCCCAGGAGGGCAGCCTGACGCAAATCGACGACCGGTACTACTGGTCTAGACCCGAGTCGGCTTCGCGGAAGGTCGACCTCCGCACGATCTCCAACGACACGTTCACCATCGTCCGGACGGACCGCTCGAAGAACGAGGTGATCGGCCAGGTCGACTCGATCTCCGCGCCGGAGCTCGTGTATCCCGGGGCGATCTACCTGCACGAGGGCGAGAGCTACCAGGTCCGCAAGCTCGACTTCGAGGGGAAGGTCGCGTACATCGACCGGGCCGAGGTCGACTACTACACGCAGCCGGTCCTCTCGGACAAGTGCAAGGTGCGCGGCGAGCGAGAGCGGAAGACCGCCCCCGGCATGACGGCCTGTTTCGGCGACCTCACGGTCACGTGGGCCACCACGGCGTTCAAGAAGATCAAGTTCTATACGAATGAGAATATCGGCCAGACCGCCCTCGACCTCCCGAGCCAGACGCTGGAGACGACGGGCCTCTGGATCATCCCGGACGACGCCGTGATGGACGACCTGCGGCAAGCGGGCCTCAAGCCCGTCGAGGGGCTCATTGCCGTGCGGAACCTCGCCCTCGTGAGCCTGCCGATGCTGGCGATGTGCGACCGGCGCGACCTCTCGGGGATCGTCGAGAGCTCCAACACGGGCCGCCCGACCGCCTTCCTCTACGACCGGTTCCTCGGCGGCCTGGGGTTCTGCGAGAACGGGTACGAGCGGATCGACGAGCTCCTGGCGATGAGCCGCCGCCTCGTCCGCGAGTGCCCCTGCGAAGACGGATGCCCGAGCTGCGTGGGCCTGGCGAACCTGCGTCCGCCGATCCACCAGGACCCGGACCTCTCGCACGGCTACGCGATTCCGTCGAAGGAGGCGGCACTGGTGATGCTCGAGAGGCTGGCGAGGTGAGGCGAAGGCGGTTCAAGGTTCAAGGTTCAAGGTTCAAAAAATTCGACCTGTGGCGACATTGACATTGGGCCATAATTAGCCCCCGGTGAATACACCGGGGGCGCCGTTGACGTTGACGTTCACGTGGGCCGTAACGAACCCGCAAGGCAAGTCAACGGCGCCCCCCGTGTATTCACGGGGGACTAATTATGTCGCCCGCCTTGGGGCGTTTCTCGAAACGGAACTCCTTCACCTTGTCCTCTTCGAAGCTGAGCGTGACCGCCCAATCCTTGTTGCCGGCGTGGTCTGCGTAGAAGTAAGTCCATTGCGGCGGCGGCCCCTCCTCGATCCGATCCGGCTTCCCGAACATGTCCTCCGCCTGCCAGCGCGTGAGCGCCAGCGTATTGCCGCGCGCCGCCTCGTCGAGGACCTGGGCGAGCGTCAGGAAGTACGGGCCGCGATGGGCATGGCCTTCCCGCATCAGGTAGTCGCGGAGGCAGGCGCTGAGGGTGAAGTCGGCCATGGCAGGCGGCGGGGGCAGCCCGGGGGTGCCGACCAACGAATCTTCCTTCGCGGCCACTGGAGCGGGCTCGCAGAACTCGAATCGCTCGACGCGATCGCCTTTGAAAACGACCTTAACAGTGACCCCCGTGCTCGGCCAGAGGCCGCAGCGATACTGCCAGACTAACGGCAGACCTTCCCCGACATGGTCGGGCGGCCCCAGGAGGTCCCCGACCCCGGCGGCGGATAATTCCAGTTTCCCCTCGCTGACCGACTGGCTTAGGCTCTGGGCCAAGGCCAAAAAGCGTTGACCACGCAAGGAGTAGTGGCCCTCGTCGCGCTGGTAGGCGCAACCGAGGTCAATGGACTCATTGGACAAGCCCGCCGGCGCCGGAAAAGAAGATGAAGGAGTCGAGGTGCCCCGCCAGATGCCATAGGCCAGGCATCCGGCGACCAGGAGGAGGATCGCGAGGCGCAGGACCATCGCCATCGTCCGGTCGCGCTTTTCGACGTGGCCCAACTCTGCCGGCGAGGCGCGGCCGAGTATCCGGCCCAGGATCTCGGCGATCCGTCGACGGTACCCTGCGGCATGGTCCGCAACCGTCTCGAACATAGCCCCATCTTATCGGAAGTTGGCGATGGTTGGCAAGGCGCAAAATACGAGCCGGACGAAGTCGCCGCGGCTCCGTCCGGCTCACTGAAGGCGTCCCCGAGGGGGGATGACGGGAACGCCTCGTTCTTGAATGGCCGCGCTTGTCTTGGGTGCCAAACGCCTTGCCTTCAAGGCCCTCTAAGCTCCACTACATTGTTCGCGGCCGGCGGCGCACGGTCAAGCCCCCCGGAGGAGAATTTTGCGACTGTATTTGGCCAGATTCGGCCGCTCAGTCTGGGGCGCTTGGAGGCGGGATAAGGAGGCGGTTGACCGCAAAGAACGCCAAGAAAGGCACAGGCCGGGTGACGGCAACGACAGGCGCCGGCGCCTTTTTCATCGACTTATTCCACGGCCTTGCCGTTGCTTTCCTTTGCGCTCTTTGCGTTCTTTGCGGTTCCCCCCTTCTTCTGTTCTTCACCACCCAGGGCCGGAGGCTGAGGCCACTCCGCATTCCGCGCTCCGCACTTGAAAAAGGGCGCCCGCCTTCGCGACGGGCGCCCCGGAATACCTCTCGGTTGACTTCGGTACGATCCTCCCTTACTTCTTGGGAGCCTTCTTCTTCTCCTGGCATCCACAGGTCTTGCACATGGTCGGCCTCCTTTCGGAATCAAGGGTCTTTGCCGCGGCCAGCCTTGGCCCGGCCTATCCTTACATTCTAGCCGGGCGGATGGAAGGCTGCAAGGCCTGAGAAGCAGTAACTGAGTGACTGAGTGACTGAGTAACGGCAACGACAAACGGCAAAACACGCTCCCCGCAGGCAGGGCGGCTAACGAGGCCCGGCCTTTGCTCAGTCACTCAGTCACTCAGTCACTCAGTCACTCAGTCACTCAGTTACTCCGTCACAGCCGTTCCTTGATTTGCCGCCCGACTTTTCATACTATGGGACGTTACGCGTTTCACCTACTGCGAGAACGGAGCGAACCATGCGGATCATCGACCCGCACATTCACATGCAGAGCCGGACCACCGACGACTACAGCCTCATGTCCGAGGCCGGCATCGTGGCCGTATGCGAGCCCGCCTTCTGGCTCGGCACCGACCGGCGGTGGCCCGAGAGCCACCTGGACTACTTCAACCACCTGAGCACGTTCGAGCCGAAGCGTGCCGCCAAGCGCGGCATCAAGCATTACTGCTTCCTCGGCGTGAACCCGAAGGAGTCCGAGAACATCGCGGTCTCCGAGAAGGTCCTCGCGCACCTCGACGAGTACCTGGACCGGCCGACGGTCCTCGGGATCGGCGAAATCGGCCTCAACAAGAACACGCCGAACGAGATCGAGATGCTGAAGCGCCAACTCCGGATGGCCAAGGAGCGGAAGGTCCTCTGCATCATCCATACGCCGCACGCCGCCGAGAAGGTCGCCGGCACGGAGATCATCGCCAGGGTCATCGCCGAGATCGACCCGCCGCGCCACCTCTGCGTCGTCGACCACTGCACGCGTGCCACGATCGAGATGGCCCGCGGAACCGGCTGCTGGACCGGCCTGACGGTCTATCCCGGGAAGCTCTCGACTGAAGACGCGGCGGGCATCGTCCGCGACTACGGCCCGCAGCGGGTGCTCGTCAACTCGTCGGCCGACTGGGAGACGTCGGACCCGCTGGCCACCCTGGCCACCGTCGGCACGATGCGGTCGATGGAGATGCCCGACAGCCTGATCGAGCGGGTCATGTGGCACAATCCGAAGGAGTTCCTCGGGCAGTGCAGTAAGTTCCAGGTGTGAGAAAGGCGGTTCAAAGTTCAAGGTTCAAGGTTCAAGGTTCAAAGTCAAAGACCACGATCCCCTTCGGGTCGCGGCTGGAATGGCATGCGAGGTCGGCCGTGGCCTTTCACTTTGAACCTTGAACCTTGAACTTTGAACCTTGAACCTTCTGTTGGAGGCTCTCAGTGTCCCCATCCGATGAGCGACGCTGTCCCGGCGAGAAGTATTCGATAAGCGACGCCATCTGCGGCGCGCGCAAGGCCCGCCATTACCAGAAGTGCAAGGAATGCAAGTGGCGCGAGGCGGCCACGGACGCGGCCGCCGTGCCGCCGCCGGCCGAGCCGCCCGTCGACCTCGACAAGGTCTTCAAGTCCTACGACATCCGCGGCCTCGTGGACGGCCAGATCACGCGGAGGCTGGCGTGGAAGGTCGGGCTCGGCACGGCCAAGCACCTCCTGGCGCGGTTCGGGCCGAGCCTGCACGTCAAACCCGAGGAGCACTGGATCGTCGTCGGGTACGACATGCGGCCGACGAGCGAAGGCCTCGCCCGGGCGGTCGTCGACGGCATCCGGGCCTACGGCGCGGGCGCGCTGGTGGTCGGCGACGTCCCGACGCCGGCCCTTTACTATGCCGTCGGCAGCATGAAGGCCCTCGGCGGCATCATGGTCACCGCCAGCCACAACCCGATCCAGTACAACGGTTTCAAGATCTGCGGCACGGGCTGCGTGCCGGTCGGCATGGGCTCGGGCCTGGAGGCGATCCAGTCGATTGCCGCCGGCCTGACCGACACGCACGTGGCGGCCACCGGCCCGCTGCGCCAGGAAGACATCTCCGAAGGTTACATGGAGCACGTCCGGAAGTTCGCCGGCACGATCAAGCCGATGAAGATGGTCCTGGACTGCTCCAACGGCATGTCGTCCAAGTGGGTGCCGAACCTGCTGCACGAGTTCGGCATCGACCTGGACGTGCTGAACGTGGAGCGGTCCGGGAAGTTCGCGCACGACCCGAACCCGCTGCACGAGCCCGCCCTGGCGGAGCTCAAGGCCCGCGTTCGCGCGGCCGGGGCGGCCCTCGGCGCCTGCTTCGACGGCGACGCCGACCGCGTCGGGTTCGTCGACGAGGCCGGCGAGACCATCCCGAACGACCTCATCTCGGCCCTGCTCGTCCCGGGGTTCCTCGCGAAGGAGCCCGGCGCCACGATCGTCTACGACCTCCGGTCGAGCTGGGCGCTCAAGGAGGAAATCCTCAACCACGGCGGCGTGCCGCGCCGCGAAAAGGTCGGCCACAGCCACATGAAGGCGGCCCTGCGCGAGACCAATGCCCCGTTCGGCGGCGAGCTGTCGGGCCACTCCTACTACCGCGACAATTTCTATTGCGACTCGGCGTCCATTACGCTCCTCAAGGTCCTCGCGGTGCTCTCCGAGCACCCGGGCATCCGGTTCAGCGAGCTCGTCAAGCCCCTGCGGCGCTACTCCACGACGGGCGAGGTCAACTTCGAGGTCGAGGACAAGGACGGGATGATCGGGAAGCTCGCCCAGACGTTCGCCGACGCGAAGATCGATTTCCTCGACGGCGTCACGATCGAGTACGACGACTGGTGGTTCAACTGCCGCGCGTCGAACACCGAGCCGCTCCTGCGCCTGACGCTGGAGGCGAAGACGCCGCAGAAACGCGACGAGATGTATGAGAAGCTCATCGGGATCCTGGGCGAACCGTCGGAGCATTAGCGCCGGGGGTGCCATGCTTTCGCGCCGTTGCGAAAGCATGATTGCCGCAGGTCGAAGCCCATGCTTTCGCAACAGCGCGAAAGCATGGCACCCATAAGCTTGCGGGGCGAGTGTTTTAGCCACATGATAAACCGATCACGACTCCTATATGCCACCGCAATAATACTTGCCATCGCGGCCCTGCCGGCGGCGGCGCTCGCCCTCGAAATTCAGCCCAGGGCCTCGCCGGCGACGGACGTCCTCACGCCGCAGCAGAAGCGCGAGACGGCCGAGTGGCTCTTCAAGTTCCGCAAGTCCGCCAAGGACGCCGAGGCCCGCACGAAGGCCGTCGATGGCCTCGTGGCGATCGGCGGCGCGGCCGTGCCGCAGCTTCTCGACGCGGTCAACAAGGAGCTTCAGCCGCTCCAGGCCAAGTACAAGACTGATTTCCTGAAAGCCGCCCTCCAGGTCCAGGCCGCCAAGGTCAAGGCCGCCGGCTCCGGCGAGGTCGACACGCAGCGACGCGCCGTCCTCGACCTCGGCAAAGACCCCAACCTGACCCACGAAGCCATCACCGAAAAGGGCGACCCGGCAATGGCCAAGCTGGCTGAGTACCTCATGGTCGACCGCGAGGCCGTCCTCAAGGACGCGGCCACGCTCTCGGCCCAGCGCGACAAGCTCCTCGAACTCGGCAAGCACTGGGAACGGGCGATGGCCGTCATGCCGCGCGCGGCCGTCAAGCCCGATGCACCTGCGCCGGCCCCGGCCGCGCCGAAGTTCGAGGAGACGCTCGTCGCCGACGAGGACCTCTGCTGCCTGTGCGCCCTGCCCGCGGCCGACGACGGCCGGAAGACCCTCATCGACAACGTGCCCCTGGAGGCCAAGCTTCCGCTGGAGGAGATCGGAA
>Ga0209777_10003638_pt1 | contig 18911 bp, 16 predicted proteins | sample FrelakmetHBP12HB_FD_187147 | JGI IMG/M metagenome (GOLD analysis project Ga0209777, IMG submission 187147) | Freshwater lake sediment microbial communities from the University of Notre Dame, USA, for methane emissions studies -HBP12 HB (SPAdes)... | ecosystem: Environmental > Aquatic >...
CGCCCAAGGCCGCCGCGAAGGCGCCCGGAGCCGTGAGCCGCCGCAAGCCCGGCGCCGCCGCCAAGGCGCCCGGAGCCCCCCCGGCGGCGCCCGCCGTCGCGCCCGAGATCGTGAAACGCCTCCGCGCAGCCGAACAACTCACCGCCAGACTCGCCAGGGCTGCCAAGGCCTGCCGCTACCAGCTCGAGGATCTCGAGGCCGCCGCAAGGGGCTGATCGTCGCGATCGACGGCGGCGAAGGCCGGTGGCGCGAGACCCAGGCCCATCGGACTATCTCGCAGCCTTCTCTCTCTGGTGAACAGGAATGCACCTCCACTGACCTTCGGGATGCCGCGGCAACGTCCGCTCGCCCGGGATTACCGAATGGCATCGCCGGAACGAGCTCCGTCGACCCTTCCCGGAGTCTTGCAGCAGGCAGATCGGCGCTCCGGTGGCCAGAGAGGGTGAGATCCTTCAGCGCGCAAGACCCAATGGCGCGTCCCGATCACGGTCTGTTCACGTCGGCGAGAAGGTCGCGACGTTGTGCCGCCGCGCGGGGCCAGCCCACGCTTGGAAGGCCGCGCGGCTCTTCTACCCGGCCCCGACGTCGGCATCCATCGCCACGCCCGGATAGCGCGGCGCCAGGACCGCGGCCGCCAGCCTGACCACATCGGCGTGGACCTCGGCAGGCGGTCGGGCGCCGTCTATGACCGTGATCTCCTCGCCGTCGGCGCGCAGGGCCGCCATGGCGGCCTCGTACCGCTCGACGACGCGGAGCAGCTCCCCGCGGTCCTCCTCGAACCGCTCCCGCGTGGCCCGGCCGCTGAACCTCTCCACCCCGACGTCGACCGGCACTGCGAGAAAGACGGTGATATCCGGCCGAAGAGCAAAGCGGTTGATCTCGCGGACCCACGCCAGATCGCACGAGAGCGCCTGGTACGCCAGGCTCGAGAGGTAGTAGCGATCGGCCACCACCGTTATGCCCTTCGCAAGCGCCGGGGCAACCTCGGAGGAGATGTGGTCCATCCGGTCGGCGGCGAAGGCCAGCGCCTCGGCCTCGGGACTCCCGAGCTCCACGTGCCTGCCGAGATGCTGCCGTGCCACGACTCCAATCGGGCCGTCGGACGGTTCGCGGGTCGCCATCGACGGAATCCCCGTCCGCTGCAGCCACTGCAGCAGCATCTCCGTCTGTGTCGTTGTGCCCGCGCCGTCGATCCCCTCGATAACGATCAGCGCGCCCGGATGCGGGTTCGGCGGGTTGGCCGTGCTCACCGCTCCGCCCCGAGGAGGATCCGGCGAATCAACGGGATCGGCGGCGAGCCGTATGCGATGACCGACTCCAGGTGGTCCTTGTACACGAACCCGGGCGTCTCGCCGAACCCGCCGACGACCCGGGGCGCGGGCACGGCACCGGCTCCCCGCGGATCGCCCGACGCGACCGCCGCGCGGATGCGTCGCTCGCGTTCCAGGTTCCACATCTCCATCGAGCCGACGAAATAGGTCGAGAGTTGAGTGGAGCTCAGCCGGGCGCGGTCCCACTTCTTGCGGGCCTCCGACTCCTCCTGGAACCCACCCCTGACCATCAGGTCCATCGCCTCCGACTCGGTCATCGAGCCGGCATGGATACCGATATCGATCATGGCGTTGATGATCGCGCGCAAGTAGAACTTCCAGTGGACCAGCATCAGGGCCGGGTCTTGGGCGTGGAACCCCATGTCCATCATGACCTGGGTCACGTAGACCGCCCAGCCTTCGACGAAGACGCCGCTACCGAAGATCGTCCGCGCCGGCGACGGGCACCGGTTCGAGTAGACCAGCTGCAGGTAGTGGCCCGGCGATCCCTCGTGGATCGTGGTCAGGTCTATCTGGCGGTCGTTCTCCTCGGCCAGGAACGACTCGACCTGCTCGGGTCCCCAGTCCTCCGGCGGAGGCGTCACGAAGTAGAACGCCTTTTGGCCTTTGTCGAGCGGTCCCGGCGAATCGAGCATCGCCCCGGCAAACTCACGCAGGAACGGGGGGGTCCAGGCGATCTCGAGCGGCTCGTCCGGGACCGTGATCAGGTCGCGCGACCGAATGAAATCGACGATGCCGCGGTAGCTCTCGCGGCAGTACTCCACCAGCTCGTCGGCGGGGTGATGGGCCCGGCCGATCGCGGCCGTCACGGCGGCGACGGTGCGCGAGTCGGCGGCCTCCTGGGTCCCCTCGCTCGCGGCGGTGGGAAGCGGCTGACCCGGGACCAAGTGGCTCCAGATCGAGCGGGCGATCCGGAGCATCTCGCCCCTGACGGCCTCGTACTCGACGCGGGCCTGGGCCATGATCTGGTCCGCGGTCAGGTCCGATCGGAACGTGTGCCGAAGCTTGCGGGCGAAGAGATCGGCCCCGAGCCGGCCCTCGCCCTGGGACCGGGGCAGCAGATCCGTGCCCAGCCAGGCTTCGAAGCTGTCGACGGCACCGCGGGCGGTCTCGGCGGCGGCACGCAGCCTCGGCAGCATGGCCGCGACTTCGGGTCGGCCGGCAGCTGCGTCGGCCTGGGCGACGGCGTCCTCGGCCAGGGCCACGATGCCGGGCAGCTGCTTGATCGCCATCTCGGTGTGGAGCCGCGAGGGCGGCCGGCCGGGCAGGCTCCCCAGCACGGCGCGGGCGGCGGCGCACACCGCCGGTATCCCTTCCAACCGCGCCGCCACGGAAGCGAGCCGAGTCTCCAGCGGCGCGAAGTCGCGGGCCAGGATTGGAAAGAGGCCGCCGCCGAGCAGGTACACGTAGCCGAGCGGATCCCAGGCCTCCTCGCGCAGGTCTGTCTCATCGAACGCCAGCGCCGTCAGCTCGGAGAGGAGCAGGTCGCGGTCGAGACGCTCATCCGACGTCAGGCCGGCATCGGCGAGACCGGCCAGCTCCGCGGTCCAGCGATCGACGAAGTTCGACCTGGCGACTCGGCCGGCCTCGCTCAGGTCGGGCCATTCGCCGTCGACGCCATGCATCCCCGTCGCGGTCGCCGCCACGGGATACAGGTTGAAGAACTCGTCCAGGAATTCGTCGACGCGGCCGCCGAACTGCGACATCGAGGCCCTCGGCTACAGGTCAGCCGAGTTTAGCGCGGTCCCGGCCGCGAACGCGGCCGACACGCGATCGGCCCTGCGTTGGAACGCGAAGCCGCAGCCGGATGACCACGCTCTCACGCGGCCGGCCGGACCGCTCGGTGCGAAACCCCGGCAGGGGCTGGACGCCCGCGCTAGCATCCGACCATGCGGCGCCGATGACGGCGCACAGACCCCGGAGGAACCGCGGATGATCGACCTCCTCGTCAAGGTCGGCGTGAATGCCGTCGCCCTGCTCGCGGCCGCCAACGTCGTGCCCGAGTTCAAGCTCGTCTTCCAGACCGACAAGCCCGAAGACTGGCTCAAGATCGCCGTCATCGCCCTCGTCTTTGCCATCGTGAACTCGTACATCAAGCCGATCGTGAAGCTCATCGCCCTGCCGATAGGGTTCATGACGATGGGCCTCGTGGCGTTCGTGATCAACGCGGGGATGCTGCTCGGGACCGCCTGGATCGTCGACCAGGCCAAGAGCACCATCACCATCGGCTTCACGCTGGGAGGCTATCCGCCGCACTGGAGCTACGAGGCGATCGGCTGCGCGGTAATCGCGTCTATCGTGATCAGCGTCGTCGCCACCGTCCTGAACCTCGTCCTGGTGCCGCGCAAGGTCGTCGGCCTGTAGGGGGGCTGGCTCCGGACGGGGGGGCCGAGGCCCGAGGCTCGCGCCCCTGGGGCCGGCCGATCGCATCGGGGCGCACCAGCTAGGCTTGGTTCCATGCCATCGACCGACACGTCAACTCTGGCGAGCCTGTTCGCAGCGACCGGGAGCGCCGGCCGAGTCGAGCCGGCGGCGCCGGGCACGCTGACGGAGCGCGAGCGGTTCCGTATCAGGTTGCGGCGGCGGCCTCTTCTGATCGACGGCGCCATGGGGACGCTTCTGTTCTCTCGCGGCGTGCCCCAGCGAGCCTGTCTCGACGAGCTGGTCCTCACGAGGCCGGACCTGGTTTCGACGATCCACCGCGAGTACATCGAGGCCGGTGCGGACGTCATCGAGACCGACACGTTCGGTGCCAACCGCTTCCGCCTGGCGCAGTACGGGCTGGAGAAGCTGGCCGGCCGGTTCAACCGCCGGGCCGCCCAGGTGGCCCGCGAGGCCAGGGAAACCTCCGGCAGGGAAGCCCTGATCGCCGGCTCGATCGGGCCTCTCGGGCCGGCCGGGCCGCTTCCTCGTCCCCATCCCGGGATCGCTCGGGCCGCCTTCCGGGAGCAGATCGAAGGCCTCCTCGAGGGTGGGATCGACGTCCTCCTGTTCGAGACGTTCGACCGGCTGGAGCTTCTGCTCTCGGCCGTCGAGGAGGCGCGACGGGCGTGCGATCTGCCGGTCGTCGCCCTGATGACCTTCGGCGAGGAGCTGGCGGCCAACGACGGCACGACGCCCGAGGCGGCCGCCGCAGCCCTGACCAAGGCCGGGGTCGACGCCGTCGGCATCAACTGCGGCGCCGGGCCGCTCGTCTGCCTGGAGGCGTTAGTCCGCACGGGCCGGCCGGCAGCCGCCGTCGCCCGCTGCATCGTCCCGAACGCGGGCCTGCCCCGGCGGGTGGAGGGCGCCTTCATCTACGCTGCCGGACCGGAGTACTTCGGCGAGATGGTCCCGCAGATGCTTGCGGCCGGGGCCCGCATCGTGGGCGGCTGCTGCGGCACGACGCCGGAGCACACCAGGGCGATGCGGGCGGCCATCGACGCCATCGCGCCGAACGCGCACGCTGCGCGGGCCGTCGTGGCGCCAGGGTCGGACGAGGCCGACGCCGGGAGCGGCGGGGCGGAGGGAGCCGCCGCGGGCGGGTCCGACCCCGCGGCCGAGGCCGCGCCGCGAACGCCGCGAATCGAGATCTCAGGCGGAGGTGACGCCGCTCCCCCGTCGGGCCTGGCCCGGAAGCTCGCCGACGGCTCGTTCGTGATCCTCGTCGAGATCGATCCGCCGCGGTCGATCCGCATCGACCGGACAATCGAGGCCGCCCGCCTCCTCAAGGAGGCCGGCGTAGATGCCGTCAACATCAGCGATTCCGCCACCGGCCGCGTCCGGATGGGGGCGATGGCCGTGGCGTTCGGCATCCAGCAGCAGCTCGGCCTCGAGTGCCTGGTCCATCTGACCACGCGCGACCGCAACCTGATGGCCCTCGAGGCGGAGCTGCTCGGCGCCCACGCCCTCGGCCTGCGCAACATCCTGGCCCTGACCGGCGATCCGCCCCGCGTCGCCGATCGGCCCGCCACCACCGCCGTCTGGGACGTTGACTCGATCGGGCTGATCGAGATCATCCGCCGCCTCAACAGGGGCGAGGACCCGGCGGGCACGTCCATCGGTCAGTCCGCCGGCTTCACCATCGCCTGCGCGCTCGATCCCACCGCGGCCGACCCGGACAGGGAGTGGTCCCGGCTGGAGCGCAAGCTGGCCGCCGGCGCGAACCTGATCATGACCCAGCCGCTCTACTCGCAGGAGCAGGTCGATTCGATGCTGGCCCGGGCCAGGAAGCGCTTCGGGCCGGACGGGTTCCCGGTACCTGTGCTGCTCGGCGTCCTGCCGCTCCACAGCGCCCGTCACGCCGAATTTCTCCACAACGAAGTGCCCGGCATAACGATCCCGGACGAGCAGCGAGCGGCGATGCACGCGGCAGGAGAACGCGGCGCCGAGGTCGGCCTGGAGATGGCGATGAACCTCCTGGCCGGGTGCGACGGTCAAGTCACCGGAACGTACGTCATGCCGAGCTTCGGCCGGTACGAGCTGGCCGCCGAACTCGTCCGTCGGCTGCGGGCACGCGAGTCGGCAGGCAAGAAGACCCGGCCACAACGGGGAGAGTCAAGATGAGGAGTCCGCGGCGTCTTCGAATCGCCGGCCTTGTGGGAGCCGCGGCATGGCTCCTGCTCCTGGCCTCAGCGACCCTTGCAGCGGCAGCACCGCTACCCGGCCCGCCCTACCCGGACGCCGTCACCGGCCAGCGCGTCTACGACTACGCCGGCCTCTTCTCGCCCGGGGCCATCTCGTCGGCCGAGGCGACCATCAAGGCGATCGAGGCCCGGACGGGCGTCCAGGTCGCCGTCTACACGCAGGTGAAGCCCGTCGACAGCCAGGCGGCGGCCGACGACGACGCCCTGGCGCTCCTGAACCAGTGGGGCGTCGGCCGCAAGGGCTTCGACGACGGCCTGGTGATTCTCCTCGACATGCAGGGCAACCTGGTGCACGGCCAGGTTTCGCTCTATGCGGGCTACGGCTTCAAGGCCGCCTTCATGACCAACGCGGATCGCCAGGCGGTCTTCGACAACGACATGAAGCCGCTGCTCAAACAGAGCCCGCCCGACTTCGACGGCGCGCTGAAGATCGCCCTGGACGACGTCAACGCCGCAGCGACGCCGGAGCACGCCGACCAGCTGAGCCGGGCCCGCATCCTCAACTCGCTGGTCGGGTTCGGGGTGGCGATCCTGGCCGCGCTCCTCGTCGCCGTCGCCTTCTACCGCTGGTACACCCACGGCCGCGACCCCATCTACGTCGACGACAACTCGATCCTGATGCCGGCTCCGCCCGACGGGCTGACGCCGGCGATGGCGACGTTGCTCATGGACGACCGGACCTCGAGCCGGACGGTCTCGGCCGCGATGGTCGATCTCGCGGCCCGCGGCCTGCTCAGGTTCCAGCAGGAGTCGAAGTTCCTGAGCAAGAAGACGCTGATCGGTGTCACCGGGCAGGGCGAAATGCCGACCACGCCGGAGGCTGGACTCTACGAGTCAATCCGGACCTGGGCCGGTGCGGACGGCTTCGTTCCGATTACCTCGGCCCGAGAGCTCGTGCCGGCGATCTCCAGGGTCAAGAGCGATCTCGAGACCCTGTCCGTGCAGAAAGGCTGGCTATCCGCCAAGCCCTCCCGCGTCATCGGCATCTGGATCGGCGTGGCGGTAGTCGAAGGCGTGGCCGCGATACCGCTCTTCTACTGGACACTCAACCTGGACGCCAGCGGCGGTCTCCTCGGCGGAGTGGCCCTGTTGATTGCCGCCGTCATCACCGGCGTCATCGCCTGGTTCATGCCCTGCCGCACGAAGCTCGGGGCGATGCTCCGGGCCATGCTCGCCGCCTACAAGCGAACGCTCCAGTACACGATGGCCCAGTCCGCGTCGATGGACGAGGTGGTGGGGCGGCGAGCCCTGCCGTGGGTCACCACCCCCGACGCGGCGATGGCCTGGGGCGTGGCCTTCGGTCTCAATGCCGACATCGAAGCGGTCCTCAATCGGACGGTCGGCGCCAGCGCCGCTTCCGGGCGCCAGGTCGGCTGGTATCCGCTCTGGTTCACCGGCCCCGCCTACGGGGGCGGGTTCGGGGGCGGCGGTGGTTTCGGCGGGGGCACCCCGGGGCTCTACTCTGGCACCCCGATCCCCGACATCGGCTCGATGATGTCGTCCCTCGGCTCGATAGGCTCGACCGGCAGCGGTGGCGGCGGCGGCGCCGGAGGCGGTTTCGGCGGCGGTGGCGGCGGAGGCGGCGGTGGCGCCGGAGGCGGTTTCTAGGCAATCCCCAACCTGGGTAGCGGAGGTCTGGAGTTGAAGCGTCTCGCGACTGTCGGCGCCGCGGTCATCGGTGCCTGGCTACTGCTGGCCGGACCGGCCCTGGCCGCTGCGCCGCCCCCAGGGCCGCCCTATCCAGACGCGGTAACCGGGCAGCGCGTCTACGACTACGCCGGCATCTTCTCCTCGCCAACGGTGGCCCAGGCCCAGTCCCTCATCGAGGCCATCGAGGCTCGCACCGGCGCCCAGATCGCGGTCTACACGCAAGTGAAGCCCGAGAGCGACACGCTCGATCTGGCCAACGCCGACGCGCTGGCCCTGATGAACCAGTGGGGCGTGGGCCGCAAGGGCTTCGACGACGGGCTGGTGATCCTCTTCGACATGCAGGGCAACCTGCGGCACGGCCAGGTGTCGCTCTACGCGGGAAGCGGCTACCGGGCGGCGTTCCTGAGCGACGCGGACCGGCAGGCGATCTTCGACAACGACATGAAGCCGCTCCTCTCAGAGGGCGACCTCGATGGCGGCCTGATGATCGCGCTCCACGACATCGACGCCAACGCCACTCCCGAGCATGCGGCGGCACTCGAACGAGGACGCCAGATCAACGCCCTCATCTTCGCCGGCGCGGCCGGCATCGGCCTGCTGCTGATCCTGTATGCGCTCCTGGCCTGGCTGCGGCACGGCCGCGATCCGGTCGCCATCGACGACAACTCGATCCTGATGCCGGCCCCGCCGGCCGATCTGACCCCCGCCATGGCCACGATCCTCCTGGACGACAAGAGCTCGGACCGGACCGTTTCGGCCGGCCTCGTGGACCTGGCCGCCCGCGGCTGCATCGCCTTCGTGGCGGACACCAGGCCCACCGGGGGCACCGAGACGGGGATCAGGTATCTCGGCGAAGGCGAGGCCGGCCTGCCCGCGCCTGAATTGTTCCTGCGCGATGACATCGCCAAGAAGAGCCTGAAGCACGACGGCTACCTTAGCCCCAAGACCCTCTACAGGATCATCGGCGGCTTCGACGACCTGAAGGACGGCCTCGAGACGGCGGCCGTCAAACGGGGTTGGCTCACGGCGAAGCCGGGCGAGGTTACGTCGCACTGGGGCTGGATCGGCGGCCTGGAGCTGACCGCCGCGATCGTCATCGGCTTCCTCTGGTTCCTGACGCAGGTGAGCGGCCTGCTGATGGCCGCGGTTTCGCTTGCGCTGGCCGGGGTCGTGACCCTGGTCGTCGCCCGATACATGCCGTCGCGGACTCCCCAGGGCGCGATCCTGTGGTCGATGCTGTCGGCCTATCGACGGACGCTTCAGCTGACGCTGGGCCAGGCACACTCCATGACCGACGTGGTCAAGGCCCGAGCCCTGCCCTGGGTGACCACTCCGGATCAGGCCATGGCCTGGGGCGTCGCCTTCGGTCTGAACGACGAGATCCAGGCCGTCCTGTCGCGGTCCATGGGCACGGACGAGGAAGAACCCGACGAGGCGGACACCGCCCGGTGGTACCCGAGGTGGTGGCTCAGCGAACCGGCCGGCGGGCACTCGGGACACGGAGAGGCCAGCCACGCGGGCTCTTCGGCAAGCGGCCTCTTCTCCGCGTCGGCGATCCCGGACCCGGGATCGATCATGGCCGCTCTCGGGTCGATCTCGCATCCATCGGAACCCGCATCGAGCAGTTCCGGGAGCAGCAGCAGCAGCTTCAGCAGCGGCAGTTTCGGCGGCGGAGGAGGAGGCGGCGGCGGCGGCGCCGGAGGCGGCTTCTAGCGCCGGGCACCGGGCACCGGGCGCCGGGCACCGGGCGAGCGAACCTCGGTTGTGCGCCAAGCGACCCCGGTATCCCGCCGGCTGATCCACGCTTCGGCGTGGGTCCGCTAAACTCGGGGCATGGGCGCAGTCGACACGATGGAGCAGTTCTTCGAGCTGCTGAACTCCGGCAATCGCGAGGGCGCGGTCGCCCTGATGGACGAGCGAGCCGAGCTGCGCGTCCACATCGCCGGCAATGCCCGCACGCTCAAGGGTTTGCGTGAAGTCGGCGGCTGGTTCCTTCGCGCCGAGCCCGGCTTCCGCATGATCCCGGGTGACGTCCGGGACATGGGCAACACCTATCAGGCGAACCTGCTGGTCATCCGCCCGGGCGCCCCGACGCAGCAGCTCGACGCCAGCTTCCGCGTCGAGACGGGCAAGATCACGGCCATAAACCTGACACCGAAGTAGGCCGGCCCGGATCTAAGAGGGGCCCGGTGTCGGCGCGTGCCAGCCGATCGGCGGGATGTTGAGCTGCATGTTCTCCCAGATGTAGTAGGGAGGCTTCAGCTTGGGATTGGCGGCGATCAGGTCGTCGAGGGTCACGTTGAACTTCACCGCAATCCCCGACAGGCCGAGCACGTCCGTCTTCTTGACGTAGTAGACGAGGAAGGTGGCGGCCGGGGTAGGAGTGGGTGCGGCCGTCGGCGTATCGGAGGCAACTGGAAGGAGCGCCCCCCCAGAGGATGAGGCGCCCGCCCCCGGACCCTTGGCATTCATGATGATCGGGAAGAGGACGAGGGAGGCCATGACCAGGGCCATACCGATCGCCACGAACAGGAGCGGCTGGTTGGCGCGGCGGTCCTCGCGACTCCGGAGCCTGGGGAAGCTTTCGAGCCTGGGAGGGTTCTCCCAGCCCGGGTGACTCGGGCCGCGGCGAGCCATGGCCACCGCCGGCTCCCCCAGCGAGGACGGCGGCAGCGGCGCCTTCGGAGTCGGCGAGCGCTTGGTGTCGCCGTCGTAGCTCCACAGGCCGGCGCTCACGTCCGCGGCGCGCTTCGACGAGGCCCCGGAGTCCGTCACGACCGTGGTTCGCGGCCGCGCGGCCAGGAAGGCCGGAGCCGCCTCGCTTTCGTCGGTTGCGGCCGCGGCGAGGCCGTCGGCAGGCCGAGCCGAAGCCGCCTCGCCACCCCCGACCTTGACTCCGGCCGCTTCCTGCCGGGCCCAGTCGAGGAAGATGGGGCACCTGGCGAAATCGGCCGAAAGGCAGAAGCGCTCCTGGTGCGGGAAGGCCCGCGGCTCGGGTTCCGGCGCGGCGAAACAGCGGTGCCGGTAGTCGGGGCTGCTCGAGCGATGGTCCCGGTCATCCTCGAAAGCGACGAACGGGCAGGCGCTCGGGCCGCCGTCGAACGTGGGCGTCGGATCGTCGATCACGCAGCAGATGATACCCGGGCCCACCGTTCTTGTGCCATCAGGAGGCCGGGACCGCCTCGCGGGTCGCCGCCGGCGGGAATCGCCACTGCGATGGATCGGGCGGATAATCCTGCGACCGGAGCATCAAGCGAGGTTCGAGGCCATGGGTGGAGTCCGAGGACTCGGCCGCCGTTCAGTCGTGTCGAGGGTCGCGTTGGGCCTGCTGGCCCTGGCAGTGAGCGGCTGCGGAACGAGCCCATCGGTGCCGGCGGCCAGCGGCACCACCTCGATCGCCTCACCCGCTACCGCAACGCCGTCCTCGCCGGCCTCCCCCTCGGCCTCGGCCGCCGCGTCGGCGACGGCCGGGCCATCCACCTCCCCAACGCCAGCCTCGGCACCTGCCGTGACTCCGTCGCCAGATGCCAAACCGACCACCTTGAACCCCGTGTCGATCAGCCTGACGGCGGTCGTGGGCGGCCTGCCCAGCCCGATCGGAGTCTCGGCCGCGCCCGGCGACCCTCGCCTGTTCGTCATCGGCCAGGCGGGCAAGATAGTCATCGTCCGCGGCGGCAAGATCGCCGGCACCTTCCTGGACATCTCGGCCCGGATGTCGTGTTGTGGCGAACGAGGCCTCCTGGGACTTGCCTTCCACCCGCAGTACGCCTCGAACGGGCGGTTCTTCGTCCGCTACACCGATCCCGCCGGCAATCTGCGCATCTCCGAGTTCCACGTCAGCTCGAACCCCGACGTGGCCGATGCGGCGTCCGAAGCGATCCTCCTGACGATCCCGCACCCGACCTACGCAAATCACAACGGGGGCCGGATCGTCTTCGGGCCCGACGGCTACCTGTACATCGGGACGGGCGACGGGGGCAGCGGCGGAGACCCGAACAACCACGGCCAGAGCCTCGCCACTCTGCTCGGCAAGATGCTCAGGATCGACGTCGACCACACCTCCAGCGGCAAGCCGTACGCGATTCCCCCGACCAACCCGTTCGTCGGAAGGCCCGGCGCGCTGGCCGAGATCTTCTCTTACGGCCTCCGAAACCCGTTCAGCTTCAGCTTCGACCGGCTCACCGGAGACCTCTGGATCGGCGATGTCGGGCAGGACCTCTGGGAAGAGGTCGATCGGGCGCCGGCGGCGACCGGCGGCGGCGCCGGCATCGACTACGGCTGGAGCGTGATGGAGGGCAACCATTGCTACAAGCCGGCGACCGGCTGCGACACGGCCGGTCTTACGCCGCCGCTCACGGAATACACCCACGGCGCCGGCGACTCGATCGGCTGCGCCATCATCGGTGGCTACGTCTACCGCGGCAGCGCCCACCCGGAGCTGTACGGCCGGTATTTCTTCGGCGACGAGTGCAGCGGCCACGTTTGGGATGTGAGCGCGGCAGGCCCGCTGACGCAGCAACCGCAGCTGCTGCTGTCGTCGCGATTGAACATAGATGGCTGGGGCGAGGACGCCAACGGCGAGCTGTACCTGGTGGCCTCGAACGGAACGCTCTATCAACTCGTGTGAGCGGCCGACCCTCCGGTTGTTGCGAGACGCGCCACGCGGCCGCGCCGGCCATGCATAAGGCAGAGACTCGTCCCACCCTCGCGTCGGGCACCGGGCCATTCACAGATGAGGAGGAACGGCATGACCGGCTTCGTTCGTTCTGACCGGCCGGCGGGCCGGGAGAGGATCGGTCGCGGCGGACCCAGGGCACTGCTGGCCGGGATTGCGCTCAGCGTCGTCGTGGGCGGCTGCTCGGGGTCGAGCGCTACGCCCCCGATCATCTACATCACCCCGACGCCGGCGCCCACCCCCGTCGCCACTCCGACGCTCGAGGCCACTGTCGCGCCGACGGCAACTCCAACGGCGGCACCGACTCACACGCCCGCGCCCACACCGGTTCCCACACCCGTTCCGACCCCCGGGCCCTGCAACGCGACGTACCTGGCGCTGACGATCCAGAGTTCGGGCGGCCTCAACTGGCAGAGCGGCGCCGGCCATCAAACGGCGACATTCCAGCTGAAGAACACCGGGGCAGTGGCATGCACCATCAAGGCCAAGGGCCAGCCGCTGCTTCTCAACGGCGACGACTCGATCCTCATCCTGGGCCATGCTCCGGGGACGTCGGCGACCCTTACCATCGGACCCGGAGCCTCCGTCCACGCGGATGTCCAGACCGGCAACTTCTGCGACGGCCCGGCAATCGTCGCGCCGGTTCGAGTGGCCTTCATGATGCCGGGAGGAACGGGTCTGATCGTGGCCAAGCCGGTGTCGTCGTCGGACACGGGCGGCGTGCCGCCGTGTCTCGCCGATCCGTCGATCTACTCGGGTTCGATCGACACACAGCTCTGGACCGCATAGCCGGAACCTTCGGCGCGCGGGGCCTGTGGGTCGCCGTGGTGAGACCGGACCGGCCGATCAGTGGGCCTGGTCGAGAGCCGACTGCAGCGACTGCTGGTAGCCGTAGCTGGTATACGTGGCGCCCGAGATCGTGTCGATCTGCGCGCTCTGGGCCTGGAGAGCCTCGGTGCGGAGCTGCGGCCCCGCATAGGCGCTGACTTCGGCCGTGTGGCCTCCGCCGCTCGGCAGCTGGATGGCCTGGACGTCGGTGATCGTCCCGTTCTGCATCGTGACCTGGACCTGGACGGTCCCGAACGGGATCTGGATCGCGTTGCCGGTCAGCTGGCCGGAGTAGTTGCTCTTGGCTCCGGGACTGCCCCCCGCGGCGTTGCCGGTGTTGGGCGTCAGTCCGGCGACGTCCGGCGTCTTGAAGCTGAGCAGCAGGGCGAGCGCGGCCACGGTCAGGAACGTCGCCACCAGAGGTCGTTTGGGCATCGTCTTGTCTCCTCGGCCTCAGAGAGCGAAGCGTTCGTAGTGGATCTGCTTGTCCGGGACCCGGAGCCGGCGGAGGCTTCCGAGGACGCGGCCCATCATGCCGGTGGGTCCGCAGATGTAGATGTCGCGGTCGTTTATGTCGGGCACGAGCCGTCGCAGGACCCGCGGATCGAGCGGATCGTTCGGCATCTCGGTGGTCCCTCGCCGGCCGACGAGGTAGTGGACCGTGGCGCCGCGAAGGCTGGCCAGCTCGTCTATCTCGCGCTTGAAGACGACGTCCTCCGGTCCGCTGGCGCGGTACAGGAGGGTCAGGTTGCCGCGCGACGCCGGCAGCTCCTCGAGAAGGGCGCGCAGCGGCGTGATGCCTATTCCGCCGGCCACGAGCAGAACCCTCGCCTTCGTGCGGACGGCGCCGGTGAGGGCGCCGTATGGACCCTCGACGAAGACCGGCGTCCCGACCGGGATGCGCTGCAGCGTCTTCGTGTAGTCGCCGAGCTCCTTGATCGTGAAGCGGAGGAAGCGGCCGTTGGGGGCGGCCGAGATGGAGAAGGGATGGGCCCGGAACCAGCCCTCCTTCGTGAGGAAGCGGAGCCGGAACCACTGGCCGGCCCGGACGGGCAACTGGTCGAGGTCGCGGCCGGTCAGGTACAGCGAGGCGACTCCGGGCACCTCTTCGACCACGTTGGTCACGTGGAAGCGGTGACGCCACGAGATCGCGATCGGCTGGCCGAAGCGGAAGACCAGGAGCGACCCGAGGGCCGCCGCGTACAGGCCCATCCAGAATAGGCGAGCCACGAGATCCGTCGTGAAGTCCACGCCGACGAAGAGCTGGTGGAGGAAGCCGAGGGCGATGGCCAGGTAGACGTACAGGTGGATGGCGTACCAGGTTTCGTACGAGGCCCGGCGGCGGGCGGCCCGGACCGAGCTGATGGCAACCACGATGAACAGGCCGAGGGCCACGGCCGACCACAGGACGTACGGATATGTCCCGAGCAGGGTCAGGAACTCATCCACGACCGACGCGCCGATGCCCATCGAGTAGCCGACGGTTGTGAAGACGGCGTGCATGACGAGAAGCCAGATCGCCCCGAAACCGACCCACCGGTGCGCATCGGTGATCCGGTCCTGGCCGAAGACCTGGTCGAGCCAGGGGCTGCGGGACATCAGGACCAGCTGGATCAGGACGAGATACGTCCCGTAGAGGGCGCAGATCTCCCCGACGGCCGTGAAGATGCCGGACGTCGTGCTCAGCTCGTGGAGCCCACCGTGGCGAACCCACATGCCCGCGATCACGACGGCGATGCCGGCGAGGATGGCGTAGAAGTCGTTCGCCGTGACCGGCCAGGCCCTCGGCACGGGCACGCGACGGGCCTTCCTGGCAGGCGTCGCCGTCCGTGCGGCGTTTCGGGTCGTGTAGGTCCCATCCATCGAGTTGTCGGGGCTCCCGGTCTGGCTGCTCGATCTCCTGGGTCCGGCGGCACTCCCTTTGTTGCTGCCGCCGAGCGGGGAATGACGTCCACCGCGGACCGAATGATCGGGCCGTTCCCTGTAGTCAGGCTGAAAACTTCGTGGGGCCAATGTGTGCTTACCGTGGAGGGTGCATGGAGGAAATCGGCGCTCGGTCGAGGGCTGGACCTCGCCATCCGGGCGCGGCCGCTCCGGCCTCACCGACGAGCATACGCCCGCGCCGTATGGGCCCGGGGGCCGGGCCTGGGCGGGCCGGAGTTTGACACCTGGGCGGACCGCTCCAACACTTGCAGTGGTCGAGGCCAGCGAAGCTGCCTGCTTGTTTCTCGCCTCGCCTGACGTCCCGCGTCGAGAGGAGACCGATGTCCCGAATGACCCGCTGGCTGCAGCCCGCGACGACTGTCCACGCTCATTGCGACGTTCCCTGCGGCATCTACGACCCGCACGGGGCCGAGCTGGCGGCCCGAACCGTGGCCCGCATGGTCGAGCTGATCGGCCAGCTGCCCAAGGAGAACCCGACCGAGGCCGACCGCGCCAAGTTCGTGCGCTGCGTCACCGTCAAGGAGCAGCACGCCGAGATCGTCAAGCACGAGATCCAGGTCATCTGGAGCGACTACTTCAAGCCCGAGCACGTCGAGCGCTACCCGGACCTCCACGACCGGACCTGGAAGATCCTCAAGCTCGCGTCGAAGAACAAGCAGACGATCGACGCGGCCGCGGCAGCCGAGCTCGAGGCCGCGGTCAAGGAGTTCGCCGACATCTTCTGGTCCACCAAGAAATAGCGAAAGGGCGGACGCTTTCGCGATGAACGAGACGCCGGAGGCCAGCCCTCCGGCGTTCCCGTCTGCCGGGCCGGCGGAGGCCTCCCGGCCCACTGAGGTCGCCCCCGGTCGATCGCCCCATTCCCTTCGACGGGGATTGCCCAAGCTCTCCCATGTTTGGCCGGCGCCCATGGCCGACGCGTTCGGCCGGGCCGTCGGCGGTACCTGGCGAGTGGCCGTCGCCGAGGAGAGCATGGCCCCGGCGCTCGCGCCGGGCGATTGGCTTCTCCTCGACCCCACCTCGCGCCGCTGGCCGCGGCGCGGAAGCATCGTCGTCTTCCGCGAGCCTGACAGCGGGATCCTCGCAATCAAGCAGGTGGCCGCCGGGCCCGGGGATCGCGTCCGCATCTCGGCCGGGCTGCTCCACCTCGGGCCGGACGAGGCCTGGCTGCTCGGCGACAACGCCACCGTCTCGCTGGACTCGCGCCGCTACGGTCCCGTTCCCCTCGACGCGTTCGTTGGGCGGGCCTGGTTCCGCTACGGCCCGATGAGCCGAATCGGCCCCGTCCGCCGAAGGGCGGCCGCGCCAGCCCTCAAGCGCGGCCGATGAGCTCGGCGGCCGCCAGCTCGATCATGGCGTGGTCGCGAGGCAGCATGTCCTGGAGCATGATCCGCTCGATGCCGGCGGCCTCGAAGCGTGCGACCATCGCCCGGGCCTGATCCGGCGTGCCGGCGATCCAGCGGGGCCGGCGCTCTTCCAGCCACGCGGCGGCGTCCGAGCCGTCCGCTCCGACCATCGCCACCTGGGCTTTGACCCTCTCCCGTACCTCCGCCTCGTCTGCGCCCATCAGCAGGCCGGCCATGACCGAGCGGCGCATTGTCGCCGGATCGCGGCCGATCTTGCGGCACTCGTCCTCGAGCCGCGCGAACACCGGGCCGCACGTGTCCGGGCCGGCGCTCGACATGTTGTACTCGTCGGCGTAGCGGGCGGCCAGGCGGAGCGAACGAGGGCTCCCCTCCCCGCCGACGATGATCGGCGGATGCGGCCGCTGGACCGCCTTTGGGTTGAACGACGCGGACTCGATGCGAACCAGCTTGCCCTCGAACGACCAGCCGTCGGGCTCCTCCCAGAGACCGTGCAGGATGGCCAGCTGGTCCTCCATCAGGTCGGCCCGCAGCGTGATCTCGGGGAAGTCCAGGCCGAGCTGGCTGTGCTCCGACTCGTTCCACCCCGCCCCAACTCCGACCTCCACCCGCCCGCCGCTCATCTCGTCGACGGTCGTCACGACCTTGGCGAACGACCCGGGATGGCGGAACGTGACCGGCGAAACCAGGGCCCCGAGACGGATGGTCTTCGTCTCGCGGGCGATCCCGGCAAGGACCGTCCACGCGTCGGTGGTCGGCCGGTCGTCGGGGCCGGGGAAGCTGCGGTAGTGGTCCGACCTGAAGAAGGCCTCGAAACCGAGGCGCTCGGCGAGACGCGCCAGGTCGAGCTGTTCGTCGTAGGTGAGCCCCTGCTGGGGCTCGGTCATCAGCGCAAAGCGCATCTCTATCCTCCCGCGGGATCCGTTTCATCGGCCCTTCGAGCACATTCTGGACCGTCTGGGAATCGTCGTTCTCCGCGCCGAATTCGCCATGCAAAGATCCCGCGGCGAGGGTAGACTTCGGCCGTTCCACCGGTCGAGGGGCCGATCGGGGCCCCGATCCCGGGCTTTCCCGAAATCATCTTCAGGCGGGCCGGCTCCCCCTCACCGGCCCGCCCTCTTCGTTCTCGGGACCCTGCGCGCGGCCCGTTGCCCGCCACAGGAACGCGACGCCGGGCCGGATCCCGAGACCGGCACGGGACCGCGCTCTCGCGACACCGGGCATACTTGGGCCATGCCCGGAACGCTGACCCCGCCCAATCCGCCGCTAGGCGACGGCGTCGTCGCCCTCCGGCCGTTTCGCGCGGAGGACGCCCCCGCCGTCGTGGCAGCCTGCCAGGACCCCGAGATCCAGCGCTGGATTCCGATCATCCCGGTGCCCTACGCCGAGGCCGACGCCCGGCGCTTCATCCTCATGACGCTGCAGGCCTGGCACGACGGGAGCGGCTACGAGTTCGCGATTGCGGACGTGGCGACCGACAGCTACATCGGCTCGATCGGGATCCACCTCGGGCCCAACCCGCGGCGCCACGCCGTCGGCTACCTTGTCGCGCCGGAGGCTCGCGGCCGTGGCGTGGCCGTCCGGGCCCTGCGCCTGGTGACGCGCTGGGGCTTCGAGCAGCTCGAGATCGAGCGCCTGGCCCTGTGGACCCTGCCGGGCAACGTCCGCTCCCAGGTCGTCGCCGAGAGGGCCGGGTTCCGATTCGAGGGAATTGCCCACAACTGGGAGTCCGACCGCGACGATAGGCCTGTCGACGCGGTGATGTACTCCATGACGCCCGAGGATCTGGCCGATGCGGTCGCCGCCGGGACGGGGGCGACCGGCGGGCCGGCGGCCGGTTCCGGAGGGGTCCCCCGTTCTGTGGGCGCGCCTATCGCCGCGGTGCCGCGGGAGCTGCGCGCCCCGGGCACACGGGCGGCACCGTTCGTGGAGATCGCGGCGGTCGCCGACCTCGCGCCCGGAACGCTGCGCCGCGTCACCCTGGCGGACGTGGATCTGCTGGTCGCCTGGACCGACGACGGCATCGTCGTGACCGACGACCGCTGCCCCCACATGGCGGCGCCGCTCAGCATCGGGGAGCTGGCGGGCAGCGTCGTGGCCTGTCCTCTGCACGAGGGCCGCTTCAGTCTCGTGACCGGCGAAACGGTGCAGATGCCCACGACCGGAGGCCTCGACGCCGACGGAAACTACCAGCGGCCGTGGTCGCCGGCCGGCACGGAGATCAAGGCCGAGCCGCCGACCAAGAAGGCCGAGGCGCGCCGGCTGACCCGCGTCAACCGGCTTCGCTACTACCCGGCCCGAATCCGCGACGGCCACCTGGAGGCCCAGCTACCGATCCTCCCGGAGTAGCGCGTCGATCCCGGCTGAACCCGCCACGCGGCTGGCGGACCTGGCACCACCCTGCGCCGGCCGGCGTTCCGGCTAGGAGCGATCAGTCGAGCGGCGCGACCTGCCTTCGGCAACGTCTGCGACCCGGTCGGCCTCCTCGCGCCTG